>JAABUZ0100009245.1_pt1 | contig 11335 bp, 10 predicted proteins | sample 5562091 | NCBI WGS metagenome assembly JAABUZ01 (sample SAMN12813069, study PRJNA571459) | rock metagenome | isolation source: Antarctica rocks | place: Antarctica: Victoria Land, Linnaeus Terrace sud | collected 2015-12-21
GCCCGCGCCCAGCGCGGCGGCTGCGGGCGGCGGCGGCCGCAGGCGGCTCGGCGCGCTCTGCGCGGCGCGCACGGCGACGCCCTCCACGCGCCGCCGGAAGTCGCCTGTGTCGAGCGCGCACGAGCTCAAAGAAGCATGCATGGTGTTGTGGTGCTGATGAGCTTCTGCTGGAGCTTGTGAGCTTCTGTGCCAACTGCACAAAGCAGCTGACAGGGCTGGGACTCCTGCTCGCCTGTGGCTCACGTCCTGACATGCTCTGGGGCACCATCGTAATTTAGGATATTGATTAGGCCAGGGTTAGGGTTTATGCAGCAGGGGCAGCAGCAGCGCACCCTGCGCGGAGGGCGTTGACGACGGGCGGAAGGGCAAGTCGTCGGCGTGGCAGAGCGTGCCGCCGGCGGAGACGCGCAGCTCGCACCCGTGCGCCTGTGGCGCGCCGTAAGTCTCAGTCTCAATGTCTGTACATCCGCCACAGATAAAAACCTCGTGAAGGAATCCGTGTTCCTAGAATGTACGCCTGGTGTCGCTACACAGCTATCATCACATCAGCCACCTTGGCAGCTATCGATGCCAACTCACTGCTCAGGAGTCCGGTGCTGTAGTTGCGTGCACGAGTGGAACATCCCATTCTTGTCGTCACGATTCAGTCCACATGACGCGGCCGGCCCAGCTGACTTGTCCCTATCAAAGCCAGACAGGCTGTTGGCTTGGGACCTGCGCCATGAAGCGGGGCCGTGCTCCGCAGCGCTGCCTGGCAGCGAGCTGCGAGGAGGCATCGGGCACAGACAGGGATGCCTGTGCCACCTTCAGAGCGGCAGCCACCCGCCGCTCAGCGGCGACGCCTGCCGCGCCGCCCAGGCCGCCGCCGGCGCAGTGCACGCGCGCCGCGCCCAGCTGGCGCGCCAGGGCCGGCAGCACCTGCGCCAGCAGCGGCCCCGTCAGGCTTGCAACTGGCTTTGAGCATGTTGTGAAAGTAGGAAGGGCGGGTGAAGGTGCAGGTGCACGGCTTGCCAGTGCCAGCGGCTGGAACCGCGCCGCACGACCGCACGCGTTGCTGCACAGAACCGGGCGCTCCATGACGGGCCTAGCCAACAGCAAAGGGATCACCGCATGCGGCTGCCCTGCTGACTAGGACAAAGCTGGGCGTGCAGGCACGCGCGACAGACCAGGCGCAGTCTTCAACACATGCTCCCGGCAACACGCGGGCGTCTGTGCCAGCGGGGGCGGCCCTTGTAGCTGTTTCTGGCTCTAAGAGAGCGCCGCGCTGCCGGCCTGCTATGCATGAGCGGCAAGCGACGGGGCAGCCAGGCTGTGCCAGAGAGCGCCGCGCTGCCAGCGCCGCTGCCTGCAGCTCACGAGCGGCGGGCGACGGGCAGCCGGGCTGTGCGGCGGGTGCACCTCCACCGGCCTCACCCACTTCTAACCCCTATCCTGTAGTAATCCTACTTCAGAGACTGTGCAGCGGGCGCCACACCTCCTCCGGCCGGCCCCTGCGCAGGAACAGCTCGGAGCCCGCGGCGCGCAGCCGCGCGCGCACGTCTGCCACGGCCTCCAGCAGGAAGCCGGCCTTGGCGGGACCGGTCGGCGGGCAGCCGCCGGCGCCCTGCCGCGCGCACGGATGAGGGCGGCTTGGCTGGGTAGGCGCGCGGGGTCGCGGCGCAGGGACCCCTTGCCTCCGCGCAGGCCGTCAAACAGGGGAACACCGAAGCGAGGCAAGGCGAGAAGTTGACAAAATGCCACAACGCCCGAGGTAGCGGCTCACCTTGGCAGCTGCCTGCGGAACATAGGCACCCACCAGCAGCGGTGCAAGTAGGTCCTTGAGCACGGGAGGACAGCCACCAGGCATGCGGGCAGTGGTTCACCTTTTCAAAGTCGCGAGGGTTGCAGATGTAGACAGGAAGGAGAGCGACTGCGCTGCTGTTGGCCTTGATCAGAGCCTCGTTGTCGTCCAGGCGGAGGTCGTACGGGCGCAGCCACATCAGCACAGTGTCTGCTCCTGCTGGACCTGACGGCCTCCTCGCACCGCTGCCAGAGCGCTCAGGGGCCTGCGATGGCAAGGTTTGTGAGTGCTGGGCAAGCGTGTGTGAGCACGTGACTGGCGCGCCCTATAACAAGCCATCCTTTTAAGAAGGCTAGCCAATGCTGCCCCTGGGCTGCGACGTACCAAGGCGAGCTTGTGTCGTGAACCAGCTGCGACCCCCGGCGCTGATGCCTTGCAAGCTTGCTGGTGTAGCCTGAGCGCATCGTGACGCTCCGGGAGCAAGGCAGGGTCAAACGCAGGTCCTGCGACTGCGCGACGGACGAGCACAGCGGGTGCGTGCGAGCAGGTGCATGACTTCACAGCCCCCTCCATTGCCCTGCCAGTGCCGCTGTGTGTGCTCTGCAAAACAGGGCAGGCAACCTAGCTTAAGCCTTCCCCAGCGGCGCTCGTGCCCTGCCGAGGCTGTGGTGTTGTACTGACAGGTGATACAGCTCACTTAGCAATGAGCATGGAGTCAGCTTACGAGCATGTCGACATGCATGCATATGCATGGTACAATTGTTTGATGAATATCACATTAATCAACAGATGGACATGAATAGACTGCAGGGACTAGTCCCTGCAGTACGCGAATTACACGGCCATGCATATGGCCATGCAGAGCGGCAGGCCTGTTCAGTGCAGAGAGAGACTCTCCTGAGCGCGTCCATTTAATGTTAGAGTGTCGTGGGCGCGGTCATGAGTCTGACCGGCGGAAGTGGGCAAATTTGGGAGGCAGTCAGGGCATGCGGGGGAGGCGTAGCCCTGCATTTGCACCAGCTCGGACTGCGCGGAACCTTTGGCATGCGCAGCAGATAGTTGGGCCACCCCTTTAAAAAGCGCACACGTGCTGCGGTGGAGCTGTGGCAACAGTACCGCTCACAGTGATGGCTGTCATCACATGGGGTGTGTGCCTTGCACACCGAGGCAGGCTCTGATATGGAGATGCACGCCCAGCACAGGCACTACGCCCTGGCTCTCAGACAGACACGGTGGGCACAGCGGCGCATGCAGGGCGCAGAGAGGCCGCGGCCGTAACAGCGAGTGCAATGGAATACAGGGAGCCTTGTGCTCTTGCTGAAGATTCAGCAACGATAAACGTATAAGTTGCAGCCGTTGCCGACAAGTTGGAAACAGCAGATGGCAACTCATGCAGGGAAAGGCCCTGAATTAGGGTGCAGGGAATCTGGCCTTGGACAAACTGCCGGCTTCTAAGACCGAAAGCACGAACCTGCCCCTTTGAAGGCACACCCTTGAAGCTGTAGTGACGCTCCAGAACACAGCGTGTTTGCTTGCCCGGCTGCAAGCTGACGACAGCCTCGCCGCCGGCACGCTGTAATAGTGACGAGGTCCTGCGGCACGCCCCACGATGGCTTGTTTGCCAGTTCTGCTTGTGAAGTGCTGATGGCTGCCACCCTTTGCTACACTGCTGCAGCGGCCTGCGCTTGTGCGCGCTTGCGGCATACTCACCAGCGCGTGCGCGTGCGTAGCCCGTAGGAGCCCCGCCACCGTCAGTCGCGCCGGCCACCTGTGGGACGTGTAGCGCTAAAACGCTTTACCGGCTTGTGGAGAACAGGTGCAAGCTGCCATTGACAATATTGGTAGATAGGCTGCTGAGCGGATCAGGTTCTGCCACCATGCTTGACTGTCCCCAAAGCTGGTACCTGCGGCGCGCATGAGCATCCCTGCATGATGTGCAACACCCATGGGCTGCCTGCGCGTATGACAGAGACGGCATGCCATGGCAGCATGTCATGCTCTGTCTGACCGGTGGCGCCACTGCCTGCAGGCGTGGCCCTTCTTGGGAGTCTGCTTCTCGCCCCAGGTGAGAAGACTGCCTGCCTCTATGCGAACCACGCAGGCCTGCTGTCTTGCATGCTGGGCATGCTGAACAGTGAGGCTGTGGCACAGCCTTGTGCGCGCCTGTTCTGACCCGCATGCGCATGCTTTGCGGTCGTGCAAGCATGGGCCAGAGAGATTGCATGATGTCACCCTGCCACGTGCATAGGAGTTGTTCCGCAATCTGCATGCCTGCATCTGTCTGAAGTCGGGTGCCAAACACATCCTGTGTTCAGCGCATGTGGGGTATCAACCTTGTCCGGCACGGCAGGCACGTCGACAGATGGCGCATCTTCAGGCTCTGCCCGACGAACTGTGGCTGCGCATCTTCAGGCTCATCTGGGCGGGGCGGCCGGCGCAGTCTGCCGCTGCAGAAGTCAAGCAGGCGACCGAGATCTTCCTCAGCGTCTCGCAGGATATGCGCAATGTGCTGCAGGCGCAGCCGCTGCCCCTCATGCTGGACTTTTCGGGCGCGCATTTGAGCGGCCCCCAGCGCGCATGGCTGGCAGTGCCTGTGCATGTCGGGACCATAATGCACGTCACGTTTGATCCTGGGGATGCTCAGCTGTGGGGTGGCTGGCAAGAGAGCTTTTTCGACGCGCACGGCGTCTCCCTGCTGAGGCTGTCGGGCGTGCCGCTGAGCGGCATGGTCACTTACGTTCAGAGCCAGCCGCCGGCCCTGGACCTGGGCGGCCTCCTGGCGCTGACTGAGTTGGAGCTGGTCTGCAGCCTGCGCAGCGAGAGGCTGGATGTCTGGCTAGCGCCAGGATACTGGCCGCCGGTCCTTGCCCAGCTTGACCTGCTGGATGCCGGCCAGGGGGTGCTACCCTACTTGGGGTGGGGAACAGACCCCGTCTTGACGCTAGGGGCACACCGGCCCGCGCTGCTGCGCATTAACGTCGCGCAGCTTGCAGCGGGTGCGGAACATGTTGTGACCCTGGGGCAGCTCCCACTGCTGCAAGGTTTGACGGCCTTGCCTGCCTTGCTGCTTCAGGCGATACGGTCGCCGTGCAGGCAGACATTTGCACGCATGTGCGCAGCCTGCACCTGGAAGGCGCGCACGTTGACGTGTTCGGGAGCCCAGCGTTTGCGGCGCAAGAGCTCCTGGTAAACAGCCTGTGCCCGGCGAACCTGCAATCGGCCACCTTGGCAGCATGCGACGCCATTTGCTTTTGGCAGCAGTGGGTAGGGTCAGACCAGTACCTGCACCGCACACTGCTGCGCACGCTGGCTGCGCAGCACGCTGACCAGTTTGCTTTGGCAGCAGACCAGTTGCCAAGCCAGCCGGGTGCCCTGCGGCGCCTGGTCTGGCGCAGGTGGCCCGAGCAGGGCTCACCTGAATGCAGGCTGTGCAGCATGCGCATGGCAGCGCTGTTGCATGGGCGGGCGAGCCTGACGAGGGAGCCAGCGCTCACTCGGTAGCAGCTGATGTTCAGTCCACGGCGACGTGTGCCACGCGTGAACTTTTGCCTGCTTGGCATGCAGTCTGTGGTGCGCCAGGAGCCGGACAGCCTGCTTGGCTGCTGGTGTGGCTGTAAACGATACTCACTTGCGAGCTCAGACCAGTCCGCTGTCTGCCGCAGCATCAAACAGAAGCACTGGCCACCTACATTCACTCCGTCATGCTGCCATGCATGCACACGCTGCCAGGCAAGACATGGACGCCGATGTGTGCGCAGGGCGCCGCCCTGGCGCACAGCAGCAGTACCGCCAAGCGCCAGCAGCTCCAGTCACCGCAGCGATGCCCGTACACACCCGGAAGCAGGACAGGTCCTGGAGACCAGAGCGGTTCACCCGGGGCAGCGGCTCTCTGCCCGCGGCGCAGATGCAGCTTGCTCACGTGCAGGACATTCGTGGCAGAGCCTGACACGTGCGCGGCGCGTAACCGCGGTCACTTGTCAGGCTTGCTCGCCCATGCAACAGCGCTATCATGCGCATGCTGCACAGCCTGCAATCCGGCTGAGCCTTGCTCAGGCCACTTGCGCCAGACCTGGCGCCGCAGGGTACCCGGCTGGCTTGGCAGCAGCTGATTATTAAGGTGATTATCCTGCCCCTCACCCCTCACCCTCATGCACCCCTCACCCTCACGCACGGCATCTGCTCCGCCAGGCGCCAGCAGCCCGAACGCCGCGGCGCCCCCGCACTCTCTTACGCTCTCCTTGTTTTCAGTGCTTTCAGAGCATAGGTATGCCAGCGCACTGACGGCCTCCTCGAGCGCAGCGTCCGAGCCGCCAGGCGCCAGCAGCCCAACTAGCGCCGCAACGTCCGTGCAACCCCGCACGCCGTCTTTTTTTTTTCCTAAGGCCCTTGTATATATATGCGAGCACCACCGCAGCCCGCTCGTGCGCAGCAGCAGCAGTCCGCATGCTGGCCCTGACCATGCTCTGACCATCGCTTGTAAAGCAACACCTGCAAAGCCCCTTTTGTACAGCAACACAGTCGCCGCATGTTTGTGTCCCACTGACAGTGCAGCAAGTGCCTCCCTGATACTAGCCTGGCTCCGAAATGCGCCCAACTCACGGCCCACAGCGCCTGTCGCAGCCTGCTCAAGCACAGCAGGCAGTCTGCGGGGCAGGAGCAGGCATACCAGCGCCGCACAGACGGCACTTAGTGCAGGCTGTCGGTGCATGGCTGCTACGCCGAGGCCGAGCAGGGAGCCGCCCGCCGCGCTCCACAAATCGCTCCACCTCCTGAAATCGTGCGGACTGCACCGAGCCTCGGTTCCGAGTCCGACATATTCTGTCTCGGTGGTGTCGTACGGTCGCTTGTGCTTGTGAGCAGGCTGTGTGTGCCTTCGAAGCGAGAACCGTCTTGAAGAGATCAAAGCGCCGCGCGCAGCTAGAAGGCCGCCCGCTTTGAGCGTGGCTGCACTGGGCTTTGCACAGGTGAGGCTGCGCCGTGGCCGTCCCGCGCCTGGGCAGGCTGCGCTTGATTGCCGCACTGTGCCGGGCAGCCTGGGGCAGAGGCAGTAAGCAAGGGCTGCTGGCGGTAGGATGCACAGAAGCAGGAGCGGGCTGCAGTGCCGTCGGGCCGCCTGAGCTGTACAAAGCAGGCCCGCAGTGCTCCAGGCCCCACGGGGACCCCTACACGGCGCGCAGGGCGCTGGTTCGGGGCGCCAGGCTCGTGCATCAGGGGCGAGCATGGCGCCGGCCGCCCCGCACGTCTGCCGCACCGTGGCAGCCGGCGCCCGCGACACTTCGCTGTGTGCGGCCGCTGAGCCCTGGCACGAGACGCACGGTCGGGATGGCGGTGCGCCGGCCCCGCTCGCGGCCATAAAGCCCGGCTGCAGGCCAGTGTGCTGGGCGGCAGGCGCCGCAGACTGACCTTGTGAACACGCACCAGCAAGCGCGCCGTGCCGGCAGCGGCGGCGCGCCGGCGCTGGTCCCGGGTGCGCGACCAAGCAGACAGCGCCGCGCGCACAGCCCTTCATGGGCTGACGCAGCGGCGGCGCGCGTTGGGAGACGCAGGCCCCGGCGCGGACGTCCCGCCGGACGTCTGGCGGCTCGTGGCGCACGCCATGGAGCCGCGCGCCTGGGCGCGCGCATGCGGCGCGGCGCGCAGCATGTTCGCGGCGCGCGCGCGCATCGCGCGCGCGCGCCCCTCCAGCACGGAGCGCTGTAGCGGCTGGGCGATCGAGCAGTGGCCGAGCGCGCGCTCGCTCTTCCTGGACCTGCGCGCCGTGGCCGACCCGCCGCGCCTGCCCGGCCTGCCGCCCCTGCCCGGCCTGCCGGGCGCGGCCGACGGCGGGGCGAGCAACGGGGACGCTGCGGCGTCCGCGCCGCTGCGCGGCGTGCTGCCGGCTCTGCAGTGCCTGCACATCATCAACGATAGCGGCGACGACGCGGCGGCCGCGCTGACCCTGCTGCTCGGGCGCATGGCCCTGCCGGCGCTGCGCGTGCTGAGCCTGGACGTGGCACTCCTACGGCCGCTGCCGCATGCGCTGGCGGGCCTGCAGCACCTGGTGCTGCGCGTGGGCGGCGACGCGGCCGCCAACGCCGCGGACGCGCAGCCGGGCCACGGGCTGTTCAGCACGATCGCCGGCAGCTTGCCTGCGCTGCGCACGCTTTACCTCGCGGCAGTGGTGCCCTGCTGCATTCCGGGTCCGGCTGACCTGACGCCGTGCGGGCAGCTGGGGGCGCTCGCGCTGGCGGCCATACACGTCGAGGCGGGCATGGCGGTGCCAGCGGGGTGCCATGTGGCAGCGGTGCTGCCGGCAGACGCAGTGCGTGCCCTGCGGGTGTGGACAGGCGACTTTGGGACAGGCGCCGCGCTGCAACGCGTGGACGCGCTTGATGTGCGCGGCGTGCGCACGTCGAATGATGCGCTGGCACGCAGCGGCCTGCGCGCGCTGTCTTCTTCCATATTCTATGAGTGTCTCACCGCGCTCCATGAGCTGCGCATCGTGCTGGACTTTGCCAGTTTGCCGGGTGGTGTGGAGGACAGAGTGAGCCTGAAGATAACCTCCGCCTGCCTGCCCGCGCTGCGCGTGCTGGAGGTCGATGTCCCGTGCACGCTGTCCCTGCGCCTGGCATGGGTGCCCGAGCTGAGAACGATGGTGCTCAAGGCGCGCGCGTTCACGGACTTCCAGTACCTCATCGTCCCCTGCGTGCCCCGCTGGGCGGCCATCTTTGTGCGCTCTGCCGCCGCCCCAACTGGCCCTGACGAGGAGAGCCTGCGCGATTTGATCTGCCACTCCTTCTGCGACGCGACGGGCGAGGCGGGCTGCGGCGCGATCAGCGCGGGGGGCGAGGGCGGCGCCTGGCAGGGCGCCGTCCCGGCAGGGTTCCGCCCCGGCGACGCGCCCTCATGCGGCTGCCGCGCGTGCATGGACTGCCTGGGCCGCGCCGGCGTGCCGCTGGCGGCCGCGCAGGCCTGGCAGCGCGAGGGCTTTGACCGGCTGCTGGCGCCGCTGTGCCGCTGAAGGCGTGCGCGAATGGGGCAGGGCAGGCCGGGGTCGCCTGCCTGGAGACCCAACAAGCGGCGGCGGGTGGCAGGGCGTGTGCAAAGAGGGCATGTGCATAGAGTCTCCAGCCTGTTGACCGGAGGTTGCCTGCCAGGTTGGGTAGAGTTGCTGGGCATGTGTTGCCGTCATGGCTGCCCTACTATGTCCAGAGCTGCGGAACAGTCGTAATAACAACCGCACCTGTGAGCGCTCGCGTTCATTCCTGTTTCTGCTGATGCAGCCGGCTGGGACTTGCCGCGGCGAGTGGTGTAGGGAGGTCTTGGTGCATGCATGCTTGGAAGGGCTGCTGTACATGCACCCTGCAGGGCTCTGCATGAACCGGCTCTCGGCCTACTCACGGCTTGGCGCTCTGCTCGCGACGGGTGGGGCAGGCCGCCTCCCTGCGACCCCAAGCGTGGCAGCCCAGCATGGAGCGCTGGCTCCCTAGGCTGTAGCTGTGGTGCAAAGGCCCCGCGCTGCGTGCCATGACCAAAATTTTGCCTGCTTGGCATGCAGTCTCTGGTGCGCCAGGCTGCCAGTGTGGCTGTAAACAGTACTTACCAGACGAGTCGGCTTTCTGCCGCAGCATCAAGCAGAAGCACTGGCCTGCTACTTTCACGCCGTCACGCTGTTCTGCATGAGGCGAAACATGTACGCCGACGTGTGCGCGGGCCGCTGCCCTGGCGCACAACAGCAGCACCACCAAGCGCCAGCAGCTCTGGTTGGCGCAGCGATGCCCGTGAAATCCCGGAAGCAGGACAGGTCCTGCAGACCAGAGCGGTCCACTCGGGGCAGCGGCTCTCTGCCCGCGGCGCAGATGCAGCCTGCTCTCGTGCAGGACATCCGTGGCAGAGCCTGACATGTGCTCGGCACCTGACCGCGCTCCATGCTGGGCTGCCACGCTCGGGGTCGCGCAGAGGCGGCCTGCCCTACCCGTTGCGAACCCAGCGCCAAGCCTTGAGCGGGCTGAGAGCCGGTTCGTGCAGAACAGTGCGAGTGAGGGGTTTTCCTCATCAGTAAGCGCCCTGCCGCGCGCGACACTCTCGACTACTGCGAGGACTCTCTGTGCATGTTACATGCTGGCAGCAGCGGCGCATCGCGTGCCCTGCAGGGTGCATGTACAGCAGCCCTTCCGGCATGCATGCACCAAGACCTCCCTACACCACTCGCCGCGGCAAGTCCCAGCCGGCAGCATCAGCAGAAACAGGAATGAACGCGAGCGCTCACAGGTGCGGTTGTGGTTACGACTGTTCCGCAGCTCTGGACATATTGGGTCAGCCAAGTCAGCAACACATGCCCAGCAACTATATCCAACCGGGCAGCCAACCTCCGGTCAACAGGCTGGAGACTCTCTATGCACACGCCCTCTTTGCACACGCCCTGCCACCCGCCGCCGCTTGTTGGGTCCCCAGGCAGGCGACCGCGGCCTGCCCTGCCCCATTCGCGCACGCCTTCAGCGGCACAGCGGCGCGAGCAGCCGGTCAAAGCCCTCGCGCTGCCAGGCCTGCGCGGCCGCCAGCGGCACGCCGGCGCGGCCCAGGCAGTCCACGCACGCGCGGCAGCCGCATGAGGGCGCGTCGCCAGGGTGGAACCCTGCCGGCGCGGCGCCCTGCCAGGCGCCGCCCTCGCCCCCCGCGCTGATCGCGCCGCAGCCCGCCTCGCCCGTCGTGTCGCGGCAGGAGTGGCAGATCAAGCCGCGCAGGCTCGCCTCGTCAGGGCCAGTTGGGGCGGCGGCAGAGCGCACAAAGATGGCCGCCCAGCGGGGCACGCAGGGGACGATGAGGTACTGGAAGTCCGTGAACGCGCGCGCCTTGAGCACCATCGTCCTCAGCTCGGGCACCCATGCCAGGCGCAGGGACAGCGTGCACGGGACATCGACCTCCAGCACGCGCAGCGCGGGCAGGCGGGCGGAGGTTATCTTCAGGCTAATTCTGTCCTCCACACCACCCGGCAGACTCGCAAAGTCCAGCACGATGCGCAGCTCACAGAGTGCGGTGAGACACTTATATGACATTGAAACAGACAGCGCGCGCAGGCCGCTGCGTGCCAGCGCATCATTCGATGTGCGCACGCCGCGCACATCAAGCGCGTTCATGCGGCGCTCCAGCGCGGCGCCTGTGTAAACGTCGCCTGTCCACACCCGCAGGGCGCGCACCGCGTCTGCCGGCAGCACCGCTGCCACGTGGCACCCCGCCGGCACCGCCATGCCCGCCTCGACGTGTATGGCCACTAGCGCGAGCGCTTCCAGCTGCCCGCACGGCGTCAGGTCAGCCGGTCCGGAAATGCAGCAGGGCACCACTGCCGCAAGGTACAGCGTGCGCAGCGCAGGCAAGCTGCCGGCGATCGCGCTGAACAGCCCGTGGCCCGGCTGCGCGTCCGCGGCATTGGCGGCCGCGTCGCCGCCCATGCGCAGCACCAGGTGCTGCAGGCCCGCCAGCGCATGCGGCAGCGGCCGTAGGAGTGCCACGTCCAGGCTCAGCACGCGCAGCGCCGGCAGGGCCATGCGCCCGAGCAGCAGGGTCAGCGCGGCCGCC
>JAABUZ0100009246.1_pt1 | contig 11333 bp, 9 predicted proteins | sample 5562091 | NCBI WGS metagenome assembly JAABUZ01 (sample SAMN12813069, study PRJNA571459) | rock metagenome | isolation source: Antarctica rocks | place: Antarctica: Victoria Land, Linnaeus Terrace sud | collected 2015-12-21
TGGGGGCGGGGCCCGGGGCGTGGGGGGGGGGCGGGGGGGGCACGCCCGGCGGAGCGCCTCGACGGTGCGGAACGCGTCGTCTCCCTCGAGCTGCCGGATGACGCGCCCGAGTGCGGCGGCGAGCCACCGCACGTCTTCGTGCAGCGGCAGGTCTTCGCGCCGGGTCGGCTCGCGTGCCGCGTCGTCGGACGACGGGCGCGCAGTCGGCGGCGCGTTGGAAACGGTCAACGGACGACTCCCCCCAACGTACCGTTAGGCGTAGGCGAGTGAGACCTTCGGGTTGGGGCCGTACTGGTTGTCACCGGCTTCGCCCTCCTGGGCGTACAGGACGAGCAGGACGAGCCAGCCGACGATCGGCACGAGCAGCAGTAGGGCGAACCACCCGGCCCGCCCGGTATCGTGCAGACGGCGCACGCCGACCGCAATAGTCGGGATGAGCGTGGCGAGCCCGAACAGGCCGAAGATCGCCGCCACCAGCGTCCCAAGGACGCCGCCCGCGACGAGTACCAACAAGATGCGGCCGAAGATGTTGATCGCGAAGTTGACGAGCAGGAACGTCCAGCACTCCCGCCGCCGCGAGCGCCCGTCGAACTGCGCGTACTTGCGAAAGGCTGTCATGTACCACTCCACGACACCGTCCATTTACGGCCTCCACGTGTGTTGGGATCCGCCCACCTGGGCGCGTCGCTCGCACTCACAAGCGCCCCGCGCCTCGCGTTTATAGCATCGCGAGCTCGGCCGCGCCATAGCGGGGCACGCGGTCGCGCGACGGCAACGGTTCGCGGGACGTGCGCGTGAACGAAGTGGGGCGTCGTGCCGTCGGTGACGGCGCGAGGCGTGCACGTTCGGGCGACGTTGCTTGCGCGACGTCAGGGGCACGCACGCCTGCGCGCGGCGTGGTGTTGGGCATCAATGAGCGAGGGACGATGGGCGGGCAGACGGCCGGAGCGCTCCGACGGGCGCTGGGCGTAGTCGCGTGCGCCGCCGCGTGTGCCGTCTTTGGCGCGACCGCGGCACGTGCGCAGGGGGGCGGGGGTGCCGGCGGCGCGGCTGGGAGCGGCGCGCGCGGAACGCGGCCGGCCGGGACCGCGGCAGGCGGCACCGCGAGCGGGGCCACCGGCGGCATCGGCGTGCCGGCGGACACGTCGGGACCGCCGGTCGACACGGCCGCGGTCGCGCTCGATCCCGTGCCGCTCCGCGTGAGCGCGACGCTCACGCGCGGCGAAGCGATCGCGCGCGCGCTCGAACTCAGCCCGACCACGGCGCGGGCCGGCGCCGTGGTGCGCCTCGCGCGTGCCGCCGAGCGCGTCGCATACAGCGAGTACCTGCCGTCACTCAGCGTCACCTCGAGCGTGCTCCGGAACGGCGCGCCCACGCTCGCGGGCTCGTCGCTCGCCGGCGTGATCGGGCCGACCGGCGTCGGCGCGCCGGGCGGGGGGGGCGACGGGCAGCGACAGCGCGGGCACGTCCGCGGGCGGGTTCGGGGGGACGTACGGGTCCGGGACGTCGGCGAGCGCGTCGCCCACGTCGGGGATCGCGCGCGGGCCGTCGGCGTCGCGGGCGACCTCGGGCGGTGCGCCCGTCGCGCAGACGGGCGGCACCACCACGGGCGGGCAGACGACCGCCGCCAGCGCGATCGGTACCACGGCGTACGCGACGTTCGTGGCCGGCTACGACGTGTTCACCGCGGGCCGACGCGGCGCCGACGCCCGCCGCGCGCGGGCCGAAACGCGCGCGGCAGAGGCGATGTCGACGTCGATGCGGTTCCGCGTCGTCGAGCGGGTCGAGACGATTTTCTACGACGTGCGCCGCGCGGAGGACCTCGAGGCGGTGGCGCGCGCGCAGGTGCGCCGCGCGAGCGAGGACGCCCGCCAGGCCGGACGGCGGCGCCAGGTCGGCACCGCGACGCCGGCGGACGTGCTCCAGTTCCAGCTCCTGCTCAACAACGCGCGCGTGCTGCTCGCCCAGGCCGCGGTGCAGCGGCGGGGCGCGGCGTACGCGTTAGGCCGTCTCACCGGCGTGCCGGGCGCCGTCGAAGCCCGGGTCGACACGGCGATCGTGCCGCGGCCACTCCGCTTGTCGGACAGCGCGATCGTGCTGCTCGCGCTTCGCGCCGCGCCCACGCTCGTCGCCGCGCGCGACTCCGTGCGCGCCGCCGACGCCGGGCTCGGCGCCGCCCGCGCGCAGTACCTCCCGACCGTCCGACTCGGCACGAGCTACACGATGGCCCCGGGCGGTCTGCCCCTCGCGGGCGCGCGCTCCGGCTGGGCCGTCGCGCTCACGACCAGCTACCCGATCTTCAACGGCGGCGTGCGCGAGTATTCCGTCGCGCGCGCCGAGGCGGCGCAGCAGCTCGCGCAGGTGACCGCGTCCGACGCCGAGCGCGAGGCCCGGTCCGAGGTCGAGCGCCGGCTCGGCGACATCGCGCTGACCGCGCAACAGGTGCGGCTCTCGCAGAGCGCCGTGCAGGTCGCGCGCGAGAGCTACCGCGTGCAGAACGTGCGCTACGGCGCGGGCGTCGCGACCGTGCTCGACCTCAGCAACGCCGAACAGCAGCTCACGCAGGCCGAGCAGCAGCTCGTGAACGCGACGTACGACTACGCGCTCGCGCGCGCGCGCCTCAACACGTTCCTCGGGCAGGAGCTCTGACCCATGTGGATCGTCAAACTCTCGCTCCGTCGACCGTTCACGACGGCCTGCCTCGCCATTCTGATGATCCTCGTGGGCGCGTACGCCGCGCTCTCGATGCAGACGGACATCTTCCCGGCCATCAACCTCCCGGTCGTCTCGGCCGTGTGGGTCTACAGCGGCCTGCCGGCGAAGGAGATGGAAGGGCGCGTGATGACCGTCGCCGAGCGCGGGTACAGCATCGGCGTGACGGACATCGAGCACATCGAGGGCGAGGCGCTCGACGGGCTCGCGGTCGTGCGCGTCTACCTGCAGCCGGGTTCGAGTGTCGAGAGCGCGGTCGCGCAGATCACGGCGTCGTCGCAGTCCGCGGTCCGGCAGATGCCGCCGGGGATCACGCCGCCCTACATCCTCCGCTTCAACGCGACCGACGTGCCGGTGATGCAGATCGGCATCGCGGGCGACGTGGGCGAGCAGGAGCTGAACGACGCCGGGAACCAGTTCGTCCGCCCGCAGCTCGTCACCGCCAAGGGGACCAACATCCCGCCCGTGTTCGGCGGCGCGCCCAAGCAGATCAACGTCGACATCGACCTCGGGCGGCTCTACGCGCTCGGCCTCACGCCGGCGGACGTGTCGTCGGCGATCAACTCGCAGAACGTCATCCTCCCGACCGGCACGGCGCGCCTGGGCGACCGCGAGTACCGCGTGCGCCTCGACGCGAGCCCGTCGGTCGCGGACCGCCTCAACGACCTGCCCGTCAAGCAGGTGAACGGGCAGATGGTCTACATTCGCGACGTGGCGCAGGTGCGCCTGGGCGCGGGCGTGCAGACCAACACCGTGCGCGTCAATGGGCGACGCGGCGCGTACCTCGAGGTGCTCAAGACGGGCAGCGCGTCGACGCTCACCGTCGTCAAGCAGGTGCGCGAGCTGCTCCAGCGCGCGCAGGCGACGGTGCAGAGCGGGATCACGCTCTCGGTGATCTCGGACCAGTCGACGTACGTGCGGGCGTCGATCGTCGGCGTGATCCGCGAGGGCCTGATCGCGGCGTGCCTCACGGCGACGATGATCCTGCTCTTCCTCGGCAGCTGGCGCAGCACGCTGATCGTCGTCACGTCGATCCCGCTCTCGATCCTGACGTCGATCGTCTGCCTGTGGGCGCTCCGGCAGTCGCTCAACATCATGACGCTCGGCGGACTCGCGCTCGCGATCGGCATCCTCGTCGACGACGCGACGGTGGAGGTCGAGAACATCCACCGCAACCTGGCCGAGGGGAAGGACCTGCTGCAGTCGATCCTCGACGGCGCCGCGCAGATCGCCGTGCCGGCGTTCGTGTCGTCGCTGTCGATCTCGATCGTGTTCGTCCCGATCTTCTTCCTGAGCGGGCCGGCCGCGTCGCTGTTCCGCCCGCTCGCGATGGCCGTGATCTTCGCGGTGCTCGCGTCGTACATCCTCTCGCGCACGCTCGTGCCGACGATGGCGCGCTACCTGTTGAAGAAGGAAGCGGATCTGCACCACGGCGAGGAGCAGGAGGAGAAGAAGCGGCACGCCGGCTGGACGTGGCGCCTCAACGTGCACGTGGACCGGCAGTTCGAACGACTGCGGAACGGTTACCACCGGCTGCTGGCCGGCGCGATCGTCGCGCCCGTGTGGACGCTCGTGATCGCGGGCGTGTTCGCGGCGGGGAGCATGTTCCTCCTGCCCCAGATCGGGCAGGACTTCTTCCCGACGGTCGACGCGGGGCAGCTGCGGTTGCACGTGCGCGCGCGCCCGGGCACGCGGCTCGAGGAGACGGAGCTGATCTTCGGCGCGGTCGAGCGGACGATCCGGCGCGTGCTCGGGCCGAGCGAGATCGGGCTCATGCTCGACGACGTCGGGCTGTCCGGCGGCGGCATCACGCTCGCGACCGGCGACCAGGCGACGCTCGGCACCTCGGACGGCGAGATCCTCGTGTCGTTAGGCGAGAAGCACACCGGGTCCGTGGCCGCGTACCAGGCGCAGCTGCGCGACTCGCTGCGGGCGGAGTTCCCCGACGTCGAGTTCTACTTCCAGCCGGCCGACATCGTCACGCGCATCCTCAACCTCGGGCTGCCCTCGCCGATCGACGTGCAGATCACCGGGCGTAGCGCGAAGGAGAACTACGCCGCCGCGCAGCGCATCGCCGGCAAGGCGCGGCGCGTGCCGGGGGCGACGGACGTGCGCGTGCAGCAGGTGACGACGGCGCCCGAGTTCTTCTTCTCGGTCGACCGGCTGCGGGCCGAGCAGGCGGGCGTGAGCACGCGCGACGTCGCGAGCTCGATGCTCATCGCGCTCAGCGGCTCGTTCCAGGCCGCGCCCAACTTCTGGCTCGACCCGACCAACGGCGTGAACTACAACGTGGCGGTGCAGGTGCCGCCGTACCAGCTCTCGTCGCTCGACGCGCTGGCGCGCACGCCGGTCGCGCCCCCGGGCGGCAGCGCGCAGCCACAGCTGCTCGCCAACCTCGTGACGGGGTCGCGCGACCTCGCCCCGGCGGTCGTCACGCACTACGACGTACAGCCGTCGTTCGACGTCTACGCGAGCGCGACGGACCGCGACCTCGGCGGCGTCGCCACGGAGGTCGAGAAGATCGCGCAGGCCGAGCAGCTGCCGAAGGGCTCGCAGATGCACCTGCGCGGGCAGGTCGAGAGCATGCGCACGTCGATCAAGGGGCTCGTGCTCGGCATCCTCGCCGCGATGCTCCTCGTCTACGTGCTGCTCGTCGTCAACTTCCAGTCGTGGGTCGACCCGCTCATCATCGTGCTCGCGCTGCCGGGTGCGCTGGCGGGGACGATGTGGGGGCTGTTCACGTGGCACACCACGTGGAACGTGCCCTCGCTCATGGGTACGATCATGGCGCTCGGCGTGGCGACGTCGAACTCCGTGTTGCTGATGACGTTCGCGGAGGACGAGCGCGCGGAGGGCAAGGGCGCGCACGACGCGGCGATCAGCGCGGGGGTCACGCGCCTCCGCCCCGTGATCATGACGGCGCTGGCGATGATCCTCGGCATGCTACCGATGGCGTTAGGCATCGGCGAGGGCGGCGAGCAGAACGCGCCGCTCGGCCGCGCGGTCATCGGCGGGCTGCTCGTCGCGAGCCTTTACACCCTGTTCGTACTCCCCACGCTCTACGCGCTCATGCGCAAGAAGGCGCCGGCCGCCGACGAAGAGCTGCCCGAGCCGGCGCTCACCGGCCGCGAGAAGCAGCGCGAGGACCTGAAGCGCAACGGCGAGCGGCGCAACGGCAACGGCCAGCGTGGTAACGGCGCCGACCACGACGGGGCCGACGGCTCCGACGACGAACACGACGACACGCCGTGGCGCGCGCCCGAACGCGACCGCCGCGTCGGCGACCGCCGCCAGCCCACGACGACCCCACGCTCCGTTCCTGCTCATGTCTGACGATCGGCCCCGGCAGAGCCCGCAGCCCGGGAACGGGCCTCCGCCCGGCGGTCAGCCGCCCGCGCCGCCGCGCCCGCTGCCGAACGCGGGCAACACGCCCGATGACCGGAAAAATAGTCAGGATGATAAGAAGGGCGACTACCCGAAGCCGGTGCGGCGCCGGAGCCTCATCATCGGCGCGATCGTCGTCGTCCTCCTACTGGCCCTCTTTCTCCTGATCGGGATCCTGCCACGCCGGTCGCGCGACAAAAAGCTGCAACAGCAGTCCCAGCAGACGGCGCGCGACGACAGCGTCCCCGCGGTCACGGTGGTCAAGGTGGCGTCCGGCGATAGCGTGGCCGAGTTCACGCTGCCGGGGAACGTGCAGGCGCAGCGCGAGGCGGCCGTCTACGCGCGGGCGACGGGCTACGTGCGGCGGTACCTGGTCGACATCGGGCAGCGCGTGCGGGCCGGGCAGGTGCTCGCCGTGCTCGACGTGCCCGACGTGCCCGACGTGCAAGAGCAGCTGCGCGAGGCGCGCGCGAACGCGAATCAGGCGGCGGCGAATTTTCGGCTGGCGCGCGTGGAGCTCGCCCGCTTCCGCATCCTCTATCGCGACAGCGTGGTCACGCGCGAGGAGCTCGACCAGCGCCAGGCCAACTACGACGCGACCGCGGCGAGCGTCGCGGCCGCGGAGGCGAACGTGCGGCGGACGGCGGAACTCGTCGGGTACGCGTCGGTGACGGCGCCCTTCGCCGGCGTCGTCACGGCGCGCAACGTCGATCAAGGCGTGCTCGTCGGGGGCGGCGGCGCGTCGACGTCGACCAACCCCGCGGGCCTCGGCGGGAACACGATCCTCACCTTCAACTCCGGGCAGGCAACCGCGGCCGGCGGCGGCTCGTCGTTGAGCGGGGCGGGCGGGGGTGGGGCGGGTGGCGGCGCCCTCGGTGGGTCCTCGGGAGGCGGGAGTGGCGCGGGTGGCACTTCGGCGGGTGGGGTCGCGGGCACGGGCAGCCTGTACCGGATCGCGCAGGCCGACACGGTCCGGCTCTACATCGGCGTGCCACAGAGCTACGCGGGTGATGTGCGAACGGGGCTCCGCGCGACGGTGCGCGTCCCCGACATGCCGCAGCACACGTTCGCGGGCAAGGTCGTGCGCACGGCGGGCGCGCTCGACGCGGCGACGCGCACGCTGCTCACCGAAGTCGACCTGCCCAACCTCGACCGGCGGCTGCTCCCGGGCATGTACGCGATGGTGAACTTCAAGCTGACGCGGAGCACGCCGCCGGTGACGATTCCCGCCGGCGCGCTGCTCGTCCGACAGCAGGGCGCGCAGGCCGCGGTCGTCGGCCAGGACTCCGTGTTGCAGATCCGGACGATCACGGTCGGCCGCGATTTCGGGTCGAACCTCGAAGTGCTGACGGGTCTCAAGCCCGGCGACCTGGTCGTCGTCAACCCGACGGACGAGCTTCGCAACGGGCAGCGGGTGCTCCCGCGGCAGCAAGCGGAGGGAGGTGCGCCCGGGGGCAACACGCCGGGCGGGCGCCCCGCAAACCCGCCGCCGAACAACGTCTCGCCCGACGGTGGCGGGAGGGGTGGAAACGAGAAGCAGCAAGACGGCCAGAGTGGGGGCGGTCAGGGTGGCGCGCAAGGCGGCAAGGGGGGCGGCAGCAGCCAGGCTTCGAGCCAGCCGCCGCCCGTGGTACGCCTCGGTGCACCCGGGCGACCATCGGGGACGGGGAAGCCGTAATCGCGTGGCGCCCCCGTCGCGCGACGTCGAGCCGCCACGCCGCCCGGGACTGGCGTGGACGCGCGCGCGACGAGCCGCGGGCCTCGCGCTCGGCCTCGCGCTCGCGGCCGCACCGGCGGCCGCGCATCCGCTATCCGAGCACGTCGCCGGGACACGCTGGGCGTTCGAGCCGGGCGCACTCGTCGGCATCGTCGCGCTCGCGGCGGCGTACGCGGCCGGCGTGCGCCATGTGTGGTCACGCGCGGGGCGGGGCCGCGGCGTGGGGCGGGCGCAGGCGGCAGCGTTCTGCGCGGGGGGTGCGGCGCTGCTGCTCGCCCTCGCCTCGCCGCTCGACGCGTGGGCCGCCGACCTCTTTTCGGCGCACATGACGCAGCACCTGCTGCTGGTCCTCGTCGCGGCGCCGCTGCTCGTGTTAGGCAACGTCGCCCTCGCGCTGGCGTGGGCGCCGCCGCCGCGCTGGCGCCGCGCGGGCGCGCGCTGGTGGCACGCGCCGCGCGCGGGCCGCGCGGCGCTGCGGGCCGTCGCGCACGCCGCGGCGACGCCCGCGGCCGCGTGGCTGCTGCACGCGATCGCCCTCGTCGCGTGGCACGCGCCGGCGCTCTACGACGCGGCCCTGACGAGCGCGCCGGTCCACGCGCTCGAGCACGCGTGCTTCCTCGGCACCGCGCTGCTCTTCTGGTGGCGCGTGCTCCAGCCCACCGGGCGCCGCGCCCTCGGGCACGGCGCGGCGGTGTTCTACACGACCGCGATGGCGCTCGTCGGCAGCGCGTTAGGCGCGCTACTCACCTTCTCGTCCCGCCCGTGGTACCCGCTGCACGCGGCCGGCGCCCGCGCCTGGCACGTGACGCTCCTCGGCGACCAGCGGCTCGCGGGGCTCCTCATGTGGGTGCCGTCGGGGTTGGTCTACCTCGCGGCCGCACTCGCCGAGGCCGGGCGATGGCTGGAGTCCGCGGACGGGGGCGTCGCGCGGCGCCGCGCGAGGGCCGGCCGCGGGGTGCTCGCCGGCTACCGCAACGTGTAGAGGTACGCGGCGATCACCCGTAGCGGCGGACGGCGACCACCCCCCGCTCGGCGTGGCCGCCGGCGACGTACTGCGGGGCTCCCTCGCGCGCGGGCCCGCACGCCGCGGCCGCCAGCGCGACGAACGCGGTCGCGGCAGACACCGTGAGGCACCGCCCGCGTGCCCGCGTCACTGACACGGCCGCAACATGAAGAGGGGTAGCATGGTCGTGACCACCGCGCCGGCGAACAGGGCGCTGAGGATCAGCCCCGAGATCGCCATGAACCGCGAGCGGCCGTCCGCGTTGTGGAGCAGGTGCGCGGCCTCGCCGTCCTTCTCGTCCCGCGTCGCGCGCCAGCCGCGCAGCGCGAGCATGCCGGCGGCGCCGGTCCCGAGCAGCGCGATCACGCTCACGCCGAACGCCAGCCCCCACGTGCCGCCGACGAGCGGCACGCCGAGCGGGTCCGCCTGGGGAAAGCAGCTGTGGGCGACGAGGGAGTACGTGACGATGAGCTGCACCGCCCAGCAGAGCGGGCCGCCGAACAGCCCGCCCCACAACGTCCACACCGGCACGCGGTCGCGGTGCGGCGACGCGTGCGCGCCCCGGTCCGCGCCGGCGGCCGCGGGAACAGACGCCGAACCCATCGCGCGCCTCCTAGGTGAACCGCGGGGAGAGGTAGAGCGACGTGAACACGAACAGCCACACCACGTCGACGAAGTGCCAGTACCACGACACGTTGGTCACGGCGAGCCGGCGGCGCGCGTCGAAGTGGCCGAGCAGCGCGCGGAGGAGCACGACCGCGATCGCGAGCAGGCCGACGAAGACGTGGGCGCTGTGAAAGCCGGTGATCGTCCAGAAGAGCGACCCGTACGCGCCCGACTGCGGGCGGAACGGCAGCCCCGAGTACTCGCGGAACTGGATGGCGAGGAACACCGCGCCTAACAGCAGCGTGAGCGCCAGCCCGGCGCGGAGCCGCCCCACGCGCCCGTCCCGGATCCCCGACTCGGCCCACCACATCGTCGCGCTGCTCGCGATGAGGATGGCGGTGTTCGGTCCGGCGAGCTTCAGTTCGGGCGGTCCGTACTGCGCCGTGAACGGCCCGCGCGACAGCGAGCCGAGGTAGAAATAGCTGACGAGCAGGTACGCGAAGAGCGACGCTTCGGTGGCGATGAGGAGCGCGACGCCCCACCACCCCGTCGCGCGGTGGCCGCCCGGCTCGACCGGGAGTCGCTCGACGTGGAGCGCGTTGTCGTCGCCGAGCGCGTGTGCGCGGAGTGCCGCGGCGCCGACGGTCACCGTTCCCCCGCGCGCTCGACGAACCGCGCCGTGACGTCGTCCGGCCAGAGCCAGCCGGCCACGGTGGCGAACACGGCGGCCGCCGCGACCGCGGCCCACGCCCACGCGCTCGCGAGCAGCGCGTAGCACACGCAGGTCAGCGACACGGCGAGCAGGAACGGCCAGAGCGAGTCGCCGGGCATCCGCAGCACCGCCTGCGGGTCGCCGTCGAGCGGCGTCGTGCCTAACGCCTCGCGCCCGTCGTCGAGCACGGGGCCGCGGTGGATCACGCTCCGCACCGTCTCGAGCGCCTCGCCCGAGGCCGCCGCGTACGCCGGCCGCCCCTCCCAGAGCGGGTAGCGGCTGCCGATCTCGGGGATCACCGCGAAGTTGTAGGGCGGCGGCGGCGAGCTCGTCGCCCATTCGAGCGTGGGCGCGTCCCACGGGTTGTCGCCCGCGCGCTCGCCGCCGCGCCAGCTCACCACGACGTTGGCGACGAACAGCAGCACCCCGACGGCGAACACGTACGAGCCGATCGTCGTGACCATGTTCACCGCGTCCCACCCGAGCCCGGCGTCGTAGGTGTAGATCCGGCGCGGCATCCCGAGCAGCCCCGCGACGTGCATCGGGAAGAAGCCGAGGTTGAAGCCGACGAACATCCAGAAGTTCCACTTCCCCAGCCGCTCGTTCAGCAGGCGGCCGGTAAACTTCGGCCACCAGTAGTAGAGCGCGCCGACGACGGGGAACACGTTGATCCCGACGAGCACGTAGTGCAGGTGCGCGACGACGAAGTACGTGTCGGTGAGCTGGTAGTCGAACGGCACCGCCGCCGTCATCACGCCGCTGACGCCGCCGAGCACGAAGAGCAGGACGAAGCCGACGAGGAAGAGCATCGGCGTCGGGAACACCGGGCGCCCATAGTAGATGGTCGCGATCCACGCGAAGGCGGCGATCGCGCTCGGGATCGTGATGACCATGCTGCCGGCCGAGAAGAACGACACGGCGAGCGGCGGCACGCCCGTGGCGAACATGTGGTGCACCCACACGCCGAAGCCGAGCAGCGCGGTGCCGATGGTCGCGAGCGTCACGAGCGTGTAGCCGACGAGCGGGCGCCGCGCGAAGGTCGAGATCATGTCCGACATCATCCCCATCGCCGGGAGGACGACGATGTAGACCCACGGGTGCCCGAAGATCCAGAACAGGTGCTGCCAGAGCAGCGGGTGACCGCCCTCGGCCGCGTCGAAGAAGTGCGTGCCGACGCGCCGGTCTGTCCGGCCGGGCTG
>JAABUZ0100009247.1_pt1 | contig 11331 bp, 18 predicted proteins | sample 5562091 | NCBI WGS metagenome assembly JAABUZ01 (sample SAMN12813069, study PRJNA571459) | rock metagenome | isolation source: Antarctica rocks | place: Antarctica: Victoria Land, Linnaeus Terrace sud | collected 2015-12-21
GGCGGATGCCGGGCATCACGCGCTTGATCTCGGACTCCAGCCGGTCCACCTCCGCGCCCAGCGCGCCCACCATGTCCTTGCCTGCAGTCACCAGACCCTCGATCAGCGCCATGCCTGCCAGCAGCCCTAACAGCGCCACATCAAGCGTGAGTTCCCGCCTTCAAACAGCCCTGCTCTTCGCGCCCGCCGCTGCTGCCAGGTGTACATGCCAAAATGCCGCTCACAGCAGCGTCTGCTGCGCGCCTACTGCCGGACAGCCTGCCAAAGGCCCGGGCCGCCACGCACAGGCGCCAGGGCGCACCGTACGCGCGCAGCGCGAGCTCCACTGTGTCGTCGCGGCGCGTGGCGATCGCGCTGTAGACCTGCGCCAGCAGCTGCTCCTTGCCGCCTAGGCGCTGCATGTGCATCTCCACGATGCGCTCGCCGTGGAACTCTGCGCGGCGCGGCGCCCCTGCCTTAGCACAGCGCTCACCCTGCAGGGCCGCCCTACCCTGGCTGCTGTTACCGCCCTACCTCAGAGACTTTTCAGTGCCTGTCTTCGCGCGCCCGACCCTGGGCGCACTGCCTGGTGAGCCCCGTGCACGCGCTCCATGTCGCCGCTCTCACCGCCCTTCTCGTCAGCTTGCGGCACGACCCTGACAACCCGGCAGCACGTCAAGCAGTGCACGCGTACAAGTGCCCGCGCAGGTCAGGCGCAGTCGCCGCGGCTCGGCAGTGTCACCGACGGCGCACTGGCAGCTAACGCCTGGAGGCCCCCTCACCGAAATCCGCCCACTGCCTGCCCATGCCGGGAGGCCCCCGCACCGATCTCCGCCTTGAAGCGGAAGATGTTGGGCCCGATCTCCTCGCTCTTGGCGTCGTACACCGCCTTGACCACCGGGTCGCGCTTCAGGTGCGACAGCACGCGCTGCATGTCGTGCGGGTTCATCGCGCGGCCTGGGCGCCGCGCAGGCGTCGGCTCGCGGGCGCTGTGCATGCGCCCTGGCACTGACGCGCCCGCTGGCAGCTGGCACAACTCGCCAGGCGCTGCAAAGCCAGCGCTCCCCCTGCCCTTGCAGAGAGTGGCAGTGCACCTCTGCTGGGACACAGTCATCATGTTATAGCGAACACTATTTGGCAAGCTCTACGTTTGAATGGGCTGCGCAGAGGCGCGCTGAAGCAGGCCCGCAAGACATGACGACCGAGACGTGCCCCCCCGCGAGGTTGTAAACATAAAAACATGGGGCGACTGCCACGATCCAGCAGGAGTTGGCTGCGGCTGCCGTGACTGTGTGACTGTTTGTGTGAGACACACGGCTCTTTGCTGTACATAAGACACACACGGCTCTTTGCTATGTTCGTGAGACACATCGCTCTTTGCTTTTAATGAGTGAATAAAAATCTCATAGAAAGCAAAGAGCCGTGCGTCTCGCAAACATAGCACAGATCCCGTGTGTGTCACAAATGCAACAGAGAGCCGTGTGTGTCACACAGACAGTCACACAGGCACGGACGCCATTGCGAGCCGAGCTCGCAGCCACCGGGCAGCAGGGGGCGCGCGCACCGATGAGCAGCGAACGGTTCTGGCCGATGAGGAAGACGGCGGTGCAGCCCAGCAGCAGGCCGATGGTGATCGAGCCAATCGCGTCGTACATGGCCAGGCCCGTCATGTGCGTCGCCCAGGTGGACACGCCTGCCGCGGCCGCCCAGGATTTAGGTTGGTAAACCCTACCCTGCGACACACGCGCTGCCTGCCTGCGGTGCGCATGCTGGTTTGGCTCGCATCGCGCCGGCGCCAAGGCCAGTCGCCGCCGCACGGCGCCCTTTCTGTACCGCCGGCAGGCGCACAGCACCAGGCACGCTCCTAACAGAGTAAAACTCCGACGCAAATGAGCCGCCTCCCCGGCTCTATAACAAACGCCACGCGCCTCAGGCGCCCGCCGCACCAGCAATGACTAGCCCGGTCACGGCGGCGCCGTCCTCCAGCATGACAGCGATGGACGTGGGGTCCATGCCGCGCTTGATGAACTCCATGGTGCCCAGGCCAGCCGCCGCCGCGCCCGCCACCACCGAGCGCGTGGCCACCAGCAGGCTGTAGCCCTCCACCACGAACGACAGCCCCAGCACTGCGCGCGGCGACCAAGCGTGACACAGGGCCGGCGGCACGCAGCGCGCGCAGAGCATTGCCAGGCTGTCGCCCATCGCTTACGGCCGCAAGGGGCAGGCGCAGTCGCGCGCGCATGCACTGGCGCCAGGATGCAGGCCTCCCTGGCCGCCTGGCAGCTGCTGGCGTGCGGTGGGCGATCAGGGGCAGGTCCCCGTGCGCGCCGGCGGGGCCCACGGGCGCACCCGCCAGCCCGTAGCCCAGGTTGTCCAGGTGCGGCGGCGGCGCCATGAGCGCGTTGAGGCCGTGCGCGCACGTCAGCCCCGCGCCCAGGCAGAAGATGCCCACCGCCGACACCAGCGACCACACGAACTTGTCCTTCATGTACCTGGGTGAGGCGTGGGGTCATGGGTGGGCTCGAGCCCTGCTGTCACCCTGGTCACCTGGGTACCTGAGCACAGGATCTGCCACAAAGAACGCATTTGAGCGCAGTGCCGCAGGCCGGGTGCTGCACAGCCATATGCATGTCCGCAAGCTCAGGGCCGGGTTGCTGACTGTGTGGTGGAAGCCAGGCGCGGCGTTTGTCAGCGCTGCGCGGGGCAAGCATTTGCAGAGGGCGGCCGCGCTTGCCTGCCTACTCCTGACCGGCCTCGCATGGCATGCGTGTGCTGCACAGGGAGCTCGCACCCGTATGGATGCTGCCGCGTGGGAGCGCGCTTGGAGCGGACGATGCCCACCCTCAGCAGAACCTGCGCACGGTGCATAGCGGCTGCAAACAGTGCTGCTGGACACCGGTCACCCACGTCTGGATTGTCTCTGTCACTGGACTCACTGCTGGGGAAGGAGTCCTGCACGCGGAAGAGAGCCCTGCATGCGACTGCCTCTGGAGGGGCACAGGGCCAAGCGCGCCTGGTTGAACGTGTCCACCACAGAGTGCACCGTCTCAGCCAGGATGGCACTGCGCACGCAGCCCCTGTCAGGCCCCGCTCTGCCCTGTGCGACACCGCAAAGGGCATTCAGGAGCTCACCTGCTGCCCGACGCAAAGTACGTAGCCAGCTTCGCCGCAAAGATCACCAGGTTGGCGCAGATTGCTGCCGCCAACACAGACCACCGGTCAGCTTGTCATTGGGCGACGGGGTGCTACTACGGCAGGCCCGTGAACCTGGAGGGCTACTACGGCAGGCCCGTGAACCTGGAGGGACGCCAGCTGCATTTTCACCTCCAGCAGCTCCCGTGCCTTGTAACGCCGTGCGCGCACACGCTGGCCGGCAGCGGCGGCACAGCCATGCACGCACGGCGACTGTGCGTGGCCTGGCTCGAGCCAGTGCGCTCGCGCTTGCACCGTTCTCTAGGTAAACTAACTGCTCTGGAAAGGCTGGCGCGCGGTACCCACGTGCACACTCGCTGCCGCACGGGCGGCCCGCAGCGCACTAGCAGTTCTGCTGCGGCGGCGCGGCGCACCCACAGTGACCGTGTGCAGCTCGCGCTGGTACGCCTGCGACTCCTTCTTGCTGGTGAGCGGCAGCGGCGGCAGCGGCGGCGCAACGGCCGCACCGCCAGCCACGTGCGGCGGGTCTGGCCTCCTGAACAGGCATATTCCGCAGCATCAGCGCGAGTCAACAGCTTGCGCGGTTCCGCAGATGAGCCAGCACGGGACCACCTCCGACCCTGTGCGCGCCTGGTGCCTCGGTCGTCGCCGCGCCATGCGGAGCCGAAGCCGCGGTGCAGCACCGGGGGCGGCGAATGCCGCACGTGTGTGGACGCGTGCCGCGGCGCGTGCCACGGCGGCGGGTTGGCGGGCCAGGGCGCGCGCATCGCCATCGCAGGCATATGCACGCCACGCACAGATCCCCCGGCGCGCGACCAGCCCATGCCGGGCCAGGCCGGTGGCGCTGCGTGTACCACCAACTTAGGCATAGACGTGGCGTACGCGCATCTGCAAAGCGGTGGACCTGCGCCAGCCAGGGCTCTGGTAACAGCCGCGAGCATCGCACATGATCACCTGCCCGTCGCTCCGGACACCAGGCTGTGCATACGCGTATGCATGCTACAGTGGCATGCAAGAACTTTAAGGTTTTTCAAACAGGTATAAGCAGATCCGGAGGGTGCAGGAAGGCCTTGCTGTCTTGAGCACAGGCCAGCGCTCACCAGTCAGAAAGCTAGGGCGAGGTCAGGGTTGGCCGCCCAGGTGCAAGGCACTGGCTCTGTTCTCTGTTTGAGAAAGCCTGATCGCTGTCTAGCTTTAGAAATTACAGCGCCATGGCAGCAGAGGACGAGCGCAAGGCGGGGGAGACCAGCACGGCGCGCGAGGACGGCGAGATCGCGGCAGAGCGCGAGGGCGAGCCCGACTTTACAAAGAAGCACCCGCTGGAGTGCAAGTGGACGCTGTGGTTTGACAACCCGAAGGGCGGCGGCCAGAAGCAGAGCACGTGGGGGCAGACGCTGCGCGCGGTGTACACGTTTGACACTGTGGAGGACTTCTGGTGGTGCGGGCCTGTGGCTGAGCTTTGCCTGCCTGTGCACGCGCCCGGCAGTACCCATGCTTGGCGGCGATGTGCCACCAGCGTCAAGTGTGTTAGCTTCATATGTGTTGGCTCACTGTCTGTCCACCTCGTGTTCTTGCAGTACATCTGTAAGGCCATGTCAAGGCGTGCAAGCTGTGCTTCGCCCATGCGCTTGTAGCATAGGTCCTAGACTGCAGAGGCGGAGCGGACTGGGCAGCTGCTGGGCTCGCACCTTGTACAACTGGCGCCTGACTGGTGCGTGCGCTTCTTGGCAGCCTGTACAATAACATAAAGCCGCCGAGCTGGCTGGGGCCCAACACGGACTTCCACCTCTTCAAGGAAGGCGTGGAGCCCAAGTGGGAGGACCCCACCTGCGAGCACGGCGGCAAGTGGACCGTGCTCATCCCGCGCAGCCCGAACAACAAGCAGACGCTGGACACGTACTGGCTCAACGCGGTGTGGACCCGTTGCGGCCCTGACCCGCCTGGTGTGCAGCAGTGCTCTGTGCTCACACCCAGCAGCCCAGGCGCCGCACAACGTCACGGTAGCAGTTGCGCCGGCCCATGGCTGGTAGCTGTTAAGTGTTAGAGGTAGCCTCAGGAGTGACCCTCCTGTGCCCAACACTCAGAGTGTATTTGGTCCACCTGTGTGCTGTGGCCTGGACTCGCCCGCGGCTGCGACAAACAGTGTGCGTGCCCTGCCCCGTGCTAGCCGGGACTTCTGCAAACTACCCCGGCGCTGGTGGTGCGGCGGGCCTCAGATAGCCTGCATGGCCTCAGCTGCATGCAAGCGGCGAGGGGCGCAGCCCGCATATTCGCGGGCGTGCTTTGCGGGAGCAGTGCGTGGAAGGGAAAGAGCGGCAGCACCCCATTGGTGTAGTCTAAAGCAGGGCGTTGCTGTGCAGCAGAGGCATGCAGCGTTGCGCACACAAGAGGGTGCCCTCCGTGTGCAACTCGTGGTTGGCGCGCCCTGAGAGCGCGTCGCGCGCGCGCAGCTGCTGGCGTGCATTGGCGAGCAATTCGAGGAAGGCGAGGAGATTTGCGGCATCGTCGTCAATGTGCGTGGCAAGCAGGACAAGCTGTGCGTGTGGACCCGCACGGCCGCCAACGAGGCCAAGCAGGCGCGCACTCCGCCTCAGCCGCGGTGACCTACCCTAATCCAGCGCCGTTATAGCGCCCTGTACACCCTATTGTGGAGGCATGATGAAGTTCATGAATCAGTACAAGGGCTCGGGAAGGAGTCCTTCTGCGTGACACAGCATGTTGCATGCTGGTCCCCCAGACCAATGAAGCGAGCGTCCAGCCTTTGCCTTGGGACATGCGGCTCATGGTGACTGGTTTGGTCCTTGCGCGTATCCTGCCGCAGCAGTCACGCCCTGACGGCGTCCGCGGCGACCCGCAGATGAGCGTCGGCAAGCAGCTGAAGCAGATCCTAGACATTGACTCCTCCGTGCGCATCGGCTACCTGGCACACGTGCGCGGCCCCGCCTCGCCTGCGCAGCAGTGAGCCGGAGCTCACATGAGTGTCTGAGTGGCGTGCATTGCCGCGGTCTCCAGCACGGTGTGCAGAGCGTGTCACCTCACTCGTCTATGTTTGCACCGCACATGCGTGGCCGGGTGCGAGGTGCTTGGCCTCGACTGTCAGACGGTCGATGGAAAAATGTATTGAAATACTACTGTGCCTGCGCAGAACGACGCAAAGCTGCAGGACCGCAAGGCCATGGACCGCTATTTGTGCTGACATGCACGCGGTGTGTGCACACTGCTATTCAGTAGGCGAGAATGCAATGTACCAGTGATGGGCACGGCTGGGCATGTTGCAAGGCAGCCTGGTGTAGTGCTATGGCGAGATGCTGTGAGTGCCACAAACGGCTGAATAGCATTCTCTGACCCATGAAGCGCGCCAGTGATGCATGCTTTGGGAGGTGTACGCTCTGGCACTGGCTTGGCATGGCATGGCATGGCGCAATAGACAGCCTGATGTCTTCTCCAACCTTGCACGAGGCTGGCGAGGGCGCTTCTTCGCACGCACATGTAGTGTTTACAGAGACGCTGAAACAGCCAGGCGCACTGCAAGCGCACCAGCAGCCGCTTGCAGCGACAGCCTCTCTGGATGTTTTGCCCGTCGTAGTATGCCCACTAGGCGGCAAGGCTGCGGCAAGTGCCAGCATTGCAGCCTAATTTCCTGCGCAGGGGTCTGCGCCCATATAGAGCATGTGCGATGGCATCCGGAGCCGCCAGCAAATGTCAGTGTCCTGCAGGCCGGCAGGCGCACAGCAGCAGACTTCTGTCTGCTCTCTCGGATACGCGACACCCTGCCTCTACCCCACAAGAAATGATACATCAGTTCGCCAGCCGCGCTGCCTAAGGCGGGGGAGTGCATGCCTGCGCAGAGGCCAATGCACTACGCGGACATAACAGGCCGCCCGGACTGCCCCGATGACATGATTGCACCAGTCTGCTGTTACAAAACCCCATGCCCGCCAGCCTGCGCAAGCAAGAGTATAGCAAAACTCCGGTAGTGAAGCTTTTCCCTTTACAACCACCCGAGAGATCGGACTTCAGGCAACGCAGATGCTCTGTTCAGTGCAAACGACGCCAGCGCGTTGTAGGCGCTCAATTCAACGGGGCCCTGCATGCCAGGTGCAGCTTTGCTCTGGTGGCAGCACAATGACAGCACCAGGCAGATGATTTCCTGCTTGCAGCTCTGCATGCGGTGGCGCCGACCCAGCCGCCCTCGCTGGGCATGCGGCCCCGCGCAATGCAAGAAGACCTGATATAGAGCTGGCCAGCCACTTTACCACCTGCCAGGGTTCAGCGACGCGGCATTTGCAGGCACGACCGCGGGGCCGCCGTCCTGCCGGGAGGCAGCAGACACTGTCAGTGTGGTGACGGCCACCGCGTGTCTGGCACCTGCCATGGCGTTGTCGCCTACGCGACCGCGCTGGCGAACACGCTCTGCCGGAGCTCTGACACCCTCCGACAGTCGCTACACGCACTGCTCGCCAAAGGCAGTGCTGACGCCAGCGGCGCGCTCCATAAGTGCATGCATGTTGAAAGACCGGGCGATTAGCAAAACTGGTGGCAGGGTGCGCTTTGGAGGTGAGGTTGGGTTAGGGCGAAATTGGATCAGCTGCGGCATGCAGCAGAGCAGGTTGCGCACCAGCGAGACCTCGGGCGACGAGTAATCCGAATCCGCATAGGCGCCGCCCACCAGGCTGGCCGCCTTGAGGGCGGGCATCGCGCGGTGAGGGTCCGCCTCGCCAGGGCTGCCCTCGGCGCCGCTGCCGGAGCGGTCCTCGCCAACGCCGCCGTATGCGCCGCCTTCGTGCGCAGGGCTGGCGCTGTGGCCGGCGGCGAGTGCGCTCAGCCACGCGGGCGTGCCTGCAAGTCAGTACACGTCGTTCAGGGCATGGCCATGCGCAGATATCACGCACTGCACCACAAGCGCAGCGCGCTGGCTGCACTGACCCTGGTGTGCTGCATGTGCGCTGGCCCACAGTGTCCTGAATCCCTGATACCGCCGGGGCCGCAGGAATTGAAATTTAGGCAGGAAGCGCTGGCTGCCCGTAATCTGATGCGTAATTTCAGCGCGCACAAAAGATCCAGCGCACACCGCACAACACCCGCGCCCTGCCCCATCACTCGACCCCACCGTTAGATCCGCCCGCACCTTGACACGCGAGGGGCGGCTCGCCGGGCGCGGCGCACGCGCCGTGCCCGACGGGGTCGTCCCACTGCGCCGCCCCGACCGCCGCGGCGCACTCAGCCGCAGCGTCGGCCTCGGCGCGCGCGCGCAGCGTTGCCAAATACGCGCCGCCGCCGCCGCCGCCGCCGCCGCCGCCGTATGCGGCGGCAGCGCGGGCGCCGTCCTCGCCGTCATAGTCCACGTCCCGCAGGTGGGCAGCCATCTCGCGGGCCTGCCGCACAGCTGTCACGATATCACGGACAGACAGGGGAGCCTGGACGAGCACCCGGGCCCAGAGTGTGCTCATCAACGCAATGCCTCTAAGCCCCCTTTGTTTGACGGGGTGCAGACGCCTCCAGCCTGCCTCCGATTAGGTGCTCAGGGAGCCAGGACGCTGGAAGGCAAGGAAAAATATTGAAGGAAAAAAGAAAAGACGCCGCCGCGCACCGTCGCCTCCTCGTCGGCGTCGTCCTCCGGCGCTTCCGCCGACGCCTCCGGCTGACTGTGCCCGGACGCGTGGCCGGACAGGTGGCGGCTGAGCGCCTGCCGGACCGCGCCGCGCGTGTCCGCCTCGTGCGGGCCGTGGAAGGCGGCGTAGCCGCCGGCGGACAGCGCAGGGTTCCCGTCGCCGTCGCCGCTGGCCGGCGCGCCGCCGCCAAAGCGCATCAGGTCGATGCTGAGCACGGGCGAGTCGCTGCTCGTGCGGCGCCGCGCGCTCAGGCCACCGCCATCGTCTGTGGGGCAGGGTCGCAGCAGGTCGAGGCCGACCACAACGGCAATCTGGTACTGTTTCCCTCACTCACATCGCTTACTCTGCATAGAGCGTGCAACTTTTCTGCCTTGCTTCCCACAGCAACGTAGCCTGTATTGACTGCAGCTCCAGCAAGCAGGCGAGGACGCAACGCGCTCACAAAGCAACGCCACTTTTAAAGGCGTGCAAGAGTGCCAACAGCAGCAGCCAAAACACAGACAGCCAGCAAGCCTGCATGTGTAACAGATATGCCTACCTTTTTCGCGGGCAGCTGCCCGATGACGAAGCTATTGAGCGCCTTGACTATCTCGCGCGGCGTCGGCACGCTCGCCGGGTCCCACAGCCGGTAATTTCCGCTGTGGGGGTTGCCGCCACCATAGTTGGGGGGGATGACAGGCTGCTCCCGAAGATGACCCTGCCGCGCACGCTCCTGTGCACTTGACGGTGCCTGAGAAAGTGGCAGCAGGGGTAACAAGCATACAACTGCCTGTCTGGTACCAACCACTGCTAGCCGTGACAAACATGCAGGCCGTCATAGACAGCACAGCAGCACTTGGTCAAAACGGCACAAGACGCGGGAGCGCGTCTTTGGCCACCCAAGTTGAGATGCTGTACTTCACAAGGTTCGTCACAAAGCAAGAGGCACCAGGGAAGAGCTTGCGCTTGCTAGCGCACCCGCCTCCATACCTACAAGCACGGGACGCGAGGGGAACAGCCTGCAGCGGGGTGGCAAACCAACCTGCGAGGGCGTGAGGCTGGACGCGTGGCCTTTCGACCGCTCGGCCGAGTCCTCCTGCATGCGCGTCGCCGCGCGCTGCTGGTGCTGCCGCAGGTATGCCTGCATCCCGGGGTACTCGCTGCCCGCCCGCTCGCCGCCGCCGACCGGGGCTCCCGCAGCCCTGGTCTTCTGCACGGCCCACACACGCGCACAGTGTTGTCGCCACCCCCGGGAAGCCAGAGGTCGCCGCTGGTGAGCCTGAGCAGTAGCAGAACCGGCAAGCGCTGCACTGCGGCGCACCTTGCAGCTGGGACACCACAGCGGTTGCTCAAACTCGTGTTGGCCAGAGACCTGGCGCAGGGGTGGCGTGCGCGTCAGTGGCTGGTGGGGGTGGACGCAGCAACGCGGGCCCTGCAGCAGGAGACTCAGTACACGCTGGGGGAGGGAGCCGCGCTCAGGCCTCACCGCTGTGTACAAAATGCCCGGGCTCGTTGCCGGGATGCTAGACAACTCGTGTCTGCAGCCGGGGCAGGCCGACCGAGGGGGCTCTGCTGTGGACGTGGTCCGAACGGACTGCCAGGAGTGGCACGAACGGCAAGAGCCCGGCACCTGCGGAAGGCACGCCACGAAATCAGCAGGGGGCCAGCTCAGACAGGCTCCTTGTCATCTCCTTTCTGCCGCCGCGCTAGAACACTCCCGTGACGAAGTGCGTCGCGTGAGACCGGACAGCGCGCTCCGCAGACAGGCCCAGGCCCCAGCATGGGCGCACATGCGCGTGGCCGGGTGCGAGCTCCCACACGACGCCAGCACGCTGGACCTGGCACTGCCACGCCAGGCGCCTGGCCAGGCCACGCGCGCTCCGCATCGCAGCGCTCAAGCCACGTCGCCCCCCAGTCGCACCCCTTAGCAGCACGCGCTGGCTGCGCAGGCGTGCACGGCCCGGCCGCCTATTCCTACGCACGCACCTCTCAGTGGATCAGAGTTTCTGCATGCCTCACTCCCTCTAACGAGCACGCACGAGCCTGTGCCGTAGCACCCGTATACGGGCCAAAATTGCTTGCTGTAGAGCATTGGGCACTCAGATGCGACAGGCAGCACCAATGCAGGCCTTGCTGGCTGTGTCAGTGCTTGCGGCTCCCACAATCTGTACAGGTAAGCGCTTTGCGCGGCATGCATGATGCCGCTCTGCGCCAGCACGCTGAGCCCTCTCCTTTGCTGACGTCTGGTGTGCAGTTGCGTGCCTGCCTGCACCGCCGCCGCCCAGGGCCGCGGCAATGCAGCGGCGGGGCGCGCGGGAGCGGCGCCAGCCGGCCCGCCTGACGTATGCCGCCGCGCAGCCGGTCGAAGAGGTGCCTTCCGACTCCAACAACGCCGCCGAGCAGCCCTCCGCCAGCGCTTCTGAGGACCAGGCGGTCGAGGAGCTGGGGCACACCAGCAGCGCCAGCGACAGCGCAGCCATTGTGGCAGGCGGAGCAGAGGAGCAGGTAGCACCACCGCCGCCGCCGGCAGGAGCCCTGCAGCAGCGGCCGCGCAAGCGCGCGCGCGTGGCCAGCGCCACGCCCGAGCGCGCGGCGCCGGCGGGCGCGC
>JAABUZ0100009249.1_pt1 | contig 11329 bp, 10 predicted proteins | sample 5562091 | NCBI WGS metagenome assembly JAABUZ01 (sample SAMN12813069, study PRJNA571459) | rock metagenome | isolation source: Antarctica rocks | place: Antarctica: Victoria Land, Linnaeus Terrace sud | collected 2015-12-21
GGCGCCCACACCCTTCGTGTGGGACGGCAAGCGGCGGCGCCGCCGCGAACGGGTCCGCCAGCGCCGCCTGGGCGGGTCTGCGGCCATCCTGCCGGAGGGCTACTCATTTGCGGCATGACCCACTAGACGCATGCTAACGCGCCTTAGGGGTATTGACACCACTTTGTTTTAGGTGTAAAGTAATCCTTAAATTAAGGTGTGAATTGACGGCGGCAGCGAAAGGCATGCGACGTGGTTGTATCTCGGTCGACCGTCCGTGATCTGAGGCGACGTAACCGTCGTGTCGCGCTGCAGCACCTCTATGTCGATGGACGGATGAGCCGTCTGGAGATGAGCCAGCGCTCCGGCCTCAGCGCCGCGACGGTCACCAACGTTGTCGCCGAGTTGCTCGCCGAGGGTATCGTCGCCGAGGCCGGCAGCGAAGAATCCGAGGGCGGCCGGCCGCGCACGATCCTCACGATCAACCCGGCGTACGGCTATTTCATTGGCGTCGACGTCGGTGAGACGCTCGTCCGTATCGAGATCTTCGACCTGACGTTGCGCTCCTTGCGTACGGTCACACACCCGCTCACCCCCGATGACAACCAGCCCTCCAGCGTGGTGCGCCATATCGTCACGGGAGTGGACGCCGTCCTGGCCGACGCCGCCATCCCGGTGGACGCCGTTGTCGGCGTCGGCGTCGGCGTCCCCGGCGTGGTCGAGCGCGGCGGGCGCGTGCTTGTTCACGCGCCGAGCTGGGGCTGGCGCGCCGTCCCGCTGATGGCTCTGCTCGACGAGCAGATCACTCCGCCTATCGCGCTCGATAATGGCGCCAAGGCCATGGCCCAGGCCGAGTTGTGGTTCGGCGCCGGACGCGGCGTGGATGACTTTGCCGTTCTGCTCATCGGGACCGGTATCGGCGCCGGCATCATCACCCAGGGCGCGCTCTACCGCGGCGCGACGAACGGCGCCGGGGAATGGGGCCATACCACGCTCGCGCTCGACGGGCGGCTCTGCCGTTGCGGCAGCCACGGGTGCCTGGAGGCGTATGCTGGCGCGGCCGGCATCATAACCTCCTTGCGCGAGGCCGCCCCGCGGAGCACTCTCCTTGGGGCCGACCATGATCAGGAGGGAACGATCACGGCCCTCGCCACCGCCGCCGCATGGGGTGATCCCAGCGCGGTCCGCGTCCTGGAGGATACCACGCGCTACCTGGGGGCCGGCATCGCCAACCTCATCAATCTCTTCAACCCGCGGCGCATCGTCATCGGTGGATGGGTCGGCCAGCATATCGGCCCCTACATCTTGCCGCGTTTGCGGGAGGTCGTCGCCCGCTATGCGCTCGGGCAGCCGCTGGCCGCCACGACGATCGTGCTGGGACAACTAGGGCCGGATGCCGTGGCCATGGGCGCGGCCACGCTCGCCCTCGACGTCTTCCTGACCGAGGCGGGCGACGACCGCGGCCGGCGTGCGCGGCGCTTGGCGCCGCGTGTCACCGCGTGAGGGGACAGGCCGTGGACCGCGGTCGTCGGTCCATCTCTGTAGGAAAGGAGGTCTACGTCGTCCGCATCCGGGATACTATCGCTCGCGCCCGGCACGGTTAAGACGCCGACACGGGAGATTTCCATCAGGGGCGTCGCGCGGCGCCTCCCGTATCAGACGGTCTAGAGGCCCTCAGGGGCATGGAGAATGCAATGATGCGCTTCCTTCGACGATCGAGCTACCCCATCGCCGCCGCGACCATGATTCTCGCGACGGCCGGCGCCGTCCATGGGGGACAGGCGCGCGCCGCGACGCCCCTCAAGATCGCTTTCCTCATGCCGTGCTCGACCTGCGCGGATCGTTTCGAGCATCAGGATAAGCCCGATTTCGTGGCCGCGATTAAAGCCCTCGATCCGTCCATTGCGGTCATCGCTAACAACGCGCAAGGCGATTCGGCGACGCAGCAGTCCCAGGCGGAGGCGGCGCTGACGAACGGGGCGAACGTCATCGTTGTGAGCCCCCTCGACGAGGCGGCGGGTGCGGCCATCGTCGCCAAGGCAGCCGCGCAACACGTCCCGATCGTGTCCTACGATGGCTTAATCACGGGGGCTAAAGCCAACTACTACGTCTCCTTCTCCAACGAGACGGTTGGCGTGCTCCAGGGCCAGTACCTGGCGACGCACGTCAAACACGGTGGTACGATCGTCATGATCAACGGGTCGCAGGACATCGCGCCCGGCCGCTAGTTCAAGGCGGGAGCGCATCGCGCCCTCGATCCACTCTTCCATAATGGAGGGTTGAAGCTCGGCTACGAGGGCGACGCCCAGGGCTTCATCCCCGCTAACGGCCAGCGCCTCACGGAGCAGGCCCTCACCAAGCTCAACGACAAGGTTAACGGCGTGCTGGTGGCCAACGATGGGCTCGCCGGAGCCGTCGTCACGGCGCTCACGGCGCGCCATCTCAACGGGAAGGTGCTCGTCACCGGCCAGGATGCGACCGACGCCGGTCTGCAGCGCATCATCCGCGGCGACCAGTCGATGACCGTCTACAAGGCCATCAAGCAGGAAGCGACGATCGCGGCGCGGATCGCCGTGGCGTTGGCGCAGGGCAAACGTGCCGCGGCCGACAAGTTGGCGACGACCACGGTCAACAACGGCGTCATGAACGTGCCGTCGGCGCTCCTGAAGCCGGTTGTCGTCACCAAGGCCAACATCGCCTCTACCGTGATCAAAGACGGATTCACGACCAGGGCGCGCATTTGCCCCGCCACCCGTCCGCATTGCGTATGAACGGCGCGTACCGCCCGGAGAGCCGGCCTCGGCTGGCTCTCCGGGGCATCAGCAAACGCTATGGGTCGATCATCGCCCTCGACCACGTCGACTTCGAGGTCTATGCCGGCGAGGTCGTGGCCCTGGTCGGGGACAATGGAGCCGGTAAGTCGACCCTCGTCAAGACGATCGCGGGGGCACACCAGGCCGATGCGGGGGAGATCCTGTTCGATGGGCAACCGGTGACCATTGACAGCCCCCACGCGGCCAGCGCGCTCGGGATCGCGACGGTCTATCAGGACCTGGCCCTGTGCGACAACCTGGATATCGTGGCCAATCTCTACCTCGGGCGGGAGCGGAAAAGGGTCATTGTCCCCGGTATCGGCCGTTTCCTCTCGGAGAACGCGATGGAGCGGGAGGCGCGTCGGGTGTTGGAGAGCCTGTCGGTGACACTGCCCTCACTCCGGCGGCCGGTGGCAACGTTGTCGGGCGGTCAGCGGCAGTCGGTGGCGGTGAGCCGGGCCGTCCTCTGGGGCTCGAATGTCGTGCTCCTGGACGAGCCGACCGCCGCCCTGGGCGTCGAACAGACGGCCATGGTGCAGCAACTCATCCTGCGGCTGCGCGAGCGCGGCCTGGCGGTTGTCGTCATCTCGCACAATCTCGTCGACGTCTTCCAGGTGGCCGATCGCATTGTCGTCCTGCGCCTCGGGCGGCGGGTCGGATCTTTTATTCGTGCGGAGACCGATCCGGAGCAGGTGGTCGGGGCCATCACCGGCGGGAGCACATTGCCTGGTTATGCCACGCGGGAGGCGCTATCGTGAATGTCCCGACAGCAAAACAGGCCGCGCACGCCACGGCGCAGCCGGCGTGCCCGGACCCCCTATGGGTCCGGGCCCGCGATCGGCTCGCGCACGGCGAGCTGGGCCCTCTAGCGGTCGTCGTCGGCCTCGCGCTCATCTGGATGTTCTTCCAGAGCCAGAACGCGAACTTCCTGACGGGCCGCAACCTGTCCAACCTGATCCTGCAGATCGGCGTCGTGGGCACGCTCGGCATCGGCGTCGTCCTGATCCTGCTCCTGGGCGAGATCGATCTATCCATCGCGGCCGTGGGCGGGGTCTGCGCCTCCGTCCTGGGGGTCACGCTCGCGCGCGGCCAGTGGACGGCGGCGGCCGCGATCGGCCTGACGTTGCTCGTCGGCGCCGCCATCGGCGCCCTGCAGGGAAGCTGGACGGTCTATGTCGGCGTACCATCGTTCATTGTGACGCTGGCGGGACTGCTCGCCTGGCAGGGCGTCCAACTCATCTTGCTCGGCGACGTCGGCGAGTTGCCCATCCAGGACGACACGATCAAGGGTATCGCCTCCACCTACCTGGCGCCGGGCGCGGGTTGGGCCCTGGCGGTCGTCCTGATCGCGGCCTACGCCCTCACGCTGTCGGTCGGCTGGTCGTCGCGCCGTCGCGCCGGGCTGGAGACGCCGGCCGTCCGTTCGCTGGTCGCGCGCTTCGCCGTCGTGGCCGCCGTGACCGTCGTCACGGTCGCCGTCCTCAACTCCTACTTCGGCGTGCCGTACGTCCTGGTCATCCTGCTCGCGGTGACGGTGGTCCTCACCATCGTCACCTCCCGGACGGCCTTCGGCCGACACATCTACGCTATCGGGGGCAACGCGGAAGCCGCGCGCCGCGCCGGCATCAACGTGGTCGCCGTGCGCATCGCCGTCTTCACGATCGCGTCGACGCTAGCGGCCCTGGGTGGCATCATCGCCGCGTCGCGCGAATTCGCTGTCTCCACGGGGACGGGCGGGGGCACCCTGCTCCTGGACGCCATCGCCGCCGCCGTCATCGGCGGGACCAGCCTGTTCGGCGGGCGCGGCCAGATCTACAACGCCTTGCTGGGCGCGCTGGTCATCGGCAGCGTGGAGAACGGGCTGGATCTGCTCGGCCAGCCGGCCAGCACCAAGAACATCGCGACCGGTGTGATCCTGCTCCTGGCCGTGAGCATCGACGCGGTTAGCCGTCGCCGCCGCCGTACGGTCGGCGTATGAGCTGGTCGCCGTCTTCATCGTAGGGAGGTCCTGTGCCCATCTCTTTTCCGGATGGCTTCCTGTGGGGCGCGGCGACATCCGCCTACCAGGTCGAGGGCGCCGTCGCCGAGGACGGCCGTGGCCCGTCGATCTGGGACACCTTCGTCCGCATCCCCGGCGCCACGGTCCACGGCGACACCGGCGCTATCGCCGCCGACCAGTACCATCGCCTCGAGTCTGATCTTGATCTCATGGCCTATCTCGGGCTGGGAGCCTCTCGGTTCTCGGTCGCGTGGACGCGCATCCAACCCGACGGACGGGGGCCGATCAACCAGCGCGGCCTGGACTATTACAAGCGGATGCTCGATGGCCTCGGCGCGCGTGGGATCATGCCCGCGCTGACGCTGTATCACTGGGACCTGCCGCAGGCGCTGCAGGACCATGGCGGCTGGGCGGCGCGCGACACGGCGGAACGATTCGCGGAGTACGCCGCGCTCCTCTTCGCGGCCCTGGGCGATCGGGTTCCCTTGTGGATCACAATCAACGAGCCCTGGTGCGCCGCCTTCCTGGGCTACGGCACGGGCCTGCACGCGCCTGGCATCCGGGACGAGGCCGCCGCGCTCGCGGCGGCGCATCACCTGTTGCTGGGCCATGGACGCGCGGTCCAGGCATTCCGGACCCAGGGCGCGCGGTTCGGCCAGATCGGCGTCACACTCAACCTCTCGACGGTCCACGCCGCGTCGGACGCGGAGGATGACATCGCCGCCGCGCGGCGTGTCGATGGGACCGAGAACCGGCTGTTTCTCGACCCCGTGTTCCGTGCATCCTACCCGCCAGACATCGTGGACCACTACCGCCTGGTGAGCGATTTCGGGTTCGTGCGGGACGGCGACCTGGCGACGATCGCGAGCCCGGCGGACTTCTTTGGTGTGAACTATTATCTGCGGCACCGCGTCCGCGCCGATCCGTCGGACCTCGAGCGCGGCGCTACATTCCTCCCTCCGATGGGACGGACCACGGCGATGGGCATCGGGATCCACCCGGAGGGACTGGAGGAACTCTTACGGCGCATCTCCTCCGACTACACCGCGTTACCGCTGTACGTCACGGAGAACGGGGCAGCCTTCCACGACTACGTCGATCCTGAGGGGGCTATCAACGACGACGAGCGCGTGGCGTTCTTCGATGGGCATCTACGGGCGGTCCAGCGGGCGATCGCGGCGGGCGTGGATGTCCGGGGCTACTTCGCCTGGTCCTTGCTGGACAATTTCGAGTGGGCCGAGGGGTATGCGAAACGCTATGGCCTGGTCTACGTCGACTTCGGGACGCAGGTCAGGATACCCAAGCGCAGCGCGCACTGGTACCGCCGTGTGATCGAGGGGAATCGCCTGCCCTGACTGGATGCGGGGATATGCGGACACGGGACATGGTGACGACAGGAGGTGACATGGCGGATACAGCACACAGGCCCGCTGACATCGTCTGGGGGGCCGCAACGGCGGCGTATCAGATCGAGGGGGCAACCACGGAGGATGGGCGGGGTGAGTCTATCTGGGACCGCTTCTGCGCGACGCCGGGCGCGATACGCAACGGCGACACGGGCGAGGTGGCTTGCGATCACTATCACCGCTATCGCGACGACGTGGCGCTCATGAAACGGTTGGGGCTCCAGGCGTACCGTTTCTCCATCGCCTGGCCTCGTCAGGGTCTCGCGCATTGCGATCTCCTTGCGCATCTGAAATGAGACGCGCGTTTCGCGCTGCCGGACGGCCTCGCCGCCGCCATCGCGGGCAATCAGCCCCTGCTCGATGCGCCGATGCTGTCTTATTTCAGATGCGCAACGACGGCCAAAAGCGCGAGACCCTGCTCGTATCATGCCAGATGGCACAGGCGCGATCAACGAAGCAGGGCTCGACTTCTACGACCGGCTGGTGGACGAGTTGCTGCACGCGGGCATCCAACCCTTCGCCACGCTCTACCATTGGGACCTTCCCCAAGCGTTGCAGGAGCGCTGGGGCGGCTGGATCGGGCGGGATACGGCCGCGGCCTTTGCCGCGTACGCCGATGTCGTGTCGCGGCGTCTTGGCGATCGCGTCGCGGACTGGATCACGGTTAATGAGCCGTGGTGCTCGGCGTGGCACGGTTACGGTCATGGGATACACGCGCCCGGCCTCCACGAGACGAGACTCGCCTTACAGGCCGCGCACCACCTGTTGCTTGGCCATGGACAGGCCGTCCCTCTCCTGCGGCGCAACAGCCCCAGTGCGCGTGTTGGCGCGGCGTTAGATCTCCATGCCGTTCATACCGCGACGGACAGCCCCGCCGACCAGGCCGCGGCGTACCTGGCGGACGGTCTCCAAAACCGCTGGTTCCTGGACCCGGTCTTCATAGGCGCGTATCCCGCGGACATGCTCGCTCACTTCGGCAACGATGCGCCCACGGTCTTTAACGGAGACTTGGAGACGATCGCAGCGCCACTCGATTTCCTGGGCGTCAACTACTATTTCCGCTCAATCATCAGCGCTGATTTATCGGGAAAGCATCCAGCCGGGGAACGCGTACACGCCGTGAGCGGGGAGCGCACCGCGATGGGGTGGGAGGTCTATCCGCAGGGACTCTATGAGGTTCTATGCCGCGTGCAGCGGGACTACGGACCACGCGCGCTATACGTGACGGAAAACGGCGCGGCTTTCGCTGATGTTGTGACGCCAGACGGCGCGGTGCATGACGACCAGCGTCGCGCCTATCTGGAGGGACACGTCAACCAGGTCCGCCGCGCCGTGGTGGATGGGGTCCCCGTGCGCGGCTACTTCGTGTGGTCACTGCTGGATAACTTCGAGTGGGCGGAAGGATATGGCAAACGGTTCGGGCTGGTCCACGTCGACTACAAAACGCAGGAGCGCGTCATCAAGGACAGCGGTTTTTCGTATATGCGGATGCTGCAAGCCGATCGGCGGGCGGAGCCTGTTGTTCGTCGATGATAATGAGGCGAGCACGATAGCACAACTGGGGTGAGACGTGGTATGACCAGCGCCGTTTCCTATGGATAGGGCGCTGTTAGGCGTAGGCCGCGTGGATCTCGGGCCTCGATCGGAGCGTAGCTTTCTGCGGCGCCCCGCGCCGCCCTGTGCGCGGTGCGGCCGTCAGTGACATAATAGTCTACGCGCGCCGAAACTCTCGTCACCAACTCTCGTCATGACGCAAGTTGACGAGAGTTCAGCCGACTCAGGTCCCGTCGTCGACACGGAGGCTGTAGCGGCGATCGTTCGTCGTGCCGGAGGCCCACGCCAGCCCCCGCTTCACGAGATCGCGCGGGTCGCGCAACGCCGTGGCCGGGAGATCTCGCGCGCTGCGGCGTACTCACCCGCCGTGAGCTGTAAGCGGGCTGACCGTGCGCGGGTGGTCAAGCACCCACGTCTGGCGTTCCGCGCATCGAATCTGTCACCCAGTTTCGATGCGATTCGATGCATGCCCCGAGATGCATTGAATCAATCCGCCAGGACATAGCGCCGGTCTCGCGTCGTCCCTTGTGCCTGGGCGGCGCCGCGCGCGACAAGCGCCCGCAGGTCGCGCTTCGCCGTGTCGATCGAGATGCCGAGCGCGGCCGCGTAGGTGTGCGGCGAGAGCGGGCCCACCGTCCTCAAGTGCTCTAACGCCCACTCTTGTCGCTCCGGCGGCGTCAAGGACGCGGCCATGGGTGGTTGCGGTTGCGCCTCAAACGGCGGACGGCCGCCCTCACGGATCGCAGGCGTCGGCGTCAAGGATTCGCGCAAACGCGCGGCCGCGCCGTACAGCGTGACGACGAAGGTATCGCCGATCTCCGTGAAGACCGGCGCCGGCAGGTCGGCGTCCGCCATCGCGGCGACCATGCGATCCAGTCCGAAGCCCAGCTCCTCAATGATGTCCAAGGCGGCCAGGCCCTGCACGAGCGTCGCGTTGCGGCTCCAACGGCGCACCAGGAGGTTATCCAGGCGCATGGGACCCCCGAGGCCGCCCGGGCTGTGGATCTCGACACGATCCGCGAACGCGTAGATGCGGACCCGGTCGCCGCGCTGGCTATAGTCCCGGTGAGCCAGTGCGTTGAGGACTGCTTCTCGCAGCGCGGGACGGGGATATTCATGGCGGTCGATGCGGTCCATCCCGCGCAACTCGACCGCGTGCAGCGTGTTGCGCACCAGCCACGCCTCCGCCTCGTCAAGCTGTGTGGGCACCGTCCCCTCGATCTCGCGCTTGAGGAAGCTCTCGCCCATCGTCGTCCTGGCGTATTGCACGACAGCGACGCGGGCCTGCGGGAAGAATCGTTGCGGGTCCGTCCCCAAGAGCAGGATGCCGGCGACCGAGGGCACGAGCGGGCCGCCCGGATTGCCCTCGGGTTGGACGAGCAGCTCGCGCGCCTCGAGCAACGCGTCGGCGCCCATCTGCTGGCCGGACGAGAACCGATCGACATACTGGCGGACACGAGCGTCGTCCAGATGGGCGCGCGTCGCGCCGGGGACGGGTAATCGGTCGTAGGTGAACAGGCCGCGGCGGCTGAGGAGCGCGCGGATCTCGTCCGGCGTCAGCGCGCGCCGATGGGAGCCCTCGCGCGCGACGTAGTGCCCCTCGACGGCGTAGACCTGGCCCAGGCCCTCGGGGACCGTCACCGCGAGCACAGTCTTGCCGCCGACATCGATCCGCTCGGGGGCCGCCAACTCGTACTTGGGCGTGCACATCTCCGCCGCCGTGTACAGATGGTCCGTCGCGATCTTCACGTCGGATACGCCCTCAACGACGTGGACCTTGCGGCCCCCAGCGTCGGTTCGCTCGGCGATACCATACAGCAACGTTCCGCCGTCGGCGTTGGCGAACGCGGCGAGCGACGTGGCCAGGGAAATGGGACGCTCCTCGGCCGGCTTGAACTCCAGCGTCTGTCCCTCGTCGTCGTCTTCGACGAGGCGCACCACCTCACGCGCGTCGATCTGTCTGTCCCTCCGTTTTCATGTCCGAGATGCCTTTCATCTATCCTTCTTCACCCTGAAGGGTCAACCGTCACGGTTACCCCTAACCCTTTCGAGAAATAGGCGGTCAAGGGTAGGTGTGACGCCTACCCTTGGCGTGGTGTCTCCATGAAGGGATGGTCGTCATAACCATCCCTCTGCCTTCACAGCACATAATTACCGTACTCCCGCCACTGATCGCCCCTACGCGATCTCCCTACGGGCGTCGGCGCCACGACGGGCGTCGCGGTCGCCATGGTTACCATGTCTTCAACTGCTCGCCCAAGCTCTCGTCGGACCATGCGGCATAAATCTCACTGGTCACGATACTTTCGTGCCCAAGCATCTTCTGGGTGGGGCGCAGGTTCCCCTTATTCTCCCGCGTCAAGCGCGTGCCCGCGTAGTGGCGCAGCGAGTGGACCCCCAGCGGCGTGACGCCGGCGCGGTGCGCCAGCGCGCGCAAGCGATACCACACGGCGAGCCGATCTTTGTAGGGGAGGACGCGCGCGCCGTGCGCGTCCTCCCCACCAACGCGATCAGCGTGCGCCGCGTGCGTCAGCTCAGAGGCGAGCGACGTGGAGAGGGGCACGGTGCGCTTCTTGCCGCCCTTGCCGCTCCGCACCACCAGGCGCCGGCGCGCGAGATCCACGTCAGCCCACCGCAGGGCCACCATCTCCGAGACGCGCAGGCCGGCATGCGCCCCGAGCAGGACGACGACGCGGTCCGGCCCCTGGGCGTGCGCTAGGAGCGCCGCCACCTCCGCCTCGCTGTACGGCTGGCGCTTCTCCCAGCGCGGCACGGGATCGGGCGCCGGATGCAGGTCCTTGAAGGGATCGGCGGTCGTGGCGCCCGCGCCGCGCAGCGCGGCATAGAGGGCGCGCGCGCTGGCGAGATAGACGCGGACAGTCGACGGGGAGCAGCCCGTCGCTTCCAGCCCGCGTAGCCACCGCGTCCCCGCGAGGCGCGCGGGGTGTAGCAGGTTCTCGCCGGCCCAGGCATCGAGGAGCGCCATTCCCTTTGTCTTCCTCACCGGAGGTGTCCCATCCGCGGCGGATGGTCGGGGCACGAGAGCTTCGCGGTAAGAGCGCAGGGTGCGCAGGCTGACCGAGGCCCCTTTGCGCCCATGGAGGATGAGCCACGCCTGGGTCACTTCCCAGAGGGCGGCCGCGTCATGGTCGCGCGCCGCCTCCATGGCCGCGCGTTTCTGCGTGGCATCGCCCAGCGCCGCCCAGTCCTGGGCGCGTTCACGGGCGTCGTCGCTCTTATAAGGAACGATTGCCGTCGATGTCTCGTCCATTCGTTGGGCTACCTTCCCGTGATCCGGATGCCGTCGCGTCGTGGCCATCGTCGACCGGGATGAGCCGCGCCGCCCCGCCACCCCCGTTATCTCCGCCGTACGCGACAGACATGCGCGACCGAGCACGAGACCAACCACCGGGTCTGGCTCTCGCCGCCGCGACAAGCCCGGCCGCGCCCCCAGCGGGTGGCGTCGTCGCTAACGACGGACCCTTCCACCCGTGTCCGTCACCGCTGCCGCCATGGGTGATGCGTGGCGCGGCCATCTCTGCGCATCATCGCACGCGCGTCGCCGCGTGTCAACCTAA
>JAABUZ0100009252.1_pt1 | contig 11329 bp, 7 predicted proteins | sample 5562091 | NCBI WGS metagenome assembly JAABUZ01 (sample SAMN12813069, study PRJNA571459) | rock metagenome | isolation source: Antarctica rocks | place: Antarctica: Victoria Land, Linnaeus Terrace sud | collected 2015-12-21
GGTACTGGCAAAGCCCAGAAGGAAGTTGGCATAAGAATCACCAGAATAGGAAGAATTATTGAAGCTGTACGTTCCCTGGGTGTTTTGCTGTAACTGCTGGTTCTTGATGAAATGCATCCAGGAAGCACCGAACTTGAATGTGTGTCGGCCGTGCGACCAGGAGAGATCGTCGCGGGTCTGGAAGTCCATTGCCGCATTCTTCCACGGGAAGTAAGCGGTATTGAACACCGTATTGTACGGCGCTCCTAAATCGACCTCGGGAAGGCGGTTCAGAGGGTTATTTCCCGTGAAAAAGCTGCCGACTTTGAAGCCGGTGGGCTGCGCGTAGACTCCGGTGGGAGTGAAGCTCAGTTTATTACCGTCGAAATTGAATGCTGTCTCGTTCAGCAGGTTCGGGGTAAGCGTCTGTGTGAGTCTAACCACAGCGGCCCATGCGGGATTGCTCATCACGCTTCCGACTGTGGGATAAGTATCGTTGCTCCACAGGGGAGGGTACTTGGTCTGCGTATTGGCGTCGTGGATATAGTTGCCCATCAGCTGCAGCTTCTGGCTGATGCTGTGATCGATACGGAGCAGGTCCTCGCGCACATAGGTCGGTGCGTTGATGGACGCGACAAATCTGTTAGAGCCATCGGGCGCGTTCGGCTTGGGAAAGGCGCCAGTGCCCATGTAGAGAACGGCGTTAGGATCAAGGAGATTAGCCGGTATGCGGTTGCCTGGAAACGGCTGTCCGGCGACGAGACCATCTTGCTGGTAAAGGGCAAGTTTGGCCGGATCCGTTGTCACGGGAACCGTAATCGGTGCTGGCGTAGCACCAGCCGCGGTTCCCGGCGGCGTATACACAAGCGCTTGCCCGGCGACAGGAAAATCCGAGGTTGGGATAGTGACCAGGGAGGAAGGAGCGCTTCCGCGGATCTCGCGGCGGTCTTCCTCGTTGAAGAAGAAGAAGGTCTTATCGCGGTTTTGATTGAAAACGTGCGGAATAAAGAGGGGACCACCAATGTTGCCGCCGAAGATGTTAACGCGCAATCTGGGCTTAGCCTGATTATTCATCTTCGAAAGATAATTTTTTGCGTCGAACGCCTCGTTCCGATTGAACTCCCAGAGACCACCATGGAAGTTGCGGGTACCAGACTTCAGAACCATTAAGATCTGTCCGCCAGATCCAATACCATAATCAGGGCTGTAGTTACTGCTTAGCGTCTGAAATTGCGAGATCGCATCTTGCGATACCAGGATGCTGAAGCAGCCGCCGCAGCCGCGGTCATAGATCTCACCACCATCAACAAGGTAAATGTTATGGCTCGGACGCGTGCCATTGAAGCTAATACCGTTACCGGCAGTAAGCGCATTCACGCCGTTGTAGTCAGGCAGGTTGTTGGAGACTCCGGTGCCAAGTACGGCCAGCGCCGTTATGTTGCGGCCGTTCGTCGCCAGTTCCGAGACCTGGCTTCCAGAGATCAGGTTGCTCACCTCGTTCGTCTCAGACTGTATTTGAAGGGCGTCCGCCTGGACAGAGACTGTATCTCCTGCACTTCCGACTTCCAGAACCACGTCTTCTTCAAGGGTCTGGGCAGTGTTAAGAGTAATGCCGGCGGTCGAAGCCACTTTGAAACCTGGAGCCGAGACAGTCAAGGTGTAATGACCGATGCGAAGCCCAGAAAAATTGAAGATGCCGGAGCCATTGGTCACGCCGACTCGAGAGTCACCGGTCTCGCCGCTGACGAGCTTTACCGCCGCGTTCGGGACGACCGCACCGGTCGAATCCGTCGCGGTTCCGTTGATATTTGCATTCTCCTGCGCGCGGGCAAAGGGAACGCAAAGGAGAAAGGCAAGGAGGCTGGTGGTAGTGGTTGCATGCCACGTGTGTCTCATAAGCTTCGAGTCATCCTTTGTAATTGAGCGCGTGAGTTGTCAAGGGACTGCCGTGAGTCGAGAGGGTGGACAACAGCTCATGACCGATCGCGAGAGCCGTAAATTTTGGTGGAGAGAATACTCGAATAAATCTACACCGATCCAAAGGTAGGGCCAATATATTTATGTGGGGAGCGGCGGACCTGGAAACTTAAACCTGAGCCTAGACGTCAGAGGGCCGTTGCTCTTATAAATTTAGCCACACAGCCCCCGGAATACAGAGCGTACCGCGGTCGTTGTCCGCTGGGCTGACATAGTCCGCTTCGCAGTGACGGCTATAGTGCCGACCGCAGTCCTGACGATCTTTGGGCAGTCATCGGGGGAAGCAGCGCGGCTGCGCTCACATGCGATGTGGTGCTTCACCCAGGCTCAGATTGAGAGCAGTCTTTCTCAGGTGGTATCCACTTCGCACCGCAACGGTCAGAAGTTGAGCCGAAGCGCAAATTGGGCGAGTCTCGCACCGCCGATCGTGCCGCCGGTTCCACTGGTCGCATTACCCACTGTCGATGTGATCTTGCCAAAGCTCGAACTTGTAAAGTTTGCGACCGGGTTCGAAAAATTGGTGTGATTGAAGATGTTAAATAAGTCAGCGCGGAAGTTAAGCTTGAACCGCTCTCGAGAAAGCGGGAAGTCCTTAGAGGCAGTCAGGTCAAAGTTGACAAGTCCCGGACCAAAGTACTGGTCGCGACGCTCAGTGCCAATCTGGCCCGCGGTGATGGTCGAAAAGTAGGAGGTCGAGAATGCATTGTCCGGGTTCTTATTGTTCTGCGCAAGTTTTCCGGTGGATATATTCGGACGATCGGCAAATTGATTGAAGCCGCTGTAGTCCGTCCCACCAAGATACGCGGTGAATGGCGTTCCGGACTGGATTTCGGTGATCCCCGACACCGTCCAGCCTTCAAGCGCTTCGCGCGACAAAATGTTGCTGGAATTGAGGAACAGCTGCCCAGGACCGATCGGTAACGGGATGGAATAGTAACCGACAAAGCGATGCCGCATGTCGAACGAGGAGTTGCCATACTCCGCTTTCAGATTGTTTCCGTTCGAAGGGTACCCCACGTCGCCGGTCGAACCGAAGAAGGCAGAGCTGTAATCAAGCGAATGACTCCAGGTGTAAGAGCCCTGTACGGCAATATTGCGGAACCCGCGGTACTTGATGATGGTGACGAGGCCGCTATAGTTTGAGTTCACCGCTGCTTTCCCAAAGGCATCAGAGAAGCTGCCATAGGTGGGATACGGAAATGTCTGAATATTCGGTGTCTGGTTCCCGCGTTTTGTTGGATCGACGACGGTCACTGTGGGCTGATTCGGATCGACGAAGATGCCCAGTTTACGGCCGAGACTACCGATGTAGTCTGCCTCGAAGGACATATGGCTTGTTAACTGTTGCTCAATCCCAAGGTTATAAGCGTAGTTATAGGACTCCCGAATATTCGGGTCCATGCCGTTGAAGGCGACCAACCCCACTTGCGGAGTTCCAGGTCCTTGCTTACCCACGTTCTTCACCAGTGGTACGTTCTGGTTGAAGGCGGTGCCATAGTCGAACTTGCCCGGCTGTGTCGTCCCGGACGCCTGTGCGGTAGTCAAGTTAAACGGCGCATTCAGCGATAGGTTCGCGGGGATGTTGTTGAACACATCGTCGTAGCCCACACGGAAGCCGCCTCGCAGCACGGTCGCATCACTCCCCTTGAACGGACTCCAGGCAAACCCGAGCACAGGCGCAACGTTGTTGCGGTCCACCTTCAACTGGCCGCTGTTGGGGAGTGTTGTTGCCCCCGGTGTGAGAACCAGCGAGGCCGGCCCGACCTTGGTCGTGTCGATGTTGAGCACTTGATTGGTGCCGAAGAGCGTCATGCCCTGGCCAGGGATGAGGTTCACCCCCCGATTGTCCAATTCATAGATGGCCGAGGGAAGTTCGTACCGGATACCGATATTTAGGGTAAGGTTCGGCAGGATCTTCCACTGGTCCTGCGCAAACACGTCCATCGGGTATCGGCGGAAATGAGCCAGCGTTCTTCCGCTGCGCTGGGAAGAGGTATTGACCAGACCGGCGGCGAAATCATTGAAGCTCGTCTGCGCAGCCGTCAGTCCACTTGCAGCGGTGTTCGAAAAGTTGACGCTTCCGCGGGAGGTCGAGTCTAGGAACCGCCTCGCATCCTCACGCCGGATATGATATCCGAACTTCAACGCGTGCTTGGACGAGCCGAACAGAGACGAGGCGCTGACGGTGTCGTAGATCTCGTAGGTAGGTCTTGCGGCCCTGAGGGAGATTTGTTGCGGCGCCAAGCCGAGCAAAGCCGGAGATCTGCACCGTCGGCAGACCGGAGTCGGTTGGGTTTGCGGTGGCGTTCACCACTCCAGGAAGTGGACTGCCGCTCACATCCGTAAAGATCGTCTGCGCGTTGAACCCGGCATCTTGCACCACGAAATTCGTCTGGTTGAAGGAGTAGCCCACACGGAACGTGTTGAGCAAAGTCGGGGTAAACGTGTGGTTCTCTTCGACGAAGACCGACTGGCTGAGCGGTGAGTTGGTGTTGCCTCCGCTCAGCGGGGTTGGTCCGCCGGACAAAACGCGGCCGTTGTAGGTGATGAAGTGTCCGCTCAGTGTGTCGTGCCGAGTCAGGGTGTGGTCAATGCGAACAAGGCCTGTGTCGTCATTCAAAATGCTGCGCACATTGGACGTGTAGTTGGTGCCGTTGGCTGCCAATGCGTCGCCCGCTAGCTGCGATTGCGGAAAGAAGGCGAGGAGCGACTTCGATATGGGGTCCTTGATGGAGGCGCGCTGTGTCGGGGTTGGCACCAGGACCGAACTTACCGTTGGCGCAACCTGGCGGAAGCCCTCATACGACAGAAAAAAGAAGGTCTTGTCCCTCCAGATTGGGCCGCCGAGAGTCGCGCCGAACTGGTTGCGATTGAGCACAGGCTTCCGACCACCAGCGGTATGCTTCGCGAAGTAGTCCGTCGCATCAAGGATGGTGTTGCGAAAGTACTCGAAGGCGGAACCATGCAGCTGGTTTGTGCCGCTCTTGATGACCGCATTGATCTGGGCGCCTTCACCGCGTCCGAACTCCGCGGTAGGAACACTCGTCTGGACACTAAACTCTTGGACCGCGTCGTTGATGCGGAAGCTGCTCAGGCCTCCGTTCACCTGCGTATCCATGTTGCTGATCCCATCAATCAGGTAATCGTTGGATTGTGTCCTTGCCCCCGCCACATTGAAGCCGGTAACCTGGCTGCCCGAAGCTGACGGCGTTGCACCCGGCGTAAGCAGTGCCAGATCCAGAAAGTTTCGCGAGTTCAGCGGCATGGAGGCAATGGTGTGCGTATCGACGACGTTTGAAAGCGTGTTCTGTTCCGTGTCGATGAGCGGTGCACCGGCTTCGACGGTCACAACCTCGGACACATCGCCCGCCTGCAGTGTCACATCGAGCTTTGCAGCCTGGTCGACTTGGACCACAATCTGCGAAAGCGTTGCGCGCTTGAATCCCGGCGACTCGACCGTAAGGGTGTATATGTCGGGGGCGAGTTCGACAAACTGATACGCGCCGGAAGGATCGCTGACCCGTGTCAGGACGGCATTCGTGCTAAGCCGCGTCAAGGTAATCTTCGCCCCGGCAACAAGGGCTCCACTTACGTCGCGAACGACGCCTGTACCGCTGCCCACAGCATCCGCAAACATCCAGCGCGAAGCGAACAGCATAATGAACCAGACAAAGATCGTTGAGGGACGGTACTTTCTGCTCGGTGCCTGCAAAGAATGCATTCAGCCTCCAGAGATGACCCAGCATCGGCCCTGGTAAGAGGGGACGGGTTCTAGCCTAGTTTTCGAGAGCGGTTTTAAAGACCTTAGGGGTAGACGTGCATTGCGTCAAGCCCGATGTTCCGCACAGGAGAGAGAATCCATGAAGCCTGCATTCCATCTCTCAACGCGCCCGGGGAAGTAGGGCGATCGCGAAAATGCTTGAAGAGCAGGGCTTCTAGGTCATCCCACCCTCGCCACCATAAACTCAAGCTTCCGGCTCTGCTAAGGTCATATCCCGAACTGCATGGATCCCCAGCTTCCCTCACGCGCATCCGACACCCAATGAGCCCACGGATGCCCCGCCGGACTCGACCCTGCGCACATTGTCGTTCGAGCCAACTCCTCCTCTGCGCCCTCACGCTCCTGCTCCCCACCGTATCCTCCGCCCAGGAAGCCAGGCCGCGAGGCGGCGCCGAGCGCAGCGCCTGGTACATGTACTTCGGAGACCACCCACTCACCTCCACCTGGGCCCTCCACCTCGAAGGGCAGTTCCGCCGCGAAGATCTCGGCCAGCGTCCGGAACAACTTCTCCTCCGCCCCGGCGTCACCTCCAACCTCGGCCACGGCCTCACCACCCTGGTCGCTTACACCTATCTCCGCGGCTACCCCTACGAAAGCGGCTCGCTCGGCAGACCAACCGGTCCCCAGCCCGAACACCGCATCCTCGAAGAGCTCAAATTCAAGCACGTCCTCATTGGGTCCGGCGAAAAAGCCGTCACCCTCTCCCACCGCTTCCGCGCCGAGCAGCGCTTCGAAGGCACATCCACCAAAGCCATCGGCACCACCTCCTGGCAATACGCCGAACGCGCTCGCTACCGCCTCACCGCCAACATCCCCTTCCGCTGGTCCACTGGTGACCTCCGCCCCGACTACGCCTCCGTCTACAACGAGCTGTTCGTCAACTTCGGCCCTCACGGTGGCTCCCGTGCCCTCAACCAGAACCGCACCTACGGCGCCCTCGGCTGGAAGCTCGACAAAGATATTCAGCTCGAAGTCGGCTACCTCTACGAGTACATGCCCAGGCCAAACGGCATCATCGGGGAGCACAACCACGCCCTCCAAGTCACCATCAACTCCACCCTTCCCTTCCGCCGCGGCATCCATCGGAAAAAGTAGCCGCGCTGCCGAAGCAATCGCCAGATCAGCTGCTGCCACGGAAGCCGGGTACATATTTTTCTCTCCGGCAGCTTCATCTCCCCGGAAGCGGGGTCCCGCCCAGCTTTGCTCGAGGTGTGCAAAGGGTGGATCGAGAACGCCTCAGTGCATAAGAACGCCGCTCAATCCACCCACCGGTAGAGACTGCAAGGATCCTCCGCCGCCGAGATCGCATCCACCCCCACATCCTCCGCTGCCAGCCCTACCTGCTCCGTCCACAGCCTCCGGAATCGCGAAAACTCGGCGAACACTTCCTCCTCCTCCGGATACAGGTAGATCACCTCCACAGCTCCACCCGTCTCCGCCGCCCACCCGTCGAGCCGTCCCAGCAAACGCCGCAGCACCTCCGCCCGAAACGGGTTGTAGAGATACACCAGCAGCGGACCGCGCGGCATCTCCACCTCCGTCGCATCCCCGCACACCACCCGCATCGGGGACTTCGCCCGCCCCAGCTCCTTCCACCTCTCCGCATTCCCCCGGGCCACCTCCGCCAGCTCACGGTTCAGCTCCACCCCCACAACCTCCCGAAACGGCAGCTCCGCCGCGAGCAGCAGCGCCCTTCCCTTCCCGCAACCAACATCCACAAACACATAGCTCTCGACCGCTCCGACACCTTCCGTCTCCCGCCACAGTCCCAGCAGCGTCCGCATCCTCGATGGCGGCACGCCAAAGTATGCCGTCGAAAACACATCGTGCGCATGTCCGCCCGGCAGCTCTCCCCCGTTGATCAACCCACTCGTCTCTACCGCATGCTCCGCATCGAATGGATGCGCCGTCTTCTTGCCTTCCGCTCCCCCGCGCAGCAGCCGCCCAGCCTCCATCCGCAGCATCCCCACCAGACCACGTTGCCGCACTCCCCACCGCACTCGCCCCAGAAACCTCGTTCCAAACCCGCTCATGCGCAGATTCTAGCCGACACCCAAACCTTAAAAAGCCCTGATTCCTTCTTCCCTCCCCCGCTATACTGCCCGTGTCCATGAACCTCACCCGCCGCCGCGGAGCCATCGCCCTCTTTGTCGCCCTTGGCGCCCTCCTCATCGGCCTCGCCGTTACCCTCAATATCGGCTGGATCATCGTCACCGCCAACGAGCGCCGCATCGCCGTCCTCGTCCTCGGCATCATCTGCTTCGCTATCCTCATCGCCGGCGTCGTCCTCATCACCGTCTTCCTCCTCCGCGAGATCCGCCGCAACGAGCGCCAGGATACCTTCGTCAACGCCGTCACCCACGAGCTCAAGACGCCCATCGCCTCCATCCGCCTCTACCTCGAAACCCTCCAGCGCCGCCCCGTCGACGAGGCCCAGCGCCAGGAGTTCTACAGCATCATGCTCGCCGACTCCGACCGCCTCCTCGCCACCGTTGAGCAGGTCCTCAAAGCCGGGGAGCTCGGCCAGCGCCACCGCCAGCTCAACCGCACCCTCATCGATCTCGAGCAGCTCCTCGCCGAGTGCATCACCATCACCATCCAGCGCCACCATCTCGCCCTCGGAGCTCTCCTCCTAGAGCCCGTCCCCGGTGCCGTCCGCCTCCACACCATCGGCCTTCCCGAAGACCTCCGCACCGCCCTCCTCAACGTCCTCGACAACGCCGTCAAGTACTCCACCGATTCCGCCTCCGCCCCAGGCTCCGTCCACATCCGCTGCTCCCTCGCGATCGAGCGCTACACCTCCATTGCCATCCGCATCACCGACCGCGGCGTCGGCCTTCCTCCCGGCCACGAAAAGCGCATCTTCAAACGCTTCTATCGCGTCCCCGGACGCACCATGGCCCGTATCAAAGGCACCGGCCTCGGCCTCTTTCTCGTCCGCGCCATCCTCCGCGGGCATGGTGGAGACGCCACCGCCCACAGCCCCGGCCTCAACCAGGGCACCACCGTCACCCTCACCCTTCCCCTCGCAACCCCGGTCCCCACCACCGATCCCTGAATCGCCCTCCCACGCCTCCCTCTCACGCGCCCCCACGCTCCTAGGTCCCTCTTCCACGCTCCCGGGTCCGTACCGAACCCACAGCCGCAGCCTTCGCCGTCCAGGCACTGCGGCCCACCACCACCGGCCGAATCACCTCGTCTTCGGAATCGTCGATGCAAGAATAGGCAACAGTACATGGAGAGGATCTAAGATGAAGCCCGTCGCTGCCGCTCTGCTTGCCTTCGTCCTTGGGATACTGACCATCCCCGCCGCCGCCTACCTCTACTTCCGCTACGGCAGTCCACCCGTCGCCACCGCAGACAACCCGTTCCCCATGGAAGCTCAGATCGTCAAAGTTCCGCTCAACGCCCGCATCAAGCGCGAGATGCCACAGGCGGTGCCCTTTGCCACAACGCCCGAGACCCTCGTCGCCGGCGCTCATCTCTACCGCGAACAGTGCGCCTCCTGTCACGGCCTTAAGAGCCATCCCTCCACCTTTGGCGCCACTATGTTCCCGGGCACGCCCCAGCTCTGGGAGCAGCACAAGGGCAGCGACGTCGTCGGCGTCAGCGACGATCCCGCCGGCGAGACCTTCTGGAAGATCCAGAACGGCATCCGCCTCTCCGGCATGCCCGCCTACAAGTCCCTCCTCAACGAGACCCAGATGTGGCAGATCGCCCTCCTCCTCGCCGCCGCCGACAAGCCCCTCCCCCCAGCCGCCGACGTCGTCCTCACCACCCCCTTCGGCAACTGATCCCGGAACCCGGATACCAACCCCGGGACGCAATCCAAACCGACGCTCATCGGAAGGAGAGCGCCACAGCCCAGCCGTCCACCTTGCCAAGCCTGCTCCGTCGCCTCATCCTACCCACATGCCCGCGATTCCATCCCCGGACCTTCCACCGCCTGACCTTCCATCCCCGGCCCTGCCCAGCGATCTTCGACCGCAGCAGCCCCTCATCATCCTCGTCGAAGATGAAGCCCACCTCGCCGGAGGCCTCCTCTTCAACCTCGCAGCCGAAGGCTACCGCACCCAGCACTTCGCCGACGGCGATCTCGCCCTCGCCGCCCTCCTCGCCGCCTCCGCCGACGGTCCCGAAGCACCATCCGCCATCCTTCTCGACTGCATGCTCCCCGGAGCCGACGGCTTCACCGTCGCCCGCACCCTCCGCGAAGCCGGCCACTACACCCCCATCCTCATGCTCACCGCTCGCTCCCAGCCACAGGACATCCTCGAAGGCATCAACGCCGGCGCTGACGACTACCTCCCCAAACCCTTCGACCTCAACATCCTTCTCGCCCGCCTCAAATCCCTCCTCCGCCGCATGTCCTGGCAGACCGCCAAACAGGCAGCAGCCGCGCAGGCCGAACCTCCCGGCGCGGCCAACGCAGACGCGCCCACCGACGACTCCACCCACAACCCGCCCCCGCCCCTCCCGACCCCCACACCGGAATACGCCTTCAACCACCGCACCGTCCGCTTCGACCAGCTCGAACTCGTCGCCCCCAACCGCCTCACCCACCTCACCCTCATGGAGGCCGACCTCCTCCGCTTCTTCACCGACCGCCCGGACCAGATCGTCTCCCGCAAAGACATCCTCGAACAGGTCTGGCGCGTCCACGAAGACACGGACACCCGCGCCATCGACAACTTCATCGTCCGCCTCCGCCGCTACATCGAAGACGACCCCGCCAACCCCCAGCACCTCACCACCATCCGAGGCATAGGATACCGCTTCCACCCAGACCCCTAAACAGCCGACGCCTCGGTCACCACCATCCGAGGCATAGGATACCGCTTCCACCCGGATCCCTAAAAACACTCAGGCGGTGTCCCCATCATTGAACTGACGCGGAAAGATTGATAGCCTCATGCCACGGTGGGTGCCGCACATCCCTCCACTCACTGTCGGGACCGATCAAAGTGCTTTGGGAACTCCGAGACAAGCTTCCGTACCTTCTGTACTTCCTCAAGACCGGCTACTACCCCGATGGCGAGCGGGTCATCCCCGACTTCCCCAACGAGAACTTCCAGAATCACCTCAAGGTCTACAAATTCTTGCTGCAGTTCACCGCCGCGAAAGACGTTCTCGACGTCGGTTGTGGAACCGGCTACGGCACCGCCTGCCTCGCCGAAAATGCAAGATCGATCGTAGGCATCGACATCTCGAAGCCCGCCCTGCGCTGGGCAAAGAAGCACTACCCGGGAGTTCGCTTCATCGCCATGGATGCGCAGCACCTTGACTTTCCCGACGCCTCCTTCGATGTGATCGTCTCAAGCGAGAACTTCGAACACCTGCCCGACCAGAGCTCTCACCTGCGCGAGTTGGCCAGAGTTCTCCGGCCAGACGGCTTCTGCTTCGTCGCATCGCCCAATCCGGAGATGTTCGTCGGCATCCACAATCCCTTCCACGTCAAAGAAAATACCTACGACGAACTCGTCTCTCTCTTCTCCTCTCACTTCGGTGAAGTCTCAATCCTCGAGAACACTCTGGATCCAACGACCTCTCAAGGTCAGAAGCAGCGACAGAGGCGTTGGTCGAGCGGTCGTA
>JAABUZ0100009254.1_pt1 | contig 11328 bp, 8 predicted proteins | sample 5562091 | NCBI WGS metagenome assembly JAABUZ01 (sample SAMN12813069, study PRJNA571459) | rock metagenome | isolation source: Antarctica rocks | place: Antarctica: Victoria Land, Linnaeus Terrace sud | collected 2015-12-21
GGCGCATGATGGGGATGATATAGGCCAGGTCGTGCCGCACCGAGAAGCGCGCGAGCGTGGGGTCCGCCCGGCCGCGCGGCATATCGTCGTAGGAATAGGGCCGGCCATCACGCGTGAAGTCGGAGGCGCCCATGGGCGCGCGCATGAGGTCGAGGCCAATACCGCCGGACGGGCTGAATAAGCGACGCATCACGTCCGCGCGTCTGTCGGCGTTCAGCCCATCGTGGAGCAGCCACGCCGAGGAATCGGTGAACGCGGCCCCGAAGCCGTCGATGCGCTGGTAAGTCCTGCCGTCGTCGACGCGGATAGTTCGCCGTGGGAAGGCGCGCGCCGGCGTGAAGGCGAGATCGGGTTCCCGCGTGAGCGCCGCGCGCAGGTCGTTCGTCGTCAGGTAGACGCGGACCCACGGGCCGGCCGCCGGCGTTCGCGCTAGGGACGCGCCATGGGGCTGGGCGAGGAGCGTGGCGACGAGGAAGACGGCGGACCCAAGGGCGCCGCACAGCACCCCGCAGCGCTCCGATAATCGACGTGCCGCGTGTGTCACGCGACGCCTACCCGACGCCCAGGGCTAGTCGCCGTCAGGTCCGGCCCCCCAGCGGACGGTAGGGTGATGGTGAAGCGGCTGCCGTGGCCGGGCTCGCTCTCGGCCGTCAGCGTACCGCCGTGCGCCTCGGTCAGGCGGCGCGCGATGGTGAGCCCGATGCCCGCGCCGCCCGCCCGGCGCGAACGTGATTTGTCGACGCGGTAGAAGCGCGTGAACACATGCGGCAAGTGCTCGGGCGGGATGCCAACGCCCGTGTCGACCACTACGATCCGTACCGGCGGCTCATCGCCGGCTCCGGTCTCGCGCGGCCCCACACCCGCCTCGACGCGGATAGACCCGCCCGCGGGAGTATAGTGCAGGGCGTTGTCGACGAGGTTCAGCAGCACCTGCTGTATGCGGTCATGGTCGGCCAGGACGCGCGGCGTGCCGGGCGCCTCCGCGGCGGTAAGGGTCACGCCCTTGGCCTCGCACTGTGGCCGCATCTTCTGCACCGTCCCGCCAATGATGTCGCCGACGAGCGCCGGGCGGATGTGCAGGGCCACGCCGCTCTCTTCGATGCGCGAGAGGTCCTGCAGGTCGTGCACGAGGCGTGAGAGGCGGTCAGCTTCCTCACCGATGAGCGCGAACGTCGCGTCGTCGGCCGGCACGATGCCGTCGATCAGCCCCTCCATGTAGCCTTTGATGGTCGTCAAGGGTGTGCGCAGCTCGTGGGCCACATTGCCGATCAGCTCCTGGCGCTGCTGCTCGGTATGCTCCAGCGTGGCGGCCATGCTGTTGAGCGAGGTGGCGAGGTCGCCGATCTCGTAGTCGTCACTGACATCAATGCGGTCGTGGTAGTGGCCGGCGGCGATGCCGCGCGAGGTGGCGATCATGCGCCGCAGCGGCTTGACGATGCGGCGCGCCACGAACAGGCTTGCCGCGCCCGAGGCGAGGACCGAGAACGCGGTGGACAGGAACAACGAGAGGGTGAAGGCGCCTATCGCCTCCCTGACCAGGTCGCCGGTATTGGGCTGGCCATTGTGGTGCGCTACGTAGCCCTCGATATAGCGCCAGGCGAAGACGTCGGCCGCGATGGTCTGCACCGAGACAGTGACGATGAGGATCACGATGTAGGCGGCGAAGAGGCGCCACTGCAGCTTGCGCCACAAGGCGCGACGCACCGCGCGCACCGCGCGTAGGGGATGACTCTTCACTCGTCACTCCCCGTCGTACTTATAGCCGACGCCGCGCACGGTCTTGAGCAGCAGCGGCTCGGAGGGATCGTCCTCGATCTTCTTGCGTAATAGGCCGATGTGCACGTCGACGACACGCTCATCGCCGACGTAGTCGTAGCCCCACACACGCTGCAGCAGTTGCGCGCGGCTGAAGACGATCCCCGGATCGTCGGCGAAGACGTGCAGGAGTTCGAACTCGAGCGCGGTGAGATCGATCGGTTGGCCGTTCTTGCTAACGCGGCGGCGCGCGAGGTCGATGGTGAGCGGACCGGCCACGATCGTGCCGCTCTCGTGGGCCACGCGCACGCCGCCGTCGCCCTCGCGGCGGCGGCGCAGCACGGCCTTGACGCGGGCGACGAGTTCGCGCGGGCTGAACGGCTTGGTCAGGTAGTCATCGGCGCCGAGCTCGAGGCCAACGATGCGGTCGGCTTCCTCGGTCTTGGCTGTGAGCATGATAATATAGACATCCGATTCCTGGCGCAGGCGGCGGCAGACATCGAGCCCATCCATCCCCGGCAGCATGAGGTCGAGGATGATCAGGTCGGGCCGCGTCGCGTGCGCCTGCTGCAAGGCGGCGCGCCCGTCCGTGACCGTCTTGACGGCGAACCCCTCGCGCTCTAGATACGCGCGCACCAGGTTGACGATGTTTGTTTCGTCCTCGACCACGAGGATACGCTCACCGGCCATAGATCTCCTTATTGCTCCTCACCACTCATTATCGCATCATTTTGATATTTGGTATAATAGACGATTGTCTACCTACACACTTCATGTACCATAGTAGAGTTACGATTAGACGCGCGCCAGGGAGCCTGAATGACGATGCACGAGCCGGACGACGATTTCGAGCCTGAGTATGCCCCCGTTCCGGAAGGGGAGCAGTTGGTGCCCGCGGACGCGGCTGCGGAAGATGTTCGCGTGCGCCGCGCGGCCATCGGCATCACGGCGGGGAGTTACAACGGCATGGCGCTCATACCGCGCGCGGAGGCGAACGGGCTGTTGCGGTCTATCCGCGCCGAGCCGCTGCCCTTCGGCTGTTTCATCGGCTATGGCGAGAACGGACGACCCGTCGAGATACGCCACCTCGATATCCTCACGCCGATCTGCGAGCGCTACTTCCCCGATGTGACTGAGTTCCTGTACGCGCCCACCGAGTTGCTCGAGCCGATGCTGCGCGGCGTGGGCATCGAGCCCGTGCCGCTGCCCGGTGACTTCATGGACCCCTTCGAGCGCGGCCTGGCCCGCTACGCGATTTACGGGAGCTAAAGGGATCGTGCGCGCAAAAGCCGCAAGGGCGTTGACCGTGTTGCTGCTGGCGGGATTTATTGGCCTGCTCATCCCCGTGGCGGGGACAGTGCGGGACGCGCGCGCCGCCGCGCCGCCCCGCCGCGCGTTGCGGGGGCAGACGCCGGCTGTCGTCATCGACGGCAACGCGGTGTTGCGCGGCCAGCAAGACCCTGCAACGCCGCTGACCCTCAATATCGGCCTCGCGGCGCACGACTCCGCCGCGCTCGACGCGCTCATCGCCGCCGCGAGCGACCCGACCAGTCCGTCCTACGGCCACTACCTGACCCCCGCCCAGTACATGGCGCGCTTCGCGCCAACCGACGCCGAGGTCCAGGCGGTCCGCGATTGGGCCTCAGGGGCCGGCCTCACGGTCGACGGCGTGTCCCCGGACCACCTGCTCGTCACGGTCCATGCCGCGACAAGACAGGTCGAGCAGGCTCTTGGCGTGACCATCAACGACTATAACGTCCCTGACCGCGCCTTCCGGGCCAACGACCGTGACCCCGTGGTCCCCGTCGGCCTGGACATCCGCGCTATCAGTGGGCTGTCCACGCTACACCACTTCCACACGACGCTCGCGCACCCCGCTACGCTCGCGCACCCCGCGACGCTCGCGCACCCCGCTACGCTCGCGCACCCCGCTACGCTCGCGCACCCCGCTACGCTCGCGCACCCCGCTACGCGCGTCAGCGCCGTCCGCTCCGGCGGCTACTACCCCAACGACTTCCGCGCCGCCTACAATATGGAGCCGGTCGGTGACGGCAGTGGCCAGACGATCGGCCTGACCCTGTGGGGCGAGCCGGTCGCGCAGAGCGACCTCGACCAGTTCGCGAGCAACTCAGGAACGGCCCGGCTGGTCGGTGGCCACGCTGGAGCCGACGGCATCGACTGGATCCCGGTTAACGGCGGCAGCAGCGATACCAGCGAGCTCGGCGAGACGGCGATGGACGTGGAGTACGCCCACGGCGTCGCCCCAGGCAGCCACCTCAAGTACTGGCTCGGCGACTGCAGCTACGACCCCGCCACCAACCAATGCAACCCCAGCGACACGGGCTTGGAGCAGGCTATCAGCGACGCGGCCAACGACACGAGCCTACACGTCGTCTCTAACAGCTGGGGCGGCGGCGAGGCCACCAGCGCGACCGATCCCTTCGTGTCCAACACCAACGCGTCTTTCCAGCACGCGGCGAGCGTGGGGACGACGTTCTACTTCTCGAGCGGCGATTCGGGCGAGTACGGGGATGGGGCCACCGTGTCGCCCAGCTACCCGGCCGACAGCCCCTACGTCGTCGCGGTCGGCGGCACGAGCCTGACCACGGGCGCGAGCTATGCCTACAGCGGCGAGACCGCCTGGAGTTGTACGAGCCTGACGCAATGTACGGCCGGCACGGGCGGTTCGGGCGGCGATTGCTCGACCGTCTTCGCGCGCCCCGCATGGCAGACCGGCGTGGGCGCGGCGACGTGCACCGGACGCGCCGAGCCCGATGTCGCGGCCGACGCCGATCCCAACACGGGCGCCGACGTCTACTACCAGGGCGGCCGGCAGAAGATTGGCGGCACCAGCCTGGCCGCCCCACTGTGGTCCGGCATGGCCGCGATCACCAATCGCTATCTGGCGGCCCAGGGGCAGACCTTGATGGGCTTCTCGGCCCCGCGCATCTATCAGTTGGCCAACAACGCCACGACCGACGCCCGCGATTTCCACGACGTGACGAGCGGGAGCAACGGCCATCCAGCCGGCACAGGGTGGGACGAAGTGACCGGCTGGGGCTCGCCCAACCTCGCCAACCTCGCCGCCGACTGGACCGGATCCGGCGGCGCGCTGGCCGCGACCGCGACATCTCCGCCGAACGCGCCGCCGGATCCGAGCGCTACACCGTCGCCCAGTAGCACGCCAGGCGGGGGCGCCGTTCCCACGGCCACGAGTACGGCTACGGCCGTTCCCGTCGTCATCGTAAACCCAGCCACGGCGACTCCTGTTCCGACGGACAGCGCGCCGCCGTCGCCGATCCCCACGAGCACAGCCGCGCCGACGACTACGAGCACAGCCGCGCCGACGACTACGAGCACAGCCGCGCCGACGACTACGAGCACAGCCGCGCCGGCGAACACGAACACGAGCACGGCCACGCCGACAAATACGAGCACGGCCACGCCGACAAATACGAGCACGGCCACGCCGACGAACACGAGCACGGCCACGCCGACGAACACGGCCACAGCGTCGTCCACACCGACGGTCTCGACCACTCCCACCACGACGGCGCCGGCGGGACCCATCGCCACCGCTACGACGGCGCCAGGGGCGTTCACATTGACTAGCGCGCGGGTAACCGCGACGCCCACGCCACGGGCCGCGCATCCCGGCCGCCGATCAGGGCCGGTAAAGCCTACCGCGACGCCCGTCGTGGCGGCGGATGTGCGCGTGCCCAACGGTGGCGTGACGCTGAACAGCGTGGTCATAGTCGACGGACGCACACGGCCGGGGGTGACCGTGGCGATCAGCGCCAGCCTCACCACAACGAGCACGATCTCCCAGCGCGCCGTCATCTACGTGTCCGTCACGGCGAGCGCGCCCCGATCAGGTAGTAAGAAGGGCGTGAAGCCGGCGGCGGCGCGGACGTGCCGCAAGGGCGTGTCCGGCTGCGTCGCCCGCGTGGCCGTACGGCGCGTCGTGCGGACAACGTTGCTCTACCAGACGCGGACGGCGACGCGGACGCGGGCCGATCGTGGAGGGCGTTTCAGCGCGCGGGTACGGCTGGACTACCGGCCACGGAAGATCGCGCGAGTCATGTTAACCGTGACCCTGACCACCGTCACGCCGCGCGGTCGGTTCGCGCGCGCTATGCTCGTCACGGTCGCGCCGCCGCCCCCGCCCAAGAGCGGCCACCATCGCGTATCAAAGCGGCCCACCAGGCGCTAGTACACGTTGGCTTACATACGTTTGCATGCGGCGAGGGCCTGCGACTAAAGTCGCAGGCCGTGTCTCATAATCGTTATGTTAACGCCGGCCGGTGATGGCGGCTAACTCGGCGCGCGCGGCGCGTTCGAGCAGCGACGCGTCGTTGCTCAACGAGATGAAGTCGTAGCCCTGGGCGATGCAGCGGTTGGCGATCGCCGCGTCGGGGACCATGATCCCGGCGGCTTTGCCGTGGGCGTGGGCCACGACGGGGATGCGCGCGATGGCTTCGGCGAGCGCGGCCGGCTGGTTGGCCCACACCGGCGGCCATACGCCGAGCGACGACGAGAGGTCGTTGGGGCCGACGAAGAGTCCGTCGAGCCCATCGAGCGCGGCTATCTCCTCGGCCGCCGCGACGGCTTCGGCGGTCTCGATCTGCACGATGAGCAGCGTTTCGTCGTTGGCGCGCCGGCCGTACGTCACGGCGTCGGTCCCGAAGGCCAGCGGGGCGCGGGCGCCGCCGCGGCTACGGTCGCCCAACGGCGCGTAGCGCGCGTCCTTAACGGCCTGCCGCGCCTCGGCGAGCGAGTTGACCATGGGGATGACGAGCCCGTAGGCGCCGATGTCGAGCGCCTGGTGGATCAGTGCGGTCTCATTCCAGCCCACGCGCACAAGCGGCACGGTCTCCGTCGTGCGGATGGCGGCCATCATGCCCTGCGCGGCGTCCATTGACACCGGGCCATGCTCCATGTCGATCACCAGCCAGTCGAATCCACGGGCCGCCATGACCTCGGCGGCCAGCAGCCCGTCCAGCGTCACCCACGATCCAACCGTGACCGTGCCCTCGCGCAGCAGCCGTTTGACCTTATTCTCGCGCATCGGTACCCCCTATGATACTGATTTAATCTCAATAATCCTGAACCCGTTGGTCTCGATCTGCACGGCGAGGGGGCTGATGTAGCGGCCCTGCTGGCGGATCGTCCCCTCCCATGCGACGTGTTCGCTGCTGTAGACGCGTAGGTCGTAGGTCGCGTCGGCATCGATGACCTCCTGCATGGCGACGGGAACGACGCTTGTCTGCGCGCCCACGTTGCCGACGAGCACGACGAGCTCGCCCGGCCGCCGCAGCGCCACGACCTCGGCCGAGGCCGAGTAGGCGTACACGCGCGCCGAGATGTCCTCGTCGTACGTCTTGACGTGGTGGTCCGAGCGCAACGGGGTGTCGGCATAGATGTGGAACTCACGATCGTCCTGGCGCGCGGCGAAGTAGCTCAACTCGCGGCCGTGGTAGGGCTGCCGGCGCAGCGCCACCCACTTCCATTCCGGGGGTACCAGCGGGTTAACTTGTGGCATATCGGGTGTGAGCATGAGTCCGCAAACGCCCTCGACGGCGGCCCACAGGAAGCGCGGCGGCTCCCACGGCGAGAGGCGCATGCCGCGGTTGATCAGGCTCTCGCCGTCGAACCACTCGCTGAATTGCCCCGGCACGGTGTTGTTGTTTTTGGGGTTGACGGCGTAGTGCTCGAATGAGGAGCGCAGCGCCGCGACCATGAACTCGGGGTGGTAGCGCGCCGCCGCGAAGGCGTACCACCACGTCAGGCCCGGCCACACACCGCCGATCAGGCCGACGCACGCGAAGGGGTCGTACATGGGATCCAGCCGCGAGGCCGTGCGCAGGCCGGCTGGCGTCCAGAAGTCGGGCGAGTTGAGGCGGCTGATGATGCGGAAGCCGGTTTCGTCGTCGCAGACGCGGAACATCACGGGGAAGACCTCGTCGCCGGTCACGTCGGTGTGGGCGGCGCCGTCGGCGTCGATATTGAGGTAGTACAGCCCGTTCTCGGGGTTGAGCAGGTGCGTGTTCATGGCGTCGCGCAGCGTCTGGGCGGCGTCGAAGAACTCGCGCGCCTCGGCGTCGGGTAGCCCCAGGTTCTCGGCGAGGTGGCCGGCGGAACGTAGGGCGGCGGCGCACTCGGCGTTTATCTCGGTCACGGCGCCGTTGAGGCTGTACTGGGGGATGATATTGCGCCAGCCGGCGATGGCCCACACGTTGCCGCGCGGGTCCTTGGCTGTGCAGAACACCAGGCCGCGCGCGTCCTCCTGCGCGACGATGTAGCGCGCCGCCTTGGCCACGGCGGGGTAGATCGCGCGCAGCCATGCGTCGTCGCCGGTGGCGCGGTAGTGGTGGTTGACGGCCAGAATAAAGAGCGGCGTGTCGTCGTTGATGTTGAGGCCGTAATCCTCGACGCGGCCGTCGAGGGCGCTGTAGTACTCGGCGATCCTGCCGTCCTCGTATTGTAGCCGGGCGAAGGTATCGAGCAAGGCGCGCGAGAAGGCGGGCTTGAAGTGGTCGTTGCCGTAGACGAACCAGGCCATGTCGCGGCCAACGACATTGGAGGAAACGCCGGGCTCGTTGGTGAAGGCGGGACCCTGGGGGTAGCGCGCCATCACGCGCAGCATGTTGACCTTGCTCCACAAGGCGCCCTGATTGATCAGCGGGTCGGGCGTGAGCACCCGCGCCCGCGTCAGTGTGTGGGCGAGGTAATCCATCGTGTCCTGCAGCGCGGCCGCGGGGTCATGCGCCGCGCGGTAGGCCGCGACCACGTCATCCTCACCCGTGGCCGAGAGGGCCGTGATGAAGGTGAAGGCGCGGCTCTCGCCCGGCTCGAGGCGGACGTCGAGTTGCAGGCTGCCGAGGATGTCGCCAGCGGCGTCCGTCGTATTGTCCAGCGCGCGCACATGCAGGGGGTCGTAGACGCGGCCGAAGTCGAAGGTCGTGCCGTAGCCGCTGGGTTGCTCGGTCAGCCCGAAGACGCGCACGCACGCGGGCTGGCTCTTGTTGTGGGCCACGAGGGCGCGCAGATCGGCGTCGTAGCGCGCCGCCATGTCGTCGGGAAGGGTGCCGCGCAGGCGCGCGTAGCCGAAGACGCGCAGGTCGCGCGGGACCGGGCTGTCGTTGCGCAACTCGACGGTCTGGTAGAGGATGGGCGGGTCACCGGCTACCGTGTTCGCGGCGGCGCCGGTTCCACTGGAGGCCAGCGGCAGGAAGACCGTTTCCGTGACGTCGATGGAGCCGGTGATAGCGTAGATGTGGCGCTGGTAGGCCGGGTGTATCTCGAACGTACCGGGCACATCCTGGCGCAGGCTAACGTAGGAGGCGCCGTTGGGGTCGGCGCTCGAGATATGGCAGACGCCGCGGTCATCCGTCTGCACGCGGTGGCCGGGGCTGGCGTAGCGGATGGAGATATTATTGATAAACGTCTGGCCGGCGTCGACGCTGAAGACGCGGTCAATCGCCCCCGTCCCTTTGGTCGTGACCCAGAGGGCGCTATTGCCGAAGCTGGCGCCGAATTCCAGCGTATCGTCAGGCGTCGTGTAGAAGGGCAGCGTGTGTGGGTGCGGCGCGTGCGCCACGACGCCGCCGGGGCTGGCGGCTGCCGTCGAGCTCTCTTGCATAGGGCCTCCTTCTCAAGGCATCAGGCATCAGGCGTCAGGCGCCAGGCGCCAGGCGTCAGTAACTTGTCGACTACTATCATCGTACCACCGAATGAGCCGAACAAGTCGCGACTACCGGCGCTAGGGTCTGTGAAAAGTCCTGGGAGCGCGGGCGTCTCGCCCGTCCCGGCGTTCGGGTAGCAGGCGCCGGGACGGGCGAGACGCTTGCGCTCCCAGTAGGACCCGCCGACTTTTCACAGACCCTCCGGCGCCGCTCTCGCTACCTCACGCCTGACGCCTGACGCCTGACGCCTGACGCCTAACCACCGGGGCACAGGTCGCGCAGGAAGGCGTAGCTGTACAAGCCGTCGTCGTGGCCGTCGCCCCAGATGAACTGTAGGCCGAAGCGGTTGAGCGGCCGCACGTCCTCCAGCGTCACCTGTTGGTGTGTGAAGACGGTATCCGCGTTCACCAGCCCAGCGCGGCTGCCCTCGCCGGAACAGCCCGCGCACGGACAGCGCCGCCGCAGGTCGGGCAGGCTGTAGAGACAGGCGTGCTCGTCGGCCCACGCGATCCGCATCAAGCCGTTCTCCCTATCCAGGTCTATCGCGACCGGCGTGCGCCGGTCCGTGTCGTCGGGCTGTATCATTTTCTTATATGTCCAATGGAGTCACTCGTCACTCTCGAGGATCTCGCGGGCGATGTAGAGGGGGCGGGCGCGGACTTCGTCGTAGATGCGGCCGAGGTACTCGCCGATGACGCCGAGGAAGATCAGCTGGATGCCGCCGAGGAAGAGCACGACCGAGATGGTCGTGCCCTGCCCCACGATGCCGCCGTTAAGGAGGCGGATGATCGCCGCGATCACGATGCCTAGGAAGCTGATACCCGCGATGGCGAAGCCCAGTGTCGTCGCCAACTGTAGCGGCACATGCGAGAAGCTCGTGATGGCGTCGAGCGAGAGACGCACCATCTTGGAGAGCGGGTAATTGGTCTCGCCCGCGTGGCGCTCCGCGCGGTCATATTTCACCGCCTCCTGACGGAAGCCCACCCACGCCGACATACCGCGCATGAAGCGATGGTGCTCCTTCATGGTCACGAGCGTATCCACGACCTTGCGGTCGAGCAGCCGGAAGTCGCCGGTGTCGCGCGGGATATCCACCGAGGTCAGTCGCCCGATCAGCCGGTAGAACGCCGCCGCCGTGAGCAGCTTGAAGCGCGTCTCGCCCGCCCGCGTGCGCCGCTGCGCGTAGACTACTTCGGCGCCCGCCTGCCATCGGGCGACGAGTTCGGGGATCACCTCGGGCGGGTCCTGCAGATCTGAGTCGAGGATGACCACAGCGTCGCCGCGCGCCTGGTCGAGCCCGGCCGAGATGGCGATCTGGTGCCCGAAGTTGCGCGAGAAGTCGATCACCACCACGCGCGGGTCGCGCTCGTGCAGGTCACGCAGCAGGTGGTAGGACCCATCGCGTGAGCCGTCGTTGACCAGCACGAGTTCGTAGGGTTCGCCGAGCCCCTCCATAACGGCGGTGAGGCGCTCGTGGAAGATGGGCAGGTTGCCCTCCTCGTTGTGTACCGGCGCCACCACCGAGTACACCGGCCGCGCCCGCGCCACGCGCGACCCCGCCGGCGGCGCCGCATCGACTCGTTGTGCAGCCATTCCTCGCTCCCTTTGTTTGACGGGCGCGCCGCCAGAAGTGGGCGCCAATTATCCCGCGTACTTCCCTTATAGTACAACCGCAGTGGGCTAATCGCAGTAGCCCGGATGGGCCAGCAAATGAAGGTTGAGACCTGCGACTAAAGTCGCATGGCAAACGACGGACACTGAAGTGTCTCTAGGCGTGACGCCTCCGCGCGACTTTAGTCGCCGCTTGTTTGCCATGCGACTTTAGTCGCAGGCATTTGCGACCACTCGCCCCAGCACGAACAGCGCCGCGGCGACGGCGATCGCCGCG
>JAABUZ0100009255.1_pt1 | contig 11327 bp, 11 predicted proteins | sample 5562091 | NCBI WGS metagenome assembly JAABUZ01 (sample SAMN12813069, study PRJNA571459) | rock metagenome | isolation source: Antarctica rocks | place: Antarctica: Victoria Land, Linnaeus Terrace sud | collected 2015-12-21
CTGCGCCGCTACGGCCAGCAGCTCTACACCGGTGAGGTCGCGCTGCAGGAGTGGTTCACCACCCGGTGGCGGGAGGCCCAGACGTTGCAGGCCGCGGTGACCGCCCGGCTGGCGCACTGGCCGTGGCGTGGCCTGGCCTACCCGATCGCGCTGATGCCCGACGACGCTGTGCCGCCGGTCGGCCAGGTGCCGCCCGGGATGTTGCGGTACCCGCGCGCCCAGGACGGGGTGCCGATCCGGGGCAGCGGCACGGTCCGGCCCTTTGTCCAGGCGGTGCCGGCGTCGCTGGGCCGGCTCGCGGCGCCGAGCTCGGCGCCGCAGTCCAGGCGGCCTGCCCACCCGCCGCAGTGCAGGAAAGCGTGCTCAACGGCGGCTGACCCATTCACCCCAGGCGGGGGCAGATCGCCCGGTCCTACCTGGAGGCCGACGGAGTGCAAGGCGGCGCCGCCAGCACCGTGCACCTGGCCCAAGGCCGCACCGTGGAACACGCGATCGCGGTGCTGGACCCAGGCCAGCACGCAGCGAGCTACGTTGCGCTGTCCCGGGACCGCAGCAGCACCACCGTCGTACTCAGCGCCGAAGCCGTCAGCGACACCCCGGAAGACCTGGGCTGGCTGCAGCAGCTCCCCGCCGCGCAACGCGAGAGCCAGGTGCTGCAGCGCTACGCCAGCAGCCTGCACCAAGCCGGGGTCCTCGAGCAGGCCCGCGGCCTGCTCGAGCACACCTGGCCCGAGCTCGCGAGCAGCAGCCGACCGCGGCAGCGCCTGGCCGTGGTCGCAGCGATCCCCGCGGGTCCGGGCGTCGGCGAGCAGGACGCCGCACAGCGGGGGCCGGACGATCCCGGTGCCAACCAGCACGCCGGGCGCCGGGTCGACCTGGCGACGGTGGCCCAGACGAGCCAGGCCGCGGTCAGCACTGGCCGGGACACCGGCGTGGACCGGGTGGGACCTGGCCAGCAGCGCGACGCGCCCAGGTCGGCACAGCAGCCAGCCGAGCCGGTCCAGACCGGCGAGCAGGAGCCGGCCGGCGGCGGGCCCCCCGCCACCGGGGGGCAGCCGGTGACGAGCCCGGACTTCCTGGCGCGGCTGGCTGCAGCCGGCGCCGAGCCCTTTCGGGTTCGGCGGCGGACCTCCGGCGAACCCACCGACCCGGACGCGCAACGCCGCCAGCAACTGGCGCTGGACAGTGTGGAGCAGCACAAGCCGGGCTACGAACCGGACGCACCGAGCATTTAGCCACCGCAGGGGCCGGTGACCCGATGCGGCTCGGTGTGCTGGCCGGGCCGGCGGCAGCTGGTCTCCAGCTCGTCGGCGGACAGGTCGCGGTAGAACATGGGCAGGGTGAGGAAGGTCCAGGTCGCGGCCGGCTCCGGGCGGACGTCGGCGAACGCGTCTTGCCGCTAGGCGGCCAAGGCGGCCAGCAGCACGACCAGGTGCGGGTGCTGGGCCTAGCACACCGGGATGGTGCGGGCCGGGTTCCACCCGTAGGTCTCGTTCAGGTGCCCGACGACCTGGATGAGCCAGCGGTGCAGGTCCGGCCGTACCTCGGCCGGCAGTGCGGTGGGATCCCACGGGGCCACCCGCTGGCCGGTGTCCGGGTCGTCCGGGTCGGGTTCGTCCTGCCTCAGCGTAAACAGCCCGGCGAGCAGACCGGTCGGGGCCGGGAACGGCCGGACCGAGGCCAGGAACGCCTCGGGCGCCGGCTCGTCCAGGCGATGCTGTGCGGGTGGCGATGGCCACGGAGTCGGACTCATCGCAGGACCTGCGGGGCGGTCTGGACCAGGCCGGAAGGCGGTGCGGTGAGCACCGCCGAGGTCGGGGGCGCCGTGCGAGCCGCGGCCGCGGTGGTCCGCACCTGGTCCTGGCCGGCCTGCAACGTCTTCCACCGGGCCCGGTCGGTGAACACCGGCCGGGTCTTGACCACCACCGGGCCGAGCCGGTCGATGAGCAGCAGCGCCTGGCGGGTGCGGAGCTGACGGAAGTCGGCCGCGGCCAGCACCGGCTCGGTCTCGCCCCGCCGGGTGCCGGCTGAGTCTTTGCGCTGCACCCGGCGGGTGCCGCAGAGCCGTTCCACGTCGCTGTTGAACTGCGGGTCGTTGCTGCCACCGAAGGCCAGCAGCCCGGTAGTGACCGAGGCCAGGACGCTGCTGCCCTGCTCACCCCAGCGGGCCCGGGCCTGCGGCCAGCCCTGCATGCCGTAGTGCACCGACAGCCCGCGGCCCCGGCCGTCCCCGACGCGCTGCGGCAGGCTCGGGATCGGGGCGGTCAGCGGGGCCTCGTCCAGCGCGGCGACCAGCGGCGGGTCCAGCCGCCCGGCCGGGCGGGTCAGGGCGTGCCGCTCAGCCCGGTCCAGCACATCCTCGGCAATCGCTGTCAGCAGCGGCACGACCGGGCTGGTCGGGTCGTCCTTGCCCAGCAGGTAGATCGTGCCGCCGGCGTCCAGCAGGTCCTCGACGCTGTCGACCTCACCGGGGGTGGCGGCCAGTGCGGCGCGGGCGGCCGGGACGGTCGACCAGGCCAGGGCGGTGGCCACAGTCGCCCGGATGTTGCCGACGGTCCGGGAGTCCCCGGTCGTCGCGCTCTCCAGCTTGTCCAGCATCCCCGCCCCGGTGTCGGGGTGGGTGGTCAGGATGTGCAGGGGCTGCGGGTCGGTCGGGGTGCCGCACCAGCACAGCCAGGTGCTTAGGTCCGCGTCGGCCAGGGCGGCGGCGTGCAGCAGGCACGCCAGCACCGCAGCGGCCTGCTCGCGGTAGAACGCGCTGGCACCGCTGTCGGCGCCGGTGCCGCTGGCGCTGCCGGCGTCGCACAGGTCGGGGCCACAACGTGCTCCCGGTCGTCCTCGCCGCCGGCCTCGCCGACCTGCTCGCCCCCCGGCCGTAGGGACGCCCGAGAAGCTGCGGTCAGGCACAGGCGTCTGGGACTTGGGCGTTGAGCGCTGCACGCGGGGGTGATGAGTCGTTGACGATCCGGGGCCGGGTCGTTGCGGGTGTCGCCTGACGTCTGCCGCTCCTCTGCTGCAGGATGACCGCGTGGAGCAGAAGCCGGAGGAACAAGATGACCGCTACGCCGACTCCGGGCCCTGCAAGGCTTTGCGCACGGCCATTCACGCTCCGGGGTCATCTGCGGTCCGCATCCGCGGCCCCCTGAGCCCGTTCAGTCGGTGGCCTCATCGGGGGGCTCGCCCTGGGTGACCCGCTGCGCCGGCGTGCCGGGGTCCCACCTCGTCACTTCTGGATGTCTCGACGGCCGGGCTGTCTAGCAGCACGCGTGTCATCGCGTTGCGCGTGTCCTGAAGCTCGGTCAGGGCCGCGTCAAGCTGATCGGTGGTGACGCTCAGCCCGATGCTCACATCGCTGGTCGCAGCAGCGCTGAGCACCGCCGCCCCGGCGGAGCAGCTCCTTGAGGAACGAGGCGGTGACGCCGCCGGTGCGCTCGAGCAGATTGTCCAGGCGGGACTCGTCGACGGTGAGATCGCCGCGGTAGAGCACGAACAGCTGCCGATGGGCCGCGGCGTCCGGCAGCGTGAGCTCGACGGCCTGGTCGATGCGACCGGGCCGGGCTGCGAGGGCGGGCTTGAGCAGGTCCGCCCGGTTGGTTGTCAGGACGAACACGACGTCGCTTCCTTGACCCGGCCCCCGCTCCTTTGACCCGGCCCCCGCTCCCTGACCCCGTTCCCCCGACTTCGGGCCCTTGGCGCGCGACAGCGGTATCTAGGCGGAGCGGAGCCGGGGCGCGGCGGCCAGCACCGCCAGAGCGAGCACGGCGCCGGCGAGCAGATAGACCGCCCGCAGGCTCAGGGCGTGCGCGACCAGCCCTCCCGCGAGCGCGCCGAGCGGCATAGCGCCGAGCCCCACCAGGCGGTACGCGGAGGTCACCCGCCCGAGCAGCCCGGCCGGGACGAGCTGCTGGCGCAGCGTGATCGTCACCACGTTCCACACGAGCGAGCCGAGGCCGCCGGCGAACAGGCCCGTGAGCACCACCGGCAGCCGGGTCGACAGCCCCAGGGCCAGCAGGCCCAGCGTCATGAGCGCGGCCGCCGTAGCGATGAGCGGTTGCGTCCCGAAGCGCTCGCGCAGCCGGGGGGTCACCGCCCCGCCGACCAGGGAGCCCGCCGCGAGCACCCCCAGCAGCAGCGGGTAGCCGAGCCGGCCCAGGTCCAGCTCCTCGAGGGCGTACAGGACGAGCACGCCCTCGCCCGCCGCGTAGGTCATGTTGATGACGGCCAGCAGCAGGGCGAGCGTGCGCAGCAGCCGGTGGCGCCAGAGCCAGCACACGCCCTCCAGCACGTCCTCCCGCAGCCTGCTCGTGCCGGTTCGCGCGGATCGGAAACTGCCGCGCAGCCCGAAGACCAGGACCGCTGCAACCGCGAAGGAGCCGGCGTCGACGGCGAAGGGCGCCGCGTGCGACAGGCCGAAGAGCAGCGCACCGAGCGGGAGCCCGACGAAGGAGGAGGCCACGACCTGGCTGGAGCCGAGCCAGGTGTTCCCCCGCTCCAGCCCGTCGGGCGCGACGACGTCCGGGATGATCGCGGCGGAGGCGTTGAGGAAGGCGATGTCGGCGGCGCCGAGCGCGAAGGCGAGCCCGCACAGCAGGGCGACCGTCAGGGGGCCGGTCAGCACCAGCAGGGCGAGCAGGGCGGTCAGCGCCGCGCGTACAACGTCGGTGATCCACATGATCCGCCGCCGGTCGGCCCGGTCGGCCAGCGCTCCGCTCTGCAGCCCGAACAGCAGGAAGGGCAGGGTCTGCACCGCCCCCACCAGGGACACCAGCCGCGGGTCCCGGGTGAGGGTCACAGTGAGCAGCGGCAACGCGACGTAGGTCAGGCCGCTGCCCAGCTCGGACACCGTGGCGGCGGTCCAGACCCGCCAGAAGCCGGGCCCGAGGCGGACGGGCGCAGTCATCGGCACACCCTGCACCAGACCCGTCCCCGCGCACCTCCATACCCGTTCGCCGGCCCGCCGAGCAGAGACAGTCGGCGGCAGGTGCCTACTCCTGGGTGACGACGTAGATGCCGTAGATGACGCCGGGGATGTGTCCGCACAACTGGAGCAGCAGGGCGACCAGGACCTTGCTGCTCAGACCCTTCTTCATGGCGACCGACACCGGCGGCAGGAAAAAGGCGATCAGGACTTCCAGGACGGTCATCGTGCTCCTTGGTGCCGGGTCCGGCACGGGCGTGAGAGGTGGCACCCGGCAAAAGCTCCCACTAAGGTGAACGGGCCAAGGACACCAGGCTAGGTACGTGGCCAGGAGACCTGCCCCGCTGGTGGTGTCGTGACCCCGACGCGCTGGCGCAGCGGTTGGTCGGGCTGACCGCTGGAATGCCCATGACGGGCGCCTCGCTGGATGACGCCGTTCTGGCGTCGGCGCTCCCGGAACACCTGCCGGTACAGCATCTGCTGCTCCACAGCCAGAGCCCGATCGTGCGAACCGAGGTTGGGTGGGTTCGCCGCGCCTATCTGCTGACCGACACGGTCGTCCTCTACCTAAGGGACTGCGGCGCGCCGCAGTCCCTTAGGACCCTCGGAGCACGTGGGTCGACCCCGGAGGCGACCCTGCGCAAGGCACTGCTCCGCGACGACCGCTTCGTGTACTCGCGTCCGCGCCAGTTGGGGGCCCTGCGTGAGTGGCATCCGGAACTCGCGAGCCGCTATCAGACCGCCGGCGATGCACTCGTTGACGTCCTGCGCGAACGCGGTCCATTGGCTCGTGAGGCTCTGGTGTTCGAGACGCAACGCCGGTATCCGGTCACTCCGGCGCGGCTCCGTCAGTCGCTCAGCAGCAGCCGCATCGGCCTGCACCCCGACGGCCGGTACGACCTGATGGAGCGAGGGGCGGCGATTCAGAGCGACGCTGAGCCGAGTCGGCCCGGCAGCATCAGATGGGCGGACGGCAGCTCGGTGCTGCAGGTGGCGCTCGTGACCACGGCTGCGGTCCTCAGTGGGGCCGTCGTGGCCGTCCTTCGCTGGCTCACCTGGCAGCTGGGGCTCCGGACGCCGCCGGCTCAGCACGGCTTCGCGCTGACCAGCAGTGACACTTTGGTCGGCGCGGACGCAGTTGCCCGATCAGAAGTGCCAAGCGGTTTCCGAGGAGGGCGGCTCGTGCCTACGTGGGGCATGATCGCCTGCCATGGTCAGCATCGCACTCGAGCAGGTGACGAAGCGGTACCCCGGCGATGTCCTCGCTGTTGCGGCGGTCGACTTGGCGATCGCCGACGGTGAGCTCATGGTGCTGGTGGGGCCCTCGGGCTGCGGCAAATCCACCATCCTTCGCCTGATCGCCGGCTTGGAACGGCCCACCGAAGGGGACGTCCGGATCGGGGACCGGGTGGTGAACGAGCTGGCCCCTGGGGACCGCAAGATGGCGATGGTGTTCCAGGACTACGCGCTCTACCCGCACCTCAGCGTGTACGGCAACATCGCTTTCGCGCTCAAGCCCACCGTGAAATCAAGGGCCGATCTTGATCGGCGGGTCCGCACGGCGGCAGCGATGTTGGGTCTGGAGCCGCTGCTGGCCAAGAAGCCGCGCGCGCTGTCCGGCGGCGAGCGGCAACGGGCCGCTCTGGCGCGCGCGCTCGTGCGCGAGCCCGGCGCCTTCTTGATGGACGAGCCGCTGTCCAATCTCGACGCCAAACTGCGCGTCTCGACACGTGCAGAGCTTCGGCGCCTGCACGACGAGCTCGGCACTACCTTCGTCTACGTCACCCACGACCAGGTCGAGGCGATGACGCTGGGCGACAGGGTGGCTGTGGTCAACGACGGACGCATCCAGCAGGTGGCGACCCCACGGGAGCTGTACGCCGCTCCGGCGAACACCTTCGTCGCCGGCTTCATCGGCAGCCCCCCGGTCAACCTCGTGCCGACGGTCCTGACCTCATACAGAGCCGGGGTAAGGGCCCGCGTCGGACCGTGGGACGTCGACCTGCCCCTGATGCCGACCGGACCCGTCGTCCTCGGCCTGCGTCCTGAGGCCTTCCTCGATCCAGCCGTGTCCGCCGAGCCCAGACATCTGCAGGCCGGCTCACTGCGGCCCGTCCTGGTCGACGCCGTTGAGCCGTTGGGTGCCACTGCCCTGGTGCACTTTCGGCTCGACGAGGTCTCCGTCATCGCCTCCGTCGACGCGCGGACATCAGCTCAGCCTCGGCGACTTCTCGACCTGGAACTTGTGGCCCGCGAGGTGCTCGTCTTCGATGCGGCCACCGGACGTCATCTGGTCACCGCCGACCGGTCAGGACCACTCCCTGGGTGAACGCGCGCTGAGCCAGGAAGAAGACCAGCAGGCACGGGAGCAGCGCCAGTAGTGAGCCCGCCATCAGGTGCGCCCACTGCGTGTTGTGGACGTCGCGGAAGAAGTTGAGGCCGAGCGGCAGGGTGTACTGCGATTGATCCGACAGGTAGATGAGCGGCCCCAGGAAGTCGTTCCACGTGTCCACGAAGGTGAACACAGACACGACGGCGATAGCCGGCCACGACTGCGGAATGATCACCCGGAGCAGGATGGAGAGGAAGCTGTGGCCGTCGACGCGCGCGGCGTCGTCGTGCTCGACGGGGATCGTCAGGAAGTACTGACGCAACAGGAAGATATTGCCGCTCCTCCTCCCAACCATGCGGGAACGATGAGCGGCAGATAGCTGCCCACCCATCCCAGCTTGTTGAAGAGCAGGAACGATGGGAGCAGCGTCACCTCTCCCGGCAGCATGATCGCTGCCAGGACCAGGAAGAAGAGCCAGCGGGTTCCTGGCGCGCGCAGTCGGGCGAAGGCGTAGGCGACCGCGGCTGACGACACCACCGTGCCCACCACGACCGGCACGGCGATGAGGAGCGAGTTCGCTAGGTAGCGCCAGAAGTCGATCTGGGTGGTCGCCTCGCGATAATTTCCGAAGCGGGGTGCGCCAGGGGGAAACGACAACGGCGCCTGGACCTGTCCCTCTGGCCGCAGCGAAGTGACCACCATCCACAGCAGCGGCAGGAGTATCACGCCCGCGCCAGCCGTCGTCGCGACCGCTGAGAGCCGCCTGGTCCGGCGACCCGTCGGTCGAGGTCCCAGTGCCACCGTCAGCGTGGCGCGCTCAGTCAAAGCGGCGCCCCTCTTCGTAGACCCACCTGCGGCTGGACCGGAAGATCAGCAGGGTCAGTGCCAGCAGCAGAGCGAACAGGAGCCACGCGAGGGCGGAGGCGTAACCGAATCGGAAGCGGGTGAAGGCGTTCTGGTAGAGGTACAAGACGTAGAATAGGCTGGACTGTCCCGGTCCTCCCAGCGTAAGGGCGCCGGGCCCTCCGCGGCCGGTGGTGATGACGAACCCGGCGGTGAAGATCTGGAAGTTCCCGATCAGACCAAGCACCAGGTTCACGAGCAGTGCCGGCGTGACCAGGGGCAAAGTGATGCCGAACAGGCGCCGGAGGGGCCCTATCCCGTCGACGGCCGCGGCTTCGTAGAGGTTGGTGGGGATGCGCTGCAGCACGGCCAGATAGATGAAGGCCGTCTGGCCGACGCCCCACAGGCCCATCAGGACGAAAGCCGGGATGACCCATCGGGAGGAGTAGATCCATCCGACGCTCGGGAGGCCGAGCAGGTTGAGGATGTGATTGGCCAACCCGCCACTGGGCTGAAAGATCCACAACCACAAGATGGCCACCGAGACACCGGACACCACGGCCGGCAGGTAGTAGACGGTGCGTAGCGTCGCAATCCCCCGCATGCCGGCGTTCAGCAGCAGCGCGAGCACGAGGCCGAGCACCAGGCTGAGACCCACCTCTGCCATCGCATAGTAGGCGGTCACCTTCAGGGACTGCCTGACGGCCGGATCCCGAGCTGCCTCGGCGTAGTTCGCGCCCCCGATCCAGCGGGCACTTCCCGGTGACAGCAATTGGTAGTCGGTGAACGACAGCACCAACGAGGCAGCCATCGGCAACAGGGTGAGGGCAAGGAAACCGATGACCCAGGGACTCATCAACGCGTACGCGACGCCGGCCTCGCGCTGCCGCCCGGTCAGCCGTCGCTGCGGCAACTCCTGAGCATTCCTGCAGGCCGCTTGGTTCAACCGGAGCCAGGCAGATGGTGCGTCGAGAACCAGGAGTCAACCAGCTTCTGCGTCTGCTGCTGGTACTTCGGCAAGATCTCAGCCGCGCTGACCTTGCCGTCGTACAGCGGCTGCAGGGTGCTGAGTCCGCCGATCTCGCTAAATGCCGGGTACCACTCCTCGGTCTCCGGGGTGCAGTAGGGAATCGCGTCCAGGAAGACCTGCAGGTCGACACCTGGATATCGCCCACGGACAGCGTCGATGAAGCCGCCAGCTTCGCTCTTGAGCGCGGGGATCGCCCCATAGCCTTTGGTCGCCAGCACGCGTGTGTTGGCCGAGACCGTCAGGAAGTCACGCAACAGCGCCCACGCCAGGTCGTGGTTGCCGCTGGCGGCCGGGATGGTGCCGACGTCCAGGTTGAGAGTAGCGACGGTCCGCTTGGGCCCACGCGGCCAGGCCGCGACGTCCCACCTGAACTTGTTGCCGGTGCCGTAGGAAGCGAGGTCGCAGCTGCACATGTCGACCATCGCGACCTTGCCCGCCTGCCAGGCTGCCTGCTGCGGATCGGATGCGCCGGCTGCGATCGCCGAAGCCAATTGGTCGGTCGCGAGAACGTGATGCTTGTTCGTCAGGTCGATCCCTGCTTGCGTACCTGCGATCCATTCGGGCGTGTCGTAGCCGACCCTTCGCGTGCCCGGGTCGTACGCGTGTCCGCCGAAACCGAGCGTCATGATTCCGGTATCCCAGTGCCCGAGCCCGAACTGCGTGATGGTGCGGGCATCGAATCCGCGCATGTCCGGGGTGCGCCCCCGAGCGTCTCGGGTCAGCGCCGTAGCGGCCTCGAGCAGCGCGTCGTAGGTCCATTCGGGGGTGTTCCACTCGTGCGGTGGCTCCTTGAGGCCGGCTTTGGCGAACAGGTCCCTGTTGTAACCGACGGCGTGCGTGAACATCCCGCTGGGCAGTCCGACCACGGTGCGGGCGGTCTCTCCGTAGTACGCGACGGCCTTCGCCGCGCGTGCGGCGGGAGCCTGAAACTCAGCGAGGTCGATCCCACTCTGAGCCAGGTACGGCGCAAGGTCGAGCCAGACGTCTTTGTCCAAGAAGTTGGAGACCCCGAAGATGCCGATGGGCAGCACCACGTTGGGCGGCGACCCGGCTGTGAGTTGCACGGTGAACTTCTGCTGGGCGGTGTCGCTGTCAGGCACCCGGTTGAAGGCGACGCTGGCGCCCGGGTGAACACGGCCGAACGCCGCAGCCAGCGACTGCTGCGTGGGTACCTGGCTGGGATCGTTTCCGGTCCCGAAGCCCACCAGCACCGACACCCGGCCAGTCACCGTGCCAGTAGCTCCCGCGCTCGGCCGGCCAGCCACCTTCCGTGCGGAGGTGGATGAACATCCCGCAGCCAGGCTGGGCAGGCCCAGCATCACACCAGTCACAGCTGTCCGCGTGAGGAGCTCACGCCTGTTGAGACCAGACATTGCACGTCCCTTGTTCGAAGAGCCGTCGGCGGCGCCGGCATGCGCGCATCATGCGCCCTGAAGGTGAGTTGGTCACGGATCACAGCTACGAGAATGCGCCCAACAGAGCCAGCGCTCGGTGGAACACATCGCAGGCGCGAGCCACTTCCACGACCTGCAGCGACCGCCGTCAGGTCAGGGTGGTGATCGTCACGGCGGGCGAGCCTGTCGGGACGCTCTTGAGGACGTAGCGCCAGCCGCTGACCTGACGCCTTGTTGCTGGCGACCTTCGAGCCGCTGCCGGCCGCCAGACTGACGCGGCCGTGGGGTGAGGGCTCCTCGACGTCGATCTACACCGTGGCGGTCAGGCGGCGGCTCACCGCCGCGCCCGTCGGTGTGCTGAGGTTCCGGAGTAGCAGCGCGAGGAAGGAGTCGAGGAACGATTCTCGGGACACCTGCATGAAGAACCTCGTCGTGCCAGGAGCGTGAGTCCGCCGGCGTGGACACCTCCGTCAATGCGATCTGGCTCGGGCACGCCAGCATCCGCTCGACTCAGACCTACCTGCATGCTGACCTGACGATCAAGGCTAACCCGGTCAAGGCTTCTCGGAGGCGGGCGTCGGCATCAGCCGGTGAGGTGCCCCCAGGCCGGCGCCAGCTCGTTCCAGGGGCCGGTCGCGGCCACCGTGCCGTCGACGAGGACGACCACGGCGTCCGCGCGCTGCAGGGCCGCCGCCTTGGACGTCGCGCCCAGGACGGTGGCGCCGCGCTGCCGCAGGGCCTGCCAGAGTTCGACCTCGGTGCGGGCATCTAGTGCGCTGGACACGTCGTCGGCGAGCAGCAGCTCGGCGC
>JAABUZ0100009256.1_pt1 | contig 11327 bp, 12 predicted proteins | sample 5562091 | NCBI WGS metagenome assembly JAABUZ01 (sample SAMN12813069, study PRJNA571459) | rock metagenome | isolation source: Antarctica rocks | place: Antarctica: Victoria Land, Linnaeus Terrace sud | collected 2015-12-21
CAACTCCCCGGTTCCGACTAATACAACGGTACACGCCTCCCCACCGTTGGCACCATCATCCCCGTCGCCCCCCCCGGACGCATCGCCGCCGCCATAATATGCTCATCTCCCCTGAAAAACGTCCCTGAGGCCACGCGGCCGGCACCTTCGGGGTGAGCGCGACATCATAGCCAAGCGCCTTGAGCTGATCCAGGGCGCGCTGCTGTGTGCGGGCGCGGCGGCGCTCATCGAGGTAGACCAACTCCTGCTCCTGGTAGGTCGTGTCGTGGCTGAGGAGATAGTGGGCGATGCGCAGGATGGGGTTAAACAACGATTGCTTCGTAGAACAGCCATATGACATAACGTTGTCTGCTCGCTGGTGTGGTGAGGGACGACCTGTGGTGGTTGTCGCTCAACAGTGGCTCGTCTATGCTGACCCGCTCTCCTTTTCAGTCAGGGCGCGGGCGCCTCCAGGGCAGCCTCGATTCCTGCGATCAGGACGCGCAGTCCGTAGTCGAAGTCCGCGTCCGGATCATCCTGGCGCAGGACCGCGGCTCCTTGAGCGAGCAGTGGCAGATCCGCGAAGACCTCGTCGGGATACTGCGGGTGCGCGCCGTGACCCGCGTCCGCGGTGGCGGCCTGTTCCTCGAGCACCCAGCCCATCGTATAACGGTCGACGGCCAGGCAGGCGCGCAGGGCGTCGCGCGGGGTGAACCCGGCGGCGCACAGCGCCTGCAGTTGGGCTTCGAGGCCGGGGAGCTGCGCCGGCGTGGGCCTGCTGCCCGCTTCCACGCGGGCGCCGTCGCGATGGGACAGCAAGGCGCGGCGTTTGGCCTGGGCGTCTTCGGCCAGCCAGCGGGTCCACGGCACGTCGCGCGGCGCCCGCTCGCCGGCGAACGTGTCGGCATGCATGGCCGCGGCCATCAGGTCAAGCAGTTCGCGCTTGTTCTTGACGTGCCAGTACAGCGCCGGCGATTGCACGCCGAGCTCCCGCGCGAGGCGGCGCGTGGTGAGCCCGTCGATGCCCACCTCGTCGAGCAGCGTCAGCGCGGCGCGCACCACCACCTCGCGGCGCAGACGCCCCCTCACACCCTCTCCTGTCATCGCGCTTGCCCTCTCTCTTGCCAGTTTAGCAGCGATACGGTACCTTATCAATGATAAGGAGAGCCGGGGAGGCCGCCCGCGATCGGCGCGCTCCGGGCCGGCGCGACCCACAAGGGGGACCGATGGATCGACACTTGGATGTGCCCGTGCTCATCGTGGGCGCGGGGCCGACCGGCCTGACGCTGGCCTGCGACCTGGCCCGCTGTGGGGTGCGCTGCCGCGTCGTCGACCAGGCCGCCCACCTCTTCGTCGGCTCGCGGGGCAAGGGCCTGCAGCCGCGCACCCTGGAGGTCTTCGACGACCTGGGCGTGATCGACGCCGTGCGGGCAGCGGGCGCGCCGTTCCCTGGCTTCCGCTGCTACGCCGGCCACAGGTTGCTCTGGGACCGCTCCTTCGCCGAGATGCTGGGCGTCCCGCCGCCCACGCCGGCCCCGGACGTGCCCTACCCCTCCGCGTGGCTGATCCCGCAGTGGCGCACCGACGAGATCTTGCGCGACCGGCTCGTCGCGCTGGGAGGCCGGGTGGAGCTGTCCACCGCGCTGACCGGGTTCGACCAGGACGGCGACGGGGTGACGGCCACGCTCGCGCGCGACGGCACGGCCGCACAGATCCGCGCGGGCTATTTGGTCGGCGCCGACGGCGGGCGTAGTTTTGTGCGCAAGGCCCTGGGCGTCGGCTTCGCGGGCGAGACGTTCGAGGTCGAGCGCACGCTGATCGGCGACGTCCGGGTCGACGGGCCGCTGGACCACGCGCACTGTCACCTGTTGACCGCCTCCGGGGACCTGTCGAGCCCGCACCGGTTCTCGCTGTGGGGGTTGCCCGGCACGGACTACTTCCAGTTCGTAGTGAACATGACCGCCGCTGACGCGCCCGCGCTGACGCTGGGGGCGCTCCAGGCAATGCTGGAGGAGCGGTCAGGCCGGACGGACATCCGGCTGCACGACTTGAATTGGATCTCCCTGTACCGGGTCAACGCCCGCATGGCGGAGCGCTTCCGGGTGGGCCGGGTGTTCCTGGCCGGGGACGCCGCGCACACGCACTCGTCGGCCGGCGGCCAGGGCCTGAACACGAGCGTCCAGGACGCCTACAATCTTGGCTGGAAGCTCGGCGCCGTGCTGGCCGGGGCGCCCGAGGATCTGCTGGACACCTACGAAGCCGAACGGCTGCCCATTGCCGCGGATCTGCTCGGCCTCACGACCGCGTGGCATCGTCAGGACTTCGGCGGACCAGCGACCGAGGAGCGTCCGGCTGGGGAGCAGCGGACGTCTAGCCCCGCGCTCTACCAGCTCGCGCTCACCTACCGGGGTGGGCCCCTCGCCCGCGACGAGCGCGCCACGTCCACTGCTATCCAGGCGGGAGATCGCGCCCCCGACGCGCCCTGCGGGGACGCTACCGGCGCCCCGATCCGCTTGTTCGACCTCTTCCGCGGCCCGCATTTTACGCTGCTCGCCTTCGGCCACGGCGCCGGTTCCGCCATGGCCGCGGTCAACGCGCGCTACGCGCCCTCCGTGCGCGCCTACGCGGTGGTTCGTCCCCACGAGCACACGGACGGTGCGAGCATCATCGACACCGACGGGCATGCCCACCACGGCTACGGCATCGATCCAACGAGCAAGGCCGGTACGCTCATTCTGGTCCGGCCGGATGGCTACCTCGGCCTGATCAGCGACCACCGATCCACCGAGCATGTGGACGAGTACCTTCGTCGCGTCTTAAGCCATCCGGGCTTCGATCTCTCATATGTCCCGGAGTGAACTGGGCCGCAAAGGGGCCTTAGCGGTCCGGTTCCGCTCCGCTGGGCCGCCTTAGCGGTCCAGTCAGGATGTGGTATCCTGTCAAATACTGGACCCCTAACCAGACTGGGGCGCTAACACAGGGACGGATGGGATGCGACAGGCGCTGGCGACCTGGCAGGGCGAGATGGCGCGCACGACGGGGCTCGCGGCGGCGAGCGTTGCCGAGTACGCGCGCGACGCCACGGCCTTCGTCGTCTGGCTCGAGCGCGGCGGCTTCACGGGGACGCCGGCTGAGGTGACGGCCCAGGACGTGCGCGACTACCGTGACGCCCTGCTCGACGCCGGCCGCGCCCCCACGACCATCAACCGCGCCCTGGTCAGCCTCGGCCTTTTCCTCGCCGCCGCCGGTCGGACCGCTGACAATCCGGTGCGCAAGGTGGACCGCATCGACGTGGTAGAGCGGCCGCCGCAGGCCCTCGCGCGCACCGACTGGAACGCGGTCCGTCGCGCGGCGGCCGCGCGCGCGGCCCGTGACCATGGCCTGGCGCTCGCGCTGGTGTGCCTGATGCGCTTCGCCGGCCCGCGCGTGGGCGAGGTCGCGGCGCTCACGCTCCCCGACGTGCGCCTCACCGCGCGACGGGGGCTGCTGGTGATCCGACGCGGCAAGGGGCTCAAGCACCGCGAGGTGCCGCTGGTGCTGGAGGCGCGCGAGCCGCTGCAGGACTACCTGGAACACCGGCGCGCCCTGGCCGATCGTCAGGCACGCACAGCCGCGGCCTGGGACGAGGCGCCGCCGGCGTGGGCGGCCTGGCCCGACGGCAGGCTCTTCCTGGGCCAACGCGGCCCACTGGGCGAGCGTGGCATCCGCAAGATCGTGGCGGCGCTGGGGCAGGCCGCCAAGCTCGACGCCCCGCTCTCGCCGCACGACCTGCGCCACACCTTCGCCACGGCGCTGCTCGACCCGGCGGCCTACGACCTAGCCCGCCCGGCTGTGCCAATCACCACCGTGCAGGCGCTGCTCGGGCACGCCGCCATCACCACCACGGCCCTGTACACCCGCCCCTCCCAGACCGCCCTGGCTCGCCTGATGGGCGACCGGGCCGACGCCCGCTAGCCCGCGCACACGCGCGCACGAGTATCCACGATGGCCCGCCTCGACGACACCGCCTACCCTCACCTCACACCGCACGTTTCCGCGCGCGACCTGGCGCTGGTGTATACCCCGACCTGGGAGGAGGTCGCGCTGGCCAACGGGGCGACCAAGGGGAGCGCCGCGCGCGTCTGCTTCCTGATCCTGCTCAAGACCTACCAACGGCTGGGGTATCCGATCCGCCTGGACGCGGTCCCCACCCCGATCATGGAGCACATCGCGCACAGTATCGGCGTCACGACGCCGCTCAGCATCGCCGGCTACGACACCTCGGGTACACGCCAACGTCATCTCGGCGTTGTGCGCGCCCACCTGCGGGTCCAGCCCGTCGGCCCGGCCGCCCGGCGCGTCATGCTTGGCGCCCTGGTCGAGGCGGCGCGCACCAAGCACGACCTGGCCGACCTGGTCAACGTCGCCATCGAAGAGCTGGTGCATCGGCGCTACGAGCTACCCGCCTTCGACACGCTCGACCGCGCCGCGCGCCACGTCCGGGCCGCGGTCAACCGTGCCCTGTACCGGCAGGTGTCTGCCGCCCTCACGCCGGAGGCGCGGGCCGCGATCGACGCGCTCTTCATCGGCGACCTGGCGACGCGACGCACCCCCTGGAACGACCTCAAGGCCGAGCCGCGCAACCCCACCATCGCGCACCTCAAGGAGTTGATCGCGCGGCAGCGCTGGATCGCGGCGCGCAACGTGGGTGTGGCCGCCCTCGCCCTGGTCCCGCCGGTCAAGGTGCAGCACCTCGCGGCTGAGGCCATGACGCTGGACGCCGCGCGCATGGCGACGGTGGAGCCGCGCAAACGCGACACGCTGGCGGCGGCGCTCTTGTCCAGGCGCGCGGCGCAGGCGCTCGACGACCTCGGCACGATGTTCACGCGCCAGATGCGCCGCCTCCACACCGCCGGTAAGGAGGCCCTGGCCGACTATCGCGCCCAGGCCGCGCCGCGCACCGATGCGCTCGTCGTCACCCTGCGCGATGTTGGTCGTGGCCCACGGACAGGAGGGCACGGCCGCGGCGCGCTTCGCGGCGATGGACGCCGTGATCACTGGCCGGGGCGGTGATATCCTGATCGAGGAGTGCGACGCCCACCTCGCCCACGCCGGCAGCAACTACTACCCGTTCCTCTGGCGGCTGTACCGCAGCCACCGCGCCACCCTGTTCGCGCTGCTCGACAGCCTCACCCTGCGCACGACCACGCAGGACGCGGGCGTCGAGGAGGCGGTGCGTTTCCTGCGCGCGCAGGCGGGGCGGACCGGCGAGACCATCACGACCGTGCGTCGAGAGTGCGGCGCCGACGGCGAGACCCGCGCGGTCCCGCTCCTGGATCTGTCGTGGATCCCCGACGGTTGGTGGCGGCTCGTCACCGGTGAGCAGACCCGCGCCACGTTCCCCGCGCGGGTGCAGCGCCGCCACTTCGAGGTCTGTGTCTTCTCGCAGGTGTTGTGGGACTTGTCCTCGGGTGACCTGTGCATCGTCGGCAGCGGCGAGTTCGCCGACTACAACCAGCAAGTGGTGTCGTGGGCGGAGTACGACGCCGGCGTCGCGGAGTACGGCCGGCTGGTCGGGCTCCCGACGGAGGGACCCGCGTTCGTGGCCCATGTCCGCGATTGGTTGGAAGACATCGCTCGCGCCACAGACGCCGCGTTCCCGTCCAACAAGTCTGTGCGCATCGAGGATGGAGAGCCAATCATCACGCGGCCCGCGCCGGCGCCCCAGCCCGCCGGGTTGCCCGAACTGGAGGCGCTGCTGGTCGCACGCTTGGACGCGATCCCGCTCCTCGACGCGCTCGGCGACACCGCGCACTGGCTGAACTGGCAGCGCTACTTCGGCCCCCTCTCCGGGTTCGACGCCAAGCTCGACGACCCCCTGGCGCGGTACCTCGCCGTCGTGTTCTGTTACGGGACCAACATTGGCCCGGCGCAACTGGCCAAGTCGCTCGACGGGCTGGACCGGCGGCAACTCCACTGGATCAATCAGCGGCACGTCACCGAGGACGGCCTGGACCGCGCCATCGCCTGCGTCGTCGACGCCTACCGGCGGTTCGCGCTGCCCAAGTGCTGGGGCTCGGCCACGCGCGTCGCCGCCGACGGCACCAACTGGGACCTCTACGAGCAGAATCTGCTCAGCGAGCGCCACATCCGCTACGGGGGCTACGGCGGGATCGGCTATTATCATGTGGCGGGAGATTACATCGCGCTCTTTTCGCGCTTCATCCCGTGTGGCGCGCTGGAAGGCGTCTACATCCTCGACCCGTTCTTCCAGCACAAGGACGATGAGCCGCCCGAGGCGCTCCACAGCGACACGCACGGGCAGAGCGCGCCCATCTTCGGGCTCGCGTATGTGTTGGGTATTGATCTGATGCCGCGGATCAAGGGCTGGAAGGACCTGACCTGGTGCCGGCCCCGTCCCGATAGCCACTATGAGCACATCGACGGGCTGTTCACCGACACGATCGATTGGGACCTCATTGCGACCCATCTGCCGGACATGCTGCGCGTGGCCCTCTCCATCAAGGAAGGGCGTCTCACCCCGTCGACGATCCTGCGCCGGCTGGGCACGTACTCGCGCAAGAACCGGCTCTACCATGCGTTCCGGGAGTTGGGGCGCGCGGTACGGACCGGCTTCCTCCTCCGCTACCTCTCCGACAGTGAGCTGCGCGCGACCATCCAAGCGGCGCTGAACAAGAACGAGTCGTTCAACAATTACATGCAGTGGGTTGCCTTCGGGGGTGAGGGGTTGATCGCCGAGAACGACCGCGCCGCCCAACGGAAGATTGTGAAGTACAATCAGCTCCTCTCGAACTGCCTCATTTTCTACACGGTCGCCGCGATGAGCCGCGTGTTGGCCGACCTGCGCCAGGAGGGCTACCCGGTCGACGCCGACGCGGTCGCGGCCCTGAGCCCCTACATCACGACGCATCTCACGCGCTTCGGCCGGTACAGCCTGGACCTCGCGCGCGTCCCGGCCACGCTTGACTACGATCTGCCCATCCTGAGCACACAATCAGGACGAGAGGGGCCGGGAGCCAGGCCGCACTGAGTTATTGTCAAATGGCTGTCCTACGCAGGAATCGTTGTCTGACCCCATCCAGCAGCGCGAGGATGAAGCGGACGCGGCGGGGCGGGTGATCCCGGCGCGGAGCGCGGCCGAACAGGCACGGATCGATACGTTTAATCGCGCCTTCAAGAGCAAGGACACGGTCGGAGCCATGAACGACAGGGGCGCAAGGGAGCAGGTGAATGGGTAACATCGGCAAACGGCTGGAGGCGCTGGAGCGCCAGGGGTCGCCATCCCCGGAGGTGGCAACGCTCGTGGCGCGTCTCCATGGGGGAGAAACGCTGCACGATCTGACGGACGACGAGCTCCATCTCCTCGCGGCGAGCGGGAGGCGCTCCGCGATCGACGTGACCGCGTTGAGCGATGACGAATTGGCCCAGATGATTGAGAGCAAAATGGCGCTCAGGGCGACGAGGGCGCGGCCGAGTTCGACTTATTGACACTCCCACGGCTACAGCGCGTGGGATTCTCGCGTGTAGCTCCCACCCCGACAGGGTGGGTATTCACGAAGCTTCTGGTGCGGCGTTTCTGTCGCATCAGTCGTCCCTTTGACCAGGACGAGCGGAGTGCCATGCACCGCTCCCCGCCGAACGAACACCGCCATTACGACAATGCTCCTCTTAAGCGCGGCGGGAAAGGACCGTTGCCGGTCTCCAGATAGCAGATCACCTCATACCACTATCCATGCCAGGAATCCCGGAATATCCGGGGCGACGGCGACCCGGAACATCCGGCACTATCCTCCTAAGTCTACTATACTACGGACATGAGCGCCATCAAAAAGACATCACGAGAGCACAACATACCGCTGCGGTTGAACGATGAGGAGCGGGCGAAATTAGAGGCAATAGCAGCTATGTGGGGGCTGTCGCTGTCGGCGGCGATGCGGCGCCTCATCCGAGAGAAACGGGTTGGTGGCGAACGCGAGGCTAAAGCCGCTACAGCGGATGAAGCCCTCATATCCCAGGGCTAAAGCTCCTGGGCTTTACGGGCTAGTTCGGGTAACTGTTGTACGCATCATGCCCACCTGCATAGCAGTTGACCCCATCGCTCTCACCTATATAGAGTTCGTTATAGACGTGTTTCTGCGCCGGCGAGAGATGGGCGTATACCGGATCGGTACCCCCTTCAGCGCGCACATGCCCCGCGAAGACGGGCGCAAGAACGATCATCATGGCTAATCCGCACACGCCCAGTCGCTGACGCATCTTGCCCTACTCCCTCTCCGCCCATTATCTTCTTCGCGCCGTTGCTTTTGGCGCGCGCCACGCTGTCTGATACATGCACATCTTAAACATAGAGCGGGTGGACGTGCGCAGCCCACACATGTCCACCCGCTCGTCGCCATCGGGTCACGGACGCAGCCCACATCCGCCCCCTTGTGCGGTACTTAGATGCATAGCCACGCAACTTCCTACGGGGCAATTCGACGACAACGGCTGGGCGTGGAGCTGCTACCCGCTTAATCCGGTGCATTAGGGCCTTTGCCTCGGCGCTCGTCAACGGGCGCGCGGGCAATCACCGTCGCCTGGGGCATCGTGATTGTCCCCGCGCGCAACTCCTCAAACGCGGCGGGGGCATCCTTCTTGACGCGCGCGGCATACGCCACATACCCGTTACTCACCCCCACCATGTTCCCCGCCTGATCGCGCGCTTTCCCAAGGGGTGTCAAAATTGACACCCCTTGATCGGCGCGCATCTCGCCCGCTTGCCCAAGGTATGACATTTTTGGCTTACCTTCGTCGGCAGGCATCTCACCCGCGCCGCCCGTGCCGCCTTCCTCGACGGCCGGAGCGCCTAAACGAGCCGCCCATCACTCTACAGTTGTAGCGTGCGGTCAGTCGGACTCGATAGGGCTTAGATGTCGCGTGGCATTCTTACGTACCCGCCACCGCTGACGCACTGATTCCTCTACTCGAGCTTCGGTCAAGGCTCCAGCCCACAAAGACCCCAATCTGCTCTCGGCACGCCCTAAAGCCGCCCAAGCGGCGACGTTATCGTGGATCTGTACCGTCCCATGCTCATGAGTAGCGGCTTTAGGGCGGACGACAATATCCACGTCATTGTCGAACGCGGTGAGATGTTGAAGCAGCCGCTCCATGGACACGCCGCTGATGCGCCCGCGCATTAGGGCCGATACCTTCGGTTGATCGACGCCCAACACCTCGGCGGCCTGCTGCTGCGTTAGCCCTCTCGCGCGAATCTCCTTGCTGATACGACGCGTGAGATTGCTCTTGATCTGATCTTCTTGCGGGTTAGCCCTGCCCAGGTCGGCGAAGGGATTACCACTGCTGACGGTAAACTCGATCTTGTTGCTCATCGTGGCCCTCCCCCATGCTTCTGTTCTTTTGCTGCTTGTGCTTTCAGTTCCGCATTGTGGTCTTCCGCCGCTTTAAGGCGCGTCTTGATCAGATCAATGTCGCGCTTGGGTGTCTTGATGCCTTTCGTGGATTTCTTCTTGAACGCATGCAGGACGTAGACCGCTTCGGACAAGCGTACGGTGTAGACGGCGCGATAGGTGTCGCCATCGTCGTCGTCTACAACCTCTAGCACGCCGGCTCCGGTGAAGCCTTTCAAGGGCTTCGCGTCCTGGTGCTTACCGCCCTCTTTTGCCTCATCGAGAGCGGACACGACCACATCCTGTACATCCTGGGGGAACTTACGCACGTCCTTCAAGGTTGATCCCACCCGGACAAGTTGCTTCATGGCGATATCTGCTACCCTCCGGTTAGTTGATTATGCCTGTTTAGACATACTCCGTCAAGAGGGCCGAATAGGCTAGTGGCGCTCTCGCCAATGCGGAGCATGCCATCTCTTACCCTATCGCAGACACACGCGAGCAGGTGCGTGTCGTTCGTCCTCTCGCTGAACCTCAAGCGACGACATCTGACGGCGGCGCAAAAGGCGGCGGTGGCAACCGAAGTCCTGCCCCTGCTCAAAGCGGAAGCGCGCAGGCGTCAAATTGATTTAGGACCCGCTCCACAATAAATTCACCAGATTCGCTGGCCTCGTCGCGTTGGATGTACCCGAGGATGTATAGGTTATTCAGGAGAAGGGCCTTAAAAGGGTGTGAACCAAACCTAGTCCCAATGCGTAGTACTTATGCGGAAGGAAATGGGCATAATTTATCGCACACCGGGGATGCTCCCGGTGAACCGTTCATGAAGGATACAGAGAATACACATGGACACGATTATGGAAGTGACCGAGCAGACGTTGAACACGCCGCGCAAGCGCAGCCAGTTCCTTAAGGGGATCATGGCCGCCAGCGCGGGCGCGGCCGCTATCGCCGCCACGGGACCCGCGGGCGCCGCCATGGCTGCCGGTCGTCTCTCGGTGCCGCAGAGCGACATCGACATCCTGAACTACGCCCTGACGCTGGAGCACCTCGAGGCGGCCTTCTACGCCACCGCTCTGGTCGACGTGCCGTTCGAGCAGGACATCGTAAAGCACCTCGCCCGTGTCTTGCGCAACGACGAGAACACGCACGTGGCGGCCCTGACCGCCGCGATCAAGCAACTCGGTGGCACGCCGGTGGCCGCGGCGCGCGTCTACGACTTCGGCAACCGGACGTTCAAGACGCAGTCCGGCTTCCTCAAGCTGAGCTACGTGCTCGAGGACACGGGCGTCCACGCCTACCTGGGCCAGGCCGGGAACATCAAGACCCCCTCCCTGCTGCTCACGGCGGCGAGCATCCTGACCGTCGAGGCGCGCCACGCCGGGGCCATTCGCTACCAGTATGGCCTGGCGCCGACGATCGCCCCGTTCGACACGCCCCTGACCAAGGCTCAAGTGCTGGCGGCCGCGGGCGGCTTCATCAAGCAGCAGTAGTCGAGCAGTCATAAGAGGGGTCGTCTCCCGACGCCCCACCGCCATCTCTCCTTCCCGAGTAACAGTGACGGGGGTCCATACTATTGTGTAGACCCCCGTTTTTTTGTTCCTCGGGAAGGAGAGATGGCGGTGGCCTGCCACGCCGGTCGTCTGCCGAGGCTGAACGGAACGAGTCGCGCGGCTTGTAGGGCCAGGCTCGCTAGGGTGAGCCAGTCATTGATCTGCATTGTTATCACCTCCTTTCTTGCGCTGTGAACAAGTACTAGGGCGGCGATGCTTATGGCGTTGTCGCTGGCTCCTATGGGGCCACGGTAGGTGACAATTATCGCGACGGCAACGGTCCGCACGGGCTAGTCCCCCTGGTTGAAGCGGTACGAGCACTTCTCTTTTCAAGGAGCCGCCCGCTGCCCTCCCCGGCGACCGTGTATGCTGACGGTGAGGGTACGCGCAGCGAACCTGTACTCACTAC
>JAABUZ0100009257.1_pt1 | contig 11326 bp, 14 predicted proteins | sample 5562091 | NCBI WGS metagenome assembly JAABUZ01 (sample SAMN12813069, study PRJNA571459) | rock metagenome | isolation source: Antarctica rocks | place: Antarctica: Victoria Land, Linnaeus Terrace sud | collected 2015-12-21
CCGGCGGCGGCGCGCCGAGGCGCGCGGCGCCGGCCGACAGGCTGGAGGAGCAGCTGCACGCGCTGGAGGCGGACTATGGCATCCTGCGCGCGACGTACCAGGCCAACACGGAGAAGCTGGTGTACAATTGCCGTGTGCTCGCCGAGCGCGCGCAGGAGAGCGCCGCCACGCTGAGCCAGCAGAAGCGGCGGCTCTCGCGGCAGCGCGACGTGCTGTCAAGCGTCAAGGTGCGCCCGGCGGCGGGCATGCGTGCGAGCAGCGCTGCGCCGGGGCCGCCGGCAGTGCGAGGACCGACCGCGCGGCGTGCCTGCGCACAGCAACGCTACGCGCACGCTGAGCGCAAGTGCGCGGAGGACAACCTGCGCACGACGGAGGACTATCGGCGCACGCTGCAGGCCTTTGCGGGCCTGCAGGACAAGTTCCGGCGCTTCCAGGACGCCGACACGGCCAAGCGCACGGCGGTGCGCCCGGCGGCCAGGCGCGCACGGCGCGCGGCCCGCGCGCGCCCGGCAGCAAACGCCGCAGACCCGGGGCCGCAGGTCCTGAGCATGAAGACTGCGGAGCTGGGCCTGCTCGAGGAGCAGCTGCTGGACGCGCTGCGCACGGTGCACGAGCAGCAGCTGGGCTGGGCTTGGAGCGCGGCCCCAGTGAGCGCGCTTGCCGCGGCGCGCGCAAGCGGACGCCACGCAGCCCTCGCGCCGCGCTCCTGCGACGCGGTGCAGCTTGCAGGTGGAGCTGTTATTTGGTCCGACACCAGGCCGCTCGAGGCGGCAGGGCCGAGGGCCGGCGCCGTGGATGCAGCCGCGGGCGGCCCAGCGTGCGTAGGCCCGCCACTGGGGTGGGCTGTGTGCGCACGCATGCTGGGGCCCAGGCCGCCACCGCGCAGAGCTTCACAGTGACAGGCGGGCGCCCGGCAGCAGGCGGGGCGAGCAGCAGCCGGCGCGCGCGCCGCTCGACCCGCCGGATGCAGTGCGCGGCACCCAGAGCGCCGCCCGTCCCTCCTGCTGGGCTGTGCGCCCTGCTCAGCCGGGCCGCCCGCCCGCAGGAGCACCGCTGGGACGCCCTGAAGGAGGTTGTGGACGAGCAAGTGTACGAGACGTGGCGCGCGCTCGAGCAGCTCTTACAGAGGCTGCAGCGCCTGACCCAGCAGCGCTTGAAAGCCCAGGGCCAGGTGCGGGCCAGGGCCGACCCAGCACGCTCTGACGCCACACCACAGGCGGCGGTGTAAGTGTGCCGCTGCACCCTCAGGTCGTGTGCGAGCAGCTGGTGCACAGAGAGCTGTGCCTGCTCCTCGACAGCTGCGAGCGCCGCTGAGGCCGCGCGCTGCCCTACTTGGCTGCCTTCTTCTTCTGTGCGCCCACACGCCGCCGTCAGCCTGCCATCGCGCCAGTTTTGCGGGCACATGCCGGGCGGGCGCGGGCCGCCGCACCCACATGAAGCGCGGCGCCTCGCACTCCTTGTCCACCGGCATGTAGGGGCAGTCGGCCACGTAGTCCAGGCCGTTGTAAGCCGCGTCGTTCAGCGACTTGCGGACCTGGTACTCCCAGGCGTCGTCCGGGATCGGGGCGCGCGCCTGCACGCTTTGGGCAGGCTCTGTAACATCGGTCCGCGCCAGGAACCGGCCTTCCCCCGCGGCGGGCCCCGCACCGCGCTGGCCCACAGGTCCGGGTACTCCACCGGCGTGTCGAGCTGCTCGGCATCCTTTGCCGCCCCAGCCATTGCAGCAGAGCCGAGCTCGGTTGCCCGCCTCACGCCCAGGAACCGCGGAGTTACATGGCTGCCCTACCCTTCGCCGCCCTTCCCCACACAGTGGCACCACTGTCTGGTTCTTTGCTGTACACACCTGCGTCCCACCCTCGGTTGAATCAAATAGTGAGCAGAGCTTGACGCGCCGCGCGGCAGCTGCGGCCGGTTTTGGCACCGCAAGCGCGCGGGCCGCGGAGGCCTGGTGGCCCACCATGCCGCAGGGCGAGCATATCGAGCTGCACCGCAAGCGGCATGGCTTCCGCCTGGACTACCACGAGAAGAAGCGGAAGAAGGAGGCGCGCGGCGTGCACAAGCGCGCCGCGTTTGCGCAGAAGGCCATCGGGCTGCAGGCCAAGCTGTACAGGTGCGCGGGCCGGCGTGCAGCGGCAGCGTGCGCAGGAAGCCTGCGGCGCGCCGGAAACGACCTGGCGCCGGGGCGCAGTAAGAAGCGGCACGCGGAGAAGGCGACGATGAAGAAGACGATCGCGATGCACCAGCAGCGCGACAACAAGCACAAGGCGGACGACGGCGCGCCGCAGAGCGCCGTGCCGGCCTACCTGCTGGAGCGCGAGCAGGCGCGCGCATGTCGGCCGCCTGTCCGGCCTGCGGCCCCCCGGCGAGCGGCGGCGCGTGGCCTCACCCGGCCCGGGGCGCGCAGGTCGACCGCGCTAAGGTGCTCAGCAACACCGTGAAGCAGAAGCGCAAGCAGAAGGCCGGGAAGTGGGAGGTGCCGCTGCCCAAGGTGCGCGCCCGGCCCGAGTCGAGCGCGGCGCCGCTGCGGGCGCGCCAGAGCGGCGCACGAGCGCTGCCTCGCCGGCCGCAGGTGCGGCCGGTGGCCGAGGAGGAGATGTTCAAGGTCCTGCACAGCGGCAAGCGCAAGAAGAAGCAGTGGAAGCGCATGGTCACCAAGGTCACGTTCGTGGGGCCGTCCTTCACGCGCAAGCCGCCCAAGTACGAGCGCTTCATCCGGCCGATGGGTGCGCGCGCGGCGCTGCTGCCCCTGCGGCCCGGGCGGCGCGCTCGCTGGGCGGGCGGGGCCGACGCGGCGGGCCGCGCCGCGCAGGCCTGCGCATGAAGAAGGCGCACGTCACGCACCCGGAGCTCAAGTGCACCTTCTGCCTGGACATCCTGGGCGTGAAGAAGAACCCGAACGGCGCCTCGTACACGCAGCTGGGCGTGGTCACCAAGGGCACCATCGTCGAGGCGCGCCCCGCCGCCCGCGCCGCGCCCGCGCACGCGCGATACGGGCCGGGGCTCACCCCGCGCGCCGCGCCGCAGGTGAACGTGAGCGAGCTGGGGTTGGTCACGCCGGGCGGCAAGGTGGTGTGGGGCAAGTACGCCCAGGTCACCAACAACCCCGAGAACGACGGCGTCGTGAACGCGGTGCTGCTCGTCTAGGCCGGCGCCTGGCGCCGCGGGCCGCTGTGTTGCGGCAGGGGCGGCCACGTCTCGGCCCGCGGCCTCGCATCCAGCGCCCTGCAGGGTGTAGCTGTCGGTGTGTGAGTGTCTGTGCGCGTACCAGTGTTTGTGGGTGCGCGCGCGAGTGTGTGTGTGTGTGTTGCGTCTCTTCAGCCTGCCCCCACCCTCAGCCTGTCATAGCGTCGTCAGATACATCGGCAGAGATGCAATCAGGAGGCCAAGTGATAGCTCTGCTGTGATGGCCCTGCTGTAAGGCTTTGGCGGTGGCCTGCTCAGGCATAGCCACCAGACCCCAAAAGTTTGCTCCCACATCCTGTGCATCTAGGGCAGCGCCCAACTTTGCCAAAAGCTTTTCCGGCTCTCTCCACTTCAATTTGTGGCGAGCGGTACACGAGTCAGGGAGGCCGTGACGCTTCTGGCAGAGCCGTTATGAATGCAATGGCTGCAGCGACGGGCCGCGCAGTGATGAAGATGCTCGACCCAGCCCTCACCTGGATGTCCACCCATGACCCGCTGTGATGCGGCACCATGTCCTGTAGCGGGCACTAAGCTTGAATAGAACCTGTCTTGTGGTGCTTTGTCGCCTGATGGCTGTGTGCCATGTCGCCTGATGACTGTGTGCAACGCATGTGGCCAGTTTGACAAGGGCTCCAAAAATGCCTGCGAGTACGACACCAGCGAGAAGCGGCGCGTGCCGGCCTGGACCGATCGCATCCTGTTCCGGGGTTCGCATGCGCCTGCTGAGGTGCCGCATCATATCTGTTTGTTACGAAGATTGCTTTGCATGGCCTCTGTCCAAGTTCTAGTTGCAATGCATTACCTGGTGACAGCCTGCGGCCAACTTGTGCAGCTGTTACCAGCTCGTTAGCTTATTCATTGAGCCAACTGACCATATCTTACCACTGGGGATGCAGGACAGCGTGTCACCGCCCGGGTCTCCAACGCAGCCAGGCTCGCTGCTGCGCGCTGCCGGCGGCGAGCAAGTGGAGGAGATCTGCGTGCATGCCACGGCATACGATGCATGCATGGACGTCACAGGCAGCGACCATAAGCCGGTGTGGCCCCAACGGTACAGGCTTGTATAGGAGGAAGTGCGCGCGAGGATGACATGTTGGCATGCAGCCCCGGCACAGGTGGCCATGCTGACTGGTAGGGATTGTATGCGCAGTAGCCATGAGATCTATCACAGAGGGCTTGGGACCACATCCTTGACTTCATCACCCTGGTTCCCGTGCAAGACTCGAGCTGCCGGGCTGCGCAGGTCTGGGCGGCGCTGGCGGTGGATGTTCCCGTGACCCAGCAGGAGCGCAAACGCAGCCTGTGCTCGGACCTTCTTCAGCGGTGCTATGCAGCGCATGCGCCTGCTGCGCCGCGGCTCGAGCTGTCCAGCACGTGTGTCAATCTGCACCAGGTCTGGCCTTCAGCAGTTGCACGGCCTCGTGGCAGAGCTTATCATATCCTGCAAAGTCTGCACCAACGATTGCATGCTCGACGCAGGCCATTGCCGCGTGCACACGTGCTGCCAGCTTGCATGTACAGTGTGCCAAGCCATTCGTTTTGAATGAGCAAGCAAGGGCGTGCTGGGGCATGCAGGTCAGGCAGAGCCAGGAGGCTGTGACCGTCAGCAACATCGGTGGGGGGGGAGCACGCTGGATGCTGCGCCTGGCTCCTCCAGCTTTGGGCGGCTCACCCCAGGATCTGCCAGACTGGCTCGCTGCATGCCCAACCGGCGGGTTCCTCATGCCGCAGGTACGCGCCTGACATCGGCCTTAGTTGTAACAGAGTAGTTGTGATCAACCAAGAGTACATATATGTGGGTGCGACCTGCTCCGTGTTTTGCTCGTCTTCCTTTCAGACTGACAGGCTGCACTTAATGTGCCGCCAAACCGTGGGTGTGTGCTTTCGCACAGACCATACTGATTGCAGGCTTTGCAATCTTGCATGTACTGTGTTCCTTCCAGGCGCACGTGGAGATCACGCTGGCAGCGGCGTTGAGCGAAGCTGTCTACTCCGCGCGCACTCTGACAGCCACGCTGCTGTTTGTCGTGCTACCTGAGACAGCCGCTTGGCGTTTGACGTCAATTTCCGAGGAAGTGCGGATAATGTGCCACATGGCTGGTCGGAACTAGCCGGAAGTAATGTCTGCTACAGGCACCTGGCTACGGCCGTTTTCGGCGCATTTCGCCCCCCGTGTGCTTTTGCATTCTTGCTCTCTAAGATGTGCCTTGGCTTTGTTACACGCCGGTGTCGTGTGTACACAGCGTTGAGTAAATCTGCGCTTTGTTACCAATAGCGAGCGAGAGGAGCGTGATTGTGTGTACACTGTGAACAACACGAGCTGGATTGAACGGCGGAATGGTCGGGAATACTGTAGGCCTATGAACGTCTTGAGGAAGTAGCTAGGCAGGGCTGATTGTTTGCACCCGCTGTATGTAGTAGATGCCGCACTTTGTCCAACTTGGTCGCATTTGTGGAAAGGATGTTAATCTAGAGTAGGGTGTACGCACGGAGTGTGACATGAGATATACGAGAACGCGCGCTCATAGACCGAAGTGATGACGCAGGCGGCTCGAGGATTGCCCAGTGCATTGACTAGGTGACCCTCACTCATGAGTCTACATGCGCTGGCAGGCCGTGTCGTCCGACCCCAGGCCGTGTCGTCCGTACACATAACAGCAGCGAGTGTGACATGCGTGAAGATCTGACTGCACATGCGTAAAGATCTTAGAGCCGGTGGCAGACCACCGTTTCCAACACTCAAGCAGAATGGCGCGTCCAATGCATTGGACGTTCTTGGACGGGTGCGCGCAATGCTCGCAGACTCAAGGCTCCCTCACGCGTATGGCCGGAGGCAGTGCTGACCGCTAGTTATGTACCCATACGTTCCCTGGCAACAAACAAGGCCAAGGTCAAGGCGACAAACAAGGCCAACCCACACGTGCTATTCTTGCAACTACACGTCCGACCTCTTCAATCTGCGCGTCTTCGGTTCGATGGCATGTTGTGCCCCAGGCAAAACATCCAAGCTGGAGTTGCGAAGAGTGACAGAGCTTTGATGGGCCGGTGTGCTGGTGTTTAGCGTGTGCTGGTGGGCTGGTGGGCTGGTGGGCTGTGTCACGGCTACCGCATGATGTCATAAAACAACACATCGAGATTAGCCACGACGTCTGTGCAAGAAACGCCATTGTTGGGAGCTGCAGTCCAGGGTCCTTTCTCCGGGCCACTGTCTCGGCAGACCGTAGAGGAGCCAGAGCTGGAGGCTGCTGCTGCTGAGGAGCCCGCTGATGCACCTGCCCCATGTCGAGCCTGCTGAGGAGCCCGCTCAAGCACCTACTCCCCATGTCGAGCCTCCTGCGCTTATCCCACCTGTGCCCGCCGTCCTTCAGCCCAGTTCTGAAGCGGCATGCAGAGGTGCTCCTTGCAGCCCACCACACACGAGGGATGCTGCTTGCAGCCCACCACAAACGAGGAGGCCATAGCCTCAGATCATGCTGCGCATTGGCAAGCAGCCATGGACGAGGAGATGGCCTCTCTGGAGGCCACTCCAGACATGGGTATTAGAGGCCTGCCTGCGCATGTCAGCGCCATACCTGTGAACAGGTGTATAAACGCAAGACCGACGCTGCGGGAATGCTTAGGCGCGGCTGGTGGCGAGGGCTTCAAGCAGCGCACGGCCTCAACCACGACGAGGTCTCCGCGCCCGTGTCAAAGTATGCCACCCTCCGTGCCTTGCCTGCTCTGGCCGCAGACCAGGATCTGGCGGTGGAGCAACCCGACAGCAAACGGCATGTCTCAGTGGTGTATTGAGGAAGATCTGCAAGTTGCGCAGTGTTGAGGGCCAGGTGACAGTGGACGGTCTGCAAGTCTGGCACAAGTCAGCCACGCTGTCTTGGTCGCAGCAGCGGCGGAGGTCCTTGATTGTCCGCTCCAAGCTGACTTAGTGTTCGCGCATGCCTGTGTAGCAGGTCGGTCGGGCGCACGACCTGCCTCTGTTCAGCTCTGTGCTTGTCACGGCATAGTCGCATGGAGCAGTTGTGTAACACTTTTTTTGTTGGATATGCACCTGCCCACCTCAACACGCAGCCGCCGGGCTACGCAGCAGGAACAGAACACTGTCTGCCACTTGCAGAGAGGCTGTAGGGCCTCCGCCAAGCGCTCCGCCAGTGGCACACGTGCCTACAGCAGGCCCTAGAGCATTGCGGCTTCTCTGCAGCCGACGGGGACCCGTGGCTGTTTGTTCACAATGGCAGGGAGAGCACCGTCTTTCAACCTGTGTGTAGACGACATCCTGACTGTAGTCAAGTCTCCAAGGGTTGTGACCTGGGCGGCTGTCACCATCCAGGACGCATTTGGTACACGCAACCTGGGTGCGGCCCAAGTGGACCTTGGCACGACGATCGCACGTGATAGGCGCGCGCGAACACTAGTGCCCAGCTTGGCGCGGACGACCAAGGATCAGGTACGGCTTGGAGGATGCCAAGCTCCTGTCTGTGCCGCTCAACACCAGCATCACGCTCGACGAGGATGGGGGCGAGGCGCTGGATCAGGACATATTCCATACAGCAGGCGCATAGGGAGCTTGCTGTAGCTCACTGCCTGCACCAGGCCTGACATCGCACAAGCAGTGGGAGTGTTGTCCAAGTATGCTAGTCGTCCCACAACTTTACACTGGAGTGCAGCGATCATTGTCTTCCGCTACCTGTCGGGCACCAAGAGGTTTGGTCTTCACCCGACAGGTGTCAGGAGGAAGTGAGCGCTGCACTCCAGTGCAGAGTGGTGGGACAGCCCACATACTTCGACAATGCTCCCACTGCCTGAGCGATGTCCGGTCCTGTGCAGACAGTAAGATACAGCAGACTCCTGATAGCTTGCAGTATGGGAACTTGGCCTGAATCAGGCCGCCTGATTACCAGCTTGTATGCACGACCCTGCCTGATATGTCCTCACCCTCAATGGTTGGAGCGAGTCTACGGCAGCCGACCGTTGCCGCCTCAATCACTGAGGCGGAGCAATGGCTTCTGCGACAAGGACGCGCTGTGCTGCGCACGCTACCCGGCCACCTATGTGTATGCTGACACCAGGGCAGACAAGCAGGGCATCGAGCTGGTCAAGGACCCCATCACTCCATATACTAGGCCTGTCTAGTCAAGCAGCAGGTTCCTACGACATTGGGCCCTGCCTCGCCTGCTTCCACGGTGGAGCAGCTTATCTCTTCGCGGCCTGGGCGGTTGGCCCACCCGCACAAGGATTATGAAAGTCGGGGAGCAGCAGCAGATGTGGGTGAGGGGCGAACTAAGAGTCAGAGTCAAGACACCCGAACCCCGCGGCAGCCCCACGCCAGTGTGACCCCGCGGCAGGCTCAGCCCATATCCCTCCACCGCGACGGGCATGGGACGAGGTGAAAGCAGATTACCACACATCAGTGGCTTTATTGGGCTCGGCTCCGGCGCAGAGCTTGCCCCGGTGGCACCAGTGCATTGCCTGGAACGCCTCTAGCGTCAGCCTGAATTACCAACCACGCAGCCAGATGGCGGCAACATGTGCGCCACGAGCCAAGCCTGTCTGCACTCGGGCCCAGTCCGCGCAACGTGACCGGGCAGCAGTGGTGTGTGATGCAGCCGGCCACCAGCGCCGGTGTCGGCGGCGACTCACCTGGGGTTGGCGGCGTACCGCCGCACACCAGAGGTGGCAGAAGGCGGTGAGGCGCAGGCGTGTCCGCAGCGGGCGCTCCAGCGGCCCGGTGCGGCCAGCATTGGGGCGCTGTGAGGGCTGGCGGCGCCTCTCGAGTCACGGTTGCCCAGACCTGTGCGAATCAGCACAGAAAGGAGGGCGCAAGCGCACACTACATCAAAACGTGGGTGACACTGCTGCAAACACAGCCTCCGTGCTCTTCTGGCATTCAATGTGCACAGTGAGCATGCCCATGCGCAGCATGCCGCACTTGCCAGCCCATAGCGCATTGGCGGCTACCCTACCCTACCCTGTCTAGGCTGCCATTGCGCAGGTCGCCTTGAAAGGTCGCTCAGGCGGGGCGGGCAGACCGTGACCTGCAGGCCGGCGAGTCGATGTGTCATCTGTGCGTGAGGCATTGCACCAGGGCGCTACCGCTGAAGCAACGGCCCAGTCCCGCAGCGCGGGGCGCGCCGCGCGCGGCAGATGCACCTCAAGGAGCGGCGGTTTCGCCCAATACCTGGCCTCCGGGGCGCCATGGGCATCAAGGGCTCGTTCGACCGGGGCGCACGTGCACGCCGGGGCCCCCCCTCCCAGCGCTATTTCATGGCGGCCAGCCCATTCATGGGTGAGAACGACCGCTAGGGCATGCGCAACCTACCTGCTGGTTGCCGCACTCTGGACACTGCGCCTGTTGGAGTGCAGCCACCTGCTCATGTCCTGCATGACTGCTTCCTTGAGCCTCAGATGTGTTACTGCAGCCGCATCCTGCCCTTGCTATAAGAGACCTTGCACTGTAGTCACCAATGCCGTGACGTGCCTTGCAGTGCCTGTCCTTCCCAACTCCCAACAGGTCACCCAGGTACGGTGATGCACCCCTCGTGGGATTTCCAACCCACCACTTTACTCCACTTTGTCAGATGACACGTTTGCAGGGACATTTGCCATTGCATACTTCAATCAACATGCTACATTCGCCTGTCCGATGTGGTGTCATAGAACAGACATTTCTCCCTTAGCACTGCGCAGCGCAGGTACCTGGCCTCGTGTGCGTGCTCTACTGCACCGCTCAGGTGCCTAATGGCTTTAGTACCAAACCTAGGCAGGTGACTTATGTAGCGGTTCCATGCAAGCAGAGGCGCTCAGTGCGCCCAGCCTCACCTCACTGAGATCTGGCACTGAGTGTGTTACCACAGGGCAAGCACATGTCAATCTAATGCATCCAGTCAAGGCTGTCGCTGATGCTGTGCTGCAACAAATTACATGTCTCGCAGGCCCGACTCAGCTTCCGCGCGGCATCGCGTGCATCTTCATCCCGCCATCGATCTGCAGCGTGGAGAGCAGGCGCTCCTTGCTTCGCACACCTTGCGGCCCTTCCATCTGTGGGCACACGGCCACTGTTAGATTGGGGCCGCGCATGCCCTCATGCAAGAGCTGTTGTGCAGGAGACTGCCGCACCGAGGCCGCCAGGCTGAACTGGAAGTTGGCAAGCAGCGCTGCCAGGAATGATGTTCATGTGGGCCAGGGTGCGGCCGATGCAGTCGCGTGGCCCGTCGCTGAAGGGTATGAAGCGCTTGGCGGGGCTTGGCACTGCAGTGCCAGGTGGCGCTTGCGTTGAGGCACTGCCGCAGCTCTGCCCGAGCGCAGAAGCATACTCTGCGTCTGCCTCCAGCCAGCGGTCCTGCTTCCGCATAAGCACTCAGTCAGGCACGCACGCATGCCAGCGTGACAGAAAGCCACACACAGCGCGCACCGGGCGGAACTCGGCGGGCTTGTCCCAGACGTGCGGGCTGTTCAACAGCGGGTACAGGGGGACGACCAGCACAGTGCCGGCAGGGATGGCGTAACCGTGCAGCGTCATGTCCTCCTCTGTCTGCCTGGCTGTGCCGGATGCGGCGACCGGGTACAGGCGCATTGCTTCCTGCAGCTCGGCAGCAAACTAGGGCCCAGGCAGCCTTGCATCCCATCCCTACAGCCCTGCGGTGCTTGCCATGCAAGCGCACATTGGCCTTCTCCATGCTCACCTTGATGACGCGACCCAGGTAAGCGAGCTTGGCCAGGTCGTCATGTGACACCATTCGGGGGTAGGGCCGCCCCCGCTTGGCGAGCAGGCCGTTGTCGTCCAGCTCAGCAGCAAGCGTCGCTTCTACCTCTGGGTGCTGAGAGATGCAGAACCTGCCACCGCACACACGTGGGCGCGTCTTGTCATACGCTCGAGCGCATGCAGAGCGCGTGCAGGTGCGTGCCGTCAGAGGCGCATGGCTGAACAGGGACACGGTGCTGCAAGGCAAAGCAAGAGCAATCCCCATGCGGTGGCCGTGTGTGTGCGCGTCCTGTCGAGCTGCTGGGACCCCGTGCTTCTTCCCAAAACAGAGTGAGCAGGCAGGGCGCAAGCTGATCGCATGCAGCCACAGGCACATTGATCGACGCAGGCGCACAGCGTCCAGCCCATCGTCTTGCCGCTCGTCTCCATGCCCGCCACAAACACGAT
>JAABUZ0100009258.1_pt1 | contig 11325 bp, 9 predicted proteins | sample 5562091 | NCBI WGS metagenome assembly JAABUZ01 (sample SAMN12813069, study PRJNA571459) | rock metagenome | isolation source: Antarctica rocks | place: Antarctica: Victoria Land, Linnaeus Terrace sud | collected 2015-12-21
GGAAGATCAGGTGTCACGTCCTCGACAACGCCCCCCTCCCAGGACACACGTACATGGTGCCCGATCTCAGAGCCGGCGCGGTCTCCCGCGTAGTAGACATAGCGGCCATCGGAGGAGAGCAGACCGAACAGGACGCCCTCAGGCCGGGCGGTCAGTGCCCTGAGGCTGCCAGTCGGCACATCCCAGGCACAGAGCTGGGTCACCCCCGAGAAGTTGCTGGCGGCCAGCCCCCGAGCAGGGGCGTCCTTGGCGATCATGGCCCACAGGACCACGGGCGTGCGGAACCGCTGCCTCCAGGCCGCGCTCTCCTGACTCTCCCCCTTTGTCCGCACTGCGTGCCTCCTTCTCTGCCTGTCGTCCCGCACCACCACACGCGTGGGGGCGGTCTCTCGCTGTCTCCTATCACGCCCCAGCCAACGCCCCTAAGGCCTCTGCAAGGCGTGGCCGGTGCGCTTGGGTCCTTACTTTGCCAAGACAGCCTTTCACCTGGACTGGGAGCACGGTGTGTTGCGGTGTCCCCACCAGGTGGAGATGCCCTTTGCGCCCGGCGCGGTGGTGCAGTTCCCCGCCCAGACCTGTGCGGTGTGTCCCCAGCGCGCCCACTGCACCGAGAGCACCCAGGGGCGGAGCGTGACCATCCATCCCGACGAGCGTTTCCTCGCCGAACTGCGCACGCGCCAACTGACGCCTGCGGGACGGGCCTGTGCTGGCTGGGTACCTCATCCGCTCGCGCAGAGACGCCACGACCACCCCACAGAGGCCGCCTGATCACAACGGGCGGAGGCCCTGCAGAGGTTGTGTCCACGGCGCTGTCCCTCGCTGTCAACCACGGCTGAGCTAACCAGCCAGCACAGGCCATACGCTGCACCCTTCGATGGTGGAACAAAGAAGATCACACACTTGACACAGAATCTCCAAACGTCCGGATCGGCTACATCTTGTTTGACATCATATAGCAGCCTCCCTATACTTGTAGAGGTTGCCGGGCACCCGTTGCTGCCCACGCTCAAGCTTGATCGTGAGGAATGGTTTTTATCATGCAGCAACGTACTTATTACACCCTGATTGCCATCGTCGTCCTGCTCCTGGGCGCGCTCGCCATAGATGCGTCGAATACCGTCTCTGGGTTCCCCAAGTTTGTCCCGGCGCTCAAGCAGGGGGTAGATCTGCAGGGCGGCCTGCGTATTCTCTACGAGGCCACCCAGAAGAATCCCGACCAGGAGTCCATGAAGGCTGCCCGCGACGTGCTGGACAAGCGGATTAACGGCATGGGCACAACCGAGCCGGTGATCACCCTGGTGGGGACCAACCGCATCAGCGTGGAACTGCCGGGTGTGAAAGAGAGAGACCAAGACCTTGCAATTAAGCGACTGGGCGGCACCGGCCGGTTGACCATCAACCAGACCGGCAGCAACGGCAATCTGCCTATCGGCTCTAAGATAGATACCAGTCTGTACAAGCCGGTGTTCTTTGGCAAGGATATCAAGGCGGGCAGCGGGCAGTTCGGCCTGGATCCCCAAACAAACCAGCCGGTGGTCACCTTCTCGCTGAACGGCTCGGCCGTGGACCGCTTCAGCAAGTTCACAGCCGACAACGTGGGCCAGCACATGGCCATCAGCATGGATAATATCATCGTGACCAACCCAGTAATCCAGACGGCCATCCCCGGTGGCAACGTGCAGATCACGGGCATTCAGGATATCGGCGAGGCCCAGAACATCGCCCTGCAGCTGAAGTACGGCGCGCTGCCCATCCCGCTGACCGTCAAGGCCATCCAGCAGGTGTCGGCCACGCTGGGCCCGGCCAACGTACTGGCCAGCATCAAGGCGGCCCTGATCGGCCTGTTCATCGTCGTGCTGTTTATGCTGTTCTACTACCGCCTGCCCGGCCTTCTAGCCGACATGGCTCTGATCCTGTACGCCGCTGTCTCGCTGGCCGTGTTCAAGCTGATCGGCGTGACCTTCACCCTGGCCGGCATCGCCGGGTTCATCCTGTCCATCGGTATGGCCGTGGACGCCAACGTGCTGATCTTCGAGCGGCTGAAAGAGGAGTTGCGCTACGGCAAGACGCTGAGCGCGGCCATAGACGCTGGCTTTGCCCGCGCCTGGACGAGCATCCGGGACAGCAATATCTCGACTATCCTGACCTGCGCTATCCTGTTCTGGTTCGGCCAGACCTTCGCCGCCAGCATCATCGTGGGCTTCGCCACCACGCTGGCTATCGGCGTGCTGGTCTCCATGTTCACGGCCATCTTTGTCACGCGCGCCTTCCTGCGCCTGCTGATTGGCACCGGTGCCGCCCGGCGCTCGGACGGCACATTCAGCCATAGCTGGTTCGGCGCAGGCATCTAGTAAGGGAGAGACAACGGTTCCCCAGAGAATCCTGTCCTGGGAGTGGGGCTCAGGCAGCGTCGTGCTTGAACCCGCGTGTGACGGCGTAGCCCCTGTGCTGGCTGGTTAGCTCATCCGCGCTCACACGCTGTGGAGAGAGCCTGGGACAAACCCCTGGACACAGGATCCCTGCGCGCTGTGATCAGGCTGCCTCTTAGGGGTGGTAGGGCTGCCTGTGAAGGAGCGGATGAGCTAACCAGCCAACACAGGTGGCTTCCACGTCTGCTACCGATCTACATCCTGTTAACGAGTCATCAACTAGGTTATACGAGAAGGACGCCCGTGGCTTGTGCTGGCCGTTTGGCTCATTCGTGCATGTGATGAGCGTGCGAGGAGCGCCAGCGCGTCGGCCCTCGCTGCGCTGATTGCGGCATGGAGCCCATGCCGCGAGCGCCTGATCACCCCTGTCCCGTGGTGAAGCACGGACAGCAGATGAGGGGTGGATGAGGGAACCAGCCAACACAGCCCTTCGCCACGGCAGCGCGGGTGCTGGGCTGGCAGACGGGGGAGCCAGGGCTACTCTCTGCCAGCACCCTGCGCGCATCGATGTAGCCCCACCGGGGGATATCGCCTATCCTAGTTCGGTATCCCCTCACCCTATCATAGTGAGAATAGATATGAAGATGATCAGGATTATCACGCTGGTAGTGCTGCTCCTCCCAGGTGGGGTGCTAAGAGCGCCCCAGGTTCTCGCCCGCATCATGACTGGTGGAACGGTGGGAACTCCTCTAAGCGCCTTTGTCCGTGAACACGGACTAGAGATATCCCTGCACGTGGTGTCGGGTCCCTACTTCCAAGGGGAGGCGCTCCCCGTGCAGGTCGCACTGATCAATCATTCCCATACTGCCAGGTGGCTCGATGCAGGGAACAGCGGTGATGGTTTACCCTTAGCGGGATCATCTTCCCTGATCCTCCGCGTTCCGGCCGAGGCCACACCAGCGTTCGTCCACGAGACGCCTGGGTCAACGCGTCCTCCCCTGCCCGAGCGCCTTGACCCAGGAGAGCGCATTACTGCCGAGTATTTGATCATCCTTGGCCCGCTCGGCCACACAGATGTTGTGGCAGAGACCACTTTCACGACGCATGGTTATGGTGAGAAAGGCTTCGTGTGGGGAAAGATGATCACCCTTTTTGCACACTGGCCCCATGTGACGCTCACTGTCTCTCCTCATGTCCCACTGCATCGTACCCTGCACTTGCAGCGAACCCATACCGGGGTGAAAGCTATCGTCCCGGCTGAATTGCATCCAGCCTTGTACTATATCCAATACTTGGAATGTACTATCACTGACAAGAAGAAAATACCCACGTTTCAGCCTGGTCCTCCCACCTCCTGGAGTCCCTTGCTGGGCCGGGAGGTCACAGAGCCGGATTGCCCCGGCGTTGTCTACCTATGGCACGTGGCCATCGCCGCCCCAGGATATGTCCTCGACTATGAGACGTATTGAGGGAAGCGTCAGGTTTCAGTACACGGGGAGCAGAGCAGGCTCTCGTCTGGTATCCTGCTCCTAAAGCGAGAGGAGAAAGATGATGCCGTGCCCGCACTGCGCTGCCACCGTCACCACCGCGTTGAGCCGCCGCACCTATGCTGGCTGATTAGGTCATCCGCTCGCTCAGAGACGCCACGACCACCCCACAGAGGCCGCCTGCTCACAGCGCGCAGAGGGCCTGTGCCCAGGGGCAGTGTCCACGGCTCTGTCCCTAGCTGTCAACCACGGATGAGCTCACCAGCCAGCACAGGCCTAGCCGAGGGAGCGGGTGGTCCACCCTTACCCAATGCTGTCTGCCACACTGGTGCGTACTGAAACCCGACGCTTCCCTCCAGTGTGCTATCCTACCTAATAGGTACGCGCGAAAAAGCCTCGTGATCCGGGCAGATACTGGTCCAAGCCCACAACTGACCCAGAAAGCGGAGAGGACAGCGGGGCCAGCGCCTACTCCAGAGGGCGGCCCCCGCCCCCCACACGCCTACCATGAGCCGCTGGCTCACAGGGGGACGGGCCGCCCCCAGGATGATCACGAGGCTTTTTCGCGCGTACGATTGATCTGACCCAGCAGCCCTATTGTGCTGGCTGGTTAGCTCATCCGTGGTTGAAAGCTAGGGACAGAGCCGTGGACACAACCCCTGGACACAGAGTCCCTGCGTGCTGTGATCAGGCTGCCTCTGTGGGGTGGTCGTGGCTGTGCTGGCCGCGTGCATCATCCGGGTCCAGTCATGCTTAGGTGATGCACGCTATGCGCTCGGCCCACTCGACAGTGATCAGCTCATCCACGCCGGTGCCGGCCACACGGCGATGCAGCACAGAATTGTATAACCAGTCAGCATCGTGTCTGAGCATCCACGGTTGCCGGCAGGCTATCGCCGGTGCTCTGTCCTAGACGCTGCGCGGTGCGCTCAGGACAGCGCACGACGACCTACCCCACGTCCGAGGGTGCCCCTGAGCGCGTGAGCAGGGGCGCTCCTCAATGGACGCCTGCTATACTCGGGGCATGCGTGACTTCATCATTCTGGCCGGCGCACCAGGAAGTGGGAAGACAACAGTCGGTCAGCTCTTGCAGACGCGGCTGCGGTCGCCCTACATCGACTTTGGGGACCTACGCACCTTTCACTTAGATCCAGACTGGTCCAATGCGAGTGATAACGAGGAGGGCATGTCCTTTGACAACCTCATCTTCATACTAAAAAACTATGTGAAACATGGCTATCACAACGTGATCGTCACCGACCTGCGCGATAACCGGATAGAACAACTCCCCATTGTGCTTGCGGGCTATCGGTTTGTCATCATGACGCTTGTCGTAAGCCTCGATGGAGAACTAAAGAAAAGAGTCCTTGCAGAAGAAAGAGAGAGTGGCTTTCGGGATGTTGAAAGAGCGCTGAAGTGGAATGACCATGTGAGATCACGCACCCTCTGCCGGGGCGAGCAGCGCATAGACAACACCCATAACGATCCACGCAAGACCGTTGAGCATATCCTCGCATACGTGGAAGAGAGCGCCGCGACGTGATGAGACGCCGCGTTGGAGCACGACGATGATGGACGTGCTCCAGAGCAGCAACAACTTCTCTGCACCTGACGTGCGCTCCCCGCGTGCGTGTGTCGCCGCTGGTGGGAGCGACCACTGGCCAGGGCGCCCCCTGTCTGTGGCGCTGCCTGACCCTGGTGTCTCCAGGCGTCGTATGCTGCGGCCAATGCAGCAGGAAGCGCCAGCCCAGCGCCGCAGGTCTCAGACGGAGCCCTGGGGGTGTGCCGGTCCGTGCCAGGCCGCGCCTCTCTCCCCACAGCCATGGTAGGATGAGCGCATGCGTGATCAGAGCGACACCTCCCCGTTCCCCCAGCAGCACGTAGCCGTCGACGTGGACGAGGTGGCCACCGCCATGGTCACGAGCGATCCTGAGCTGAGCTATTACTTGCACCGGGAGACTGGCGCCATGGCCTTGGTCAACGCTGAGACACGCGCGGACCTGGAGGAGATCTATACCGCGCTGGGCGGGGACGCCGACCTCCCAGAAGCCACCGTGGCGGCAGCGATCCGTCAGCGCGCCCTGCCCGACTGGCAACGCGAAGCGCTCCTGGAGGCGGACCAGGTGGAGCGGGGCCTGGGCACGCGCTATGTGGTCGTGCCCCGGGAGCAGCCCCACGAGGCCTATCGCGCCATGGAGGAGTTCATCCGAACAATGGACGACGCGCGCCTGCGGGAGCGGCTGGCAGAGGCCATTGAGGGGCGTGGGGCCTTTGGGCGCTTTCGGCGGGTCCTCTCCGAAGACGAGGAGGAGCGGGCGCGCTGGGGCGCGTTCAACGACGCGCGCCTGCGGGAGCAGGTCGTGGCGTGGCTTGCCGAGGAAGGGATCGTGGCGCGGCCCTGATCCTGTGCTGGCCGCTTGGCTCATCCGGGCTGGTTTCTCCTCGCTCAATGCAACGCATGCGCTCCCATCACGTGACTCAGCTGCTGCACGAGGTGGGCACGGATGTTTCGTGACGCTTCTGCCGCTCCAGAACTATTGACATACTTTGCGCTGCCTCCGACTTGCCGACGCCTGTCGCCGTAACCCGCACATATGCACATTTCCTCAACGGGAGGGTAGTCCATGCCCTCACACTCACGATGCATCGGGCTTGCCTGTACGCAGCAGAGGTGTGAACGAAAACGCGCAGGCGATAGCGATGAGCAGGCTGCCGATTGTGGCATAGACAGGCGCGACCTGCTTGGTCCGCTCGATCACGATGCCCCCGACAGCGGTCCCGAGCGGGATGGTCGACCACGCGACAACGCGCACCGCGCTCATCACCCGTCCCAGGAGTGCGGCGGGCGTGCTGGCCTGTGTCAGACTGCCAGAGGCAATATCACCCAACGCCGTCAGACCCGAGATGGCGGCCCAGAGAGGGGCGGCGACGGCATACCGGCGCGTGACCGCTAGCACCACGGTGAGGGTACCGATGGTCATCCAAGCGCCAAGGATGAGGACGCCGTAGGGGAAGCGCCGACGCAGGCGTCCTGCCATCAGCGACAGGAGGACCACGCCCCCACTGCCGGCCGCGTAGAGGAAACCGATGCGCACGTCGTCGCTCCGGAGGTCTCGTTTCGCGAACAGCACAAGTTGCGCGGAGAGGGTCGGTGCGACGGCGTTGATCACAGCAAAGAGCGCAATGACGCTACGCAGGACCGGTTGCCCCCAGATAAAGGCAAGACCCTCACGCAGGTCCGTGAGCGGATGCGGCCTGGTCGAGCCTTGCTGTTCATGAGGGGCATCGAAGCTGCGTCTGATGAGGGCCAATGAGGCAGCCGACACGAGGAACGAGGCAGCGTCGATCACCAAGAGTACGGGCAGGGTGACCATGGCGAGCGCGGCCCCGCCCAGCGCCGAACCGGTAACCGTCGCGATGGCGTAACTGGCCTGCAACCGTCCGTTTGCCTGCACGAGGTCCTCCAGCTCAACGAGGCATGCCACGGCGGCGAATTGGCCGGTTTCGAAACACATAGCCAACACCGAACTAAGGACAGCCACAGCATAGATCAACCCGATAGACAGCAGGTGAAGACCACTCAGGAGGGCGAGCCCCGCGATGATGGCCGCTCGTCCTAGGTCCGCACCGATCATCACGCGCTTACGATTAGTACGATCGAGCCAGACGCCGATGACCAAGCCGAGGAGAATCACAGGCAGGAAGGTGAAGGTTGTGGTGAGGGCCAACGAGAGCGCCGACCCTGTCAGCTTGTACACGAGCAGGGGCAGGGCAAAGCGCGTGAATGCTGTCCCAAAGCTGGAGAGGGTCTGTCCGACCAAAAACTTCCAAAAGTCCTGCCGTGACGTGGTCACGGGGTCCCCGTTCGCCGCTGGCATTGGGACGCCCGGCACCGTTGCCCCATCGCACTGGACTCCTGTACGCCCGACTGGGTGAGCACCAGAGGCTGTGACTCACTTGTCTGTTGCGGCGCTCGGCCGCGCTGATGAGGAGGCAAGACCCGTCTCAATCAGGCGACGGGCCAAGAAGCTATGCACACGTTCTACCATATCGACCAGGTGCTTGCCTCCCTGGCCACGGAAGGCAAGCATGCTCACACAAGCTATGCGCTCCCGTCGGCGGTGAGAATCGCCTCGTTCAGACCCCCACGCGCAGCTTACCCATCGCTTATTATCGCTGTATTCTTATGCAGCGCCACGGCTGACGATGCGGCACGCCGCACGCCTGCCGCCCACTCTCCTCGTGCAACGTGGGCGCTGATCGCCCACGGTTCTCTCCCGCTGCTCACGATTGAGGTCGTCGTGCTTTGCTAGGTTTTCGGCTCGGATAACCGAAGCGGCCAGTGCTCGTTCTTACGATGCGCCGTGTGTTGATCGTCGTCCACAACCGCGGGTCGCACCCCGTGGGCCGGGGAGACCGTAGCACTCTGGATCGCCGACCGACGCTCCCCTGTCGCAGCGCGCCCAGAGCCTTATCACACCTGCTGGAGATCCCCAGATAGCCGAGCAGCAGCGGCCTCCGCTCCTTGCATCCGCCAACGTGACATGTCCCCCCGTGTCTCTTGACACAGTCCCGCGCACGATCTATACTACACCACATGGTTAAGCGTTTGGCCGACTCGATAGGCGTGACCTTCGCCGCACTGGCCGATCCGACACGCCGCGCCCTCCTCGCCCGCCTCGCCCGTGGTGACGTGTCCATGACACCCCTCGCCGCTCCGACCGGTTTGTCTCTCCCCGCCATCGCCAAACACCTCCGGGTGTTAGAGGACGCCGGGTTGATCGCCAGCGAGAAGCGCGGGCGTGTCCGCTGGTATCGGCTCCAGCCGGAGCAGCTGCGCGACGCCTCCGTCTGGCTCGCCCACTATCGCCCCTTCTGGGAGGGACAACTTGCTGCGCTCACGCGCTACGTGGAGGAGAAGGAGACCGCACATGAGCACTGACTGGAGCACGCCGAACACGCTCACCCTTGCTCGCCGCATCGCCGCCCCGCGCGCGGAGGTGTTTCGCGCCTGGACGGAGCCGGACCTGCTGGCCCGCTGGTGGTGGCCGGCCTGGTTCCGCACGACCTACGAGGTGGACCTGCGCCCCGGCGGCCGCTGGCGCTTCCGCACCGCCGCCCTGCCCGACCTGGGCGTGCTCGCGGTCGGCGGCGCCTTCCTTGAGGTCCATGCCCCCGTGCGCCTCGTGTACACGTGGCGGTGGGAGGGGGGAGCCGAGGAGGGCGAGACGCTTGTGACGATCGAGTTCCGCGAGCGTGAGGCACAGACCGAGGTGCTCGTCCGGCATGAGCGTTTCGCGGACGGGTCCGTGCGCGATCAGCATGCACAGGGATGGACCGACTGCCTCGAGCGGTTCACGAACATGATGAGCGCCGAGGGAGCGGCGACACGCTGACGTCGAGGGGTCCACGTCCTCTCTTCGGCCCTGGGCCCACCCTCTAGCGTGATTCTCGTCTCATCCACGCTGCCACGGTCCGCACTGCCGTGCGCATGGCGTGTACGAGGATGGGGCAGGCCGCGCACGCGATGCGCTCACATCGGGTGACTTTGCTGATAAAGATCATCTCTATGGTACGTCGGGCGACGCGCCATGGAGATGGTGCGCCGAGCACCTGGTTGTGGGCGCTTCCTCGTCCCGCCTTACGCCACTGCAGCCTGATGGAGGCGCTGTCACGCGGAGGGCGGGGTGCTAGCATACACGTAGCGCGAGAGACGCAGTGGCGCCGGGATGCCACGGTCCAGCATGGTGTTGGCAGGGTGGCGACAGGTCCTGCATCCCTGTCAAGGGCCACAAGAGACGCACCAGAAGGAGGAGGGACCACGATGCCGCTCATCGACATGCCCGTGGAGGAGCTGGTGAGGTATCAGGGGATCAACCCGTGCCCACCTGATATGGACACCTTTTGGGACGAGGCGGTGCGGGAGATGCACACCATTGACCCACGGGTGGAGCTTGTGCCCAGTGCGTTCCAGGTCCCGTACGCCGACTGCTTTGACCTCTTCTTTACGGGCGTAGGAGGAGCACGCATCCATGCCAAATACCTGCGCCCCAAGCAAGCCCGTGCACCCCATCCCGGCGTTGTCCATCTTCATGGCTACAGCGTCAACGCGGGAGGCTGGGCGGACAAGCTGAGCTACGTGGCGCTGGGCTTTTCTCTTGTGGCGCTGGATTGCCGCGGACAAGGCGGGCTCTCCCAGGACCTCGGCGGCGTCGTGGGCACCACCTTGAATGGCCATATCATCCGGGGGCTTGACGATGCGCCGCGCAATCTGCTCTTCCGCCACATCTTCCTTGATGCCGCTCAACTCGCGGGAATCCTGATGGAGATGCCGGAGGTGGATGCGCAGCGCGTCGGGGCCTTTGGCGGCTCCCAGGGCGGAGGCTTGACGCTCGCCTGTGCGGCGTTGGAACCGCGCGTTGTCCGCGCTGCCGCGGCCTTTCCGTTTCTGTGCGATTATCGCCGGGTGTGGGAGATGGACCTGTGCGTGGACGCGTACGCTGAGCTCGCCTACTACTTTCGGACCTTCGATCCCGAGCATCTGCGCGAGGAGGAAACATTCACCAAACTGGGCTACATCGACGTGCAGCACCTGAGCAAGCGCATTTGCGGGGAGGTCCTGATGTGCACAGGATTGATGGACAAAGTCTGCCCGCCGTCGACCCAGTTCGCGGCGTATAACAAGATCACCGCTCCCAAGACTGTCAAGATCTATCCGGATTTTGGCCACGAATGGAGTTATCGGATCGTCGACGAGATGTTCACGTTCCTGGCGGCCCTCTAGACGTCGCTTGGTCGATGCAGGAGACAGTCGGGGCCGTTTCATTGCCCCTGCTTCCCCTGCCTCCCCTGCCCCCTGTGCTGGCCGTGAGGCGCATCCGTGGCTCCGTCGCACCTCCGCGGGCACCTGCTGGACGCCGTCCCTGCTAGCGGGAGGCCCGTGGCGCGGCTGTCCCACGCGGATGCGCCACGCAGCCAGCACAGGGATCATGTTGAAGACGTAGATGCGCTGGGTCACGTCCACCTGACGCCTGTCCTCGTGGGTATCCGCGCATAGGTTCTCTGGTGGTGACACCGCACAGGGCAGAGAACCGACGCACCCAGTGCGTCGACGCACTTCCTACCGGCGCCCCTGACGTAGCGGAGGTGATGAGCGAGTGATGTCTAGCTGACGCCTGATGGCCTTCCACGTCCTCGCGGCCCGTAGGTGGCCAACGCCAAAGGCCAGGACACACAGCGCCAGAGCCGCAGCCACAAGCAGAAGGGGGAGCTGTTGCCACAAAGGGAGGGTACTATCTGCTGTTGCCACCGCACAGAGCACACCGACGAGTTGCGACACGATGTCGCATGTAGAGCTGTTGAGGCTCTGAAAGGAGGACTCAACCGGGCGCTCTGCCGCCCGTACCCTACCGAAGCATGCGGCTGGAGCAATCTGGCGGTGTGATAGCCTTCGGAACAATGTAGCCTCG
>JAABUZ0100009263.1_pt1 | contig 11321 bp, 15 predicted proteins | sample 5562091 | NCBI WGS metagenome assembly JAABUZ01 (sample SAMN12813069, study PRJNA571459) | rock metagenome | isolation source: Antarctica rocks | place: Antarctica: Victoria Land, Linnaeus Terrace sud | collected 2015-12-21
AACCTCAGACTCGCCCGTACAAGGATTGTTGAATCACTCTGATGAAAACGAAGAGTAGCAGGTACATGAAGTGACGAATCACGAGAGCATGGAGTCGGGGCGATGTGATACTGGGGCCACTGGGGCTGGTAGGAAGAGCCAATCACCCGGCCCAGTGGGGCAGAATGGGAGACGAGGATTGCACGAAGGAGGCAGATTGCATGCATGGAGTTAGATTATGTCACTTACCTGTTTGCATCATGAAAAACCAACCTTTATTGGGCTGTCGTAGTTCTCACGACCTAAATTGCGGTGGTGAGTAAAGGCCAGTTCGTCACCGCCATCCTCACACTCCGGAAGTTCTCCCCTACCAGCCAGCGAAAGAAAGGAAAAATAGATGTCCAACGATAAAAGAACTGCAGACATCGGTCTGATTGGTCTGGCCGTGATGGGCCAGAACCTCATTCTCAATGCCGCAGACAAGGGGTACACAGTGTGTGCCTTCAACCGTACGACCTCAAAAGTCGACCATTTCTTGGAAAACGAGGCCAAAGGCAAATCTATCCTCGGTGCCCACTCCGTGCAGGAGCTTTGCGATCAATTAAAGAAGCCTCGGCGGGTGATTCTCCTGGTCAAGGCTGGTCCGGCCGTCGATGCATTCATCGACAAATTGCTTCCGTGCATGGAGCAAGGCGATATTATTATCGACGGCGGCAACTCGCACTTCCCCGATACCAATCGCCGCTGCCAAGAGCTGGCAAAGAAAGGGATCTACTTTGTCGGATCCGGCGTTTCGGGCGGAGAGGAAGGTGCGCGGTATGGCCCGAGTTTGATGCCGGGTGGTCACGAAAAGGCGTGGCCGCACATCAAAAAAATCTTCCAAGACATGGCTGCCAAGTCTGATGGTGAGCCCTGCTGCGACTGGGTGGGCGATGAGGGTGCCGGGCATTATGTCAAGATGGTCCACAACGGGATTGAGTGTATGGTGATTGCCGCTTCCTCGCTAACCTATAGACGGCGACATGCAGCTCATTTCGGAGGCGTATGACCTCATGCGACGTGGTCTTGGACTCGGCAATGAGCAGGTTGCCGATGTCTTTACCAAATGGAACAGCGGTGTACTTGACTCCTTCCTCATTGAGATCACTAGGGACATCTTGAAATACAAAGATGACAAGGGAACGTACGTTTTGGACATCATCAAGGATTCTGCTGGCCAAAAGGGAACCGGAAAATGGACTGCCATTAAGTTTGAATCTCTCACTCCTTTCACTGACGCATAGTGCTCTCGACTTGGGTATGCCTGTGACCCTCATTGGAGAGGCTGTCTTTGCGCGTTGTCTCTCTTCCCTCAAGGAGGAGCGCACAAAGGCCGCCACATTCCTCAATGGCCCCAAAATTGAAAAGCCAGAGACGAGCACTCAGGAGTTCATCGACAACCTGGAACAAGCTCTCTACGCAAGCAAAATCATCTCGTATGCGCAAGGTTTCATGCTCATCCGGGAGGCCGGCAAAGAGTATGGCTGGAAGCTAAACAACCCGGCCATTGCTTTGATGTGGCGAGGAGGATGTATCATCCGCTCTGTCTTCTTGAAGGACATCACCTCAGCCTACAGAAAGAAGCCAGACCTTGAGAACTTGCTTTTTGATACTTTCTTCAACCAGGCAATCCACAATGCGCAACACAGCTGGCGAAAAGTCGTTGCCCAGGCTTCCATTTGGGGAATCCCAGTGCCGACGTTCTCCACGGCGCTCAGCTTCTACGACGGGCTGCGCTCGGAGCGACTGCCTGCCAATCTCCTGCAAGCGCAGCGCGACTACTTTGGCGCGCATACATTCCGCGTGCTGGCCGAGAAGGCGTCCGCAGACTACCCTGCTGACAAGGACATCCACGTCAACTGGACCGGACGCGGGGGCAATGTCAGCGCCTCAACCTACTCTGCGTGAGAGGAGGATGGAAAAAAACTAGTTATATGTATGACGTATGCTTCGTTTGCTTCGATTTCGTCTCCTTCTCCAGGACCGAGTTCGCGAATGAGTCTGTAGCCCATCGGACATGGAGCATCAGCGGAGGAAAGGGCCTGGGGGAAGCGTGCACGACAAGTCCGCCAACGACCTTGGCTGGGTCTTGGGACTAAAGTAAGGCTGGTCCCGCGGAGCAATGCTAATGCGCAGAGTGCGTGTGCAGACGGTCATGGACGACACCTACACCGGCACCATGTACGCCTACTGTCCAATTACAAACAGCATCACGCTGCTGGAGGGGAGTAACGACTTTCGCGTGCTAAAGTCTGCCTTTGTCTCGCAGCTGCAAGTGCTGGAGAAGGATAGCAGTGCCGGCAAGGGCCACGAGAATGGACGCTTCTCGCGTGCAGAGCCGCTCATTGCATCCGTCAATATGAGCTCACTGGTGCGCAAGGAGGGCAAGAAGTCCGTCAATGGCCTGGCACCCCCTGCAAAGGGCGTCGGCGTGACAAAGGAAGCACAGGACATTTTCGACGCGCTAAGTCGAACCCTGCCCTGTCGCTGGGCGGCAAAGTCGATCATTGTGCTGGACGTGGTGCGTGTGGATGAGCCATATACCGTGGACGCCTGCCGTGCTCCCGAGAACTCGACGAGTGCATTGCATCGAGTGCGGAAAGTGGTATGTCGCCGCATGCTATGTGAAAGACTGACTCTAGCTCGATGGCGAACGACGAAGGCTCTTTCCTGCAAAGGCGCCGGCGGAGAGGAAAGGCGGCTAGAAGGATCGTTGTGTATATGAACGGGCCGATTTCCTTACATACATTGTACCTACAAAATTACCATAACTCCACCGTTTTGTCATCTCGCACGCAATCCCAAGCCAACACTCCTAAAGTATTTCTGCAATGACTCGTCCATTTGCTTCTGTTTTTCGGTCGGCCTGGGTGCTTTGGGTGCTTGCTTTCGCTTTGCCTTATTCAGACTCGCTTTCATTCCCTTCTTTGGTGCAGATCTTGCTTTCAGGTGGGGAGGTCGTTTTGCTTTCGTAAATCCAGAGCCGGCTGGTGCACTAGGCGGCTCTTCTGTCTTTACAGCCTCCACTTTCAAGTCCGGGAGCGGCACATGTTCGTCCAGAATTTTCCTTTGCGGCTTCAGATCCAGCACATCTTCAATCCACGCGCGGAACTCCAATGCAAGCGCTTTTGCATCATACCCAGACGGCACAGAATCACGGGTTCTCCTGTACTCGCGCGAATCATTCTTCCTTTGGAGAACGTCAACCTGAAGAGCTAGATACTCGGAAAGAGGCTCGAGCCCTTGTTTCTCCACATCCGAGGGGATGCTTGGCCTCGTCCTGAGATAGTCCAGCGCAGTCAGCCATAGAACTCTACTGAAACTGGGAAACCTAAATTTCCGCGGGACCAGTGTTCGTTGCTCGATGCCGGAAATAGCAATTTGACGCGCTAAATGGATGGGCGTCAAGAAGTTTCCGCCAATAACCAGCGAGTCGTCGGGTGTATACACAGCGTGAATCCAGCCAGAAGGGATAAACATAGTATCACCTTTCTGAAGCTCCACTTTGTAGCAATCCTTCACATCGTCGCCTAGGAATGTCTTATTCTGGTCCGGAGACTGACACCAGTGCTCGTACTTTTTGAGATTTGTTGAATTGGGAGGAATAAAGAGGAACGATTTTGAGCCTTGGAGGATATGATAGAATACGCTGCTGCCGCCAAAGTCAATGTGGAAGTCCGTGTATGAATTCGCGACGCTCATGAGACAGTAGAGCTGGACCTTGGGGAATCCTTGGTGGTCGCGATTCCCTGGCGGCCACACACGGTCTACAAGATCCAAGTCGCGAACTAATTGCGGTCGGGTGCAAAGCTCTCCGAGCTTGGAGGAAGAGACTTCCAACGAAATGACATTCCGAACTCGGTCTCTGTCATTTTCAGCGTCGTAGTAATCTGCCCATTGGCCTAGAGTCCATCCAGGAACCCCCCCTTGTGTTGGCACATCAATAACCTCGACCTTCTCTGTAAGACCCACCAGTTCTGCTACTTGTTTGACATTGAGGTCCGTAGGTAGCTTCATACCGAGGCCTTCCGTATCATGACCTGCTGGGACCACCACCGGCCTATGCAGCCCACATTTGCGGGCCCATTCGGAAGTGACGTCGGAGCCGCGCATTCTAGGGAAGTCATCGGCTGTGAAGCGCCTGCTTCGGATCATGGAGGTGTAAGCATGACCATTCGCCGCGACTGCTTCGCCTGCATGAAGTGAAACATAGTCCACACTGGAGTGGCAGCGTGTGGACTTCCGGAGGTAGGTAGATGGTCCATGACTCGGCACACACATGACACAGTGGAACTTGTCGATCTTTGCTACTTCCTCTCGGCCGATATTTGCACACTGTATATGGAACCACGAGTCGCACGCATTGCACTCAATCATCTCGATCGCCTTGGTGCGCTTCCCGTTGGCATTCAACGCGTCGACATTCGCCACCATGCATCGTGTGCATCGATCCCATCCGTCGTTCACTGGATTCGGCATGAATCGGAGTCAATCATGTGACTTTATCGTAGCTCTCGTTCGAATCAACACTTGGATTGGAGGACGAGTACTACTGCAATACAGCTCGTACGAGTACGCGTAGTACTGTACTCGACGTCGATGGGGTTCATTACGCAAGTTGGTAAGTAACAGAAGGAGCGTCAAGGGTCAGGAAAGCCTCAATGACTTGGCGTGGAGAGGAAAGTATGATTGCCGATAAATATGGGAATGTCATCGCCGTGTTGCCCCTAAATTTCGCAAAGGAAGCATCCTTACATTGCTCATACTTGGCATATATTGCTCAATGCTGCGTGAGCGAGACTGGAAAGCTTTTGAGGAATGATGTTCCCTGTCAATCAGTTATCACCCGAGAAGATCCAACGGATTGACTCTCAGTTCTCAAGAAACTAATATCAACATAGCCGGAAGCTGACCATTTCGACAATTTGTGGCCGTAAGAAGTAAGCACATCGTCTCCTTGACAGGCGAAATAGTGGTTCCAAATCTCTCCGTTTGGAAGCTTGACTCTTGAGAGTAGCTCACGTTTATTGACTTTGGAGGGATTGTAGAGCAAGTATATTTCCATGCTTTTCATGCCATACTCGCACCGATGCGTGCGACTCTGGACTCGGAATTGTTGATATTGTGGCTATATAGCCACCCAGTCATTGGACAACTTGAATGTCTTCAGAAGTTCCATTCGGTGAGCCTTCGGCCAGATTTATGGCGGCGTCTAGAATGTTTGAAAGAGTTCCTCCACGGCTGTGTAGGTCGGAAGTTTGTTTCAAATGGTCCACTTGATTGATTCTTGACGCATCTTCAACATCTCCTGGATGCGTAAACAATCCTCAAACTCGAATTTTCACGACCCCGAAAGCAGGTTTGTCACCACCTATTGGGCATTTCGCGTGGTCTCTTCCCAAATCGGGGGCCACTGACCAACTGCTTGGGTGAGGCTTGGATCTTCTGCCTGGCCGCGTTGCTCCTCGAAACCGGTCTGCGGGCTTGTGGGACTATCTACGCCCCTTCCTCGTACACTGGTCAGGAGGAGCCAATAGAGCACCTTATAACCTACAGTAGACAGCCTCATTGTCCTGCTGTGATCAAAGAGGTGCTAGAACATATAAAGTGCGCATTTCGCTGACCTTCTTTTTCTGTCCGTAAGAGATAGTCTGATAGTAGTGCCGCATACACACACGTAAATTGCCCTCATGAATACAATGCAGTGTCTGAGAGTGACACACGCCGTTCGCCCTACGGGCAAGAGAACACTTTTCGAATGGACCAAGGACATCAAGTGGCTCAGATCGATTGGGAGGAGGGACCAGGATGCCCAGAAATCTGCAGATGGCGAAGGATCTCCAAAGGCAGAGAAGACGACTACACTGGAGTCGGGAAGCAAACTGCAGCTAGTTGGCGGCCAACCCGGTCGGGGCAAATTAGATCCTGGTGTATGGAGATTACAGCCGTGGAATGAAGGCTCAAAACTGACGGACGGTGAAGGCGTCAAACTTGCTGTTCGAGAGGCTGCGGAAGCGTGTGGACTACTGACTGCTAGCTCGACTGTGATCTCGTCAGAGGAACAGAAACTCGCACTGTATAGACTGTGCTTCCAGAAGACGAAAAGGCGGATTCCAGATCCCGTCCTGGCGTCGATATCTACCGTGGGTGATATTGTCACCTTCTACAACAAACCTACGCGCAAGCAGTCCATCCTTCTTGATCCCGCAGACTTCATCGACACAAATGTTACGGTTCGATCTTGATCGATTTCATCGTCACAAAACAATCTACGACAACCCGCCTCTCTGTCCATTGACCATCCCTCGTTGGTGCTGACGCCTGCTTTTAACTGCGTCTGCTAGATTGCGGAGGACGGGAACGGTTTGTTCCCAACTGAGACATGCATCTGTAATAGAGACACCCTTTTTGAGTCCCGAAGGACCTTCTGGAGGCACCTGCTGCTTGCCCTCGTGTATATTAGACTCTATCATCACGCCAACAATGGCCTTCTGACCCGCTGCCACTTGCGTTGCAATAACGCTTGCTACTTTGGGCTGGTTCAGATGATTCTTCTCAGAATTGCCATGACTGCAATCTACCATGATATTTTGCGATATACCAGCTTTGTCTAGTTTCTGTCTTGCCTCTTCCACACTCTTCTCATCAAAGTTCGTTCCTCTCTTTCCGCCTCGTAGTATAACAAAACAGTCCGAGTTCCCCTTTGTCTTCATGATGGAAGCCAGCCCTTGCTTTGTCACACCCATGAAATGATGTTCATGTGCTGCGGCACCGATCGCATCGACGGCGATATCCAACGATCCATCAGTGCCATTCTTGAAGCCTACAGGGAAGGAAAGACCACTAGCAAGTTCCCGATGCAGCTGTGACTCGGTAGTACGCGCTCCGATCGCGCCAACAGATAGAAGGTCAGCCAGGAATTGTGGCGAGATGGTATCCAGCATCTCTGAAGCAATCGGAAGCCCAAGTTCGGTAAGACTAACAAACAGCTGTCTTGATATGCGAAGACCCTTGTTGATTTGAAATGTATTATCAATCATTGGGTCATTAATCAGCCCCTTCCAGCCCACTGTCGTTCGTGGCTTTTCAAGATAGCTGCGCATAACGATGAGCAATTCCGTGGAGAGCTCATCAGAAAGCTCTTTCAACAGTGTTGCATATTCTACTGCTGTGGCAGGGTCGTGAATGGAACACGGGCCCACGATAACCAGTAGTCGGTCATTCGTATGATTCAATATCTCTTGCGCCTCTTTCCTCCCCCTCCCAACAGTCTCTAGACACTTTGAAGTGATTGGTATCTCGTTTTGCAACAGTGCTGGGGGGATTAAAGGGTCGTACCCTACAATACGAACGTCTTCCGTCATCCACAGCAGAGGTGAGTCAGGAAATAAACTTGCAGCTCGTCGATCACGTGGGCGGAGATGGCGTCGAAATTGGCCGCGAACAGTCGAACGAGTTTGGGAACTTACAGGGATTGAGAAACCTGGCAATGGCTCTCTCAGTATACAATACCGCTATTGCGACTGGATTTCTCAAACTTCTTCTCTTTCCGGCATAGTATGTAGTAGTCGGCGTCGTCCCGTAACTTACACAATAGCAAATCAACCGATTTTGAAGTGCACAGGAATTGGCTGGCAATAACATATCAATTACCTCTTCATCAATGGTACAGGGAGTCATATTCGGAGTGGACACTTGACTACCCGCCTTTTTTTGCGTATTTCGAATGGCTGCTCTCGCGAGTAGCGCCTTTCTTCGACGTACAGATGCTCGATATGCACAACCTAAACTATGCCAGTGCTCAGACAGTGTATTTTCAGCGTTTGACTGTGCTTCTCTCCGAAGTCCTTTTTGTTTATGCACTTAGCCGGTTTGGAGAACGATGTCCTGCCGCTCATGTTAGGTATACTTCCTCAATGGCAGGCAAGACTCCAGGGTCTGGTGCAGTAGCAATGGCATTAGTGAGCCTCCCTGCATTGTTGATCGTCGATCACATTCACTTCCAATACAATGGGTTCCTCTTCGGAATTTTAGTGGTTGCGATCCTCTTTGTACAGCAGAGGAAGACAAGAGTACTAGGCGCAGCATTATTTGCTGTGCTTTTATGCTTCAAGCATATTTTCCTCTACATATCAACAGCCTTCTTTGTATACCTCTTAAGGGTACACGTGTTTCCACAGTCGCTGTGGAAGCCTCATCTTCGGAATTTGCTACATCTGGGTCTGGTAGTGGTGGCTGTTTTTGGGGCGGCATTTGCACCTTTCATTTGGCTTGGCCAGCTTCCAGACCTTGGACGTCGGCTGTTTCCATTTTCGCGTGGATTATGTCACGCCTACTGGGCTCCAAATGCTTGGGCGCTCTATTCTTTTCTGGACCGTGGGCTGATTCTACGTAAGTTGGTATGCTTTCCATTAATGATCAAGTTGCACCAAGGCTGCATCTGCTTGTAGATGAAGATGCAAAGGCTAGTGTCACCCGGGGCCTGATTGGTGATACGAATTTCGCCGTATTGCCGAATGTATCTCCCACGTTGACATTTGCACTTACCTTTGTGACACAGGTCCCTGTGCTGCTAGCTCTCTTCTGGAACCCCGCTTCGACACCTCTCTTACACACTATTACTCTTTGTGCCTTTTCAGCATTCCTTTTCGGGTGGCATGTTCACGAGAAAGCAATCTTGCTCGTCCTCATTCCTTTCACGTGAGATTTCATCGGTCATTCGACTGACCAGCACAGACTCTGTGCCTTACAGGATCGACGGCATTTAGCTGCGTTCAAGCCTCTTCTCGTGGCCAGTCAGGTTGCCTTGTTTCCTTTGCTTTTGTCATATCCTGGTAGGAGGGAAAAGGAATACGGAACTGACGTATAGAATCGATATTCAAAGTCCTGTACACCTCAGTATGGCTTCTTGTTTTCCTCAATACATTTGACAGACTGGCTCCCGTGTACGAAAGTTCGTGAGTATCTACTAACAACAGTTCATCATCACGACGAGTATTCCTGCTAGACAGGCTGGCAGACCTGTATCTCGTTGGCTTCGTACCTCTCCTGCTCTACACGGGTGTTCTCCACCACTATATTGCTCCAGGACTGGAGTATCTTCCATTGATGCTCACGAGTGTATATTGCTCCCTGGGCATAGTCAGTAGCTGGCTGGCCCTGTACGCTCTTACTCTTACGTCTTCTTTCTAATTTCGATCACGTGGGAAGCGGACGTAGGGACCTCTAAAAATAGATAAGGTTGGGTTTCAGCCACGCCACATTTTAGGCTTTCGTTCAAAGGGGAAATTACCGATCCTCGTGAATTTTTGGAACTCCTCACATTGTGACAAACGAACATGTCCCCCGCCTCCTTCTAAATATAGCCCTGCCAACGGCCAAGCCACTTTTGAATAAACAGGATATATGCCGTGCACCCCCTTTCCTACCCGCTTCCTTTACTCTTGACAAGACCCTCAACTCCCTCCTGTTGCTGCTGGAAGCTATAACACTCGTTTGCAAGGGAGAGAATGCGATCTATTCGTCTCGCAACCGCTGTGCTGTCGACTGTAGCTGCGGTGTCAGCCCAAACCTTCTCGGCGTGCAATCCTATGAAGGAAACGTGCCATAACAACCCCTCATTCCCGCCTACCTATTCTTGGGACTTCACAAATGGTCCCTCAGGAGAATTCACTGCTACGGGCACGCCAGGCAATATCGCCTACGATGGGACGGGCGCTAAGCTGTCGATTGCAAAATCAGGAGACGCCCCGACCCTCACCGCCACCGACTATTTCTTCTTTGGCAAAGTCACTGCCGTCATCGAAGCTGCACCTGGAGTGGGAATAGTGAGCTCGCTCGTCCTTCTCTCAGACACGTTGGACGAAATCGATTTGGAGTGGCTGGGCTCGCAGCCGAATCAGGTACAGTCGAATTGGTATGGCAAAGGACACACGGGGACTTATAACCGTGGAGGCGTACATGATGTGAGCAATGCGGACACGACGACACATACGTACGTTATTGATTGGAAGGAAAGTGGCGTCAACTGGTACATTGACGGTACCCTTGTCCGCTTTCTGTCGCCCAACAATGCAACCACCGGTGGATCGCAATTTTACCCACAAACCCCCATGCAGCTGAAAATTGGTCCTTGGGCTGCCGGTGACCCCTCCAATCCACCTGGAACCGTCCAATGGGCCGGTGGCAATATTGACTACTCTCAAGGTCCCTTTGTGATGACGGTAAAGTCTATTGAGGTGGAGAATTACAACGTTGGTTCCGCGTACGAATTCACGTCGCAAACAGGTATGGCGGATTCCATTAAAGTCCTAGCGGGCAGTGGATCGAGTGGGAACTCGACTTCTTCATCTACCTCGACTTCGACATCGACCTCTTCTTCAAAAACACAATCCTCCTCTACAATGTCATCGTCGTCGAGACATACCTCTATTGCAACAAGTGTATCAGTTGCATCAGTCGGTTCTCTCACCAAGTCATCATCCGCGACTCCGTCGTCTACGACTAGTTATACTTCCGTGTCAGATTGGGCATGGTCTAGCACGACTGAAAAGTCATCCTCATCGACTGGAAATTCATCCTCACCAACATCTGCGACGACCATGTCGACTTCAGCCAAGAGTATTGTCTCCGCGGCAAATCCCTCAACGATTGGAAAGTCATCCTCACCAAGATCTGCGACGTCCATGTTGACTTCAGCCAAGAGTACTGTCTCCGCGGCGAATCAATCTGTTGCCAGCGCCACATCCACTCAGAGTTCTGGAGTAACTATCGCGGTAACATCGCAGGTGGCGCAAAACAGTTCAGCTTCTACAAATCGACTCAGTCTGGTGACTGGTCTGATATTCATTACATTAATTGCACTCATATAGATGCAGCAGCGGAACCCTTTTCATATATAGCCATGTAGCATGACCGGCGTTGTAAGTAAGCTTAAGATCCGAATGATCTATAAATTGACCGTTCTCCCCATCTCCGTGATTTTCATTTCGTGTAATTTGGCGGTAGCGTATGTTTTTGGACCCTCCCACCACCCAAATACCTCCTACCGATCTACATCTGCAAATCGTCCTTACGCGACACGAAAAGGCCACACCATGCTGAAAGGTATTTACAATACGGTATTTAAACGCAACTCGGTATTCGTGACTACCGTTTTTGCAAGTGCATTTGCATTCGAAATGATGTTTGATTCGACAAGCTCAGCCATCTGGGATAGACTGAATCGGGGCCGGCAGTGGAAGGACATCAAGCAGAAATACATTGAAAATGAATGAGCGCTGCTGGATGCTTGTTGCGTCATT
>JAABUZ0100009265.1_pt1 | contig 11320 bp, 6 predicted proteins | sample 5562091 | NCBI WGS metagenome assembly JAABUZ01 (sample SAMN12813069, study PRJNA571459) | rock metagenome | isolation source: Antarctica rocks | place: Antarctica: Victoria Land, Linnaeus Terrace sud | collected 2015-12-21
ACCTCGACGGGTGCCGCCCCTCGACGCCTGCTGCGTAGTCCTCATCTCGTTGTCCAGAGATGGCTCCTCAATGGAGCAATCTTTCATCCTGTTAAAGGGCGCACGCCAAAGTCTAGCTAAGCGCTAGGCTTTTCTCTGCGTTGCGTGACATCGGGTGGCTCCGGCGGCAGTACTGCCGCCGGAGCCGCCTTTATTCGTTGTGCGCGCCTGCGGCGGCGCAGGGCTGGTTCACTAAGTGACTATTGCGGTCGGATAGGACTGGCGGAGTGCCGCATGGTCTCCGCGCGACGTTGGGATATGGCCTAGAGCTCCCGAGTCTACAATGCGATATCTAAGAGTTGTGATGTGGCACATATGGACTAGCTTCCCACGCACGTGGATATGTGGGTCTAGCTGAGCAATCGTAAGTTGATCGATAGCCCTGATGGACGTGTTATTTTTGCCTGCCAACCCTACGCTGGGGAGGACTGTTATGGAAATGTTACGGGGGGCTCTGTTAGCGTAGGATGTGAGGCCTCCTCACAGAGGTCCATGTAGTGGCGGTCCGTGTGGTCGAGTCCGCCCCAGCGTCCCATCGTAGCAAAGGAAGAAAGGAAACGTTTACAGCCATGCACTTCTTTCGTCGTGACTCATGGGCCGCAGTCGCCACTGGAGCACTCGTCTCGATCATGATCCTGGCGGGAGCGCCGCTTGCCGCTATAAGGGTTGGCAGTGCGCCCGTCCGTGCTGGCAACCCAGCGTCCACACCACAGGTGCAGCCGCGTCTGGCCGCCGGCAGCCCCAAGCCCGATTTTCGTGGGGCCGACCTCGGTAACTCCGGGGCCGAGATAGTCAACGGTCCTGCCATCACGCCCACCCAGGTGTTTAACGCCAACCCAGGCGCGGGTAACGGTGTCATGCAGGGCATTGAGTTTGACGGCGGCGGCAACGTGCTCTTCGTCAAGGGTGATGGCTTCGTCTACTCTTACACCTCTGCAGGAACCCAAAAGTGGGCGACTGCGACGAATTCGACCTTGGGCTCCGACTTCACCGGCGCGGCCCAGAATCCGGTGGCCAGCAACGATGGCAACGTCTACATTGCTGACGACGGGGGGCGCTTTTTGCGCATCAACGCCTCGACCGGTGCGTCAACTCAGATCCTCAGCTACGGTGCGGCAGTGGTGCAGACGCTCAAGGTCGATGACGCCACGGGCAATATGTTCTTCGGCGGCCAAGACCACTTCATCAATAGCTACACTAGGGGCGGGGTCAACGTCTACAGCGTTCAGGCAAACGGCTCGACGCAAGACAACACGATCCCAGGGTGCGCGGGTGTTGTCAACGGCAACCCCAAGTTCTATGGTGAGGGAGCGCTTGACAGCAGCGACAATTTCTACGTCGCCGGTTACGAGACCAAGTCCAATGTCAAGCGCTCGTGCGGCCTGAACTACTTTGGGACGCTGTACAAGGTGAGCAGTGCGGGAGCCATTGTTGCCGCCCAGCCACTGGCGGGAGCAGTCGACGGGGCAGTAATGCTGACGACCAACCCGATTACCACGGCCGACGGCGAGGTGGTGGTGGCCACGAAAGCGGGCTACGTCGAGGCATTCGACGCGGCGACGCTAAATCGTATGTGGGCAGTGCAGGTGGCCAACGCGAGCTTCACTGCCAGCCCGATGGTGGACAGCAACCGCGGCCGCGTCTACGTGGCCGACAATGCGACCAATCTGTATGCGCTTAACCTGGGTACGGGGGCTCTGGATACCTCGTTCAACGGGACCGGCAAGGTCCCGCTTAACGGCGGCACGCAGTCCTCGCCGATCTTAGACGCGGGTGGAAACGTCTATGTGGTGGAAAGCACGGGCGCGCTCGACAAGTTCGACCCGAGCGGGACGATGGTATACAATTTCAACACGGGCATCGGAACGGGCTTATTCAGCGTAGCCATCGGCAATGATGGGACGATCTACGCGGGCGGCAATGTCGGCCAAGTAAGCGGCTTCAATGCTGCCATAAGCGGCACGAGCACCAATACGCCGATCCCCGAGACGGGTACCAACACGTCGATAGCTGGGACCAGTACCAGCACCGCAACGGAGGCGACAGGCACGCCTATCACTGCTACTCCCACGCCGTCGTCGAGCAACGGATCGGTGACTGCGACGCAGACGGCGGGCAGTGGCACTACCGCAACCAACACGCCGACTCAGACATCTGGCAGCGGTATCGTTACCCCAACGGGAACAACTGTGAGTGGCGCGACCGCGACCGGGACCGCTGTCGGCGGTGCTACGCCGACGAACACGCCGACGAACACGCCGACGAACACGCCGACGAACACGCCGACGAACACGCCGACGAACACGCCGACGAACACGCCGACGAATACCGCAACCCCTGCCACTGGTACGCCGGGACCCAGTTCGACGCCGACGATTTCGCCGGGGCAGGCTTCTGGCTGGTCGAAATATCGCGCCGACCTTCACAACGACGGCAACACCAACCTGCAGCTCGCGCTATCGCAGCCTCCCGGTATTCTCTTCACTGATCGACTATCTCCCGATCCCAATGGGGGAGGCTACTTGAGTTCCGGGCCTGTTGTAGGTCCCAGTCCCGACGGCAACACCAATACCTACCGCATTTACCAAATTGACGATGCTGGTCGCCTTAATGCCGTGCGCCCTGATGGCAGCGTCGCCTGGACCTCCAATGCCGTGCTTGGCATGTATCGGTCAGCACCTGCTCTGCCGAGCGGAGGGCCTGCATTCGCAGATTACCGCGAAGGTAGTCCAGCGGTGTCATCCGACAACACGATCTATGCGGGCAGTGACGCCAACTACGGCTCTGGAGACAGTGGAATTTGGCGCTTCGATCCCCAAACGGGCGCTCCCACTAAATTCTTTGGCTCAGGAAACTACCTTGGTAGTAGCCCCCTCATTGGACCCGACGGAGGCGTCTACATCGGAAGTATCGAAGGGACAATATACGCAGTCAACAAAGACGGCAGCCAGAGGTATGCATACGCTGTGACGGCTGGGGGAGACTGCCCCGGCGGCACATCACCTCTAGTTCAGAGTTCGCCGGTCCTAGATAGGCAGGGCAATCTTTACGTCGGCTTTGGCTGCGGCGGAATCAGCGGCGCCAACAACGTGCCGAAGTTGCAGGGCGGTGTGCTGGCCCTCTCGCCGACCGGGAGTGAACTCTGGCACTATCGATACGTATCGGGCACGGGTCGGACAGCGGCACCGGGCAGCGAGGTGCGCAATGCGGTTGTACTCTCGCCTGACGAGCAAACGGTGTACGCGGAGGGCTATGGTTTCGGGGGCCCTACTTTTGCCCTCAACACAAGTAACGGCTCGCTCAAGTGGGTGTTCGGCGGCGTTCAGCCCGGTGCTACGGGCATTGCCGCACCCTCTTTGGGCAGCATCGCGCTTTCTCCAGACGGGAGTGTACTCTACGTGCCCGTGGTCTTGCAGGCGGCACAGGGAATACAGGCACTCTACGCGCTGAATGCCTCTAACGGTGCCGTGGCCGGGACGGGGCAACAGCCGAACCCAAATCCGAACACTCTCAACATGGGCCCCATAGTGGACGGACACGGGAACGTGCTGATTGCGTTGGACAATGGAGAGGTGCTCGCCTACGGACCGGGCTTGGGGAATCCACTCTTCGACTACAACCCGTTAGGCGCAGGCAGCTATTTAAACGGCCCGGCGGTCGGACCTGATGGGTCACTCTTCCTGACAGATAACCAAGGCAATCTGCGGGCCCTGAAGCAGGGCTTGATCCTCCCAACACCACTGCCAGCTACGGGAACCGCACCCCCCACAGGTACAGCGCTACCAATTCCAATCAGCACGGCGCAACCAAATATTCCGACCGATGTCCCTTCATGCCCTGGTGTACCCACTAGCACCAGCACGCCGACTCCGGCGGCCACGGCGACGAGCACGGCCACCGGCGCGCCAACCGGGACGACTCCACCCACGGCGACGGCCTGTCCCAGCGCGACGGTAGGGACGCCGGGCGCGGGCACGCCGGGCGCGGGTACACCCAAGGCAGGGACGCCGGGCGCGGGCACGCCGGGCGCGGGCAATGGTTCCGCCACGCCCACCAAGACGCCGCCTGTGACGACATACAAGGGTAACGGCTTCACGATCACTATTTCCAGGGGCTACTTGACCGTCGGCAACCTGGTGCGCATACGCGTCCAGACGACGCCCACGGCGCGCATCATCTACTCGCTGCGCGTCAGCTACGATTACCCGCCGGCCAAGGGCCAGCACGCCACGAAGGGGCGACGGACTATCGCCATCCGCCCGATCTTGCGCCGCTCGTCCGCCCCTCAATCGGGTGCGGCACGGTCGATCGTCGCCCTGCCACCCAACGGCCCGGTCGCTGCCGCCAAAGCCACGCCCACGGCGACGCCGCGTCCCAACGGCAGGGGCACGCCGACAGGCCGGCCCGCCGCCAAGCCGTCCAACACATGCAGCATCGCAGCCACCATCCTTGATCGTGGGACTCTCCGCTTCACACACACGGCTGACCGCCATGGCCTGGACCAGTACTGCGTGCGCGTTGGCGCCGTGCCGGCGCGCGCGGTTGCCCTGCGCTTTGTCATGACCGTGCAGATCACGTCGGGCCGCAGAACATTCCCAAGCAGCCAGATCACCTTCCTGGTCCACCGTGCGCCGAGTAAGCCCCCTGTTGTGACAAGCCGCGCGGTCTTGCCGAGCCGGATCGACGCGTCGGTGCGTCACCACGTGATCTACACCGACCAGACGCAGACGGTCAGTTCGTTCACGGCCAGCTATACGCACGTCACCTATCGCGTGGCGTATCCGGGTAGCCTGACGCGCACCATCAATGTGGTGGCCGACCACAACGGCAACAACACAACGGGCTTCCGCGTGTCGTACCTGCCGCCGCCCTCGGTGCGGGCACGCGTCACGATCAGCGTGCTGACTACGCAGCGCATCGGGCGCACGACGCGGCACGCGCGAACTACTGTGCTAACCTTCTACGTGCGGCGCGCCCCCGCTACCACGCAGAGTCGAACCGTCCTGCCGAGCACAATCAGTGCCTCGCTGCTCTACCATGTGCTCTATACGGATCAGGTCGAGACGATCAGTTCGTTCACCGCGCGCCACGCGCGCGTCACCTATCGCATCGCGTATCCCAACGGGGTGTCCCGCACCATTACCGTCGTCGCCGACCGCAACGGCAACAACACGACGCGCTTCCGTGTGTCGTACCTGCCGGCGCCGTTGGTGCGCGCCAAGGCGACCATCACCGTCCTGGCCACGCAACAAGACGGGAAGGTGATGCGGCGCGCGCGTCCCTACACGCTGACCCTCTTCGTGCGCCGGTCGCCGGCTCTCGTGCGCGGCCGGGCCATTTTACCCAGCCGGATCGACGCGCTGGTGAGCCACAACGTGCTCTACACCGGCCAGACCGAGGTGGTCAGTTCGTTCACGGCGCGCCACGCGCGCGTCACCTACTCCATCCGCTACCCCAGTGGCCCGGCGCGCACCACCACCGTGGTGGCGGATTTGAACGGTAACGACACGACGCGCTTCCGCGTGTCGTACCTGCCCGGACCCTCGGTGCGGGCGCGCGTCACGATCACCGTCCTAGCCACGCAACAGGCTGGGCGCACCACGCGGCGCGCCCAGCCCTACGTGCTGACCTTCTACGTGCGCCGGGATCCCCACCGGCGCTAGATGCAAAGTCCTGTCCCTGGCCCCCTCTTCACTGAAGATGAGGGGGCCAGGTCGCGGCGCGGCAATGGATGCCGCAGGGCCATTCACCCCATTCCCCAACCAACCGCGGCATGTTGACCTTTGACCCAAGTCGCATGGTAGACAACGGACACTAAAGTGTCTCGACATGCGCTGTCCCACGACTTCAGTCGTCGTTCTTTGCCATGCGACTTCAGTCACAGGCTCTATCAGTCGCAGGCCCAGTGTCTACAAGAAAGGAGTATGTAGGCGGTTATGGATGCCACGGAACCGGTGGGCGCGCGCGGCGCGGTCACGCCGTCGATCAGCCTGCCCGAGCCGCGTTCGCGGCAGGGTAAGCCCACGAGTAAGGGGCACGCCGACGCGGTCTACCACTCCGTCTCACTGGTGGTGTCGCTGGTGCTGGTCGTCACCCTGGCCGCGATCGTGGCTGTCTTGCTCTCGACGGCCTGGCCTGCCATCAACCAATTAGGGCTCGGCATCATCACGGGGTCCGTCTGGAATCCCTCGGCGGGCATTGAGGGCATCTTTGGCGGCTTGCCCTTCGTGGTGGGGACCCTTCTGACGACCGCGGTGGCCTTGCTGATCGCGGTGCCCGTCTCGCTGGCCATCGCTATCCTGCTGGGCGAGTATGCCCCTCGCCCGGTCGCCGCCGTGCTGGGCGTGGTGGTCGAAGTGGCGGCCGGCGTGCCGACCATCGTCTTCGGCGCCTGGGCGCTACTGGTGTTGGTGCCCTTCCTCGCCAACACCATCGAGCCGGCCATCGCCCCCGCGCTGGGCTGGCTGCCCCCGCTCGACCCCAACAACAGCCCCGTGGGCATCAGCGGCTTCGGCATGCTCACAGCCGGGCTGGTGTTGGCGGCCATGGTCTTCCCCACCATCGTGGCGGTGACGCGCACCTCGCTGCGGGCCACGCCCCCCGAGTTGCGCGAGGCGTCGCTGGGCATCGGCGCCACGACCTGGGAGACCGCGACGCGCGTGGTTTTGCGCGAGGCGCGCGGCATCATCGGCGCCGTGGTGCTGGCCTGCGGCCGGGCGCTGGGCGAGACGATGGCCGTGGTCTACGTCATCGGCGGGCAACCACGCCTGCCGCAATCGCTCTTCGACGAGGGCTCGACGCTCTCGGCGCAGCTATTCACCCAGGTCTACGGGGGCGGCGCCATCACGGGGACGCTGAACGCGGGCGCGCTCTACGAGCTTGGCCTGGTGCTGCTGCTGTTCTCGCTGCTGACCAGCCTGGCCGGTCGCCTGCTGACGCGGCGCCTGACCGGCGCAACCTTGGTAGGAGCGGGACGATGACCGAGCGCACCGCTGCGGGTGGCCGGGCGATGAGCGGACGCGGCGGCATCGCGCGGCGCCGGACGGTGGAGCGCGTCGCCGTCGGTCTCTGCATCCTGGCGCTGGCGCTGGCCCTCGCGCCCCTGGTGAGCATCCTGTATTCCGCTGTGTCCAGCGGCGCCTCCAAGCTCAACTGGACCTTCCTCAGCCAACCCGCCGCGGGCTCGCCCTATGTGGGCTCGGAAGGCGGCGTGCTCAACGGCCTGACCGGCACGGCCATCCTGCTGTTCCTGGGCGGCCTGGTGGCCGTGCCCATCGGCGTGGTCAGCGGGCTGTACCTGGCCGACTTCGGCCACGCGCGCCTGGGCGGCTTGATCCGTACGCTGGGCGACACGTTGCTCGGCGTGCCCTCCGTGGTCTGGGGGCTGTTCGGCTTCGAGTTCTTTGCCAATCCCGTCTCGCCCATCGGGCTGCACTGGAGCCGCTCGGCTCTGGCCGGCGGGGCGGTGCTGGGCCTGATCATGACGCCGATCGTGGCGCGCGTGACCGAACTCTCGGTGCGCGACGTGCCCCTGGCCTTCCGCGAAGCCTCGCTGGCGGTGGGCGCCACCCGCTGGGCCACCACGCGCCGCATCGGCCTGCGCGTGGCCTTGCCCGGTATCCTGACCGGCGTGCTGCTGGCGCTGACCAACGCCATCGGCCAGACGGTGGCTATCTTGCTGGCCAACGGTTTCACCAACTTCATGCCGCGGTGGCCCCTGTCGGGTCCCGGCGCCAGCGTGACCGACATGGGCTCGCTCATCTATCTCTACCTGTACCAGGCCGGCACGGCGCTGGCGGCCCCGGCCGAGGCCGCAGTGGTGGTCTTACTGGGCATGGTCCTGACCCTGAGCCTGCTCTCGCGGGCTCTCTATGCATTGGGACGGAGGACGTATGGAGGTTAAGGTCGACACGGCGGCGCCGGCCGCGGTGTCGCGAGCCGGGCCTGCGGCGCCCGGCGCCGAGATTAGGATGCGCGACATCAGCGCGTGGTATAGCCGCACTCGCGCACTGAGCAATGTCACGCTGACGGCGGCGCCGCGCGCCATCACCGCGCTGATTGGACCCTCGGGCTGCGGCAAGACGACCCTCTTGCGCTCGATCAACCGGCTCAACGACACCGTGCCGGGCTACCGGCTCGATGGCAGCATGACCGTCAACGGAGAGGAGGTCTACGACAAGGGACTGGCAGTGGAGGATTTGCGCCGCCGCGTCGGCATGCTTTTCCAGCGGCCGGTGCCGCTGCCGTTGTCCATCCAGGACGACGTGGCCTACGGTCCCCGGCTACACAAGACGACCGGCTCACGCCGCGAGTTGGCCGACCTGGTGGAGCGCTGCCTGCGCGCGGTGGGCCTGTGGGACGAGGTCAAAGATCGGCTCAAGCAGCCGGGACGCTCGCTCTCGGGCGGACAGCAGCAGCGCCTGTGCCTGGCCCGCGCCCTAGCGGTCAGTCCCGAGGTGATCCTGATGGACGAGCCGTGCTCGGCGCTCGACCCGGTGGCCACGGCCAAGATCGAAGAACTTATGCGCGCGCTGTCGCGCGACATCACCATCGTCATTGTCACGCACAACATGCAGCAAGCGCGCCGCGTCTCCGACTTCACGGCCGTGATGCTGCCCGCCGAGGGCGGCGGCGGCGAACTGGTCGAGTTCGGCCCCACCAACAACATCTTCGACCACCCGCAAGACCCACGCACCGCCGGCTACGTGGCCGGGCGGTTTGGCTAGACCGTGGGGCCATGCCGTTCCTGCCCCGCCCCGCCTGCGACTCAAGTCGCATGGCACACGACGGACACTGAAGTGTCTCCGGAGCGCTGTCTTGAGCGATCCGCCTGCGACTGAAGTCGCAGGCCCAATTGGGACAAACAAGAAAGAAAGAAGGAGAAACCCAGCTATGAAGCGACAGCGACACATCCTACGACGGGCGGCGGGTGCCGCCGTGGCTACCCTTGCGCTGGGAGCGGCTCTGGCCGGCCCCAGTGTCCATGCCTCTCAGATCACCTACACCGTGACCGGCTCGACCCAAATGTTCATTCTGGGGCAGTTGCTGGCCACGAACTACACGTCCACGCGTCCCGGTCTGCAGATCGCCGTCAACCCTACCAGCAGCCAGACCGGCTTCGACGACACCTGCACCGGCGGCGGTAGCCAGGTGGGCATGAGCGATTCCTATATCCAGGACAGCCAGTTGCGCGAGCAGCCCAACGGGACAAGCTGCGCTGATATGACCGGCATTCCGGTGGCCATCAGCGCCACGCCCGCTATCTACAACTTGCCCGGCGCGTACTTCGACCAGCGCCAGCCCTCCGACAAGTTCACGCCGGTCCACCCGGTGCGGCTGACCGCGCAGGTCATCGCCGGCATCTATCAGGGGCAGGTCAAGACCTGGAACGATCCGGCCATCACTAGCCTCAACCCCAGCATGAAGCTGCCCGCGCACAAGATCACCGTCTACTGCACCTCGGAGCCGAGCGGCGCCGGCTACGTCTTCAACCAATGGTTGGCCCAGTCGGTGCCCAGTTGGAACGCCTCGGTGGGCCAGGCCGGGTTGCAACCGCAGTGGCCGCCGACGGCGACGTGCCTGCCCAGCCAGAGCACCATGGTGCAGCAGGTCAAGTCGACCCCCTACAGCTTCGGCTTTGCCGGCTTCGACTACGCCATCGCGCTCAAGGTGCAGACCGCGGCGCTGCGCAACGCCTCGGGTGTCTTCGTCACGCCCTCCCTCAACGGCCTCACCGCCGCCATCACCCAGGCCATCAACGATGGTTTGCCTCAAGATTTCCGTAAGTCCTTCGTCGTGGTTAAGGATCCTCCCGCGAACAAGAACCTGGGCCATGCCTTTAATCCGGCCAGCTTCGAGTTCTTCATCGTGCATAAGAGCCTGGCGGTGCATGGTGTGTCGCCGCAGGTGGCGCAGGCCATCAAGGGTTTCCTGGTCTGGGATGTCGCTAACAGCGGCGGCCAGGCGTACATCGAAAAGCTCAATTTCCGCGAGATCAGCAACAAAACGCTCACGGTCGGCGATATCCCGGTGCCGGACACGCTGCGCAAGGTTATTCAGGCCACTGCCGATGGCCTCAGCACGACGGGCTCATAGGGAGGGCAGGTCTAGATGAGGAGCAACCTTTACAGGGCTGGGGCCGCAGCCATGCTGGTCGGCGCCCTTCCCTTCGGCGCGGCCGTGGCGGCTCAGGCGCCGTCGCACGCCACCCGCCCACACCTGTACCACGTGACCATCGGGGTCGACTCGCCCTACGGGTTGATGACGGTCAACGAGTTTCTGCCCGGACGGCTGACCGTCCACGTGGGCGACAGCGTGCAGTGGACCAATGCCAACGGCGCCGAGCCGCAAACGGTGACCTTCGGTCCCATCGACTACACGCCGGCCCTGTTCCTGAGCCTGGACAACCTGGAGGCCAACCCGGTCATCGTGAAGCCACAGGGCAGCCGCGTGCTGCGCGACGCCAGCACTATCCATTCGTCCGGCGCCTTGATGAGCGGCGTGAAGGGGCTCGGGCTAAGTTACACCCTTACCTTCCGCAGTGCGGGGACCTACTTCTACCGTTCGCTGTTTCACCCCTTGATGCTGGGCGAGATCGACGTCGTACCCTCCTCGCAGCCGGCCTCGGCCGACCCGCCGGACCGCGGCGACAGCGCGGTGACGGCGTTGCGCTCGACCGCCGATGCCCTGCTCGTCGAGCAGCAAAGCGACGCGGGCGCAGCGGACAGCGGCGGGGTTGGGGTGAACGTCGGCTTCGGCAATAAGGACGTGTCGCTCAACATCTTCGCGCCCGCCGGCATCCAGGTCCACGTCGGCGACACCGTGACGTGGCAGACCAAGGAGACGTCGGGCGACCCGCACGCTCTCTTCTTCATCACCGCGGCAACGGCTACCAATCCGGGCGCCGCGCCGCTGTACACGAGTCTGGCCGCCGACGGCGGGTTGACGGTCAACCCGAGCTACGCCAAACCTACCCTCCTGTCGGGGACGGAGGTAACGACCGGCACGATCTCGTCGGGCGGACAGTACAGCTCGGGCATCCTTTACAACTCATCCCCGGCGTACCCGAGCGCGACGCCATTCCTGTTCACGCTCAAGTTCCTCGCTCCGGGGCGGTACTACTATATCGATCCGTTCCACGGCAACGGCACGCAGGGCCAGGTGCATGTGCTGCCGTAGGGGCCCTCACCCCCAACCCCTCTCCCGTGCGCGGGAGAGGGGAGCAGGAGGCTCTCGCTCTCGATTCAGTTTTCGATCTCACGAACCGTTCCTGGAGGTAGGG
>JAABUZ0100009266.1_pt1 | contig 11319 bp, 11 predicted proteins | sample 5562091 | NCBI WGS metagenome assembly JAABUZ01 (sample SAMN12813069, study PRJNA571459) | rock metagenome | isolation source: Antarctica rocks | place: Antarctica: Victoria Land, Linnaeus Terrace sud | collected 2015-12-21
GCGCGCCGGTCCTGGCCGACTCGCTTTCGCTGGCGTTCTTGGTGCTTCTGGAAAGCTTGAACCCCGTCGAGCGCGCTGTCTTCCTGCTGCACGACGTGTTCGCCTATTCCTACGATGAGATCGCGGCGATCGTCGGCAAGAGTGCGCCCACCTGCCGGCAGATCGCGGTACGGGCGCGGCGCGCCGTACAGGCCCGGCGGCCGCGCTTCACGCCATCGTCGACGCAGCGGGAGCACCTGACGCGGCGCTTCGTCCAGGCGAGCACCGAGGGCGACATGCCCGCCTTGCTCGCCCTCCTCGCCGACGACGTCATCGCGTGGACGGACGGCGGCGGCAAGGTGAGTGCGGCCCGCCGCCCGATCCACGGGGCGATCAACGTCGCGCGCTATCTCCTGGGCATCCGCGTCAAGGCGCCTGGTGCGGTCTCGCGCCTCTGCTGGATTAATGGTCAGCCCGGCCTCGTGGCTGAGGTCGCGGGAGAGGTCGTGGCCGCTGGGGCGCTCGAGATCGCGGGTGAGCGCATCGCCGCGATCTACGTCGTTGCCAATCCCGACAAGCTGCACGGGCTGGCGCTAGGCCTGTCACATCCTGGGTCGGTCGGTCGTCTCCTCTCGTAGGAGACGACAGGATGGGTGCGATGGGTGACGCGGCGCGACGAGTGAGGAAAGGGGCGACAGCTATGGCGCGGGTGTTGGTAACGGGCGGGACGGGGGAGTTGGGACGCGCGGTGGTGGCGCGGCTGGTCGCGGCGGGACACTCCGTGCGGGTGCTCAGCCGCACGGAGACCCCGCGCATCCCCCCAGGCGTGGAGGCGGCGCGGGGCGATCTCGCCACGGGGGTTGGGGCGCTCGCGGCCGTCGCGACGGTCGAGGTGGTCGTGCATTGCGCGAGCAATGGCCACCGCACCGTCGAGGTCGCGGGGACCGCGCGGCTCGTCGCGGCGGCGGCGGCGGCGGGGGTGCGGCGCCTCGTCTACATCTCGATCGTGGGCGTGGATCGCAATCCGTTCGCGTATTACCGCGCGAAGCTGGACGCCGAGGGGATCGTGGCGCGCGGAGATGTCCCATGGACCATCCTGCGCGCCACGCAATTTCATAGCCTGATCCTGCGCGTCCTGCGGGCCCAAGGCCGGTTGCCGGCGTTGCTCGTGCCGCGCGGGTTTCGTCTTCAGCCTATCGCCGCCGAGGACGTGGCCGCGCGGCTGGTGGAGCTGGCGCTCGGCGACCCGATCGGGTACGCGCCCGACATGGGCGGCCCCGACGTATGCACGGTCGAGGACCTGGCGCGGGCCTACCTTGCCGCGGCCCAGGAGCGGCGCCCCCTCCTGAGCGTGCCCATCCCTGGCCGCGCGGCCCGCGCCTTCCGTGACGGCGCGCATGTGACTCCGGAGCGCACTGTCGGCGCGCTGACATGGGACGATTACCTCCGCGCCCAGATGAGCGCCCCCGCGGGCATGACCGCGCACGATCGCGGCATCGTCGAGTGATGCAGCATGAAAGGATGGAAGATGATGAGTCAACACACCGCAGCGCCGGGGGGCGGATGGCCGCGCGTTGGCCTCGCCGCCTTAGCCCTGGGATCGGCCTTTGTCGGTGTCTGGGCGACGCTGGCCCCGGAGTCCTGGTTCGCGACCTTCCCGGCCCCTGGGCACCCCTGGGTGGCCCTGTTGCCGCCCTACAACGAGCATCTCGTGCGCGACGTGGGCGAGCTCAACCTGAGCTTCGTCGTCCTGCTCACCTGGGCGGCGGTCTCGCTGGAGCGGCGTCTGGTCCAGGCCGTGCTGGTGGCGTATCTGGTGTTCGCGGTGCCACACTTCATCTACCATGCGGGCCACCTCATGCATGTCCCGCCGGGTGACGCGTACGCGCAGATCATCGGCATGCTGGTCTTCATCGCGCTCCCCCTCGCGCTGCTTGCTACGCTGGGCCGCCGACCCCTGCCCGGCGCCGACACATGAACCTCTGTGTCGGCGGCGAAGACGTGCGCCTGCTCGACGGATTGAAAACGCCCCTCGACGGCTCCGAGCTCACGATCGTCCCGGCCGTGGCAGGAGGCTAACGCCAGGGCTGCGGGCACCGCGTACAACGCAACTACCCGAGCGCGTCGCCGCGGTCGTACGCGCGTTGGAATAGCGGGCGGCGCGCCGTGGACTTGCTCAGCGAACTGTTGACGCTGCTGGGAAGGCGAGTTCCGGCTCAGGGCGCACCGGTTGGAGGGACGCCAACATAGCGCGCGCGGGGACGGATCGGGGCATGTGCCGCGTATTGCTCGATGGCGTGCGCGATCCAGCCGATGGCGCGGCCCAAGACGAATAGGATTAGCGCGCCGTCCGAGGGCAGGCCGAGCGTCGCGGCGACCGTTACCAGACCGACTTCGACCGAGGGCGCGACGCCCAGGAGGGCGTCCGCCTCCGCGACGGTGGCGCGGGCGAGCGCGACGGCTGGCGCGTCGGGGTAGGCCGCCCCCGCCAGGTCGAGCAGGGCCGCGCCGCGCGGGTCCCCTGCGGGGTAGAGCGCATGGCCGAACCCCGGCAGCGCCTCGCCGCGCGCCAGGCGTCGCTCGATCGCGCCGCGCACCCCGCCCGGCGTCCCGGCCTCGCCCAGGAAGGCCTCGACGCGCCGTGTCTGTGCCCCATGGTCGATGCCCTGCGCCGCGGCGAGCCCGGCCTGCACCACGGCGTAGGGCGTCGAGTTGACGGAGGCCACGCAGCGCGCGACGAAGGTCGCCGCGGTGAGCTCGTGATCGGCGCAGAGCGTCAGCGCCGCGCCGATGAGGGCAGCGGCGCGCGGGTCACCCGGCGCCCACACGCCCTGGAGCGTGGCGGCGAGGCCCTGGTCGGAGTCGTCCCGACCGACGGCGGCTAGCGCGAGGAGCCAGAGGATGCGCGCGCCCGTCGCGACGACAGCGGTGGGGCGCAGGTCGTACGCGGCTGGGTCGCCCGCCGCAGCCACGGGTAGGAGGGCCTGCATCACGGCGAGGGGCGGCGCACCCTCCAGCGCCCGCCGCGCGGCGCGCAGGGGCGGCGTTAGGGCGCGGCCGTCGGCGGCGACGAGCGCGGGGAGGGGGGGATTATCGTCCCCGACCCAGAGGAGGGTGACCACCGCCTCGACCGGACGCGACGACGCCAGGGCCACGGCGTCGCGCCCACGGTAGTACAGGTGGCCGCTGTCGATCAGCGTGATGGCCGACTCGAGCACCGGAGCGCCCAGGTAGAGCGCCGCCTCCGCCGCGCGCGCCGGGTCGCGGCGTTGGTCCGCGCGCCCCTTGAGCCGCAGGATGTCTTCCGCCCGATACCGGCGCGCGCGGCGCCCCTCGCCGCCGCCCTCCGAGCGGACTAGGCCCCGACTGACATAGGCGTAGAGCGTGGGCAACGCCACCCCCAACGCCGTGGCCGCCTCCCGCGCTGTCAGGTAGCGCGAACCGTCCACCTCTCTTCTCACCCCGTTCCCTCCTCGTCCTCCCCGTGTTCCCTGCCCCGGCATGACGCGGCATTGAGTAATCGTCCCACGCGTATCATAACACGTTGATTTATGAATCAATGTTGACAGTTGATAGCGACACGCCGTACTATCGTGGTGGGCGCTGTGACGGCGCGTGGATGGGGAGAGTACGGGGAAGGGCGTTACGATGGCGAAGACGGTGGCGAAGACGGTGGCGGGGATAGCGATCGCGTTGGCGATCGGTGCGCAGATGGTCGGGGTGCGGGCGGCCGGGGCGGCCGGGGCGACACCTTTCGCGGTGACGAGCCCGGCGTTCGCTGACGGCGGGCCGCTGCCGACGAGCAGCGAATACGGAGGTGGCTTCGGGTGCCATGGGTCCAACCGCGCCCCGACGCTGACCTGGCGCGGCGTCCCGGCGGGGGTGCGCAGCTTCGCCCTCGCGGTGGTGGACCCCGACGCGGCGCCGTTCGCCGCAGGCGGCTGGGTGCATGACGTGGTCTACGACATCCCGGCCGCCGCGCGGGCGCTGGACGCGACGACCCTCGCGCGCTCCACGTCCGGGACCAACAGCTTCGGAACGCGCGCCTTCGGCGGCCCCTGTCCGCCGGCCGGCGGACAGCCGCACCACTACGTGTTCACGCTCTACGCCCTGGGCGTGGCCCGGCTATCCGGCCACGCCCTCACCCGCGACGCCCTGCTGCGCGCCATGGCCGGGCATATCGTCGGCGCCGCCAGCATCGTCGGCACGTTCAGCCGCCTCTAAGAGGGCCGGGAGCAGCAGGCAGGGAGCGGGTACGGATATGTCGCACGAGCACGAGGGACAGGGCGCGCCGCACGTCGATGTGTCGCCGGACGACGCGCGCTGGGGCCACGCCGACGGCCCAGGCGACCGGGGGCTGCGTGTACATTACGTGCGGACCGGCGACGGCGCGCCGGTCGTGCTCCTGCACGGCTGGCCCGGTTTCTGGTACGATTGGCGGCGCGTCCTCCCACTCCTGGCGGGAGGGGTGGACGTCGTCGCCCCGGACCTCCGCGGCTTCGGCCGCTCCGCGTGGCCCGACGGCCCGCCCGAGGTGGTGTCCACGCCGCGGGCGTTGGCCGCCGACGTGTCCGCCCTCCTCGACCACCTGCGCCTCGACGCGGCGGTCGTGGTAGGCCACGATCTCGGGGCGACGGTGGCCCAAGCCCTGGCGCGCGCGGCTCCCGCGCGCGTCCGCGCCCTGGTCCTGTGCAACCCGCCCTACCCGGGCATCGGGCTGCGTCGCTTCGATCCGTCGGTCCAGCCCGAGTTTTGGTACCAGCACCTGCACGCCTTGCCGTGGGCCGAGCGCCTGATTGGCCACGACCGGGAGACGGTGCGCCTGTACCTGACCCATTTCTACGACCACTGGGCGGGGCGCAAGGAGGCGGTGCGCCCGCGCGAGTTTGATTGGATCGTGGACGCCTACGCGCGGCCGGGTGCGATGCGGGCCAGCATCGCGTACTATCGCGCCCGGGCCGCAGAGCGCCTGCGGGAGGCGACCGCCGGCCCGCCCGCGACGCGGATCGCGCACCCGACCGTCGTCGTGTGGGGAGAAGCCGACCCGGTGATGCGCGCCGCCTGGTCCGACCGCCTCCCGGAGTATTTCGCTGATGTGACGCTGCGCCTGCTACCCGGCGTCGGCCACTTCGTCCCCATCGAGGCGCCCGACGAGGTCGTCGCGGCCGTCCACGAGGCCCTGGCACGGCCCCGCGTATGACGGAGCGCCGCCGAGGAGGAAACGGATGATGGACCCGACCCGGAGAGAGTACCTCGTCGCCCACGCACGCGCCTGGATCGACGCCTGGAACCGGCGCGACCTCGACGCGATCCTCGCGCACTATGCCGCGGACGTGCATTTCGCGGCGCCGACCGTGGCCACACGCTGGGGCCGGCCCGACGGCGTGCTCCACGGCACGGGGGAGTTGCGCCGGCACTTCGCCCGCGGCCTCGAGAACGCCCCCGGCCTGCGCTTCGAGCTCATCGATGTCCTGTTCTCCGTCGGCGACATGGCTATCCTGTATCGGCGCGAAACCGGGGCGACAGCAATCGATGCCGTGACGCTCGACGCGCACGGACGGGCCGTCGCCGTCGTCGTGTACTACACGACCCCACCGGCTTAGACGCCGTCCGCCCCAATCATGCCGGAGCCCGATTTCCGCCAGTTGGCCCTGCGCTTCACCGACCCGGTGCAGCACGACTACGAGGTGATCCGCGACATCGTGCTCGCCGACGCCACGATCGCTGAGCGTAGCCAGGCTACAGGGCTCGACCGCGAGACCGTCGGGGAGAAAGCGCGCCGCTTCGTCAAGGGCGGCATGATGGGCCTCGTCGACCGGCGGACGACCACGACGAAGGGGCAACACCAGTACCCCGAGGTCGTCGCCGCATACATCCTGTATCTGAAGCAGCTCTACCCGGCCATCCACGACCGCGAGGTCGCGCGCATCGTCGGGCGCAAATATGGCTACAAGACCAACCACCACACGGTCAAGGTTTTCCTGGAGCGTACTGCTATCCCGGTGCAACTCCCGCTGCCGGTGATCGGCTACCACCAGTTCGACGACGCCTATCGGGCGCGCTGGACGGTGGTGCGCCTCTTCTATGAGGGCTGGCATCGCTCCAGCATCGCCGGCCTCCTCGGGCTCTCGCGCCAACATGTCTGGAACATCCTGCGCGCGTTCGAGCGCGACGGCTTTGCCGGGCTGGAGGACAGGCGCGCCTGTCCGGCGGCCCACCCGCCCCAGCAACTCACGCTGCCCTTCCTGAAGGACGTGCTGGAGGTCCAGCGGGAACACCCGCGTGCCGGACGCTTCCGCGTGCGCGGCCTGCTGAAACGGCGGACGGGGCGGGAACCGCCGAGCGAGGCGACCGTCGGCCGCGCCATGGCCATCAATCGGCACCATCACGGCGCCCCCGCCGCGTGGGTAACCGATCGGCCCGATCCGTCGGACCCGGACGGCGTCATCAAGGAGATGCCCTACGCGCCCACGCATCGCCATCGCTACTGGTTCCTGGACTTCCGCTATCTGGTGCGCCTGGGCGACGACGACCAGTGGGCGTACTCGCTGTGCATCTTCGAGGGGTACTCGCGCAAGATCCTGGCGGGCATGGCCACGGAACATCAGGACACCGTCGCCGTGCTCCAACTCCTGTCCGCCGCGCTGGGCGAGTACGGCCGGCCTGAGGGCCTCGTGTCGGACAACGGGTCGGTTTTCACCTCCGACGCCTACGAGGGGCTACTCGACGCGTTGGGGATTGAGGTGTGCCACATCGAGAAAGGCAAGCCGTGGCAGGATCTCGCCGAGGCGCAGTTCAAGGTGCAACTCCGGCTCTCCGAGGTGGCGTTCCAGCAAGCGGAGGGCTTCGCCGAGGTGCAGGAGCGGCACGCCGCATTCGTCGAGGCATTCAATACCACGCCGCACTGGGCGCATCGGGAGCGGGAGGACGGGCTGCGCGCGCCGGTCGAGGTCCTGAGGTGGGCGCGTGGCGCGGAGGTCGATGCCGCAGTGTTGCACCGGGCGCTGCGCCACCTGCACGTCGAGCGCGTCGTCAACACGCGGGGCTACGTCAGCGTGCAGCGCTTCTATATCTACGCCGAGCGTGGATTCTCACGCACGCGCGTCTCGGTCTGGCTCTACGACGGACGCCTGGAGGTGGCGCACCGGGACACGCTGCTCGCGCACTACACCTATCGCTATGACCGGCACGCCTGGCGCGTGCACGCCGTGGCGGCGCCGCACCTCTACCACACCCCGTATACATCGCCGCAGCTCGAGTTGTGGGAACTCGACGATGCGCAGTGGCGCAAAGTGACGGCGCGTCCCTACGAGCGGCGCCCACGGCCGGCCGACACCGGCGCGCGTCAGCTCCCGCTGCCCGTCGTCGGGCTGCTCGCGGTCCTCATCGGGACGTGGGTCGGCTGAGGCGACGCGGGCAGCGTCCGCGCCTCCCTCCCCGGTCGCCCTCTCACTCATCGCGGCGGCGACGGGCGCGCATGACCTGGACACGCAGCCGGGCCTGCTCCCGCTTGACCTCCTCGCGACACGCGTCGCAGTACCTGGACACCGGGCCGCGTTCGCCCCGGATCACCGTCTCCCGCTCCCCACAGGAGGCGCATTTAAGGCTCATGCACACATTTGATGATGCGGATCCAGGCGTCAATCAGGCGTGATTGACGCCTACACGGGTCGCCTGTTCTCTCGCCGAATATCGACCTCCTGCCGTCGCCGTTATTGTTCGCCGACTTACGATTCGTGCATGACTGATGGTGCCGATTCGTGCCTAACACCAATCTGAGCTCTATGTTGCGTCCAATGGTCGCCAATTTGGTCTTTCCCCGCTTCATCAAATGTGTGCATGACCCGCATTTAATACGCCGCTCCTTGATCGCCATGCCACCCTATCCAAATGTTACGCTAGTTTTTCTTAAAACTAGCGTAACATCCTGGCGAGGGGGTGTCAAGGAGACAAAGACCCCCGCAGCGAGGGAGACCCGGCGCTGTTTGCAATGCGCTATGGCCACAACGCATCAGTCGTCCTATGGCGAGGATATCTTCCTTTCATGTGAACAGATCCACCACCTCCACCTAAGACTTCCTGCCGCATGCCACTGGACGGGGGCCGCGCCTCTGCGGAAGTCGGCTTCCCAGCAGCGTCAACAGTTCGTTGAGCAAGTCCAGCGCGCCGTGATGTGCGGATAGAGGACGGCCACGCACGCGAGGAGCCAGAGCAGCGCGCGGACGCGCGTCGCGGCCGAGGGCAACTGGCCCGGCGTGCGCCGCCCCGATGGCCAACGGCTCGGCTAGGCGGGCAGGGCTACCCGGACAGCGGCGGTCACGGTCGCGCCGGCGATCTCCAGAGGGATGGTGCTGCGCGTGGCGCGGCTGAGGACGAAGGCACCTTCGAGGGCGGCGAGGACGGCAATCGCGAGTTCGCGCGCCCTGCCGTCGGGGATGCCGGCCGCGGCGAAGCGCCCGGCCGCCGCAGTGATCCAACTGTCGAAGACATCCGCGGTAGCCTGCCGGAGCGGTTCGCTGGTGCTGGCGACTTCGAGGGCGACAGTGGCGATCGGGCAGGCGTCGGCGTAGTCGGTCGCGCGCAGCGTCTCGGCGGCGCCCGCAAAGAAGTCGCTGACCGCGGCGACGACATCGGGGGCGGGATCGAATATGGCGTCGATCAGCTGGAGGTAGACGTGGCCCGACCGGCGGATCACCTCTGCGCCCAATTGCTCTTTGCCACCCGGAAAGAAATGGTACAGCGACCCGAAGGGGGCGTTGGCCGTGTCCACGATTTGCTTCACGCCGGTGCCAGTGTAGCCCTGACGGCGGAACAACGCGGCGCTGGCGTCCACTATCCGGTCCTTGGTGCTTGCCATGCGGGCTCCTCGTCTTCGCTGTCGCGCGGTTGCGCGGGGTCTCACCAATAGTGTATCATATCGCTAGAGCGATCTATCAACTGTATGGAGTGAGCGTCGGAGTGTGTCATGCCTGAGGTGACGGTGTCGGCGGGGGCCATCGCATACGAGGACACGGGCGGCGGCGGCCCCGTTGTCGTCCTGCTGCACGGACTGCTCATGGACGGCTCGCTGTGGCGCCATGTGGTCGCTGACTTACGCACAGACCATCGCTGTATTATGCCGACGCTGCCGCTCGGCGGGCACCGCCGCCCCATGCGCCCCGACGCCGACCTCTCGCTCCGCGGGCAGGTCCGGCTCGTGGCGGAGTTCCTGGAGCGTCTCGACCTGTGCGCGGTGACGCTCGCGGGCAACGACTGGGGCGGGGCGCAGCTGCTCATCTCCGAAGGACGCGACGAGCGGCTCGGACGCCTCGTGCTCTGCTCGTGCGAGGCTTTCGACAACTACCCTCCCGGCCTCCCTGGGCACGCGGTCGCGCTCGCCGCGACAGCGCCTGGCGGGCTGAACGCCGCGCTGCAGCCGCTGCGCCTGCGCCCGCTGCGGCACCTGCCGGTCACCTGGGGCTGGATGTCCAAACGTCCGGTCCCGCACGAGGTCATGGATGCCTGGCTGCGCCCGGCGCTCACGCAACGGGAGATCCGGCGTGACCTCCGCAAGTACGTGCGATCCATCCCGCCGAAGGCCGAGTTGCTCACATGGGCCGAGCGGCAGCGCGCCTTCGACCGTCCGGTCCTCGTCGCCTGGGCCGCCGAGGATCGCGTCATGCCGCCGGAGCACGGGCGACGGCTGGCCGCCCTCTTCCCGCGCGGCCGGCTCGTCGAGATCCCCGACAGCTACACCCTCATCCCGGAGGATCAGCCCCTAACGCTCGCCGCGCACATCCGCGCGTTCGTCCGGGACACGCAAGTCGTCCCAGACGGGCTATGAGTGCGCTCCGTGACCAGCGGACCCACGACGTCGCACACAAGGAGATAGTGGTCCAATTAAGGCCGCCCTTGGGATCGGGGAGCGCCCGGCCCCGGCCCCGCTCCAGATCAAGGCCAACGGCGTGTTCGTTTCCGTCAGGGGCCGGGATATACTCGACATAACACAGGCGCTCGACGGGCTCCCGGCCCAGTTCGCGCGCCTGGACACGCGGCGGGAGGAACGCCGGCTCGTCTATAGTGAGGGTAGCTGGCGCATCGACCCGTGAACTCGTGACGACGAGACGAAAGGACGCCTATGGAACACGACATAACGACGGCGACGACGGGCGGGACCGGGACAGACCAACGGTAGTCGGCGTGGTTGGGGAGGCTGACGCTGACGTCGGACCGGCTGGTGCCGCGTCACATGAGGACACGGAGGCGCGGGCGCGGACGTCCCTGGTGTATGTCTCCGTGTCCCCCGACGTGTGGGCCTTGGCCCGTGGCATCGCCGCCGTGCTCGGCGAGACCATGCCCCCGCCCGCCCGCACCATTACCCGCGCGGTAGACTGCCTCGGCCCCGACCGGGCGCGCGCCTTGCTTGTCCAGGCACTTATCGTTGAGGCTCAGGGCGGGCTCACGCTCCCCGACGGCCGCCGCCGCACCCTTGGCGGCGTCTTCTTCCACCTCGTGCGCGCCAGCGACAAGATCAGCCGCGAAGATCGCGTCTCCATCTTCCCACCCCAGTTCGGGCGCAACGGGCGTGAGAAGGCGACGAGCGCTGCACCGACGCCGGCCACGCCGGCACCGTCAACCTCTGCACCGTCGCCGACCTGGGCAGGCGACGACTACCGCCGTATCATAGCCGCGCTACAGCACGAGACAGGGAGGGCAACCACCGTGAAGATCACCGTCATCGGCCGGCCCGGTGCCGCCGTCGAGCAGGGCCAGGCCGTCGCCGTCGCCCTCGTCAGCGAGAAGGTGCCGGACCTGCCCAAGGGCCTGCCGGAGCCGCCCGCCGACACGCGCTACACCGTCTTCGTCGCCCGCAAGCAGTGGGCGACAGTGGCCGAGGTCCTCGCCGCCGACCCGGAGGACGCGGCCATCATCGAGGGCTACGCCGCCCTCGACCCGCGCGTGGAGGGCATCGCCGTCTATGCCACGAGCGCCACGACTAAGCGCACACGGGCCGCTAAGCGCACGGCCACGGTGACACCATGAGCACCACGCAAGGCCGACAGGATCGGGAGAGCGCCGTTCAGTTCGCCCGCGCCTTCGCGGCCCTCCTGGTGGCGCATCACTCGCCGGACGGTGCCCCCTACATGCGCTCGTGCCACGCATCTCCCGCTCGCCTACGTCCGCTAACTGGCCTCAGCAGCCCGGTTGTTTACGTGCGTATTGTATCGAAGGCCCTGTTGTGTGCATCCTATTGATCGATGGAGGCAAAATATCGGAGAGGGCGATCGAAGCGATGGTTAGAGTTTCAGTGTGGGAGCAACGAGAGCGGACAAGAAAGGTTGCGACTTCGGCATCGCATGA
>JAABUZ0100009267.1_pt1 | contig 11319 bp, 5 predicted proteins | sample 5562091 | NCBI WGS metagenome assembly JAABUZ01 (sample SAMN12813069, study PRJNA571459) | rock metagenome | isolation source: Antarctica rocks | place: Antarctica: Victoria Land, Linnaeus Terrace sud | collected 2015-12-21
CGGGCGCCGCCGCGGGGGCGCGATGGTGAGCCCGCCCGCCCCGACCCCGCCCGCCGCGGTGCGCGCCATCCGCGGCGCGACCACGGTCGAGGCCGACGAGGCGTGCGCCGTCTCGGCCGCGACGCGCGAACTGCTCGCCGCGATCGTGGAGCGCAACGACGTGCACCCCGACGACCTGATCAGCGCCGTGTTCACCGTGACCGGCGACCTCACGAGCGCGTTCCCGGCGCTCGCCGCGCGCGAGATGGGGTGGACCGACGTGCCGCTCCTCTGCGCGCTCGAGATCCCGGTCGCGGGCGCGCTCGCGCGCTGCGTGCGCGTGCTCCTGCACGTGACGAGCGCCCGCCCCCGCGCCGCGATCGACCACGTCTACCTGCGCCGCGCCGTGGCGCTCCGCCCCGACCTCGCCGCCCGCCCCGCCGATGACGCCTGACGCCCTGCTCGCGCCGCCGCCGGCCGGGCCTACGATACCGCCTAACGTGTCGCCTCACGCCTCCCCCGCCGCGGACCGCGCCGCGCGGCTCGCCGCCGCGGGCGCGACCGGGGCGACCGACGTGCTCGCCGCCGCGCGCGCGCTCGAGGCCGCGGGGCGGCGTGTCGTGCACCTCGAAGTCGGGGAGCCGGACGCGCCCACGCCGCCGCACGTCGTGGAGGCGGGCGTGCGCGCGCTCCGCGACGGGCTCACCCGCTACGGGCCGACGGCGGGGATCCCCGAGCTGCGCGCCGCCGCGGCCGCCGCGTTCACGGCGCGCGGCGTGCCGGCCGAGCCGGCGCGGGTGGTCGTCGGGCCGGGCGCGAAGGCGCTGCTCTTCAGCACCCTGCTCGCCGCGGTCCGTCCGGGCGACGAGGTGCTCGTCCCCGACCCCGGGTACGTCGCATACGGCGCGATCACGGAGTTCGCCGGCGGGCGCGCCGTGCCCTACCGCCTCGACGCCGCGCGCGACTTCGCGGTCGACGCGGACGCGGTCGCGGCGCGCCTCACGCCGCGCACGCGCGTGCTCGTCCTCAACGCGCCGCACAACCCGACCGGCGCGGTGATCGACGCGCCCGCGCTCGAGCGCCTGGCCGATCTGGCGCGGCGGCACGACCTGCTCGTCGTCTCGGACGAGATCTACGCGCGGCACGTGTACCCGCCGGAGGCGCCTAACGCCGACACGCCCGACGGCCGGGGCCGCGGGACCGTCCCGGCGCACCCGAGCGTCGCGGGGCTCCCCGGGATGGCCGGGCGGACCGTCGTCGTCGACGGCTTCTCGAAGGCGTACGCGATGACCGGCTGGCGGCTCGGCTACGCGGCGCTCCCGGCCGCGCTCGTCGCGCCGGTCACGGCGCTGCTCGCGCAGAGCGCGACGTGCACGCCGACGTTCGTGCAGCACGCGGGCGTCGCGGCGCTCGCCGGCCCGCAGGACGGCGTCGCGGCGCAGGTGGCCGAGCTGCGCCGCCGCCGCGACTGGTTCGCCGCCGCGCTGGACGGCGTCGACGGTGTGCGGTGCGCGACGCCGGGCGGGGCGTTCTACGTCTTCCCGTGCGTCGCGGGCGCGCTCGCCGGCACCGGATGCTCCGTGGAGACGCTCGCGCGGCGCCTGCTCGACGGATACGGCGTGGCGTGCGTGCCCGGCACCGCGTTCGGGCCCGCCGGGGCGGGGCACCTGCGCTTCGCCTACACCGCACCGATCGACGACCTGGCCGTCGCGGTCGACGCGCTCCGCGCGTGCCTGGCCGAGTTGCGCGGACGCGTGACCGCGCAGTAGTCCGTCCCTCCTTCGTCCGGCCTCGCATCCGGCCCCGCCCATGTGCTCGATCCTTGGCGTGCTCGACCTCCGCTCCGACCCCGCCGCGCTCCGCGCGCGGGCGCTCGAGCTCTCGCGCTGCATGCGCCACCGCGGCCCCGACTGGTCGGGCGTGTTCGCCGACGGGCGCGCGGTGCTCGCGCACGAGCGGCTCGCGGTCGTCGGCGTCGATTCGGGCGCGCAGCCGCTCGTCGGCGCGGGCGGGCGCCTCGCGCTCGCCGTCAACGGCGAGGTCTACAACCACCGCGCGCTGCGCGCCCGCTACGGCGCGCCTAACGGCTCGTACGCGTTCCGGACGGAGTCGGACTGCGAGGTCATCCTGCCGCTCTACCTGGAGCACGGGCCCGACCTCGTCCACGCGCTCGACGGGATGTTCGCGTTCGTGCTCTGGGACGCGGACGCCGGGCGGTGGCTGATCGCGCGCGACCCGATCGGCATCATCCCGCTCTACTACGGGCGCGACGCGGACGGCACGCTGTACGTCGCCTCCGAACTCAAGGCGCTCGCCCCCGTGTGTGTGGACGCGCGCCCGTTCCCGCCGGGGCATCGGTGGACGAGCGGCGAGCCCGAGCCCGTGCGCTACCACCGCCCGCGCTGGCGCGACTACGACGCCGTCGCGGGCGCGCCGTCCGACCGCGCCGCGCTCCGCACGACCTTCGAGCACGCGGTCACGAGCCACCTCATGAGCGACGTCCCCTACGGCGTGCTGCTCTCGGGCGGGCTCGATTCGTCGCTCGTCGCGGCGGTCGCCGCACAGCATGCCGCGCGCCGCGTCGAGGAGGACGAGCGCGTGGCCGCGTGGTGGCCGCGGCTGCACAGCTTCGCCGTCGGGCTCGACGCGGGGCCGGACGGGGAGGGCGCGGGCGGTGACGTCTCCCCCGACCTCCGCGCCGCGCGCGACGTCGCCGCGCACCTCGGCACCGTCCACCACGAGGTCCGGTTCACCGCGCAGGAAGGGATCGACGCGCTGAGCGACGTGCTCTGGCACCTCGAGACGTACGACGTCACGACCGTGCGCGCGGCGACGCCGATGTACCTCATGGCGCGCCGCATCCGCGCGACGGGCGTGAAGATGGTGCTCTCGGGCGAGGGGTCGGACGAGCTGCTCGGCGGCTATCTCTACTTCCACCACGCGCCGAACGCGCGCGCCCTGCACGAGGAGACGGTGCGCAAGCTCGACGCGCTCCACCTCTACGACTGCCTGCGCGCGAACAAGGCGATGGCCGCGTGGGGCGTCGAGGCGCGCGTGCCCTTCCTCGACCGGCACGTGGTCGACGCGGCGATGTCGCTCGACCCCGAGGTGAAGCTGTCGGGCCGCGCCCGCGGCCGGATCGAGAAGCAGTTCCTGCGCGAGGCGTTCGCCGGCGCGCTCCCGGAGCACGTGCTCTGGCGCCAGAAGGAGCAGTTCTCCGACGGCGTGGGCTACGGCTGGATCGACGCACTCAAGGCGCACGCCGAGCGCGTGGTGGGCGACGCGGAGCTCGCGGGGGCGGGGGAGCGCTTCCCGTACCACCCGCCCGCGACGAAGGAGGCGTACCTGTACCGCACGCTGTTCGCGCGCCACTTTCCGCAGGACTGGGCCGCGCGCACGGTGCCCGGCGGGCCGTCGGTGGCCTGCTCGACGGCGGCTGCCCTGGAGTGGGATCCGTCGCTGCGCGCGGTGGTCGACCCGTCCGGGCGCGCCGTGCGCGCGGTGCACCAGGCGGCGTACTGACGCGCACGCGGCGGCCGCTGCGTCCTGCGGTGGACGTCGCGGCGTCCCCGGCGGGCGACAGGTGCCCGAACACATGGGTGCGCAAGCACATGCCTAACTCGCGGCGCACCAGGCACTTGCGTGCGGTGGGCGCGCGCGCCGCGGCTGGCGAGGCTTCTGCGAGGACGCGATGTGGTCGCCCGCGGTCCGGAGTCTCCGATGTCCACCTGTTCGCTTCCTCTCTACGGCCGCTCCGCGCGCGCGGTGCGGACGCTCGCGCGCGCGGCGACGGTCGCCGCGGCGGCGCTCGCGTCGAGCGCGTGTACCCTGCACGTGGCCGGCATCCCGATCACGATCCCCGATCCGACGCGCGCGCCGGGCCGTACGGGCGGCAGCGTGGGACGCGGGGGGTCGACCACGCCGCCGACGGCGGTCGCGGGGCGCGTGCTCACCCGGGCGGACCGGTACATCGGCGTGCCGTACCGCTGGGGCGGTACGTCGCCAGCGACGGGTTTCGACTGCTCCGGCTACACGCAGTACGTGTTCGGGCACGAGGGCGTCGAGCTCCCGCGCACCGCCCGCCAGCAGGCGGTCGCGGGGTTAGGCCGGCCGACGCGGTGGGACGCCGCCGGCCCCGGGGACCTCGTCATGTTCGCCAACGCGGGCGAGGCGATCAGTCACGTCGCGTTCTACGTCGGCGGGGGGCGCATCCTGCACGCGAGTTCGAGCGGGGGCGGCGTGCGGTACGACGACCTCGACACGCGCCGCGGGACGTGGTACCGCGAGCGGCTCGTGGCGGTGCGCCGCGTGACGAACCGTGGCCCGGCGCTCGCGCGCGGGCTGCTGAAGCAACTCGGGCTGGCGGACCTCCCGCTCGACCCGCCGGACGGCGCGCCGCGACCGCGGTGACCGGCGCTATGATCCACGGAATCATGCACCGTCGTTCCTTCCTCCACGCGGCGCTGACCGCGACCGCCGCGGGCGCCGCCGGCGCCGTCGCCGCGCAGGCGCCGCGCTACGGCGCTCAACCGGCCGCCCCGCCCAACTTCCCGCCGCCCGACGCGCGGAGCGTCTGGCTCGTCGGCGACAGCGCGCCTCCCGACCCTGCCGCCTTCGCCGCCCGGCTCGGCGCGCTCGTCCAGGCGCACGTGCCGGCGCACGGGACGGTCCGCGACAGCTACCTCGCAGACGGCGCGGTGGCCGAGTTGGAGGCCGCCGCCGCCGCGCTGTTAGGCAAGGAGGACGCGGCGTTCTTTCCGACCGGCACGCTCGCCAACAACGTCGCCGTGCGCCTGCTCTGCGTCGAGCACCGCCACGCGCTCGTCCAACACGAGAGCCACCTCTACCGCGACGAGAGCGACACCGCCGCGCGGCTCGGCGGGATCACGCTCGTCCCACTCGCCGCGGGCCGCGCCGCGCCGACGGTCGACGAGGTCGCCGCGGCGGTCGACGAGGCGGAGAAGGGGCCGTACCCGCTGAAGGTCGGGGCGATCTCGATCGAGAGCCCGGTGCGACGCGCGGGCGGCACGCTCGTGCCCGTGCCCACGGTGGCCGCGATTGCGGCGCTCGCGCGGGCACACGGAACCGGGCTGCACCTCGACGCCGCCCGCCTGCTCCTCGGCCCCCCGACGCTCGACGTGAAGGCGTACGCGGCGCCGTTCGACACGGTGTACGTCTCGCTCTACAAGTACCTCGACGCGCCGTTCGGGGCCGTGCTGGCGGGGACGAAGGCGCACGTCGCCCAAGCGCGCGAGCTGCGGCACGTCTACGGCGGGCTGATCTATCAAGGGTGGGCGCCCGCGCTCGTCGCGCTCGACTCGCTCAAGACCTTCTCCGCCCGGATCGCGCGCGCGCACGGCGAGGCCGAACGGTTGATCGCGGCGCTGGAGGCGAGCGGGAAAGTGAGGCGTCGGCCGAACGCGGACGCGTCCAACATCCACGAGCTGGAGATGAGCGAGGCGCTCGCCGCGGCGGCGTTCGAGCGCGGGCGGGCGGCGGGCGTGCGGGTCGGGCGGTGGAACGCGGGCGTCGTCCCGCTCTACGTGAACGAGACGATCACCCGCCGGCCGGTCGAGGAGTACGCGCGGCTGTTCCTCGGGTAGGCGACCGCCCGCGAATCACCGCGCCGCCCCACCCTCCGCCAAAACGCTCAGCCGAGCGGTGGCACCCCGAACACGAGGCGCGCGGTACCTGCGAGGGCGTACTGCGTCGGCGCCGTGTCCGGGAGTGCGACGACATAGCCGTTGGCCTGGAACGCGGTCAGCGTCCGCGACACGGTGGCCTGCGTGGTGCCCCACGTCGCGGTGAGTTCCTTCTGCGTGTAGGTCGCGTTCGGCCCGGCGTCGGCCCACAGCTGCAGCCACTCGCGTCGCGTGGCGTCTGCGGCCCCGTCGAGTTCGCGGCCGTAACGCCGTTGCAGGTACGGCTGCAATTCCGTGATCTCGACTGGGGCAACCGGGAGCACGGCCCGCGGCGAGTCCACCCCTCCGGCCAGCGCCGCCGAGATTTCCGCGTCGACGTCTGGAACTGGACGCATCCCGATGCAGGGCTCGACTCCATCGTCGAGCGCCTTCAGCAGCCCGCGCAGGTCCCCACGGTAGAGCGCATACAAGGCGTCAACCGCCCCGGGGGCGACCGGAGAACGCGCCGCGCGGGCGGGGTCCGCCCGTCGATCCTGGTACCGCGCGTCGAGCAGCGCATGGAGTTCGTCGAGCGACAGCGGCTCCAGCACGAGGGGGGACGTGAACACCGAGTGCACCTGTTTATGCGTCCCCAAGACCGTCAGCATCGCATCGGCAGTGCCCACCAGCACGTAATGCAGTCCCGGGTGCATCAGCATCGGGTCGCGCAGACTTTGGAGCAGGTCGGCGGCATGCCGTGCGTCGCGGGTGCTCAGGCTCTCCAGGTTGTTCAAATGCAGCACGACGCCCCGCGCGTCCGAGCCGCGGACCATCGCGAGGAGATCGCGCATGATCCGCGGCCCGTCGATCATCAAGTCCTTGGGCGTGACAACCGTGACGCCGCGCGTTGCCGTTGCACCGAAGCCGGCGGCCGAGAAGCCTCCCCCGCCTGTCGGCAACCGGTCAGCCCGCACGAGCAACTGGGCCGCCTGCATCGCCGGGTTGCCGCCACACTGGGGGCGGTTGGTGAGCAAGGTATCGTACAAGGCGCCGAGCACTCGACCAAAGAGTCCCTCGACCGTGTCCTTCAGGATGAACGGCACCACACGGTCCGTGGTCAGGTACGCGTCCGCAATCAGGCGCGCCTTGAGCACTTGGACGAGCGTGGTTTTGCCGACCCCGGGCACTCCTGCCACCGCCTGGCGGGACGACTCACCGCCGAGGATGCGGGCTCGCAGCCGCTCAAGTTCCTGCGAGCGCCCGACAAAGAGCGACGCGGGGTGCCGGCTGTCCGACGCCCCCTCCAAGGTGTCCTGCCAGAAGGGTGATCCCTGCAGGTTGTAAACGTTCCAAACCGTGGGCAGCGGATCCAGCGGCATCGACAGATGGACGGCAGGAGACGTTATACAACCTGTAACAGAATTCGTGCATAGGATACACTTATACAACGCTTATAAACATAAGCAAGTTATGCAGTCAGAGCGATCGGTGGTGGATAACGCGTCCGGTGTCCTCGCGCTCACGGCGGCGGGCTCCTCACTCGAGGGTCATCCGCGAGGTCGTTGCGCGGAGCCCCGGCGCGCGCGTCGCGACGTCATCCAGGTACCCCGCGCGGATCGCGGCCGCGTGCACCTCCGCGTCGCGCGGCGTCACCACGCGGAACCGCCCCCGCGCCGCCGCCCAGTCGTTGAGCAGTGCGCGCCCGCGCGCACTCCCCGTCGCCGCGACGTGCTCGCCCAACAACGCGCGCAGCACCGCCTCGTCCTCCGCCTCGAGGCCGCCGAGCACCGCGAGCTCGTCGTTCACGCACTCGGCGAAGGTCCCGGCCTCGTCGTACACGTACGCGACCCCGTTCGACATCCCCGCGCCGAAGTTGCGCCCCACGGGGCCGAGCACCGCGACGATGCCGCCCGTCATGTACTCGCAGCAGTGCCCCCCGGCGCCCTCGACCACCGCGATCGCGCCCGAGTTGCGCACCGCGAAGCGGTCGCCCGCCTGGCCCGCGGCGAACAGCCGCCCGCGCGTCGCGCCGTAGAGTGCGGTGTTGCCGAGGATCACCTGCCGGTGCGCCTCCACGCCGTCGCGCGCCGCCGGGAACGGCCGCACGGCGATCGTCGCGCCGTTGAGCCCCTTGCCGGGGTAGTCGTTCGCCTCGCCCTCGAGCGCGAGGTGCATGCCCGCGATCGCGAACGCGCCGAAGCTCTGCCCCGCGGTCCCGGCGAAGTCGAGTCGCACGTGCCCGTCCGGGAGCCCCGCGTCGCCGCACCGCTCGGCGATCCAGCCCGCGACGCGGGCGCCGACCGCGAGGTGGTGGTTGCGGATCGCGTAGCGGCCGGCGAAGGGGCGTCCCGCGCCTAACGTCGTCACGGCGTCGCGCAGGATGGCCTCGTCGAGCGTCTCGCCGTGCGTCCGCGCCGCGCGCACAGCCGCCGCCGACGTGGTACGGCGTGTCGGCTCCCCGGGCCGCTCCGCCCGCGTCAGTAGAAGTGACAGGTCGAGCATCGCCGACCGCGGCACCTCCGGACGGTCGACGCGCTCGAGCAGGTCCGCGCGCCCGACGATCTCGTCCACGGACCGCGCGCCCAGCGCCGTGAGCAGCCGCCGGACCTCCTCGGCCACGTTCGTGAAGAAGGCGATCGCGTGCTCGGGGCGGCCCGCGTACTTGGCGCGCAGGTCCTCGCGCTGCGTGGCGATCCCGGTGGGGCAGGTGTTGTTGTGGCACTGCCGCGCCATCGCGCACCCGAGCGCGACGAGCGCCGCCGTGCCGAACCCGAACGCCTCCGCGCCTAACAGCGCGCCGATCACGACGTCGCGCCCCGTCTTGAGCCCGCCGTCCACGCGCAGCTCGACGCGGTGGCGGAGGCCCTGCCGCACGAGGACCTGCTGCGCCTCGGCCAGCCCCAGCTCCCACGGCGAGCCGGCGTGCTTGATCGAGGAGAGCGGCGACGCGCCCGTGCCGCCGTCGTGGCCGGCGATGAGCACGTAGTCGGCGTACGCCTTCGCGACGCCCGCCGCGACGGTGCCCACGCCGGCCTCGGCGACGAGCTTCACGCCGACGCGCGCGCGCGGGTTCACCGCGCGCAGGTCGTAGATGAGTTGGGCCAGATCCTCGATCGAGTAGATGTCGTGGTGCGGCGGCGGCGAGATGAGCGACACGCCGGGCACCGCATGCCGGAGCCGCGCGATGAGCGCGGTGACCTTGTGCGCGGGGAGCTGCCCGCCCTCGCCGGGCTTCGCGCCCTGCACGATCTTGATCTCCAACTCGTCGGCGCGCGCGAGGTACTCGGTCGTGACGCCGAAGCGGGCCGACGCGACCTGCTTGATGCGGTTGTCGCGCCGTTCGCCGAGCGGACCGGGGGCCCAGAGTGCGGGGTCCTCGCCGCCTTCGCCGGAGTTGGAGCGCGCGCCGATCGCGTTCATCGCCTCGCCGAGCGTCGCGTGCGCCTCGGGGGAGAGTGAGCCTAACGACATCGCGGAAACCACGAACCGCTTCCGGATCTCCTCGACCGGCTCCACGTGGTCGAGCGGCACGGGGCGCCCGCGGCGCACGCCGAGCAGGTCGCGCGGGTGCGCGGGGCGGCGCCCGTCCTGCGCGTCGCGGAAGCCGCCCCACGCGGCGGCGCGCTTCGACGCGTCGGCCGCGCCCGCGTCGTCGCCCCCGGCTCCCGCGGCCACCGCCGCGGTCGCGCGCGCGGCCCGCCCCGCGCCCACGGCCTGCTGCACGGCCACGGCCGCGGCCGGCGCCCACGCGTGCGCCTCGCCCTCCTTGCGGTAGCGCACCCGCCCGTAGTCGGGGAGCGCGCCCCCACCCGCGCCCGCGGCCGCCCCCGCCGCGACGCCCGCGGCGGGGAACGCGCTGGCGTGCCAGCCGAGCACGTCCTCGCCCAGCTCGCGGAAGCCGATCCCGCCTAACGGCGACACGGTGCCGGCGAAGCAGCGGTCGATCACCTCGGCGCCGAGCCCGATCGCCTCGAAGATCTGCGCGCCGCAGTACGAGGAGAGCGTCGAGATGCCCATCTTGGCGAGGATCTTGAGCAGCCCCTTCTCCAGCGCCGCGCGCAGCCGCCGCTGCGCCCCGGCCGGCCCGGGGCGCGCGTCCTCGTCGCTCCCCCGACGGCCGTGGCCCGGCGCCTCCGCGAAGACCGCGGCGACCGACGCCATCGCGAGCCACGGGGACACGGCCTCCGCGCCGTAGCCGACGAGCGTCGCCACGTGGTGCGCGTCGACCGCGTCGCCGCTCTCCGCGACGAGCCCCACGCGCGCGCGGAGCCCCGCGGCGACGAGGTGCCGGCGCACCGTGCCTAACGCGAGCAGGACGGGGACCGGGGCGCGCTCGGGCGACGCGCCGCGGTCGCTCACGACGAGGATCCGCGCCCCGCGCCGCACCGCCCGCTCCCCCGCCCGGCAGCACGCGTCGAGCGCGCGCTCCAGCCCCTCGGGGCCGTCCGACGCGGGCCATGTGGCGTCGACGGTGGCGCACGGGAAGCCCGGCGTGTCGCGCAGCGCCGCCATCTCGCCCGGGAGGAGGACCGGGTGCTCCACGCGCAGCATCCGCGCGGCGTCCGGCTTCTCTTCCAGCGGCGAGCCGCGGCGGCCGAGGTGCATGCGGAGCGACATTACGAGGCTCTCGCGCAGCGAGTCCATCGGCGGGTTGGTCACCTGCGCGAAGCGCTGGCGCAGGTACGCCGACACCGGCCGCGGCACGCGCGCGAGCGGGGCGATCGGCGTGTCGTCGCCCATGCTCCACACCGCGTCGGCCCCGGTCGCGCCCATCGGCTCCAGCACCAGCCGCAGCTCCTCGAACCCGAGGCCGAAGGCGAGCTGCAGGGGGCGGAGCTCGTCGTGAGGCATGACCGCCGGCTCGTCGCCCGCGTCCGCGGGGAGCGTGCTCATGTGCCGCGCGATCCAGCGCGCGTACGGGCGTCGGCGGGCCACCTCGCGCTTCGCCTCGGCGCTACAGAGGATGCGGCGCCCCACGGTGTCGACGACGAGTACGCCGCCCGGGTCGAGCTTCCCCGTCTCGACCACCTCGCCGGGGTCGAAGTCGGCGACGCCGACTTCGGAGCCCGCGACGACGAGGCCGTCCGCGCGGACCTTGTAGCGGCAGGGGCGGAGCCCGTTGCGGTCGAGCGAGACGGCGACCGTGCGTCCGTCGGAGTAGGCGAGCGCGGCCGGCCCGTCCCACGGCTCGACGAGGCACTGGTGGTACTCGTAGAACGCGCGGACCTCGGGCTCGAGATCCGTGAAGCGCTCCCATGCCTGCGGCACGAGCATCATCAGCGCGTGCACCGGCGACCGCCCCGCGCGCACGAGGAGCTCGAGCGCGTTGTCGAGGCTCGCCGAGTCGCTGCCGCCGGGGACGATCACGTCGCGCAGGCGGTCGACGCGCGCGCCGAAGGCCGGCGAGTCGAGCATCTCGCGGCGCATCGCGAACGCGTTGCGGTTGCCCCAGAGCGTGTTGATCTCGCCGTTGTGGGCGAGCAGGCGGAAGGGCTGGACGAGGTCCCAGCGCGGCGCGGTGTTGGTCGCGTAGCGCTCGTGGAACACGGCGAGCGCGGTCGCGTAGGCGGGGTCGCGCAGGTCGGGGTAGAAGGCGGGGAGCTGCGCGCCGCTGAGGAGGGCCTTGTAGACGACCGTCCGGCACGAGAACGACGCGCAGTAGAGCGGCGCGACCCGCTCGGCCGCCGCACGCAACTCGATCTCGCGGCGGGCGAGGTAG
>JAABUZ0100009268.1_pt1 | contig 11319 bp, 15 predicted proteins | sample 5562091 | NCBI WGS metagenome assembly JAABUZ01 (sample SAMN12813069, study PRJNA571459) | rock metagenome | isolation source: Antarctica rocks | place: Antarctica: Victoria Land, Linnaeus Terrace sud | collected 2015-12-21
ATTGCAAGCCATAGACTCCGGGCCAATAGTGAAGCCGATCTTACCAAAGAATACAACTGGGTTTGCGGGATTACGGGCTCGCAAATGCCACTCTTGAGTGGTGCTCATATTTGTATAGATCACCTCCTGCGCATGGTGGGTTCCTATATGCCGAACGGTTTGCGCATTCACGCGGGCCGTTGCACGGAGACCAACTTCACCAAGGAGCTGGTCACGGAATTCGCAGCGGTAAGCTCTGCAGACTACGCCTTCACAATGGCACAACTAGGGTTTCTGCTAGTCTTCAAGTGCGCACAGTTTGACTGAAGTCAAACGCCAGCAGTTCACGGGACGGCGCAGCACCTCCGCCTACAAGGTATCAAATCAGGAACCAGTCCTCGCATTGCAGTGTCATGGACCGCCGGCACGGTGGACAAGGAATATCGTTTAAGCAAACGCAGTAAAGTCGATCATGCCAGCACTCACCTGCAGTTTGCCCTCCGTTCCGACATCGATTGTGGGTTTGCGCTCCAGCACCAGAGCGTACTCGCTTTGCAAATATCTGCCGCAAATCAGAAGACACTTGAGACTGTCGTCCTCACAAGTTTCCTGCCTGATCGAAACCGACACCAGTGTACCAATAGAGTGGCACGAAGAGCGTCTGAAGCATGTCGTGGAGTCTCAGCAATTTAGTCAGGCAGCTCTGGCCAACATCTTTGCAACCGCAAACGAGATGGAAGCCATCAAACGTGGCACGCCCGCTGCTAGACAGCTGGAAGGCTACATAATGTCAACCCTCTTTTACGAGCCTTCAACCAGAACAAGATTGTCATTTGAGTCAGCCATGAGCAGGCTTGGTGGCACCGTGCTGTCAACTGAGAGTGCAGGAGAATACTCATCTGCAGCTAAAGGAGAGACCCTGGAAGGTGACTAGCAGACTAACAGCTGCTGCTGGCTGCTGCTGCTGAACCATTCTTGCAAAGCCAGCCTGAGCATATACCTGTCTATCAATGACAATGCAGACACCATCAGGACAATTGAAGGTTATGCTGACTGCATAGTACTTCGACATAACTTGGCTGGCTCTGCCAAAAGAGCTGCTGCAGCAGCATCCGTCCCAATCATCAATGCTGGAGATGGACCAGGACAGCATCCAACGCAGGTGTTGCTCAAGCCAAGAGCCATATACTTTTTGCTCACAGTCTACCTCAAAAGAGCTGACATTTGCAATCAGCGCACGTCATGCCAGCTTACCCTTATTTCACGGGCTAGATCAATGATCTGTGTGCAGGCTCTTTTAGACATGTTCACCATTCAGCAGGAAGTTGGGCATCTGGACAACCTCAAGATTGGTCTAGTAGGAGATTTGGCAAATGGCAGAACTGTACGCAGCCTGGCATACCTGCTTTCCATGTATGACGGCGTCAAAATGTATTTTGTTGCGCCTGATGTGGTGCGCATGAAAGATGACATCAAGGAGTTCTTGACAGGCAGGCAAGTGCTGTTCTTATACTGCATTGACACCACTGATGGGTCTATTCCTGTTGCATGGTGACGCCTGGCCATGCTGTGCCATCTGCCATAAATTGGAGCCATTCATGCTGCTGAACAAACTGCACATGCTGAAAGCAGGACTTACATCAATCATCAGTCTCTGCAGGTGCAATTTTGCGAGGGCTTCATGTCCCTGGTGTACACATCGTGCCTGTACCTTGCTTTTGGTGCCCAGTTGAGCTTGCGTCATGCAACAGGGTGATGCCACACAGCCTGGCTAGTGACAGTCTTGCTGTATTGTGCAGAGGAGTAGATTGGCAAGAAGCTGAAAGCCTTCAAGAGGTTGCAGCTGATGTGGAGGTTCTGTATCAGACACGCATTCAAAAGGAGCGGTTCCAGGACAGACCAGAAGACTATGAAAAGGCGCGAGGCAAATACATTATCAATGCAGACTTGATGAAGATTCTGCCAAAGCAGTCTGTGGTGATGCATCCTCTACCCAGAGTGGATGAGGTGAAATATATCAAGATTGCAGCATGTTTTCTGTCACGAAGCCTGGTATGCGTGTATCTGTCATGCAGCATAAGACTGCTGAACGTAGACTGCACTGCGTTTGTTGTGAACGGTGTGCTGTGTGGCACGCACCTGCTGTTTGAATCCTTGCATCATATTTGGCAGCTTTGTTGTCCTGTGTGATGCCAGTACAATATTGCTTTTTGTCCACATCACAAACCTCAGATGCCTTGATAACACTGCATCAGATGAGATTATAGAAGCACCCTGATTGTTCTGTACAGTGAATACATCAATCCTGATATTGAAAATGGATATTTGAGTCTCTGCAGATCAATGTGGAAGTGGATGCAGACCCACGAGCTGCCTACTTCAGACAAGCCAGAAATGGGCTCTTCATCAGAATGGCGCTGCTGAAGCTGGCCCTGACAGGATAACTGAGACACTGTCTCTGCAATGCTGCAACGCTGCATATGCTACCGCTGTGCCAAAGAACGTGCCCACATGGCCTATGCTCCCTCCAATAGAGACTCAGATAGCATGTTCGTTGGGGTAAGAATTTGCGTGGCATCTGGGTGAGCTAGAACAAGAAGCATGCCATGCATTCTGTATGATATATATGTGCATTTGCACGCCACCCAGCTTTATGACCTTTTGATTTCTTGATGGATGTTACCAGCAGTCCTTGATTTTGGTTCAAGAGCAAGTCTCCGAATTGTTTTGCAGAGCTGGGGAGATCGTCCGCTCGCACCAAACATTGCAAATGTGACTGCTGAGATGTCTGTTTGTGCGTGACTGTCGTACAATCAGCTTGATGCTTGTCTGTTACTCTGTTATGCACATTTGACAGCACATGAGGGCTCCAGGCTAGCTTGCAGCTCTTAGACGGTGCTACGTATAGCGAAAGTCACAAGTCAAATCAGGTGCAGCATGAAATAATGCCGCCGATATGACTAAGCAGTCCATGCAACACGAACGAGACTGATGGACAATTGCAGCAAGCTCTGGGCCCGCGAAGCGGCAGCACCGGCCGCTGATTGCAGCTTGCTGATGAGCGCATAGCTTTCTGTGCAACAATGGCGAGCGAATTGTCGCAGCTCATAGAAAGCGAGCTCAGGAAAGCTGAGGGTGCAAACAAACCAGACGAACACCAACGTAGGTTAGCCTCTCTGAGGGTCAAGGTAAGGCTCGTAGCTGCCCACGCCGGTTGACACTGGTCTATGCAGATCAGAGCATCGCGTGCTTTGAGTGACGCTCTTCGGTGAGTGTGCTGTCGGAGCAGTAGTTCTACCTGGGCTGATCCAGATCTGCGCTGCCTGCAGACTGGTCTGGAGAAACCACCTCTGACTCTTCTTCAGAGAGTCTGCACTACCAAGAGGCAGATCATAGCCGGGGGAGTAGTAACGCTTCTGCTGGCCATACTGATTATATATGCAGCTGCAAGCCATAGACACGCCTCTACAAGGCCAGGCAGGTGGAACTTTCAGTCAATCTGCATCAAGACTGCCATTGCACACTCCTTGCACACCCCCATTGCAGCTCTGCTTGGTTTGCCGTTGATTCATGTTGTATGTGTGCACAGGTAGCACAAATTCACTTGACATGTCCAGCAGCAGCAGCAGCAGCAGCAGCAGCAGGCCACTGGTTCCGACGGGCAAAGCGGATATTCTGGACACAACCAACAGCGACAATACTGATCCTGGTTCTCCTGACCACCTTTTGACTCACACAGATGGAACAGAGTATTCTGAAGACACCACACCGATATCAGAGAACGCAATCATGACCGTATCTCCTTTGGCAGAAGGCAATTATGACGTTATATCAGCGCAGGCTGATGATGATTCTGAGCTACCCCAGGCTGAGAGTCAAGAACGCAAGAAAGCTTTGAATCCCAACTTGGCAAATGCTGGCTACCCTGGCATTGCACCAGCATTGTCACAAGATACACAGACAATCGTCCCTGCGCTGGCCCCAAGCTTGTTGGACTCGGTCATATCCACAATACAAAATTCAACAGCAGCAAATGCTCCTGCACCTAGCAGCTAGGCACAGTAGTCCTTGCAAGTCCCATGTCAAACGTGTTCTGGTCTATGTGTCACATCTGATGCAACAAATGAACCAGTAAAAGGTTCACCCAGCCTGTGTTGTCACTTTTGTTTCTGTATGCTATAGTCAGAAAAGTCGTCTTGACAGAGTAGGACCTGCCATTTGCATTGGCCTTTACAGTTATGTTCTATGTGTCCTGTGCACACTGCGTCAGGACTTCAAAGAACATGGTGAGCAGAGATCTGTGTCATCCTCACTGTGACCCAGTATGGATCTGGAGTAATGTGCATATTGCCAGGCAGCTGGCATGCATTTCAGGCCAAATCAGCCAACAGTTAGTTCAAAAGCTCTGTGTGGCTGGTCAAACAGCCATCTTCATTGCAATCTTTTTGTGAGGATTGTAACCAGATATCTCTAGATCTCCCATTGTGTACGCATCTATATCTGTCTTCTCTGTTTTTATGTGAAGCACCTGCACACGAATGCATTTTGTCTCATTTTGATAGCAGCATACAGACAAGCAGCTGGACAGAACAAATGCACTACGATCACACATGTTGCGCAAATTGCTGATCACAGCGAATCCACTCACAGGAAAGGGCCTTAAGGAGTTCTGCAGCTGCTCCTTCAGAGGATCCACATGGTTTGCATATACATGTGCGTCTCCCATTGCATGAATGAAGTCGCCAGGCCGCAGTCCACAAATCTACAGAAACAATGAAAGCATACTTGCCTGTGTGGAGCTGCCATATAAGCAGGTTACTCACAAGCAAAACAGACTCCAGAGTGTATTCACACCAACACCAGAGCTTCTGATAGAATGCAGACATCTTCATAATCAGATCTGAGTGGGGCTTTGGAAACAGTCTTTCTGTGCAAAGAGTGGGTCCTTGCCCGATTGAGGTACAGTCAGCAGCTCTGATTTGATTGCTCACCTTTGCAATGAGGCATGTCAGCAAGGCATAACTGGCTACATTGAAGGGGACACCCAGACCCAGATCACAGCTCCGCTGGTACATCTGACACGACAGCTCCCCATCTGCCACATAGAACTGCAGCACAGGGGCGCATGTGATGAGCATGCCTGATAATAAGAAAAATGCAAGAGCTCATGACAGTCACGCCTGCAGGCAGAGGTCTAGCAAGACTTTGACAAAGGTCACAGGACAGCAGCCAGCCAGTTTGGCATGTGACCAAAGGGGCAGGCTTACCTGGCAGAACATGTGGCAAGGAGGAAGAGCCATCTCTGGTAATGCAGCTGGGTTCCACGCTGTCAGAACAATACGGCGGTCTTCAGGGTTGTTCCTGATTTTGTCAATAACCTGCATATAATTATCTAGTCACTAGGCTGCTTTACAGCAGCTCCAATGCTTGCAAAGGTTGCAGCAATGTTTCAGGGCATGCATGCATAAGCCCATTGCCAGCAAGGCTTGTTGACAGCATGCACACACACACACACACACACACACCTGTGCAAGCTGGTCGACTCCTTGACCTGTGTAGTCTGCATGCATGCCCTTGTACTCTGCCCCAAAGTGGCGCCACTGGAAGCCATACACTGGCCCCAGATCCCCCTCCTCCCTGAGCACACATGATCGTGCCTTCACACCTATCAGATGCTTTGACTTGCAACTAGCAAACAGATGCTTCAAGATCATCAGCTTGCTCTGTCAAAACATTTACTTCAGCCTGTTGCGGTATGTCGCCACAATCAGACAACGCTGCACTCAGGAGCCTGTTCCTACAGTCAGCTGTATCGTGACAGTGTAGCAAAAGAGCTGCAGCACGGCTCAGCAGCAAGAATCAGGATGTGATGCAGACAATCTAGCAGCACAACTGCAAGGCAAGCAAAACTGCTTGCCTGTCTGTGAGGCCAATGCTGTCCAAGTACTCTCGGGAGCCATTGCCATCCCAGATGTGGATGTCCTTGTCTTGCAGCACTTTTGCAGATGTGCTGCCACTGATGAACCACAGCAGCTCCTCAGCCACACCTGAGACAAGGAACTCGGTGACAAGGCAGGTTGCCTTAACTGATGTGTAGTAATGGCACTCACAAGCTCATGCATTGCCTGACGAGCCAGCTCAGGCAATGCTGTTACTTTTGCAATCCCGTACAGAATGAGCACAACAGCAAATGTCACTAGAAATGGTCTGACAGAAGGATACAGTACTGTATGTGTAGGATTTAACACACGTGCAGCATGTTTTATTGAAGCTAGAATATTTTGCTGTGCAAGAGCTGGTAGAGATGTGGAAAACAAGAGGGGTGTGACAACTGATGACAGGTGAGAATGAGACATGCCTTGTAGGGGGGAGGGCAGCTGGCTAGCAGCTCACCTCTCCAGAAGACGCGCTTTGTGGTGAGCAGTGGGAAGCTGTGCCTCAAATTGAACTTCATTTGGCATCCAAACTTGGAGTAAGTGCCTGTTCCAGTTCTGTCACCCCGGCTTGTGCCTGTTTTGATGATGTCAGCCACCATGTCTAGATACTGCACCAAAAGATGGTATGCTGAATGAGGTGCACCACAAGCTGCAGTGCCCTGTCGTGACGCGCACCTGGCCGAGGATAGCAATGTAGCAACCAACATGCTGACGTTTGACAATAAGTGCAAAGAGCAAAGGCGTTGGTAGGCATGTGCATGTCAACAGATCCGGGCACAACAGCAATCTTGTGCACATCAGTAGCCTTGTAAGCCAACTTGGGGTGTTGTACAGACCTGCTGTTCTTCGTGCTTGCTGGCTATGGCTGTTGGCAGCTGCGGTGGCCCTTGGAGGTTGCGAGCCGTGTAGCACAGGAAATGGTATTTGATGTCATTGTCAGACTGAGGGGCAGCAGCTGACCACAGGGCAAAGCGCTGTGGGTCAATCTCTGGAAAGAATGTGTCGCATTCAATGTCAGATTCTATGGCTGTCATGTGGATGACTGCACATTCTGGCGATGCTATTGCCTCTTTATAGACTTGACCACCACCAATCACAAATATGTTTTCTAGCTGATCTCTGTACTCATTACCAGTCAGCAGGGACATAGCTGAGGCCAAACTGTTGCACCTCACTGCATCTGATGCAGTAGATGCCCTGAGACTGCCATTGGCAGAGCTGCTGTCGTTCTCATCGCATTGTTTGCGTGTCAGAACAACATTCACTCTGTTCCTCAAGGGCCGAAATTTGGATGGGATAGATTCCCAGGTATTGCGGCCCATGATCACAGCATTCTTCTTGCTGGTGTCTGCTGTCTTTGACGTGATGTCCTTGAAGTAAGCCATATCACCAGGCAACTTCCACGGCAGAGATCCATTTCGACCGATTCCCAGCTGCCTGGTTGCAGCAACGACCAGCTGAAAGGTGCGTGGACCCGCTTCGGTTGACATAGTCACAAAGTCTTGATGGCAAGTCTATGCCGTCAGCGCTGCCGCGATGAGAGAGTACAAGCAGAAAGGGCGTCCAAGATTTGAAAGGCTTCTTGGCTTTCATGACGTCATGGCTGCAACTCCGACAGTTCGATTCTCCCGACATTAGTTTTGACATGCGCAACATGGTCATTGCTAGTCCTCGCACACACTGCCTGAGGTGCCAGTTAGGATTGCCGCTGCGTGCAAAGAGTGCAAAGCCTTTCACTTGCGGACCGAGAGGTGCTGCAACATTGCGATCAAGCCCTGCGCACCGACGAAACAAGCACTCTTGTTCACCACAGGCCGCTGCACAGCAGGATCTTCCTGGTATGTCATCAATAGCAGTCATGATATGCGTCGCAGAGCTGGAAAACAGGCTCATACTGCTGCTGTGACTGCAGGAGCTCAAGCTCAGGACAAGCCTGTGTACAGAGGCATATATAGCGACTGGACAGTCGAGGACCAAGATGTACGTGAGGTTATTGCATACAGAGCCGGCCTGAATGTCGCTGCTCTGGGTGAGTCACATAAGACACATAACAGGGTTGACCATGTGCTGCTTTAGCTGAAGGCAGCAGCTGACGCAACTTTGTGGTGCATGCAGCTCTTCTTGTGGAGACAGCCATTGTACTCACCTCAGCAGACTCTGTGCCAGATGTCTGGCAGAATGCAGTGGTTGCAGCTGGTGTTGCCGGTCTGGGTGCTTCACTGTATCTTGTGCATATGTACGTCACCCCAATCAAGCGCTTCATGCAGGTCAGTATGCTTTGTATCACATGCTGTGCCCTGCTCAACATTGTGCAGCCTTGCACACGTCTTCTCATGGTTTGCAGGGTCTGTACGGTGTAGGTGCTGCAGGTGCTGTTGGTCTGGCACTCACACAGGTTGCTATTTCTTTCCCATTTCTTTTCTCTCGTAACTGACCCCTTCACTGTGGAACATCCAGTATTCAGTGTAGCTCTCTTGCGCAGGGTGGGCAATCTGTGCCCCAATATGTAGCTGAACACCCCTCGTCTGTGTGGCTTGTGGGGCCCTTCTTTGCTGCAGTCACTGGTCTTGCTTTCAAAGAGGTCAGTCCCTCAGATGGATCACCTTCATGCCAAGCTGCAAGCAGTTCTTCCTATAAAGTCTGCACGCGCACAGCGACTTGCAAGCCTGTATACTTACCATCTTTGGTCCCATCCTGCTCGTAAGTTGTCTTTGGTGAGAGTGTTGTACTTGCTTCTGACAAATGTTTTGACGCGTCAAATGTCATCTGTTCCTGTATCTACATGCATGGCTTACTGTGCAGGGAGCATGTTATGGCAAACCAGAGGCAATTGCCTTGTTCTTCGTCACCCCTGTCTTGCTGCTGGGGCACTTGACAGGGCTAGTGCCCCAAGGGGGCGAGAAGGGCTTGCTGCTCACGTTTGTGGCCTTATGTACAATATTCGCTGGCCGCAAATGGACCCAAGCCATCAAAGATGACATCGGAGACAAGTCTGTATTCATGTGAGGCTCAGTTCTTTTGCAGTCAGCACCTGCACTGTCAGCATAAGCTAGAAGTCTGTCATAGATGGCGGCACTATGCATGCATGTGCTTCTTTCATTTTTCTTAGCTGTGCTTTGACCAATACGCATGGACTGCTAACAGGCAGCGCTCTGACCAATGCGCACTTACATTGTATGGGTGATGAATGTGCCATGTTCAGCAGTGCTTTGACTAATGTGCATGATGCTTGCATTGAGTGCTGATTGTGGCTGTGCATGCAGGTACCAAGCGTTGCCTGTAGAGGAGCAGCAGCAGCTGGATGCAGAACGCAGCATGAGACATTGACTCCTGAAGAAGCACGGATGCATGTAAGACGCTTCTGGGTTCATGTCATTGGTGGCTCACAAAGCGTCTGTCCATGACAGGTGTCTGCATGAGTCTGGCGGAAAACACTATTACTACCAGCCGTACCAAATTGTGCATTGAGGTACTTGTGATGGCAAACTCTCCACTCCAATTTTTTATACATGCTTAAATTTGCTATGAGAATTAAATTGTCACCGCAATTGTGTCTCATAGCATGATTCTTCGTCATGATGTTGAGTGGGACATTCACAAGGTTGAGTAAGACATTACTAGTGTTGTGCACACCGGCTGAGCATCCAAGGCAATGGCGCAGGACATGGTCTGTCTGGCACACTATATCGGACTTAACAGCAAACGACACCAGGCTGGCATGACTACTCTTACTCCGAAACATACTCGGCTTTTACGCTCCTCACAGTGCTTTGTCCTCTACAACATGTAGCAGGACTGTGTCAAGTTGCACATCATGTTGCACCCTGTTCATGCGTTGCAAAAATGGGCTGTGTTGCAAGCACAGCCAGGACCAAACATATTGGTCAACTGGGCGCAAGCAGACACAAGCAATACCAAAATCTCAGGTGCCTGTCAATGAGCAAGCATGGAACACAGGTTGCTCTGCACAGCTACATATGACAATACACATCTCTGACTGTCCATTTGTTTAGGCCAAAAGAAAACGTTCGCCTTCAGCACACTTCTCTTCAACATGGGTTCAAACCAGTGTCATTCTTGAACCGGCTCAACAGCCTCCCTGGCTAACGCTGTCTCAGGTGAACTTGAATGCGAGCTGTTATTTGGCGATCCTGTATCAGCACAGGCATCACCACCCCCTCCAGCTGGGGCCTGCACTGTTTTTGCTGCATCCCTGCTGCAGTCCTGCCCTATGTCAGCGGTGCCATTCTCCACCGCCTTTGTCTCTGTGGTCAGCTCTTCTGTTGCCTTGTGCTTGCTGGGTTTGGAGTCAACAGGATTGCCGTCCTCACCTCCGTTGCGCTTGCGCTTGAGTGTAAGCTCGCTGCCTTTGAGTTCCTCAGACAGCGCTTTAGGCTGTACTGAGCTGACAGGCATGCTCTGACTCCAAGAAGATAGCCAGGGCGACTGGGAGGAGCCCTGCACGCCGATGGCCCCAGTAGGGGGCTGTTGGGTGGTGTCCCAGAACTGAGGGGCAGAATGGGCAGGGGCCTGTTGGGGAGCTGCAAGGGTGGGAAGGGCGGCTGCCTTTAGCTGCAGCTGGTCAATGGGCAAGGGAGCTGAGCCAAGGCCTTCTAGGACACTGCTCTGGGATGACTGGATGTTTGAGGGGGATGGCACTCTGCTCCAGAAATTGCCTGAAGATGGCCCTTCATCTGTCACCTGCGCAGCATCTCAGCAGCATGTGTCCAGCAAGTCCTCGCTTATATTTCGCAAACAGAATTTCCTGCTTATTGCTGGAGTTAGCAACAAAGTTTCAAAGCTGTGGGAGAATGCAGCTGCACAAGCCCAGTGTTCGAATGGTCAACCTGGCATACATTGTCTTGTGACAACATATGCCAGCACCAATCTAGAATTGCTCCATACGCTCTTGCCCCCCAACAGTGTGTGAGCTGCTAGTACTGGCCTACTGTGCATGATGCTCCATCGGAGATCTGATTAGGAAATTGCAAGTGCTGCAAAGCAGTTGGAGTATGCAACAGCCTCAAGTAAGTTGAAGTATCTAGCAGCCTCAAGTAAGTCAAATCAACTCCAACCAACAGAGAAGACTCCACGCAGCAACAGCAGCATGCAGATGACAGCTGAGGACTCACACATTGATGCAACAAATTGGTATTGGCATTGCATTGCATGGCATTGCATTGCTTTGCATTGCATCGCATTGCTTCGCATTTGCTGTCTTGCTGCAGATGCACACTCTCTGATCCAAGGCATCGTACCCGGCTGCCCTGCTGCTGCGTGAGTGTATCCACAACAGAGTTGGACCCTTCTCCAGTGAAGCCAGGCTTGGCAGATTCAGTGCCCTCCAGGTCTTGGAAGGGCGCCGAGTGGGGCTGTGCCAGCATGCTGGCGGTCAGCACCCTCA
>JAABUZ0100009270.1_pt1 | contig 11316 bp, 11 predicted proteins | sample 5562091 | NCBI WGS metagenome assembly JAABUZ01 (sample SAMN12813069, study PRJNA571459) | rock metagenome | isolation source: Antarctica rocks | place: Antarctica: Victoria Land, Linnaeus Terrace sud | collected 2015-12-21
CTTCGCGGACAAAGAGCAGAAAAGGAACAGAAGCCGTCAGCGTCTTGATCTTTGTCCGCGAAGGCGGACAGTAGGCGTCTGCGCCCCATAGCGTAGGACTTCAGTCCCATGCCAAAAGCATTTCGTTACAGTATAGCATACTTCTATTTGGCAAACGCCTTACGCAGCATCTCGCGGCAGACCGGCGCGGCGGCGGCGCGGCCTGCGCCGCCGTTTTCGACGATGCAGGCAAACGCCAAAGTCGGATGCACTGCCGGGGCGAAGCCCACGAACCAGGAATGTGAAAGGCCGTCGCCGCGTCCGTTCTGAGCGCTGCCGGTCTTGCCGGCTACGGAGACGGGCAGGCCGTCAAAAACGCCCCGCGCGGTTCCGTCCGTGACGACGCCTGCCAGCATAGTTTGGAGAAGCGCGGCCTGCGTTGGGGTCATCGCCTCGGTGCCGGCGTCGGCTTTTCCCTGGCTTTTGACGAACACCGACGGCAGAAGGCGGCCATTGTTGGCGACGGCCTGCGCGACGCGGCCCATTTCGAGCGGCGTCACCTGCACCGCGCCCTGCCCGTAGGCGCAGTCCGGCAGGTCTTCCGCTAGTTTTCGAATGGACGGCATATAGGCGAGGCCGAACTTTTGCCGGGCCGTTTGGTCCAGAGCCGGTGCGCCGAGAGCGATGCCTAAATGGGCGAAATAGATATTGCAGGAGACGCGCAGGGCTTTTGCCATATCGGTGACGCCGTGCGGCGCGAAGCCTTCTTCATCGGTGATACGCTTCCGGGAATAATTGTGCCCGCCAAAGTGCCAGAAGACATTGGTGTCCACATGACGGCAGACGAAAGTCTTATCTGCGAGGCCGTTCTCTAAACCCGCCGTCGCCGTGACGATCTTAAACGCCGACCCCGGCGGATAGAGGCCCGATACGGCCCGGTCGAACACGGGGCCGTCCGGCTGAGCTTGAAGCGCGGCCCAGCTTTCCGGGGTCAGCGCCGCCGGGTCAAACGCCGGGATGGACGCCAGCGCCAGCACTTCGCCGGTTTGCGCGTTGATCAAAATCGCCGCGCCTTTGTTTTTCGGCTTGCCGGTGCGCCTGTCCCGAACCTGTCCGGCATATTTGTAAAGTGCGTCGGTCGCCGCCGTCTGCAAAGCTGTATCTAGTGTCAGCGCGATATTCTCCGCGTGCGGCGTAGAATGGAATGGCAGGTTCCGGGTACGGTACGGCGTCAGCAGATCGGCGTAACTCGAAAACCCGCGCAGGCGGTCGTCGGCCCCCAGCGGATTGGACGCGGAGCGCGGACGCTCGACGGCCCATACAATTTGCGAGAACGCCGGGCCGCCGGGATACACGCGCGGCCTGCCTTCGGGGCACAGCAGCGCGGTTTGGCCCGGTTCAGCCGCGCTTGACGGATTACGGGCGAGGGCAGAACCATTGCGGTCGGTAATCGCGCCGCGCGGGATGGACGCGGCGTAGGCCAGCAGGCGCGGGTTGACATGCGCGGGCAGCGGAGCGCCGGGCAGCGTATCCCGGTCGGGAGTGCGGAGCAGGCGCGCTGCGATCTGCGTGTCTTGAATGCCCTGCACAACCACCATGCGGCCAATCCCGACGCCGACCAGCAGGTACACCGCGCAGCCGAGCGCCAGCGTCCGCGCCGCCCGGCTCCATTCCGGCATCGCCTTGTCGGCAAAGTCTACGGGGATGGTCTTGCCGGACACTTGCAGCAGCAGGCCGACTGCGAAGAAGGCGGCGACAAGCGACGACGCGCCAAACGAGACAAAGGGCAGGGTCATTCCCGTGAGCGGCGTCAGGCCGGACACGCCGCCTAAGATCATCATCGTCTGACCGCCCAGCAAGAGTGTCAGCCCGGCGGCCAGCAGCCGGTCGAACTCCGTTCCCGCCCGCCGGGCAATCGCCAGGCCGCGGGCAATCAGCAGCGCGTAAACCGCAAGCAAAACCAAACTGCCGATGAGGCCGGTCTGCTCGCCAAGCGTCGCAAAAATCGAATCCGATCCGGCACGCGGCACAAACTCCGGGTGTCCCAGCCCCAGCCCACTGCCCCAGGTTCCGCCGGTCGCCATGCCCCAAAGCCCCTGAGCCAGCTGCGCCCCATTTTTGTCGGCGTTGTCCCACGGGTGCAGCCACATCACAACGCGGGTCGCAAAGAACCCGAAGTGCAGAACGTAGCCGACGCCCGCCGCGACAAGCAGCAGAAGCGCGGCGACGACCGGGTACATCCAGCGCCGCGTGGTCAAATACAGCAGTCCGGCAAACACGCCCAGCAGCAGCACCGCCGGGCCTAAGTCTTTGACCAGCAGAAACAAACCCAAACAAAACGCATAAGCGACGGCCAATGGCCCGAAATCCGCCAGGCGCGGCAGCGCCGCTTTCGGGTCGCCCAGCATTCCCCGCCGCTCCGCAAGATACGAGGCTACGAACAGCACGAGCAGCAGCTTAATAAACTCGACGGGTTCCACGCCCAGCAGCTCAATGTGAATGCCGCCCGGCCCATGCCCCAGCACCAGCAGCCCCAGCATGAGAGCGACGGCGGCTCCCGCATACAGATATTGGTAGCGGCGCAGGTTTAATCGTCCGAAGTACCGGGTCAGCGGCACAATCAAAGCCAGCATTCCATACAATGCCACGCCCCACACCTGCCCAGAGAATGCTGGGGCATCCCGGTACGGGTCTTTGACGCTGTAAACCAGCATCAGGCCGATGCCGGACAGCAGCCCGGTCCAGGGCAGCAGGAACGGGTCGGCCGCCGGTGCGGACTTCCGCAGAACGGCATGAGCCGCCCAGAATGCAGTCAAGAACGCGGCAACCCCGCCCCAGAACAGCCGGGCCGCTTCGATGGGTGTCCGCGCGACAAACGCCGCCTCCGTGATCGGCGTCGTTTGAACATCTTTCAGCACTTTCGCATGGCGCAGGCTGTAGACCGAAGGCCAGCCATGTCCTCGCGCTGCGACCAGTTTCGCCGCAATGACCGGGCTGACCGACAGCACCCGCGCAAGCTGCCCCGCCGTCGCCGCGTTGATGTTGACCGCCGACGGCGAGTATTCCGTGGAGGCTTTCTTGCCGAAAAAGACCAGCGTGAGGCCGAGCAGCAGGACAATTTGTACTGCCAGCAGCAGCAAGGCCTCCGTTCTGCGATTTTGAGCGTTGCGTTGGAATTTCATAATAGAAGAAACCTACCCCGGTTCGTTCCTCACCGACCCTCCCGAAACGGGAAAGTAAGGAGTAAGACAAGAGGGCGCGGCAAGCGGCGTCTTTACGGGGGCCGAAATCTCTTCACCTTCCCGTTTCGGGAGGGTCGGTGAGGAACGAACCGGGGTAGGTTTCTCTCTTCAGTATACCAGCGGGTACAATAGGTACATGAAATCGCTGGCAAATGAGATTGTTCGCTTTATCGAGACCGGCATGGGCGATGCTGCCGAGTTTGAGCGCCTGGCGCTGTCTCTGTTCGCCCGGCAGTACGCACTGTGCGCCCCATACCGGCGGCTTTGCTTGGGTCAGGGGGCGTCCCCGGAAACGGTCACGCGCTGGCAGGATATTCCTGCGGTGCCGGCGGCGGCGTTCAAAGTCTTTGACCTTTCCTGTGTTCCTACGGGCGAAACCGCTGCCGTGTTTCATTCGTCGGGAACGACCGGGGCGCAGACGAGCAGGCATTACTTTGACGAGGACGCGCTGGCGCTGTACGAGATCAGCCTGCGGGCGGGGTTTCGCGCGGCTTTGCCGGAGCGGCCGCCTCTGCTTTGGGCCATGATGCCGGAGCCGCCCACGTCGCCGCATTCGTCGCTGTCGCACATGCTGGGGGCGCTCGGCGCAAATCGCTTCTTTTGGGACAACGACGCCGCGCTTTCGGCGGCGCTGTTGGAGAGGACGGAGCCAATTACGCTGTTTGGAACGGCGTTTGCCTGGGTGCAGCTCTTTGACGGCAGCGGCCAGAGCTGGCGTCTGGCGGCGGGCAGCGTTGTGGTGGAAACCGGCGGCTTCAAGGGCCGCACCCGCGAAGTGCCGCGCGAGGAGCTTTATCAATTATTTCAGTCGCGGCTCGGCGTCCCGCTCGAAAATTGTTACAGCGAGTACGGCATGTCCGAAATGGCGTCGCAGTTTTACGGGCAGGGGCTTGACTCCGAAAAGCGCGGGTCGCACTGGGTGCGAACGCGGGCGATTGACCCGGAAACCGGCGAAGACGCGCCGCCGGGAACGCCGGGCCTGCTGCGCCATTACGATCTGGCGAACTTTAATTCGGTGATGGCGCTGCAAACACAGGATTTGGGAACGCTGACGCCCGGCGGCTTTGCGCTGCTGGGACGCGCCCCGGACGCCGAGGTGCGCGGCTGTTCATTGACCGTGGAAGAGCTATGGGCCAGGCAGTGAATGGAAGCACGGTAGACAGCATTAAAAGCGCGGCAGAGGGTCTTAGGAAGCGGCACGCGGAAACGCTGGCGCAGCTGCCGCAGGAGACTGTTGTCGCCGCGCTTGCCGCGCTGGGTAGGCGCTGGCGTGACCCGACGTATCCTCTGCGCCGGGAAGCCGAAACCTGGCAGGAGCCGTACCCGTTTGAGATGGTGCAGGTGAGTTTAGACGCCCTGCTGGATTCGCTGACGCCCGAAAAGCTTAGGGAATTATTCGCCGCTGAAGGCGTATCAGAGGCGCTCGGTTATCCCGTCATCGGCCATGTGATCGCCGGGAACACGCCTCTTCTGGCCTGGGTCAGCATCATTCGCGCCCTGCTGGTGCGGAGTACGTCGCTGGTCAAGCTGCCGTCGAATGCGTCGGACCGGTGGGCCGAGTTGTTTCACCGCTCGCTCCAAGAAGTCGCTCCCGAAATCGCGGCGTGCATTTGTCTCATGCAGTGGCCGGGCGGAACGGCCCAACTGGACGCCGGGCTCTGCGCCGACGCCGATTTGGTGATGGCGCACGGCAGCGATGCTACGCTGCGCGATCTGCGGGCTATCTGTCCGAGCGGCACGCCGTTTGTCGGCTATGGGCATCGAGTTTCGTTTGGCGTTCTGCTGCTGGAGGCCGACATCAAAGAAGCCGCGCGTGGCTTCGCCAAAGATGTCCTGCTGTATGACCAGGGCGGGTGCTTGTCGCCGCAGACGATTTTCGTGGTCGGCGGCGGGAACAATGTTGAGGCATTCTCGTCCGTGTTAGCAGAAGCGCTTTCGGCGGTCTCTCAGGAGTATCCCCTGCCGGTGCGGTCTCCGCGGGCGGCAGGAGCGGTCGCGGAGGCCCGCGCTCTGGCCTGGATGGAGGACGAGACGACGTTGTGGGAAGACCCGGCACGACGCTGGACCGTGATCGCGCGGCCCGGCAGCGGACTTGTCGCCTCACCGACGTTTGGCGTCGTGTCCGTGCAGCCGCTGGCATCGCTGGACGACCTGCCGGAAGCATTGGGCCGTGTGGCGAACCGGCTGCAAGGCTGCGCGGCGGCTGGAACCCTGACTCCCGGAAGTTATCTGCCGGGCGTTTCTTATTTGTGCAGGCCGGGCCAGCTTCAAGCGCCGCCGCTGGCCTGGCGGCAGGACGGGCGCGATGTTTTGCGGGTTTTGCTTCCGCCAGGCAGCTAATTGGCAGAAGGCAGCACGATGACCTGCATTTGGGTGGGCAGATCGTCCGGGCAGAGCGTGAGCGTCGGCGACTGAGAGCGAACGATTTGGCGCGGCTCGAAGAAAGCCAAAAAATCTTCAATCGGCTGGAGCGGCAGATTGCTTTTGCCGTTCTGATAGTGCATCGGAATGACGAGGCGCGGCTGGATCAAGTCTATCGCGGCTTTGAGGTCCGGCAGCGAGACTGTCGGCGGGCCGCCGGCGACGGCGAGAAACACATCTACGCCCTGAATGGGCGCGGCTTCTTCCGGGGTAAGTGCGTGGCCGAGGTCGCCCGAATGGCAGACAGAAATGCCGTCCATCTCAAAATAAGGCATGGAAACGGGGACAATGCGCTCTGCGGATTCCCAGACTTGGATGGCTTGAAAGTCAATGCCCTGCACACTGACGCCGCCGGGAGTGTCAGCGGCATGGAGGCCATTCAGCCGGACAGGGTCGCCGCTTGCCGCATCCCAATGGCTGTGGTATTTGGGATTAAGATGGCTGGCGAGAACGATGTCCGCTTGAACATCAATCGGTGCATAACTGCCGGCATCCGGCGCACGGTACGGGTCCAGCAGAACCCGCTGGCCGCCGCTGGACTTCAGCAAAAACGCAGCATGTCCAAGCCAGGTAATTTCGAGACAATTTTTCATATTTTTTCACGCTTTTCCTGAGAGAGTGCGTCGGCTGCCCGTAGAATTCCCTGCATTTCCTGGTATAATCAGCCGATAAGAGTTTTAAGCCGGTAGAGTTTGAGAGCAAGAAAATCAAAGCACGATTTTTAACAAAGCACGATTTTTGACGCGGGAGTTACCTATTGAACGCAGCGCAGTTAGTTGTCAGCCATCGCGAGGAGCCTGCCGGAACCGTGATTGAAGCGGTCGGCGAAGTAGACCTGACCACGGCGTCCCAGCTCCGCGAAGCGCTCCTCGGAGCAGTCGGCGGCGGAAACAAATCGGCGGTAATTGTAGACCTCAGCAAAGTAGACTTTATTGACAGCGCCGGATTGGCGCTTCTGGTTGAGGCCCGCAAGCGCCTGTCTCCCGAAGGACGCACGTTGAGCATTCTGCTGACGGCGGGCCGCCAGCCGGAGCGCGTTCTGAAGCTTGGCCGCTTCGACACGATTATGACGCTGGCACACAGCCTCAGCGATCTTTCTTAATTTTCCTATTAATTTTCAATATGGCAGCTAAAAAACCAGCAGAAACAGGGACGCCCGCCGGAACCGGCGGAACCAGCGCGATGAACAATACGGCGCTGCCGCAGGGAACCAGCATTATCGGGTATGTTGACCCGATTATCGGCCGGGTCGCGCACCGGGACGTTCTAGGCTACCTCGGCTTTCCCCTCATTCGCCGCGGCGAGACCGTCACCCCGGAGATTTTTTCCCGCGCCCAAAACCTTTCCCGCCTGTTTGAGCTGCAAGCCGCGACAGAAGAAGAATAGTACAGAAGAATAGCCCATGCCTACTGAATACGAGCGTCCACAATCTTCGGCAGGAGCCGCCGCGCTGACCCTGCTTCTTGGCATCGCCGTCAGTGCGGCGGCGCTGCTGTACGCGACGCCGCAGGGCAAGCGGTTTTTGGAGCAGTTCGCCGGGCGCACCGAAGAATGGAAAGCGCAGGCGGCGTCAACGCTCGCTGAGAGCCGCGAAAAAGTCGTCAGCTCCGTCGAGTCGCGTGTCCCCCCGGAGCAGGATGGCCGCCTGCGCGAGAACTTGTAAGCAAATCACAAAGCCGCGCCGTTGACCCGAATGGCCTGCCCGGTCACAAATCCCGCCAAATCACTACATAAAAGCAAAACAACCCCGGCGACATCGTCGGGAAGCCCCTGACGGCGTAGAGCATTATGCGAAGCGCTCTTCTGGACTTCCGACGGCGCAGGGGCATTGCCCTGAAACGACGTGTCCGTGCCGCCGGGAGACACGACATTGGCCCGGATGCCGTCCGGCCCGACTTCCTGGGCCAAATCCGCGACGAACATATTCAGCGCCGCTTTCCCCGCGCCGTAGAAAGCAAGGCCGGGAAGCGGGTCATGCCCGGAGCCGCTGCCGATTGCAATCACGCTGCCGCCCCGGTGCATGGTCGGCACGAGGCCGCGCGTCAGCAGAAACGCCGAGCCTAAGTTTACGTCCAGCATCCGCCGCCACGCCGCCGGCTCAATCTCCGTCACTTTGCCGCCGAGTCCAATTCCGGCGTTGAGTATCAGCAGGTCCAGGCCGTCGGCATAATGAGATTTCGTCTTGGTGATCAGCGCATTGATCTGTTCTTCGTCCCCAATATCGGCCTGAAAGTTGGTGTGCGTTCCCAGGCCAAACGCCTGACGCTCAGCCAGCGAGAGAGCTGCCGTTTCTTCGTCCCCGCGCCAAACGGCGAGCGTGTTGGCTCCCGCTTCCGCAAGCCGCCGGGAAATCGCGCGTCCGATCCCGCGTGTACCGCCGGTGACGAGCGCGTTTTTGCCGTTGAAATCAATCGTAATCATTGAGTTTCTCCCAGAAGCGCCTGCACGGCGCTTAACGTCAGCGCCGCCGGGGCGGCTCCTAAATGCGTCGTCGCCAGCGCCCCGCAGGCATTGGCATAGCGCAGAGCGTCCGGCAAAACCGGGCCGATTTGGCTAAGAGTCGCGTTTAAGTCCGGCCCCTGCCGCAGAAGAAACGCCAGCAGGCCCGCCATAAACGAGTCCCCTGCCCCAGTCGCATCCACAAATTTCACTTGGAAGCCGGGCGACTCCGCAAAATCACCGGCGCGGGTGTAGCCCCGGCAGCCGAGCGCTCCATCGGTCACGGCCACAAGACGCGGACACTCAAAGTCTCCAAGCAGACTGCTTATTGCGGACGCTTCATCAAGCGCATTGGGATACAAAAACAGCAGCTCTTCCGCGCTGATTTTCACGATGTCGGCATTCGCAAACCCAAGCCGGACGCCGCTCCGCATCGCTTCCGTATCAGGCCAAAGCCACGGACGCAGGTTAGGATCGTAAGAACAAATCGCGCCGCCTGCGCGTGCCAGCCGCGCCGCTTCCAGGGTCGCAGTGCGGCTCGGCTCGGCGATCAGCGAAATGCTGCCGTAGTGGAGAACGCGGGCCGAACCTAGCCAGTCCGCATCCAGCTCATCAGGCCGCAGGGCCAGATCACGGGCCGGGTCAAAATAAAACAAAAAGTCGCGGCTGCCGTCCGGCATGACCGACACAAACGCGAGGCCGGTCCGCGCCGACTTGTCCGAAATGACATGGCTCATGTCCACGCCGAGAGCGCTGAACGTCTGTTTGATGCTTGCCCCAAACGGGTCATCGCCGACTTTGGAAACAAACGCCGCTTGCAGGCCGAGCGCCGCCGCTGCCGCCGCGACATTAACAGGTGCGCCCGCCGGGACTTTGGCAAAGCCGGGCGCGTCTGCCAGCGAGACGCCGGACTGCGTTGCCGGCAGGTCAATCAGGGCTTCGCCCAGTGTGATGATGTCGTAGGGCATGGGTGGTTTCGGAGGGCGTTGCTGCATGAATACGTTTGTCCCAGAATCGTGCTATAAGCGATTAGGAACCCTATGTTGAAGAACCACGTCCTGAAGGACACGGCTAGGGTTTTATTGGGGTACTGGGCGCAGACGCCAAGAACTACCGCTTCGCGGCACTCGGAATAATCTTACTCGGAATAATCTTAAATGGCTTTATCTTAGTCCCGCGAAGCGGTGCTTTTCGGCGTCCGCGCCCAATACCCCAATAAAACCCTAGCCGTGTCCTTCAGGACATGGTCATTGATTCATACAACAAAGCCTTTCGGAACAGAACCCTTCCAATGCCGGGTGCTTGGCACTACTTGTTAAACGTCGTCAGGAACTCTCCGTACAGCGCGGGCGACACCAGCTTCCACTGCTTCACCGCGTCCTGAATGGGAACCGCGACGATATTGGTTCCCTGCTGAGCGACCATTACCCCGAACTGGCCTTCATGCACTAAATCCGCCGCTTTGATGCCGACGCGGGTTCCCAAGATGCGGTCAAACAGCGTCGGCGCACCGCCGCGCACGACATGGCCCAGGACAACGTCGCGGGTCGGAATGCCGGTGCGCTTCTCAATTTCTTTGGCAATCGCCGGGCCGATGCCGACTTCGCCGAGCTGATGATGCCCAAACGCATCCAGCGCCGCGTCTTCGGATTTCTGCGCCCCGGCGATCTCGACCCCTTCGCTGACCGCGACAATGCCCCACGTCTTGCCGCGGGCGTAATGCGCCTGAAGATGCTTGCACATCGCGTCCATGTCCAGCGGCACTTCGGGAATGGCGATGTAGTCCGCGCCGCCGCCGACCCCTGCCCACAGCGCGGTCCACCCGGCATGGCGGCCCATGATCTCGACGACAATCACCCGGTCATGGGACTTCGCCGTATCGCGCAGCCGGTCAATCGCCTCCAATGCCACCGACGCCGCCGAGTCAAACCCGAACGTGTAATCGGTCAGGCTCAGGTCATTGTCCATCGTCTTCGGCACGCCGACCGTCTTGACCCCGTGCTGCGTATACAGCTTGGATGCAACGCCGAGCGTGTCCTCGCCGCCAAGCGCGATCAGCGCATCCAGCTCAAACTTCTTGATATTCGCCAGCACACCCTCAAGCTGCGCCTCTTTCCCCGTCGCGAACGGGTTCGTGCGCGACGACCGCAGAATTGTCCCGCCCTCGCTGATAATCCCTTCGACGCGCTCCAGCGTCAGCGCTTCCGTGTTGCCTTCCACAAGGCCCTTCCAGCCCTGCGTGAAACCGATCACTTCATCACCGCAGTCCAGCAGGCGCATCACCGCGCCGCGTATCGCCGGGTTCAATCCGGGGCAATCGCCGCCGCCGGTCAGCATACCGATCTTCATGGTATGAATGTTCTCCTTCGTAAAACTAAGTCTCATAAAATCAAGTGCCGTCTCTGGTAAGCAGCGTGTTCATTATACCTGCGATAGTTGCTTCGTATCTTCAAGAACGCAGTCAAATACAATCATGTCGCGCAGCGTAATTCCGTCAACAATCAGAGGCGGCTGAATATAATAGAAATAGTCGCGCCGGATATGGCTCATGCGAAAGCCGCACTTCTAGTAAAACGCGATGTTGTCCAGCGACACGCTGCCGGTGCCGACAAGCAGAACACGCACCGAACGCCGCCGGGCCTCGTTGGTTAATTGGCTACACCATAACAGGCCCCACACTTTAGACCACTACCTGAGTTTTTTCATCTCCGCCGTATTTTAAGCGGTGTTCGATTCCCCAAGCTTCCATCGCTTTTAAAACGGGCTTTAAAGACTCTCCGTAGTCAGAAAGCGAATACTCTACTTTTGGCGGAACTTGGTGGAAGACCTTGCGCTCGATAACTCCGTCCTGTTCCAGTTCTTTTAGCTGCTGAGCCAGCATTTTTTTTGTAATAGTAGGAACTAATCTTTGCAGTTCGCCGAAACGCTTCGTTCCCCCTACCAAGCGGCTCAAAATTGGTGGTTTCCATTTTCCGCCGATGATACTCACCGTCGCTGTGACAGGACAATTGGCTTCTTCCAGTTGCTCGTTTTCCTTCATAAAATCGCAGCAAGGAACCGTCGGTCTTCAGCCGACAGAAAAATGCCGCCCCTTTCTGTAGAATAGTCTGTGAACAACCACAGGGGCAAGCCCCTGGGCTTCACTTCTCGTCCGGCAACTCAAATAATAGTCGCAGGTTTGCTTCTTCCGGCGTCTGCCCCTGCGACTGGACGTAACGCTTGATGGCCTCGTAGC
>JAABUZ0100009273.1_pt1 | contig 11312 bp, 15 predicted proteins | sample 5562091 | NCBI WGS metagenome assembly JAABUZ01 (sample SAMN12813069, study PRJNA571459) | rock metagenome | isolation source: Antarctica rocks | place: Antarctica: Victoria Land, Linnaeus Terrace sud | collected 2015-12-21
ATCACCGGGCAGTCGCGTGAGGACAGAATATGTCTCTGCCAGCGCGTGACCGCTGAGCGCGACCGCTCGACCGTCCCACCAGCGAACGACGGCGGTGTGCGCTCGGTGGGTGCGCACCAGAAGCGGGACGGCGACGCTCGTGTCCAGCGCGAGCGGGGTCAACGCCGCCCGGAGTCGATCAGCGCGAAGACTACGTCGTCGTCGACCTCGGTCTCCCCGGTGGCGACCAGTACCCCGGACTCATCGACCAGCAAAGCGGTGCGCCCCCCCGGGACCAGCTGCAGGCCGGCACCGTAGCGGGAGATGTCGACCGTCGATCCTCCGGTGAGACCGAGTGCTTCGCGCAGGGGCTTTGGAATGACGACCCGCCCGACCGAGTCGATCGAGGTCTCCATTGGGATGACGCTACCAGCTGTTTCCCAGCGGCATCTTTCGCCACGGTGGGGACCGCTACGGGGGACGTGCTCCCAGGGGTGGCCGCCGAGCCAACTCACCGATCTGCGCCGGACGTTGAGACCTTCGGCTGGGCGCGGTGCCCGTCCAGCCGGCCAGCTCCTGGGCCACCGTGCTCAGCCCAGCCGGCTTGTGGCGAGCACCACGGCATCGACCCGTTCGGCCAGCTCCCGGTTGGAGCCCAGCGCCTCCCCGCCCAGCTCGGCGACCAGCGTCCGCGCCCGCCCGAGCCGCTGTCGGTGCAGAGCACGGGCTCACGCCAGCCCCAGGCCAGCGCCCCAGCAAGGTTTCCGGCACCGATCACGCCGATGCCATGGGCAGGACGGTAGCTGGCTGGGCCCGCACGCCGTGCCATGATCGGCCCACATGGGTGGGTCGGGATGAGCCCGTCGGTCGGCCTGGGAATAGGCATGGCCGGGGCGACGGCGCTGGGCTCGCTCGTCGGGTTCCTCTACAAGCAGCGCGGCGCCGCCGAGTCTCCGCCGGTCCAGGCCAGCCGGCCGGTGGCCAGCTCGCTGGCCCTGTTTCGGTCGCGCTGGTACGTGCTGGGCCTGGGCGTGGCCATGGGCTCCTGGGGACTGCACGTCACCGCTCTCGCCCTGGCGCCGATCTCGCTGGTCCAGGCGACTATCGCCGGCGGGCTCGTGCTTCTCACTGCTGTGGCCAACCTCGGCTTCGGCCTCGACGTCTCCCGGCGCGAGTGGATCGGGGTGGCCGTGGCCGCCGTCGGCCTGGCCTTCCTGGCGGGGACCCTGGGGAGCACGGCCGGCGGTGCCCACGCCCACTACGCCGGCGGGGACCTCGCCCTCTACGTCGTCGCCCTGACCGTCGGCGCGACGATCCTGGCCGGTACGTCGGGCCGCGGGGCGCTTTCCCCCGGAGCAGCCCTCGGCATCTCCGCCGGCCTGCTCTGGGGCGCCTCGGACACCACCATCAAGGCGCTGTCGGGATCGTTGTCCGGGCTCGGGGCCGGCGTACTCCTCCACCCGCTGGCCCTGGTCATCCTCGCGCTCTCCCTCGTGGGCCTGTCGGTCTCGGCCCGCTCGCTGCAGGTGGGCCGGGCGGTGGCGGTGATCGCCGCCACCAGTGCGGCGGCCAACCTGACAACGATCGCCGCCGGGCCCCTGGTCTTTGGCGAGCGGCTCCCCCGCGGCGGCGTGGCCGGCCCCCTGCACAATGTCGCCTTCGCCCTTGTCGTCCTCGCCGCCGCCCTGACCCCGGCGCTCGGAGGCGCCTCCGACCCGCAGCCAGAGCCGACCCCGGTGAGCTCTGGTTGACGGCGTGGCCGCAGCCGCACTGCCAGCCCTGTGCGGCGTAGCACCCAACGGCCGCGTCGGTCGAGCTCAGCGCGGCGAGGTCCTACGCGCCACGAAGCACGCGCTCCACCGCGTCCAGCAGCGCCGACGCGTGGCGGGCCCGGCTCTCAGGCCTGGTTGAAGAAGCCCTTCTCGATCAGCCGCGCGCGCTCCTCTGCGGAGACCTCGACGTTGCGCGGGGTGAGGAGGAACACCTTGTCGGCGATGCGCTGCATGCCGCCGTCGAGGGCGTAGGTCAGCCCGCTGGCGAAGTCGATGAGACGCTTGGACAGATCGGTGTCGGAGGACTGGAGGTTGAGGATCACCGGGATGGCGTCCTTGAACTTGTCCGCCACGTCCTGGGCGTCGTTGAAGCTCTTGGGGATGACCAGATGGACGCGGATGTCGTTGCGCACGCCGTTGGCGCTGCGTGAGGGACCGACCGGTCGCAGGACCGAGGTGCGCCGGTCGGAGTCCTCGTCGGCGAAGATGTCGTCGATCTCGTCACGCTGGCGCCGGGCCGAGAGGCGGCGCACGTTGGGACGCTCCCGGTAGGTGTTCTCCAGCTCCTCCTCGGGCGGCAGGGCCCGGAGGTGGTCTTCCTCCTCGACGCGCGCGTCGTGATCCTCGGCCAGGCCGAAGTAGACGAGCGTTCGGTGCCAGGTGTCGCGCATGGCCATGGCCAGGTCCCTTTCGCCCGCGGACGGCCGGTTCCTGCCGCCAGGCGAGCGACCATTATGCCGCAGCGTGTCTACTCAGCGGTACAGGATCGTGCCGATCCGCACGATTGTCGCCCCTTCCTCGACCGCCACCTCGAAATCCTGGGAGGTGCCCATCGACAGTCGCGCCAGCCCCAGGCCGTTGGCCAGCTCGCGCAGGCGGGCGAAGTACTGGCGGCTCTGGGCCGGGTCTCGGGAGGCGGGCGGCATGGTCATCAGGCCACCGACGCGCACCGGGCAGCGGTCGACGAACGCGCCTGTCGCCCCGGGGTCGACGCCGGCCTTGCTCGGCTCGCCCGAGAGGTTGACCTCGACGAGGATCTCGGTGGCATCGGGGTCGCCGTGGCGAGCGAGCTGCTCCAGCGCGCTGTCGGAGGCCACCGAGTGGATCAGGCGCACCCGTCCGACCAGATCACGGACCTTGCGGCTCTGCAAGGCGCCGATGAAGTCCCATGTGAGCTCCGGCGCAGCCGCCTGCTTGGACGCGAGCTCCTGGGCCCGGTTCTCCCCAACGAGGGTGATGCCCGCTGCGACGAGGCCGGGAAGCGCCTCCGCACCGAGGTACTTGACAGCGGCCAGCAGCTCGACCTCCGCCGGATCGCGACCGGCCCGAGCGGCGGCGGCAGCGATCCGCCGGCGCACGACAGTCAGATTCGCGCGCACCCGGTCGGGATCGGGTGAGGCCAGCAGGGCTTCGGGGAGCACGGCGTCAGGCTCGGACCACCAGGCCGGCCTGGCGCCCGGTGGTCCCGCGATCGCGCCGATGAGAGAAGAAGAGAGCGGGGTCCGAGCAGATCGTGCACAGCCCGGCGTCGTGGACGTCCCCGACGCCGGCCGCCTCGAGCTCCAGGCGAGCCACGCCGGCCAGGTCGATGGCCCGCCCGCGCCGTACCCCGGCGCCGTGGCGGGCGAAGGCGGCGCGCACGTCGTCGCCCACCTCGTAGCAGCAGGGCCGTGCCCCCGGACCGATGGCGGCGGCGATCGGGCCCGTGGACCCGAGCGCCCGCAACGCCGCGACGCCCTGGGCGACGACGCCGCCGGCCAGCCCCCGCCAGCCCGCGTGGACCATGGCCACGGCTCCCGGTGCGGCCAGGGCGATGGGCAGGCAGTCGGCGGCCAGGACGGTGGCGGCCGCGCTGTCGCGGTCGGTGGCCCGGCCGTCGGCGGCCACGGGGACAGCGTCGTCGTCGGGGGCATCGGCTCGGTGGCGGGCCACGCGCGCCCCGTGCACCTGTCGGCCGGCCAGCAGCGACGCTGGGCTGCCGTCGCCCGCCAGCCGTGCCGCCCGGGCCCGGTTCTCCACCACGCGTCCGGGCTCGTCGCCGGTGCCCGCCCCGAGGTTCAGGGATGCAAACGGGCCGTCGCTCACGCCGCCCCGGCGCGTGGTGAACAGCACTCGGGCCCCGGGCAGCTCGAGCTCGATGTGGCCCGAGGTCCATCCGAAGGGTGCGGGCAGGACGACAGCCTCGACGGTCGGGCTCACGTGACCGACAGCTCGCTGTCGGCCAGCGGCTCGCGCTCCCAGCGCGGGCGGTTCTCGCCGGCCATGGATGGTGATGCTACGTCGCCCCCTCGGCGGCGCGCAACGCCGCCTGGAGCTCGGACTCGCGGCCGGGGGCCAGCTCGCCATCGAGGCGCTGCGCCAGGGCCCCGGCCAGCCCGCGCCCCACAGCTGGGCCCTGGGTCACGCCGGCGGCGAGCAGATGGGCGCCGTCGATGCCCAGCCGGACGTGACGCAGCTCCGACAGCCAGCGCTGGGCGCGGGCTCGGGCCGGTCGCGGGCCGAGCGCGCCGGCCAGCGCGGCGGCCTCCACCGGCGTGTCGCCCAGCAGCTCCGCCCAGGCCGACGGGCGCGGGGCCGCCTCGGCCAGCGCCCTTCCCAGCGCGGGAGCATCGGCCGCCCCCCGGGCGCCGTCGCGGGCGCTTGAGTCCCGGGCCAGGCGGGTGAGCACGCGGCGTTGCGTGTCGGGCTCTGAGCGCGCGGCGAGGGCGCCGAGGATCAGGGTGTCGCGCCGCCCGTCGGCGGGCAGATCCGCCAGGGCCTGCGTGAGCAGGTCGGGGTCGGGGGCCGCGAGTCCGAGGGCGGCGAGGATCCCCAGGCGCCCGGCGTGGACCAGCGCCGCTGGGGCGCAGGCCTCATCGGCCACCAGGGCGAGCTCGGCCGCCAGCCGCTGGGCCGAGACGGTGCCCAGCACGCCGGCGGCGGCTGCCGCCTGGCCGTCACGGGCGGTCCCGCGCTCGACGATGAAGCCGAGACGGGCGGCGTAGCGGACGAGGCGCAGCAGCCGGGTGGGGTCGTCGCGGAAGCTGGCCGGGTGCAGGGTGCGCAGCCGCCGCGCCCGGAGATCCTCACGGGCCCGGTCGGCGCTGCGCAGCTCGCCGTCCAGGCCCAGGGCCATCGCGTTGACGGTGAAGTCTCGCCGTGCCAGGTCCTCGCGCAGGCCGGCCGGGCGCACGTCGGGCAGCGCGCCCGGCCGCGCATAGTGCTCGGCCCGCGTGCGCGCGAGATCCACGCGCAGGGCTCCGGCGCGCAGGGTTGCCGTGCCGAAGCGCCCATGCGTGACCAGGGCGCCGCCCAGTGCGCGCTCCAACCGCCGCGCCACCGGATCGACCTCCCCTTCCACCACCACATCCACGTCGGGCCCGGGGGCACGTCCGAGCAGCCCATCGCGGACCACGCCTCCCACCAGCCACACCCCGTCCCATCCGGCCAGGGCGTCGAGCAGGGCCGCTGCCTCGGGGCGGCGCGCGCGCAGCGCCCGCAGCGGCTCACTCACCGCCGTCAACGCCGGACGGGGACGCCCGCCTCGGCCATGTGTCGCTTGAGCTCGGCGACCCCATGATCGCCGTCGTGGAGGATCGAGGCGACCAGCACCGCGTCGGCGCCGGCCCGCAGGCCGGCGACCAGATGCTCGGGCCGTCCGGCGCCGCCGGAGGCGATGACGGGGACCGCGACCGCGCCGGCCACCGCGGCGATCAGCTCCAGGTCATAGCCGTCGTGGGTCCCGTCGCGATCCATCGAGGTGAGCAGGATCTCACCGGCACCCAACCCCACCCCCTCGCCCGCCCAGGCCACGGCCTCACGACCCGTCGTCTCCCGCCCGCCGCGGACCACGACTTCCCACTCCGCGGCGGCGGTTGGGTCGCCCTGCGCGGTGTCACGCCGCCGGCGGGCGTCGATGGCCAGCACGACGCACTGGGCGCCGAGCACGCCGGCCAGCTCGGAGAGCAGCTCGGGCCGCGCGACGGCAGCCGAGTTGACCGACACCTTGTCGGCGCCGGCGTCGAGCACGGCCTGGGCGTCGGCCACCGAGGTGATCCCCCCACCGATGGTGAAGGGCACGAAGACGTCGTCGGCCGTGCGCCGGGCGAGCTCGACCAGGGTGGCCCGCTTCTCGTGGGTCGCGGTGATGTCCAGGAACACGAGCTCGTCAGCCCCCTCGGCGTCGTAGCGCCCGGCCAGGGCGATCGGATCCCCGGCGTCGCGGATGTCGACGAAGTTCGTCCCCTTGACCACGCGACCCGCGTCGACGTCGAGGCAGGGGATCAGCCGCCGGTAGTGCACCGGTGCCCAGCCCTAGGCGGCGGCGGTCGCCCGCCGGCCGAGGCCGCGGGGCTGGTCGAGCGTGTCCTGGCCCTCGGCCACGGTGAAGCGGCGCTCGTAGAGGGCCTTGCCGACGATCACCCCGGCCAGGTTGACCTGGCGCAGGGCGCGCAGGGCCTCGAGATCCGCGAGCCGGCCGATCCCGCCCGAGTACACCCACCGGCCGCGGACGGTCGCCGCCACCCGGCGGACCTCGTCGAGGTCGGGCCCGTCGAGCATCCCGTCACGGTCCACCGACGTGTAGACGAAGGAGTGCACACCACGGTCCTGGAGGCGTTGGATGACCGTCTCGGCCGGCATCTGGGTGCGCTGCGTCCACCCCGAGGTGGTGACCGTGCCGCCGCGGACGTCGACGGAGACGACAACGCGCGGACCGTAGGCGGCGACGACCTCGTCGAGCAGGTCCACCTCGGTGTAGGCCGCGGTTCCCAGGATCACCCGGGCGGCTCCGGCGCGCAGCGCGTCGCGCACCGCCGGCAGGGAGCGCAGCCCGCCGCCGTACTGCACCGGCACCCCGAGCTCGGCGACGATCCGCTCGAGGTGTGAAAGGCTGACTGGGTGCCCGGCCCGGGCGCCGTCGAGGTCGACGACATGCAGGAAGCGCGCACCGGCCTGCACCCACGTCCGCGCCGCCTCCAGGGGGTCGTCGCCATAGACGGTGGCGTCCTCGAACTGGCCCTGGCGCAGGCGGACGGCCTGGCCCTTGTGGATGTCGATGGCCGGGTAGAGGATCATGCCAACGAGGGCGACCTCGCCCGGTCGGCGCACAGCCGGGCGAAGTTGGCCAGGAGGGCCAGGCCGTTGCTCGAGGACTTCTCGGGATGAAACTGCACGCCGTAGAGCGGGGGCCGGGCAACGGCGCTCACGAAGCGCTCGCCGTACTCGCAGTGGGCCAGCACGTCAGCTCGGTCGCTCGGACGCGCCACGAAGGAGTGGACGTGGTAGAAGGCGGGATCCTGGGCCAGGCCGTCGATCAGGGCGTCGGGTCGCTGCGTCTCGACGCGGTTCCAGCCGATGTGGGGCAGCTTGGCCCCGCGCGCGTCCAGGGGGCCGACCTCGCCGGCAAGCAGACCCAGGCCGGCGGCCCCGCCGAGCTCGGTCGAGGAGTCAAAGAGCAGCTGCATGCCCAGGCAGATGCCCAGCATCGGGGTGCCGGCGGCCAGCCGCGCCACCAGCACGGGGCCCAGACCCAGCTCGGTCAGGTTGGCCATCGCGCGGGGGAAGGCGCCGACGCCGGGGAGTACCAGGCCGTCGGCATGCAGCAAAGCGTCGCGGTCGCCGGTGATCGTGGCCCGCGCGCCGACGTGAGCCAGAGCCTTCTCCACCGAGCGGCGGTTGCCCATGCCGTAGTCGATGACGGCGATGCGCGGGGCCGCGCGCCCGGGGTCTGCTGCCTTCTCCTCGTCGAGCAGATCAGCGGCGCTCATGCCGTCAGCGTCCCCTTGGTCGAGGGCACGCGGGTATCGTGGGGATCGAGGGCGACAGCGATGCGCAGGGAGCGGGCAAATGCCTTGAACGCCGCCTCGATCACGTGATGGGCATTGCCGGCCGCCTGGAGCTCTAAGTGCAGGGTGAGCCGAGCCTCGTGGGCGACGGCGCGGAGGAACTCCTCGGCCAGCTCGTGGTCGAAGGCTCCGATCGAGCCCGGGGGCAGGCGCCCTTCCCAGACACACAACGGACGCCCGGAGATGTCGATGGCACACGCCGCACGGGCCTCGTCCATGGGCACCACCGCATGTCCGTAGCGGGCGATGCCGCGGCGCTCGCCCAGCGCTCGGTCCAGCGCCTGGCCCAGGCAGAGCCCGACGTCCTCGACGGTGTGGTGCGCGCCCGTCTGCAGATCGCCCTTGGCTGAGACCTCGAGGTCCAGCCCCGCGTGGCGGGCGAGGAGGTCGAGCATGTGGTCGAGGAAGCCGACGCCCGTGGAGCGCTCTCCGGCGCCCGACCCGTCGGCATCGAGGGTCAGGTGGATCTCGGTCTCCCCGGTGCGGCGCTCGATCTGGGCCGAGCGGGACATGGACGGCATTCTCGCAGCCAGTGGCCCCGCGGGCTGGTGTCCGCAGCCCAGGAGACCTACCCTCCTGGTGTGCGCCGTCTCGTCTACGTCTCCCGCCTCACGCGGCTCTCGCTCGTCGGGGCCGACGGCTCCGACGTCGGGCGGGTGGCCGACGTGGTCATCGGCTCGGGCTCCCGCCCACCGCGGCTCAACGGCTTCGTCGTCGCCGTGCAGCGCCGGCGCGTGTTCGTGGGCATCGGGCGGGTGGCGGAGATCGGCTCGGACGGCGTGCGCCTGCGCCGGGGCTCGATCAACATGCGCCACTTCGAGGTCCGCCCGGGCGAGAGCCTGGGCGTGGCCGAGCTCGGGCGCCGCCGCGTGGATGGTCGCCGCGTGGCCGACATAGGCATCACCCCGGGCACCGAGCCGTTCGTCTGGGAGGTGGCCACCGTGGCCCTGAGCGCGCACCGGGTCCCCGGGCTGCGTCGCGAGCCCGAGATCGTCGACTGGAGCGAGGCGGGCGAGCTCTTCGCCGACGAGCGCCCGGTCGACCGTCAGGCGGCCACGCTCAGCCAGCTGCACCCGACCGAGATGGCCGACGCCCTGCGCAAGCTCCCGCTCAGCCGCCGCCGGGTCCTGGCCGCCGCGCTGGAGGACGAGCGCCTGGCCGACGTGCTCGAGGAGCTCCCCGAGGACGAGCAGGTGCGCCTGGTCGAGGGCCTGGACCGCGACCGGCTGGGGCGGGTGCTCGACGAGATGGAGGCCGACGACGCCGCCGATCTGCTCAACGAGTTCTCCGAGACCCAGCAGGCCGAGCTGCTGGGGGCCATGGACCCGGGCGAGGCCGAGCCGGTGCGCCGGCTGCTCTCCTACGGCGCGGACACCGTCGGCGGGCTGATGACCCCCGAGCCGGTGGTCCTCGGACCCCAGGCTACCGTGGCCGGCGCGCTGGCCCGGGTGCGCGACCCGGATCTCCCCGTGCCCCTCGCCGCCCAGGTCTTCGTGGCCCAACCTCCGCTGGAGACCCCGACCGGACGCTACCTCGGGGCGGTGGGCATCCAGCGCCTGCTCCGCGAGGCGCCGGGCAAGCCACTGGCCCGCTGCCTGGACGAGGACTGGGACCCGATCGAGCCCGACGTGCCGGGCGAGGAGGCGGCCCGGCGCCTGGCTGCCTACGACGTGGTCGCCCTCCCCGTCTGCGATCCGACCGGGCATCTGCTCGGCGCGGTGTCCATCGACGATGTGCTCGACCAGATGCTGCCCGCCAACTGGCGGCTGAGCGAGGTGCGCTGATGGCCCGCTCGGACGACCTGGGCACGCCGCGCGGCACCGGGGCGCGAAGCTACGACCCCGACGCCTTCGGCCGGCTGTCCGAGCGGCTGGCCCGATTCTTGGGCACGGGGCGCTACCTGGCCTTCCAGACCGTCCTGGTCGTGATCTGGATCGCCCTCAACGGGATCGGCGTCTCGCTGCGTTGGGACCCCTACCCGTTCATCCTGCTCAACCTGGCCTTCTCGACCCAGGCGGCCTACGCCGCGCCGCTGATCCTCCTCGCCCAGAACCGCCAGGCCGACCGCGACCGTCAGGAGATCGAGCGCGACCGGGCGATGAACGCCCGGTCGCTGGCCGACACCGACTACCTGGCCCGCGAGATCGCGGCCATCGGGCTCGCGCTCGAGCACAAGGCCGACCGCGACGACCTCGCCGCGGCGGTCGACCGCCTGACCGTGGCCCTCGAGCGCGTTCACGGGCGCGAGCTCGAGGCCCCCGACCCCGACTTCCACGGGGTGGACGCCGAGGGCGGGTAGCCGGCGCGGCATGACCGTTGACGGACAACGTGAAGGCTGCGGGTGGCCTCGCGGAAGCCGAGCGCGTCGCGGATCTGCGCACGGTGGTACTTGATCGAGCGCCCCGCCCAGTCATACCGCCCGAGCTCGTCGGGGTCGATGGCGACCTGCTCGGCGACGTACTGCACCGCAGCGGGCGGCAGCTCTGAGGCGTCGCGTGGGAACCGCGCATCGAGTTCGAAGAACTTCAGCAGCAGCGCGAACCCCAACCGTGTCGCGCCCGCCTTGTTCGCAAGGCGGGCGCGGTCGCTGTCAAGCAGCGTCCAGCAGGCGATCAGCTCCTCGGGCTCCCACTCCCGGCGCCTGCACGCGAGCGTGCCGCAACCGCCCGGCAGCAGTCCAGCCCACCGCCACGACGAACCCGCTCGCTGCGAGGACTTCCGCTGCGTTCAGCGCCGGCGGGCCGGATCGTGCGCCGCCGTCAACGCGGCCACGGCGTCCGGGCCCGGACGAGCGTAGCGCTGCAGCGTCCGCAGGCTGCGATGCCGGCTCTTGGCCATCAACAGCGGCAGCTGCACGTCCGCTTCCGCGAGATGTGTCAGCGCCGAGTGCCGGAACTGATGCAGCGTCCAGCCCATCTGGGAAACGAGCAGCTCCTCCGCGCGCCGATACGACAGCCGAGCGCGGCCAGTCACGGGGCACAGATCAGCCGTCGCAGGAGCGCGTGCCGGGCTCGGGCGCAGGCTCGACGACACCGGCCCGACTTGGCGGCCGCCGATCAGGCGCGGCAACAGCCGCGCGCTCTCAGAGCCGAAGACAACCATTCTGTATTGCCGCCCTTCGATCGAGTGCGGGCGCGCTTGCCCGCGACGTCGAGATCCTCGACGTCCAGGCGCAGTACCTCGTCGGCGCGTGCCGCGGTCTCGTACAGCAGCCGCCACAGCGTGCGCTCGCGCAACGCGATGTCGCGGCGCTCCCACAGCCGCTCGAGGCTCGCCAGCGCGATGCTGCCCGTCTGGTCGTGCTTCTCCGCGCGCCGGTCAAGCGCGATCTCCCCCTTGATGTCCAGCAGCTCGGTGCGCTCGCAATAGCGCGCGAAGGACCGCACCGTCGCCAGATGGCGGTTCCACGTCGCCGGCGCCGCGTGATGCCAGTGCTGCGCCACCACACCGCCGATCCCCGCGCCGGTCACGGGAGCGGCACCGAGCTCGGCGTCCAGGACGGCGAGCGTCTGGCGGTACTTCGCCCGGGTCGTCACGGCGAGAAGGCTGCGAGAGAAACGCATCGACTGCCGTCGCAAGCACTCTGTGCCCTGTCGGGCGGTCGACCAGGCAGAGCGCGGCCTGGTTGCCGGCGGGCGTCGACATCACCGTTGGTTCTGCAGCGCCGCGAAGCGCGCCGCCAGCCCCGCTCCGCGGCGACTTCGCAGGAAATGTGTCCGCTTCGCGCACCACCACC
>JAABUZ0100009275.1_pt1 | contig 11308 bp, 14 predicted proteins | sample 5562091 | NCBI WGS metagenome assembly JAABUZ01 (sample SAMN12813069, study PRJNA571459) | rock metagenome | isolation source: Antarctica rocks | place: Antarctica: Victoria Land, Linnaeus Terrace sud | collected 2015-12-21
AGATAAGCATGGGCCTACATGTTTCACTAGTTGCAACGTCTATTTGTACTGGCGGAGGTGGAAAGGCAGCATGATCAGCTACCTGGAAAAATAAAGTGATCAATGACACTACTCCTCCTCACGGGGCGGTATCCCACCGCCATCATACGCCCTGAAATATGCCAGCTCGCGTGTCAGATATTGGCGCCGCGCGGCGCTCATGCGACAACCGGCCGAGATGAAGGGCCGTTCCACGTCGGTCTTCCCCACGGGCGATGACGAGCGCGGCGGTCATGGGCAGACAGAACTGTCACGAGGTCACGCGCCACACCATGCGCATCCTCATGCCGGTCGGCCTTGTCGCCGTTGGATCACGCCATACGCGGCGGCGAGGAGCGCGGCAATGGCGAGGATGCCGGCGGCCGTCGCGGTGCCCATCGCTAGCCCGTGAGTGTCGACCACGACGCCCCCGATGGACGGACCAGCCATCTGCCCCAACGCGAAGACCATCGTCAAGACGCTCAGACTCACGGTGTAGCGCGCGGCGGGGACGGCCCGCTGTAGCAGGGCGGTGAACATGGTTTGGGGTCCCGATGAAGCAGATGCCCATGAGGAGCGCGCCGACGCTGTCCAGCGCCAACCCACCGACCCCGAGCGCCCCCAGCGAGCCGATCATGAGCGCGCTGGCGAGGGTGAAGCCGGTCGGCCAGCGGTCGATGGCCCGGCCCCATAGAAGGCCGCCGAGGGCGCCGACGACCCCTATGGCCGCCCACACCAGGCCTGCAAGCAGGGCCGGTACGCCCTGTTGTACCACCAGGGCAGGGAAGAAGGTAAAGTAGATGATGTAGCCGCAGCCGAACGCGGCGTAGGCGAGCGTGAGCGCCAGCAGCTCGTGGGGATGCAGGAGAGTCCTCAGCGCCGGGAGGACGTGTCCCCGCGCAACGACTCGTTCGTCGGCCTCATGCCGCGGTCCCCCGACGCAGTCCCCGCTCCGCCCCTGCGCGCCCAGATTGGCGCGCGGCGCGATGTCCTCGTCCGCTCGTGCGACGGCTGCGCCCAACGCGGCCACGCGCAACGCGCGGCGCAGGCCCCAGGTCGCGACGAGGCCGATGACGCCCATGGCGGCCCAGACGGTCCGCCACGCCAGCGCCGCGCCGGCGCCGACCACGAGCGGTGCCACCAGGCCTGAAACGACCACGCCGGCGGCCCCACCCATCCAGATCAGTCCCGCCGCGCGCCCGCGCTCGGCCGGCGCGACCCGTTCGAGGGCCAGGGCGATCGTGAGCACGGTGGCGGGGGCCGAGAAGAGACCGATCAGCAGCCGCCACATCCCGAGTTGAGCCACATTGAGGCTCGCGGCTGAGGCGACCATCGCCGCGCTCATCGCGAGGAGGCAGAGCGTGTTGAGACGGACGCGGTCCCGGTAGCGAGCGACCACGAGCGGGATAGCCAGCGCTCCGAGGAGATACCCGCCGAGGTTGAGGGTGCCCACAAGGCCGAACAGGCCATACGACCCATGCAGATCAGATCGGAGCGCCGGCAGCAGCAGGCCATAGGAGAGGCGCGAAAAGCCAAGGACGACGGCGAAGGTAAACGCCGCCCAGGAGGTGAGGCCGCTGTAGGCGGGACGATGGGCTTGAGTGAGGGTGAGCGGCACGGAAGGCGGGGATGATTCAGCGATGGGCATCTGGCAGCTGTGTGCCCGCATATCCTCAACTCTTGATCGTGATGTAGCCCCACGCCCACCGCAACTCCTAGCCGTGCGCACGAATTGTTCCTGTCTCGAGACCGTCACTTTGTCTCCTCCCCTATCTCTTATCCCTACCCTATCCACCGGTATCCGTTCGTCGTCCGAGTACATACTAGTAGGTACAAAGATGACTGTTAACGATGGGATGGGATAGAAGGTTCAATTCTCGATATGGAACTCCCACATAATCGCCCGCATCGCATCTCCGTGCCCACAATAACCGGAGGCGCATGTCGCATCAATGCGGTGATGTTTTACACCTAATGTGCAACTCTTTGAGGGCTCAAACGGCCAGTAAGCCATCCCAATCGAGTGAGACACGTCCTTTTGCAGATCGTGGAAGACGCCGATCATGGATACGGATACTGCCGATTTGCGGGCGACGACGGGCGTAGGTCTTGCGGGTGAAAGCTCTCTGACGGAGTCTATCTCGTGGGTCTCGTTAGACGACCCAATGAGTCACAGGCTGTTCCTCGACCGTCACGCGGTCGTCGGCGTTGCGGTGGATGATGCTGCCGGCGTGGCCGAGCACGATGGAGTGCGGCGGGAGTGACTCGATGACGAGCGCCTGCGCGCCGATCTTGCTCCACGCGCCCACCGTCACGTCGCCCAGCACGGTCGCGCCCGAGCCCAGGACCACCCCGTCCGCGATGGTGGGGTGGCGCTTGGCCCCGTGCCCGCGCTTGATGTCCTTCCACCAGCCCGTCGCGCCGAGCGTGACCTGGTGGTAGAGCATCACGTCGTCGCCGACCACGGCCGTCTCGCCGATGACGACGCCGGAGCCGTGGTCGATGAAGAAGCGGCGGCCGATGGTTGCGCCGGGGTGGATCTCGATACCGCCCGTGATGAAGCGCGCGAAGAGCGCGATGAGGCGCGGCGCGAAGCGCTGCCCTTTCAGATAGTAGTGATGGGCAAGGCGGTGCAGCCACAGGGCGTGCAGGTGCGGGTAGAGCAGCACCTCCGCCACGCTCGTCGCCGCCGGGTCCTTCTCAAACACAACCACGATGTCCTCGCGCGCCCGCGCGATCAGGTCTCGCAGAGCCATACATCCTCGCTATCTGCCGTTACGTCTTCTGCCTCTACGCGGAACAATTTGGTCGGTCCCGTTCGATTCACGCCTCATCGATAGGCGAGTCGACGGGCTATGCTCATGGTAACGGATCATATATGCCAGCTTGGGTGTCATATTTCGTGAGAATCGTTCACCGCTGTGCGATCCGATTGATTAAGTCGATCGTCGCGGTCGGATCGGCGACCTCGACGATGAGCTCCCTGTACTGGTCGTCGCGCAGGCGGATGGCGATGGCGCGGTCGGCGTCATGCAGGTCCCAGAACACGCGGCCGCCCTCTTTGATGAACGTGCTGGCCGTCATCACGCCCGGAATCTGTGTGCCCGGCATCCGCCACCCCTTCCACTGGCGTGCCTCCTCGCCGACCGGTCCGACGTCAACCCCTTGGTCGGCGCAGCCGGCCAGCGGAACGACGCCCTCACCTGGATGCCCTACTATGGCACGTCTAACCTCAACGGGCGGTCGTACCAGTGCGACACCTACTTCCAAGTCGTCCCCCCACAAGCGGGATGCGTGCATCCCACCACCGCCGGTTATCGGGTGATGGCCGGCATCTTGTGGGCGTGCTACACAGGGGTAGCCGGTTTCTGCGTCGCCTTGTCGCCGACAAGCACAAAGACACGGGTGGTGACGGGGGTGACGGGAACGTCGCCGGGGGAAGGCAACGCGCGGCCTGGGTGGCCTTCCCCCGGCGACGCCGTCGGTCTGGCTTAGGGGCGCGGCAACGCGATGTGCAGTTGCTCGGAAGCCCTGGAGAAGCCGGCGCGCGCGTAGATACGCTCCTCCGCATCGTGCGCAGGTGTCAGAAACACGGTGGTTACGCCTCTGGCAATGGCCTCGCGCACCAGCCGGGTGGTCAACGCCCCGGCGATGCCCCGGCGACGGAACATGACACGCACGCCGACGCCGGCGAGTTCCGTGATCCCGTCCAGCGGCACGTCCCAGACGCCGCCGCCCGCAGCCTCACCCGTCGCGGGCGAGGATCGCGAGCCCGCCTGCCGCGAGGTTGGCCCGGCGCGCCTCCACCTCCTTGGGGCCGGGCGCGCCCTCGCCGTAGGCCTCGTTCTGCGCCGTGACCATGGCGAGGATGTCGTCGTCCGACGCCGGCACGACCAGCTCGATGCCGGAGGCAACCGGGAGGTCGCGCACGGAGTCGGGCGTGCAGACCATGATCGGCAGGCGTCCCTCGACGACGAACCCGCCGGCCACCAACGTCGCCTCCACGGCGGGGGCGACGCTTGTCAGGTACTCTAGACGTGGTACACGACCACGCCGTTGGTAGGCGGTGACCAGGGCGGTCACATCGGCGGACGACGGGGTCGCGCCGTCGTCGGGGATCGCGTAGTTGAGGTAGGGATTGTCACTGCGGTGGGAGAAGGTGACGAGGAACGGGCCGACCCGTTCCATCGCGCGCCCACGACCTACCCCGCTGCGAATATATGTCTGGATGTCCGCATCCATCATCAGTGGAACCCTTCTTTCTCCAGGTGACAACACGCCAGATACGACGTGCTGGTTGTTGGTGTACTATCGTCGTTGGCAAGGAGCGTGGTGGCCTCCGTCGATGGACCGAGCGGAGGTCAGACCCCCTTGTCACGGCGACTCTGAGTGCGTGCGGCCGGTCGGACGAGGCGAGCAATTACACCGTTACCATCCTCGACCCGCACGGAGAGAAGATCGCCAGATCCCGCCATAGGTTGGAGGTTGGGCTGCATCGATTTGCAGGACGGGTGTCCGAAACGGAAGCCCTGTGTGACGATCCTGACGGACCGTTTTAGGCGTGCGACGCTCGTTGAGCGGCCGTCGTTACCCGCACGTTTGCGGGCGCCGACGCTGCACACGAGCTTTGGCCACAAACGGTCAACCCTTACGAGCGTACTGGATCGCCTGGAGCAGCGGGGATGGGTCCGGCGGGGGTCGCATCCGACCTCGCGCCGATTGGTGATGATCCACCTGGCCAACGAGGGGCGGCGAGTCGGGGAACGAGTCGCTATGATCCTCCGTGGCGTCGAAGACGGTGTCGCCACGCGGACAGGGCATGGGGACATCGAGGCGTTCCTGCGCGTGATCGGTGCGATCGGGGACGAGGTTGGATGAGCGAGGAGACGCCTCGATGAGCGACGATGAATTCCTGCACGCCTTCATGGAGGGCTTGTTGTCCCCGCGGCAGTTCCACCACCGCGACCATCTCCGCGTAGCCTGGCTGCTGGTGCGGCAGATGGATGTCGCGTCGGCCACTCGCGCGATGTCCGCCGGAATCCGGCGCTTTGCCGCCGCCCATGATCATGCGGCTATGTATCACGAAACCCTGACGCAGTTCTGGGTGCGCACCCTCGCCCACATGGCCCGCGAGCGGCCGGATATCGCCGAGTTCGACGTGCTTATCGAGACGTTCCCGCAGGCGCTCGACACGCGGCTGCCGCACCGGCACTGGCGCCACGACACGCTATGGAGTGCCGTCGCCACGGCGACGTGGGTTGAACCGGATCTGCTCCCTCTCCCGGACTCAGGCGCCTCGTGTCGAGATGAAGGACGCGTCGCCACGCCACCCATGTCGCGCTGAAATATGACACGCTGCTGGCAACTAACCCCTGCTATGATGGGTCATGACGGGCATGATATGCGCGTGCATGGCGATGGACGACGGGAGGTTCGGCGATGCCCGTGGCGTTCCTCGGGCCGTATCGGGACATTTTCCGCTATCGGTCCTTCCGAGTCTTCTGGCTCGGCTTCACGTTCTCGGTTCTGGGCGACGCCATGACCGGGGTGGCCTTGACGTGGCTGGTGTACCAATCCACTCACTCGGCGCGCGCCGTCGGCCTGCTCCTGCTGGCGTCCACGGGACCCGTCCTCGTCGGTGGCCTGCTGGTGGGACCACTCCTGGATCGCTTCGACCGACGCGTCGTCATGATCGCGGACAGCGTCGTGCGGGGGCTCGCGGTGGCGACGATCCCGCTCCTCCATGCCCTCGGCCATCTGCCGCTCTGGCCGGTGTACGCCGTGGCGGCCGTGTACGGCTGCCTCAAAATGATCACGCTGGCCGGCGGGCCGGCACTGGTCCCCGCGCTGGTCCCCGCCGCGCGCCTGGACACGGCCAACGCCCTGGAAACGCTCGGCTTCACGGTGGGCAGCGTGATCGGCCCGCCCGTGGCTGGCCTCTTGATCGCCCGGATCGGGGCTCCGAACGTGGTGCTCGTCGACGCCCTCTCCTATGGCGCCTTTGCCTTCGCCCTGACGCGCGTGCATCTCGGCGACGAGCACGTCGCGCCAGCGACGACGACGCGGGCGTACGGGATGGGAGATGCCGTCGCCCTCCTGCGTCGCACCCCAGTCCTCTTCGCGACGACCCTCATGTTCATGACCTTTAACCTCGGAGAGGGCGCGCTGTCCGTCTGGCTGCCCCTCTTCTCGGCCCAGGCGGCGCCGGGAGGCGCGGCGGTCTACGGTGCGTTGCTGGGCGTCCTCGCCGTCGGCGAGATGGCCGGTTCCCTCGCGGCGGGCGCCGTGATGGCGCCCCGGCGCCTCTCGCTGGGCGCGCTGATCTGCCTCGCGCAGGGTCTATCCGGACTTGCCCTCCTTCCTCTCCTGTTTGGACGCAATTTCCCCTCGGCCGTGGTCAGCCTCGCCCTGCTCGGGGCGTGCAGCGCGCCCCTGACCATCTGGGCGCAGACGCTCCGCATGCGGATCATCCCCCCAGACCTGCGCGGGCGCACCTTCGCTCTCCTGCGGACGTTGATGCAGGGGACCGTGCCGCTTGCCGGGACCGCCACGGGCCTGCTGCTGCCGGTCGTGGGCATCCCCGCCATGATCGGACTCTCGGCCCTCCTGATCGGCCTGCCGGGTCCGCTAGGCTATCAGGTCAGGGGCCTCCGACGGGCGAACGCCGGAGACGATGGCGTGATGGAGCCCGCTACCCCGGGCGCACCCGTCGGGTCGGCGTCTGCGGGAGACGGATGATGGCAGGGCAAGGGGGACCAGGAGGGCGAATGGATCTCTCGTTTCACCCCGCGACGGCCGACCGCTGGCCCGACCTCGAGGCGTTGTTCGGTCCGCGCGGGGCCTGCGGCGGGTGCTGGTGCATGTGGTGGCGGCTCCCGCGAGCGGTGTACGAGCGCCAGAAAGGGCGGCCGAACAAGGACGCCTTGCACGCGCTCGTCGCGGCCGGCGACCCACCGGGCCTGCTCGCCTACGCCGACGGCGCACCCATCGCCTGGTGCGCCATCGCGCCGCGCGCAGCCTATCCGGTGCTGGAGCGCTCGCGGACCCTCAAACGTGTGGACGACTGCCCGGTGTGGTCGGCGCCCTGCCTCTTCGTCGCTCGGCCCTTCAGACGCAGCGGCGTGAGCGTGCGCGTGCTTGAGGCCGCGACCGCCTACGCCGCCGAACAGGGAGCGATGATCGTGGAAGGCTATCCCGTCGACCCGCGGACACCCCGTCTGCCCGACGCGTTCGCCTGGACGGGGACAGTCTCCGCATTTAGACAGGCGGGCTTCGTGGAGGCGCTCCGACGATCGGACGCGCGGCCCATCATGCGCTACGTCGTCGCCTCGCGCCACGCAACCTCGTCCCGGGAACCATAGCACGCCCTGGTGGCGTGGACATGTCGATCACCCTCGTCACGTGGTTCGAGACGATGTCGCCGGGCGCCGTGAAGGGTATCGTCGTGGAGACCGACGTCCTCGAGGCCGATGTTGCCGCGTTGACCGCGCGGGGTCGTGATCGACGGCGGCATCCACGATGCCCCCTGGGGCCGCTACGTCACCTTCAATGATCCCGACGGCAACAGGATCGTCTTGCAGGCCACCGCCGACGCCCATGCCTGAGGCCGACATCTTCGCCGCGATCGACAGCCCGGTGCGCCGCGCCCTGCTCGACGCGCTGCGCGACGGGCCACGGCCGGTGCATGACCTCGCGGCTGCCTTCACGATGAGCCGGCCCGCGGTCTCGCAGCACCTGCGGGTCCTGCGCGCAGCCGCGCTCGTCGTGGAGGAACGGGTGGGACGCGAGCGCCGCTAACAGCCTATCCGAAAAGTAGGTGGGCATGACGCAGTTTACGATAGATGATGAGGACGGCCGCAAGCTGCACCAACGGGAGGTCGTTGTCCGCCTGCTTCTCCCAGCGGATGAGCAGGCGGCGGAAGCGGTTGAACCAGGCAGGGGCGACCTCGACGACCCAGCGCCGGGGCGGATGGCGGTCGGGGGCACCGGGCGGGGGCAAGGGCTGGGCGGCGCGGGCCTTGGGCGGGATGTGCGGGACAGAACCGTGCGCGCGGGCCGTGTCGCGGCCGGCGTCATCATCGTAGCCCCGCTCCAGGCACAACGGGGGGCGCTCCTCAGCGGGGGTGTCCGCGGGCAGGGCGGGGACCTTGCTCAGGAGGGCATCGAGCAGGGCGTCGCCCTTCTTCATGTCGGTGCGGTTGGCCCCGGACACGCTGCAGGCCCGCGGCACGCCCTGGCCCTCGGTCAACAGATGGCGCTTGGCGCCGCATGTGCCCCGGTCGGTGGGGGTGCTGCCCGTGCCTGCGGCGTCTCCGAGCCCCCTTTTTGACCGAGCGGCGCTTTAACCAAGCGGCCGTCGGCGTATTGCTAGGGGAGGTCGAGCCCCACGAACTCATCTTACCGCCCGAAGGGTTCGACCCAGGCGCAGATGTTGGAAGGCAAAGCGAACCTGGTCCGCATGCTGCAGGAGATGCCCTTGACCGAGGAGGAGCGTACGGCCGTGGATGATGGGGTGGCGGCCTACGAGGCGCTCCTGGCCCACCTCGTCGACATCCCCACGCCCGCCGGACCCACCCCACGCCAATTGGCTGGCACGCCGTTACCCGTTTTGCCGCCGACGCGCGCGTGAATGGGCAAGAGGACGCCTGAGGCGATCAGTGAGTGGTTGCCCGGACGCGCCGCGAATCGCGCGAGCGCGGCTAGCGAGCGCGTCCGAGCGGTGCGGGCCGGGCGAAATCGCGCGTAGCGCGAAATGGATCCGGCGCTCAAAGGTCTTGCTTTTCAGGGGTGCGCGCCCCGTTTCCGCGGGGAGGTGGCGGCTACACCCCTGGGCGCCGTGGCGCCGCGCACGGCCTTAAAGTGAGCTATGTCAGCTCGTTCTACGTCGCGGGGTACCAGCATCCTGCCGCAGCGCACCGCGCTGGCCGGTTGCCCCGTGCTATGCTGAAGCGAGGAGGGTCGGCATGAAAGAGCTATCACGCGTCCAGCAACTGCACCTCGACGTGCTGCGCACCGTTTCCTTCAACGAGCTAGACGGTGAGCGAGTCGCCGACGATCTGCTGGCGCATCGCGATCTGTGGGAGGCGTGTTTCCTCGATCGCATCGGCTGGGCGTATCCCCACATCACCGCCTACGACACCCTGTATCACCTCGACCACCACCTGGCGCAGCTCATCGCGGCCGCGACCGGCGAGCCGGCAGACCGCGCCGCCCTACTCGCCGAGGGAGAGAGCTGCGTGCGCCTCCTCGATGACCTGCGCACGGTCGTGGGACGGCCCTCCCGCGCCTTCGACCTGATCCGGTTGCGCGACCTGCCGCGCGGCGAGTGGAATGCCGATACCCTGTTCATCCGCTGTAGCGGCGTCGACAATGAGCAACTCCAGCGGATGGCCCGCGACCGCTGGCACGGCGAGGTGGAGGTCGTTCCTCCGGACGAGGCGCGCGACCGGGGCAACGACATCAGGCAACGCGTCATCACCGTGTGGTGGGATTAGTACCCCACCTCTGCGCGGAAACCCGGCGCACGCCCGCTTTTGAGGAGCGCGAGGGCGCGGATCACGCCGTCGGGGTGCGCGACCGCCGCCTCGGCCAGGTGATAGAGGAGGTTCGTTTTGCTGGTCACGCGCTTGAGGTCGTCGAGCAACTCCTTCGCGACCTTGCGCTCGGCTGTCGCGCCGATCTTGTGGACCAGGCCAATGAGCAGGTCGACCAGGCCGTCGGTGAGTTCCTGCCCGCGCACATGGCACAGGGCCGCGACGAGCGTGGCGCGCACCGCGTCCGCATGCGCCCGCAATTCGCTGGGCGGCTCGGCCGCGGCCCGCTGCCGGTACGCCCGCACCACCCGCGGCGCCACGCCGGCCAACAGGCCCGTGCGGGAGATCGACCTGGCCCACGCGCCGCGGCTTGTCGATCTGGGTCAGCACGTTGTCCAGGCTGATGCGGCTGGAATCGGCTTTGAGGTCTTGCAGCGTCAGCCGCCCGGGGTTGCGCGCGTTCAGCCGGTCGTGAACTTGGTCCGCCGCACCGTCGTCCGCCTCGATCGGCGCGAGCAGCGCGTCGATGCGCGCCAAGCTGTCCGGCCCGCTGCGCGCGAGCAGGCCCTGGTACAAGTGGTCTTCGTAGGCGCGCAGGGCCGAGCGGAGCAGGCGGTCGATGCGCCCGGGCGACGGCGGCTCGATGTGCCCGCCCCGGCGCCGCGCGTAGACGGCGGCCTGCAGCTGCTCGAGGCGGTGCTCGTGCGGCAGTACGTCCTGACCGAGCCAGGCGGCGAAGTCGTCGATGTCCCGCTCCGTCGACTCGCGGAACCCGAGCGCCTGCCGGATCTCCGACATCTTCTGCACACGTACGTCAACCTCGACGTCAACCGTCGACTCGCGGAACCCGAGCGCCTGCCGGATCTGCGCGCGATGGTCGGCGATGGTGCGGCCGTCCCACTCGTACCGCGCGTAGAGTTCCGGCGGGAGGTCGAGTTGCTGCGCGACGTGGACGATGGCCGCGGCCGGGACATCGCCCTTGTGCGGGGGGAAGCGCCCCTCATACTGGAAGTGCTTGAGGAAGAGCGCGAAGCCCAGGTGCGACGCGCCCGTCTTGTTCGCCAACAACTCTCCGTCGCCGCCGGCGAGGGTCCAGTGTTCCGCCAATTCGTCCGCCGTCCACTGCCGCTTCATGCCGCGCCTCCCTGAGCCCTTGTCGCTCCACGTCTACCCGCTACATGGGGACGTGCCCGAGAGTGCCCACAAACACTGGAGGAAGCACTTCTGTGCTTGTGGCGAGCATACAGCACGGGCGCTACGGCGACAAGCTGTCTGTCCACAGGGGCGAAGTGCGCACTCCGGGAATCTAAGCGGCACTCGAACCGGGCGTGCGTTCGTGGTAAGCGACGCATGGAAGGCGCCCGATGTTTACGCACATGCCTTGTATCGCATCTTTAGCGCCTAGACAAGCCTCATGAACCTGACCCCAAGAGCGTTCATATGCGTGCCGTGGGGCGGACGAGGTGAGGCGGGAGCGAGCGCCGCCGCGCGCGCCGCATGAAAATGGGGCAATCTTTACACACTGCGGCTCGTGACAGCTTCCGTCACACTGGGCCTATGACTGATATCACGTCCCGTCGCACGTCCCCTCTTACTTTGCACTTCGCGGTAGCTTCCGTAACACTACCCCTAGACGCAATACGGTTCAGTTAAGGGAAACAGGACGAGATGACTCCTACCGCGGAGTGTGGCATGCTGAGATTTACGACGATCACAGGGTGTCACACTCAGCAAAGGAGTCATCCCATGGGATTTAT
>JAABUZ0100009277.1_pt1 | contig 11306 bp, 13 predicted proteins | sample 5562091 | NCBI WGS metagenome assembly JAABUZ01 (sample SAMN12813069, study PRJNA571459) | rock metagenome | isolation source: Antarctica rocks | place: Antarctica: Victoria Land, Linnaeus Terrace sud | collected 2015-12-21
CGCTGCTGTGGTCGGAGCGATTCCGCGGCTTCGTGCTGCTGCAACGCCGCGATGCGGCCGTCGACCTGGGCGGCGTGGTGCAGGATCACGTCGAGCACGTGACCGCAAGGCACCTCACCGCGCTCCCGGAAAGCGATCACCTCGCGGATCTCACCGAGGGTGAGCCCGGCCGCTTGCCGCCCCGGATCGAACTCGACCATCACCGCATCGGAACCCGCTGTCCGTCGCGATCATTCCGTTCACTCCCGTTCCACCTCGTCGGCGGGCGGCTCGGCGAGAGCCGCCCCGAAGTCCCGTAGACTTTCGACGGCCGTCGGTGGCGGCCCGGTCGACCTGCGGGCAAGCGATGCCTTGATCTCTCGGAAGGTGACGGCTTCGAGGCCGCATCGACGGCAGGCTTCGAGGTGCTTGGACACGCGTCGCGCCGTCACCTCGTCGGTCTGGCCGTCGAGGTAGGACTGCAGGACCCGCATGACCTCCATGCAGCTGGCCATCTCCTTGGTCCCCCACATCAGCCGCGGCTTTGACCTCATGGTCTCCTCCTCGGTGCGAGCCCGGCCGCCACGAGGCGGTGGCGCATGCGCGTTCGCGCTCTGTGCAGCCTGCTCATGACAGTGCCCACGGGGATCCCCAGCACCTCGGCAGCCTCGGCGTACGACAGGCCGTCGACGTCCACGAGATCGACGACCTGACGGAACCTCTCGGGGAGGGAAGCGAGCGCGTCCGTGATGACCGCGTCAAAGATCTCGCCGACGACCAGCGCCTCGGGCGAGTCACCGCCGCCGTCGGTGGCGACCAGCCGGTCCAGCGTCGCCGCAGGATCGTCGAGCAGCTCGGGTCGGCGGCGGCGGTTCCTGTTGACGTTGGCGTTGCGGAGGATGGTTAACAACCACGCACGCGGATGGGACCCGTCGAAGCCTGCCATCCCCTGATAGGCCCGGATGAGGGTGTCTTGGACGAGGTCTTCGGCGTCGGCCGGGCGGCGGGTCAGCGACAACGCCACCCGCAGCAGCACATCCACCTCCGGGAGCACGTAGCGCCCGAACGCCTCCTGGCGTTGCTCAGGGCTGAACGCCGCCGTTGGCTCCACATCTTGAGAACCCGCTCCGGGCAGCTCCCATTCCGTCAAGGCCCCCCTTGGGCCGTCCCAGCCCGGGTCGCGGCCACCGCACCGCCAAGATCGGAATGGTCCGGCGACCCACCGGGTTCCGTGAGGGATGCGAGGTCTTGTGGTCCATCGTCGGATGCGCCGAGCTGTCGAGGCCTACCTCGACGGCGAGCTCCCGCCCGACGCCGGCGCGGACGTGGCCCGGCACCTGGCCGTCTGCTGGGAATGCAGCACCGTCGCCGAGACACTGAGGCTGGTCAAACACGCGTTGCAACGACGACGCGCTGCGCTGGGCCCCTCGATGGCCGAGACACGGCTACGCCGCCTTGCCAACAACCTGGCCGCTGGTCCGCCTCCCGATGGGACTGCGTCGTGAGCGGCCCAGGGGTCGGGTACCTCGCTGCTTTCGGGGGCGGGACCGTATCGTTCCTGTCGCCCTGCGTGCTCCCGATCGTGCCCGCCTACCTCTCGGTGATCACCGGTCTGGACGTGACGGAGACGACCGGTGGCAGCCGACGCCACCTTGGCCGCGTCGCCCGCGACACCACGATGTTCATTGCCGGGTTCTCCACCGTGTTCATCCTGTTGGGCCTGACGGCGTCGACCGTCGGCCATGCCCTCTTCGCGAACCACGTGCTCATCACACGAGTCTCGGGGCTGGCGATACTTGCGATGTCTCTCTTCGTCGCCGGTTCACTCATCGTGCGGGCCCCCTGGCTCTACGGCGAGTACCGCTTCCATCCGAGCCCATCGCGCTTCGGGCCCCTCGCCGCTCCGGTTGCGGGAGCTGCCTTCGGCTTCGGCTGGACACCGTGCATCGGCCCTGTACTCGGATCGGTCCTGGCCGTCGCCGCCACGCAGGGCCGGGCGACGCAGGGGGCGCTGCTCCTGGGCGCCTACTCGCTCGGACTCGGTGTCCCTTTCCTCGGAGCCGGTCTCGCCTTCTCCCGTCTCACCGGCGCGTTCGGCTGGGTCAAGCGGCACTTCACCGGCATCACGCTCGTGTCGGCCACAACGCTCGCTTGCTTCGGTGTCTTGTTGACCCTGAACCGTCTCACCCTGGTGACCAGCGAGCTCCAGTCCGCCCTCCGGGCGATCGGGCTGGGCCGCCTCGTCACCCTCGGCTGAAAGGAACCCCACACATGGCAACGTCCACCCCGAGACCAGGCCGCAGCACCACTGCTCCGAAACGCACGCCGACATCGGGCCGAGTGGCCCGTGCCGCCGAGGCGCGCGCTGCAGCCGGCCGTCGCCGGCGCCTCAGCTGGTCGCTCACCGCCGCAGGCCTGGCCGTCGTGGTCGGTGTGGGATTCCTCGCCGTCAACTCCGGAGGTACCCGCAAGGGGGTCACCACGACGGCCGGCTTTGACCTGCCGGCGATCTCCGGTGGGAACCGGGTCCGCCTTGCCGACTTTCGAGGCAAGCCGACCGTGGTGAACTTCTTTGCGTCGTGGTGCAGCGCCTGCGACGCCGAGCTCCCCACCTTTGCGACCGTTTCGGCCAAGCTGGCCGGCCGGGTCAATTTCGTGGGGGTCGACTCCCTCGAGACGGGCGACCCGCTGTACATGCCCAAACGCCACAACATCACCTGGCCGCTCGCTCATGACGTGGCCGGCTCCAACGGCAGTGGACTCCACGACGCGCTCTGCCAGTGCAACAGCATGCCGGTCACCGCCTTCTACGACGCCGACGGCAAGCTCGTCAGCGTGGCCCGACAGGCCCTCGTCGGGGGCACGCTGAGCGCAGAGATCGGGAAGTCTTTCGGCATCACCGCCTGATCGCGGGGTCGCCGACGTGATCAGATCAGTGCCAGGTCGCCCAGTCCGCACCGACTGCGATACCCGCCGCGAAGACCACGAAGGGGATCACCGAAACCACGACGACGGGGCGGGACTGCGGATACCCGAGCGGCCCAGCATCACCCGGAACCCGAACGCGGCACCCGCGACGACAAGCCACCAGACCACGCGCAGCGGCTGGGGCCACGAGAGGGGGAAGGCCCGCAGGGCCCACGATCCCACATGCGAGTTCGCGTACTGACTCCCGAGCGCCTCGGCCGTCAGGGCCGCAAGGACGAACGCGGCACAAACGAGCGCGCCTGCTCCTGCCCCGAGATGGGGAGCCTTCCTACGGCCGTTCACAGCGGAGTCTCCACAGTGGGGAGACACCCTTCTCCCGAGACCGCATTCCCGGGGGCTCCGGCGCGCTGGAAGGTCCTTGCCGGTGGGGTGGCCGTGGTCGTCCTCGCCGCCGCTTGTGGAGGCCGGGCGGCGCCGCGTACCGCGCCACACCCCGCCCCCCGTTCAAGCGTCACCTTGGCTCAGGTCCCGGCCAGCCCGGTCCAGCAGGTCCCGTCCGCGCTCGACGACCCGGTGTTGCTGGGCCTCCCACGGCCACTCATCGACCCGGCTGAACTCCGATCCGGCGGCCCCCGACCGGACGGGATCCCTCCCCTCGACCACCCTCGGTTCCAGCGTGCATCGGAGGTTGACTGGCTCCGCCCGGGTGAGCCAGTGCTGGCAGCGACCGTCAACGGTGAGGACCGCGCCTACCCCGTCCAGATCCTCATCTGGCATGAGATCGTGAACGATACCGTCGGCGGCATTCCAGTGGCGGTCACGTATTGTCCATTGTGCAACACCGCTATCGCCTATGACCGCCGGGTCGGCTCCCTGGTTCTCGACTTCGGCACGTCTGGCAAGCTCTATAACTCCGACCTGGTCGCCTATGACCGTCAGACCCAGTCGCTTTGGGTCCAGTTCCTCGGACAGGCTGTGGCCGGAACCCTCACCGGAGCCCGACTCCAGGCCTACCCCCTGTCGACCATCTCGTGGGGGGACTGGCGGCGCAACCATGCCGATGGATGGGTGCTCAGCCGCGACACGGGCTACTCGCGCCGTTACGGAGACAACCCCTACCCCGGCTACGACGATGTCCGCGCCTCGCCGTTCCTGTTCTCCGGGAAGGCGGACGGCCGTCTGGCGGCTATGGAACGGGTCGTGGGCCTCGACGGCGACGGTGATCCGGTGGCAGTCGATCTCCCAGCGCTGCGCAGGAGACGCGTCGTCGAGGTGGACATCGCCGGCAAGGCCGTGACGGTCTGGCAGATGCCCGGGACTGCGTCTGCGCTGGCTGACGCCACCGTGGCGGGCGGGCCCGACGTCGGAGCGACGGGCGCTTTCGTGCCTGTCATCGACGGACGGGTGCTGCACTTCGCGCCTACACCGGACGGCTTCAAGGACCGCGAGACCAGCTCGACCTGGGACATCCTGGGCCACTCGACCGGCGGTCCGCTCGTGGGCAGGACGCTCCCACCGGTGCTGCATGTCGATACCTTCTGGTTCGCGTGGGCGGTGTTCCGCCCATCGACCCGATTGGTGTCCGGCTGAGAGCCGCCTGTCGATGACGCACCTCGCTCCGGCGATCGACTACTGGTTCATGTTCCCGGCTTGCGTCGTCATCGCCGCGGTCGTGATCTCGGCGGGGATCAGTGGTGCGACCATGCTCCTGCCCCTGTTCTTCGTGATCTTCCCGGAGCTCGGTGTCCCCGCCCTGAACATGCCCCAGGCCGTCGGGGCGTCCCTGGTCCTGCAGATCTCGGCGTTCGGGCTCGCCGTGGTCCGGTACTCCACGCGGGGGGTTGTCGTCTGGTCCGCAGTGACCCGGGTGGCGGTGGTGTCGGTTCCCACCGCCGTCGTCGGAGCGATCGCCGGCCCCCTCCTGCCGGTAGAGGCCTTCCGCATCCTGTTCGCAGTCGGCCTCGTTGTCGTCGTCCCGTCCTTATGGCGGCGCCGGCCGCCGATCCCGGCGGCTGGGTGGCAGGCCGGCGCCCTCACTCCCGCCGACGTCGCCATCGCGGGCGGCGTGGGCGGGCTCTTCACCGGAGTGGTCTCCGCCGGGGTCGGGGAGGCCACCGTCCCGCTCCTGTCCCGGCGTGCGATGCTGATGCCGCTCGCCGCCGCGACGGCGACCGTGCTTGTGGCAATGACCGTCGGGGCCGCAACCCTAGCCACCGCTGCCCGCCTTGTCCTCGCCGGGAGCCTGGGAGACCAAGCCTGGCCCGTCGTGGCCTTCGGAGCACCCGGCGCAATCATCGGAGAGGAGATCGCCGTCCGCACGCAGGGGCGGATCCCCGACAGGCCCCTACGCCTGCTGGTCGGCGGCCTCTTCCTGGTCATCAGCGCGGGATTCGTGCTGCTCGCCACCCACTGACCGTCCGAACGGGGCGGCGGACCTCTCCTCGGGAGGGGGACCGGCCTGGCCGGCTGGACGAGCGATCCTGCCCTCGCTCTCGAAGAAGAACTGCGCAGCGGCTTGCTGGATCGCAACCGACCAGCTCGGGTAGGCGTGGACCGTCTGGGCCAGGCGACCCGTGAACATGCGGGTGCGCATGGCCAGCGTCGGTTCGTGGATCATCTCCCCAGCCCGTGACCCGACCACGGTTGCCCCCAGGATCCGACCACCGCCCAGCCCACGCGTGACGCGTCGTGGTCCGGCGATGAGCTTCACGAAACCGGCTGTCTCACCGGTCACGACGGCCCGGTCGACCGCAGTCATGGGTAGGAATGCCACGCGCGCACCCGACCCGACAGCCTCGGCCTCGGCCAGTCCAACCCTCGCGACCTCGGGCGTGGTGAAGGTAACCCACGGGATGGCGGACGGATCGAACGTGCGGCGCCTGCGGGTCAGCGCATTGCCCGCAGCGATGCGGCCCATCTCGTCTGCGGCGTGGGTGAACTGGAGCTTCCCGGCGACGTCACCGACCGCCCAGATCCCCTTCGTGGTGGTGGCGAGATGGCCGTCGGTGACGACGAACCCCCGCTCCGTGGCGACCCCGACCTCTTCGAGGCCCAGACCCGCCGTGGCGGCCCGCCGGCCCACGGCAACGAGGAGGCGATCGGCGCTGACCGCCGTCCCGTCGTCGAGGTGCAGGCGGGTCGGCCCGGTCTCGAGAGCCTCGACCCGCACAACCTTGCGGCCGACCCTGACATCGATGCCTTCGGCGGCGAAGACCCCGGCGATCACGTCCGAGGCCTCGGGCTCCTCCCGTGGAAGGAGCCGGTCGAGGCCTTCGACGATCATCACCACCGCCCCCAGCCGGGCGAATGCCTGGGCCAGCTCACAGCCGATCGCTCCTCCTCCGAGGACGGCGAGCGAACCTGGACAGCGATCCAGGTCAAAGACGTTGTCGTTCGTGAGGAAGTCCACGCGGTCGAGACCGTCGATCGGCGGGACGGCAGGGTGCGTGCCGGTGGCGATGATGAAGCGGGGGGCCATGAGGCGCCGGCCGTCGACATCGATCTCGGTGGGTGACCTGAAACTTGCCCAGCCGTGGAGCACATCGATCTTCTCCGCAGCGAAGACACTGTCGTCCTCGGTCGTCGCGATCGACGAAACCGCCGCCCGGACCGCAATCATCGACTCCTCGAACGACCGCCCGGCACCGGCAGCCTCGATCAGCGCCTTCGACGGAACGCACCCCGCAAACGTGCACTCACCACCGATCGGACCGGCCTGTACCAGCAGCGGCCTGGCCCCTCGGCGGGCGGCCGCGCGAGCCGCGCCCATGCCCCCCGCGCCTCCCCCGACGACGATGAGGTCGTAGCCATCGTTGCGGTGTCGGCTCACGAGAAGGGAACCCGGCGCGCAAGGTGAAGATTCCGCCATGGCCTTGCCGTGTGCGAGTCTGCGTCCAGCACATGAGACCGGACGGTCAATATCTGTCCGTCCGCTACTCCGAACGGCTCGACGCCAACGACATCGTCGCCTCGGTCCGATCGAAGGGTGACAGCTACGCCATGTGTGAGAGCTTCTTGGCACCCTTCAGCTCGAGCTCCTCGACGAGCACCACTGGTCCACGCGTCGCGAGCTCGCCCAGGCCATCTTCGAGTGGATCGAGACCTGGTACAAGGCGTCGCGCCGGCACAGCTCGATCCAGATGCTCAGTCCCATCGCCTATGAGAACCTGAAGGCCGTCGTCCCGGCGGCCTGATCACAACAAACCATCTTTCCGCCGACACCGGAAGGATAGTCGTGTCCACCGACGTGTAGGGCATCGTGTCTGGGGTCTTCTGCCCACACGACGTCGTGTCGTGCGTCCTGCGCGGCGTCGTGTGGGACATCGTGCCGGGTACGCGAAGGCCGGCCACCTGTGGATATCGCTGACTTGGGCCTCCTTCAGCCCACACGATCTCCTGCCGGTCCCCCGCGGCGGGGTGCGCGGCACGGGCGTGGCGACGAACCGGGGGGGAGTCGGATCGGAAGGGGGACAACGGCGCGGGTAGGCCCCCCTAAACTAACGGGGGGCCGAGTCGATTGTGGGTGGCAGGTCCGGCCCGGCGGCGGCGTCAAGGCCAAGCCCTACGGGCGGCCTGGCGGCCGGTCTTGACCCCACCGTTGCTGTTGTGTGCGCGCTACAGGGCGGCCCAGCAGTTGGCGGGGAGCGGCGATGGAGACCGGACTTGATGGCCGCTGCGGTCCGAGGATCAAGTCCATCGCCGAGGGCAGGACGAGCGCCTCAATCATCGGCACCTCGCCGACGCGATGCCCGAAGCCGATGCCTGCATCAAACCCGCAGCGCCAAGCCGAAGTGTCCTCCGCCACCCCGTCACCAGCCCACGTCGACCGACACGACCGAGGACCAAGCCAGTCCGACCCAGCCAGTCCGACACACCTTGGCATTATTGCGGGCCGTCTTTCTACCCATCTCAGACGGCGCTGCCTGCCCATGGTCGATCAGTGCCGGAACCCCCTCGAAGGCACCCGCGGCGCTCACGGCCTGAGAGATACGACCTCGATATCCATGCCGGCTGTCGCCGCAGCGCGCGCGAGAAGGGGCGATTCGGTGCCGACCACGATCGTGCCACCCAGGACAACAGCGGCGGCTGCCGCCTCGGCTGTCAGGAGGTTGAACTGGCCGGGCAGGGCCCGCATCACCGGCACCAACCGCCGCAGGCTCAACAGTCCGATCTCGGCAGGCAACTCGCCCAGTGCTGTCTCGGCGCGATGACGCTCCTGGTGGGACATGGCCAGCAGGGCCCTCGACAGCGACCCGGCCCCTGGCTGAGCAATCGCCCGCCCGAGGCGCCAATACCAAGAGCCGGTGGTGAACACCTCGCCACGGGACGCCGCCGCCATGGCGACGTCGGCCCGCCCGGTCGGCCGACCAACCAACACGGCGAGCAAGAGCGCATCATCGACGACGAGCACGGACGACTGCGGAAGAGCTCAGCCCTGAGCCAGCTCGGGGTCTCCCGCTACTGCTTCCTGGGCGGCCCGCTGGTAGGCACCCGACGCGAGATCCTCACCGGCCGCGATGCGAACACTTTCCGGGATCAGTGAGCGACTCGGGCCGATACGAGCGGGGCGCAACTCGCCGGCCGCTTCTGCTGCGGCGCGAGCCAGTTTCGTCGCAGCTTGGAGGTCTTCGGTGGAGATGGCCACGACGTTGATGTTACCGCCGCTAAGGCCGCTCTTCGGCCGATGTCAGTCGTCTGACGAGTGCAGGTTGGGCGCGCTCCGCAAGGTCGTTGTGATGCGCCCTGGGTTTGATGGAGGCTGGGTTTGACAAGCCCTCAGTTGAGAGCTTGTCGTTGTGAGGCAGGGTAGCTGCCTGGGGGATGCCGTTTCGGTCCTGATGTCGGTGAGGAGTCTCGGCTGTGGTGGGCTCAGCGACGCGTGTCAAGGCGGGTTGACGGTCGTCTCACGCCTGACGCCATCGTTGTTGTGCCGCCTGACGGGTGAGGCCGGCGGCGTCGCCGATCTGTGCCCAGGAGGCGCCCGCTCGGCGTGCGTCGCTGGCGGCCTCGTCGAGGGCGGCTGCGGCGTCGGCGAGCCTGCGGGCGGCGTCGGCGAGCCGGACGAGCTCCGCGCCTGGCAGCTTGCGGGGGGCGTGAGTCCTGCCGACGGCTGATCGCCGGGCGTCACAGGCGCGCACAGGGCGGTGGGCCCGTGGGTGACCACGGCGAGTCCCTCGCAGTCGCCGACGTTGGTCGAGGCGGGCGGCGTAGGAGCAGTCCACGCCTGTCAGTCCGGACTGACGCGGCGCGGGCGTGACGGCCGCCCGCGGTGCTGCCGTCACGGAGCCGTCACACGACGGGGTATCTCATGCCGCGGGCTCCTGGGCGGCTCGGGCGTGGAGGGCCTCGAGCTCGACCGGTGACATCTTTGCGATCGAGTGATGGATGCGGGTCGTGCTGTACCAGTGCACCAGCTGGCCGTCTCGCGTTCGACCTCGCCCCGGCCGGCCCAGGAGCGGGCCCGGTCGTGGTCGATGAGCTCGGTCTTGTACAGCCCGATCGTCGACTCCATCAGCGCGTTGTCCAAGGCGTCGCCGACGGTCCCGATGGAGGCGGCGATGCCGGCCTCGACGAGCGCCTCGGTGAGGCTGACCGCGGTGTGCTGCGATCCGGCGTCGGAGTGGAGCACCAGCCCCTTGGAGCTGAACCGGGCGTCGTGGCGGCGGCGGGTGAGCAGGGCCTGTCCCAACGCCGACACCACCAGCGGCGTCGCCCTCGACGCCGAGACCCGCCAGCCCAGAGTCCACCGGGAGCACGTCGGTCACGAAGCTGGTGCACACGAACTCGTCCAGGGCCCACACGTAGGTGAGGTCCGCCACCCACCACTCATCGGGGCGGGTCGGGGCGCCCCACGCCCGGCGGATCAGATCCGGATGCCGGGCCGCCCCCGGGTCGCGCCTGGTCGTCACCGTGCGGTGCCTGCCTCTGGTGGCGCCCTCGATCCCGAGCATCCTCATCAGCCGGGCCACCTGGTCGCGGCCCACCCGATGGCCGGCCCTGACCATTGCGGTGGCCAGCCTGTCGGCCCCGTGCAGGCTGCGGCTGGCCCGCCACACCTCGAGTGCAGCGCTCGCCATGTGGGCGTCGTCCCAGTCGGCGGCGCTGACGGGGCAGGCCCGATGCGCCCAGTAGGTGCTCGGGGCGATCCGCTGGTCGTGCTCGGCGAGCACCCGGCAGATCGGCTCGAACCCGAGACGGTCCGGGAGCTCGTCGATGTAGGCCAAGGTCATCGCAGTCGGCGGTCGAGCTCCGCCTGAGCGGGAGACGCCGACGCCGTCTTGAGGATCTCGTTCGCCCGGCGCAGCTCGGCGACCTCCCGCTCGAGCTCTTTGATCCGCGCATCCACCGAGCTCGGCACACCCGGGCGCTCCCCGGCGTCGATCTCGACCCGCTCGACCCAGCCCCGCAGGGTGTCGTGGCGCACGTCGAGCAGCCCACCAACCCGCTTGCGGGACTGCAACGCCGACTCATTCGGAGAGTCACGGCGCCGCTCCTGATACATCCGAGCCGCGCGATCACGCGTCTCCTGGTCATACTTCCTGGGTGCTGGCATGGCTCAGTCTCCTTATGAGATCAGAGCCTCCGGTGGACCCAGGGCGGTTCAAGGGGGACATCAGCGCGACCACGGCGGCGCATTTCCAATCATGTCCTTTGGACGTGCTTCCGAGGGACGCGGACAACATGCCTGGCGTCGGAGAGTTGGTCTATCCATGCCCGATCAGTCGCCCGGTCGCAGGTTCTGAAGTCCGTCAACCGGCGTTTGGTCTTGCCCTCGGCGAGGCGACGGGCGACGTAGGCCTTGGTGGTGGGGTCTTGGCGCATGCGGACCATCACGATGGTGTGCAGCGCCCGGTTGAGTTGGCGGTCATCGGAGCGGTTGAGCCGGTGCCGCACGACGGTCCCGGAGGACGCTTCGATCGGGGCGACACCACCCAACTTGGCAAAGGCCGCCTCGGAGTGGACGCGGCCGTGGTGCGACCAGGACACAACGAGCTGCGCCGCCACCACAGGGCCGATCCCGACCTGGTCGAGCAGGGATGGGACCATCCGCCGGACCAGCGCGTCGAGCTGGGCTTCGAGCTCAGCGGCTTCGGCCTCGCACGTCAACGCCCGGCGAGCGGTGGACCGCATGGCCGTGACCGTCGCAAACTCCTCGGCGTCCTGGCGGCTCGAGCCTCGCATCCCAGCGCAGGTGCGGAGCAGCTCTCCAAGGGTCAACGATCGGAGCCGCCCGCGCAGCGTGTCGGGAGCGGCGACGACAGGGCGTGGAGGGCCAAGATGGCGCGGGTGCGGAACTCGATCGCCTGGGCTCGGGTGGCCAACAGCACCCGGATCGCCTCCCGTTCTCCGCGGCAACGAGGTTAGGCGAGGCCGAATCCCGGCGAGCGCTTGGCGGGCGG
>JAABUZ0100009278.1_pt1 | contig 11305 bp, 17 predicted proteins | sample 5562091 | NCBI WGS metagenome assembly JAABUZ01 (sample SAMN12813069, study PRJNA571459) | rock metagenome | isolation source: Antarctica rocks | place: Antarctica: Victoria Land, Linnaeus Terrace sud | collected 2015-12-21
GGGGTCAACGAGCCGCTCAGCAAGCTGTTTGCTGCGTTCAAGCAGCACGCGGTGCAGGAGGCGTGGATGCCGAGCGACGCCCTGCCATCTTTCTGGTTGGAAGGTGAACGGCTGAGCGAGAACGCAACCGCTGAGGCTGCAGGCGTCGAGGACGATGATGTCCTCGACTGCCAGTGGTGACGGTGCAGGTTGAAGCTCGGGCTCGCAGCGTCTGTGTGTCGTGCGCGTGGCCTGCTTGTCGTGGCGCATGGCCTGCTTGTCGTGCGCGTGGCCTGCTTGTCGTGCGCGTGGCCTGCTTGTCATGCGCGTGCGCATGGCCTGCGCGCCTGACAGCCAGGCACACCCTGCGGCTCTCTATGCAGGGATGCCATGCTGTGAAGCGTAACCTGTCTGACCAGCAACGGAAGACATGGCAAGGCCACCATAACATGCACGCCTCATCCTGCAATGTCTGGCAACCTCTTCCCTTGCCTGGGCGATCGTGCCGCGTCCTCGGGGCGCCCTGCACGCCCGGCCGCAGTGAGCACTCCAGTTGTCACACGGTGACGGATGCACAGCCAGGCTGTGCAGGAGAAGAGAGCAGCTGCCGCACCGGGGCTCGCGCTGAAGGCAGGCCCTGAGCGCCGCAGCTTACGCACGCGCTGATTGGGGCTGAGCGACCCGCTGCCCGCGCCATCGCCATCCTCACACCGAGGCGTCTTGGGCTTGGGGGCACGCCCAGGCGTGGCTGCAACGCCGCTGGCTGCCCCAGCGTACATCTGCAACAGGGTGAAGTTCAGCACGCTCAGTCGGAAGGAGTCGGGTGTCCAAGGCGGGCAGATGACCGCACATGTGCACCTGGAAGTCCTTGGTGTACGCATCGCACTCTGGAAGACCTTCGCGCGGCGTTCCTGCTCCGCGCTCGCTGCGTAGCGCATGGAGCAGGGCGCTGGGTTCCTGGCCCTCGGCGGCGTGCACCACGGGAGCAGGCGCGCCCTCATAACGCGCGAGAGCCGCGGCCGCCCTGTCGGCGGCGGCCGCAAATGCTGGCGGGCAGCGCGAGCCCTGTAGCAGTACATGGGCTTCAGGCCGGAGGCGGCGCTGAGCACCGGGGCAGGCGTGTCACGAGGTGCGCCAGGCGCACCCGCCACACAAACACAGCGTCCGCCAGGTGCACGACGAAGGCGCCGCGCGGGTCCAGGCTGCCCGCGCAAGGCGCGGGTACGGCCTTGGGCACGAGGTAGGTTGGCGCTGCAGGCGACTGCGGCGCCATCCGGAACACGCGCGGCGTGTCTAGGCCTGGCGGGGCGGAGCGCCGCTTCTGCCAGTTGAGCATCTGTGCGGCGCGCCGGCGTCAGGCAAGGGCGGCAGAGCCACAGGACGGAGCGAGACGCAGCCTTGCGCGCACCTGGCAGACAAAGCCGATGTTGGGGTTTGCGACGCCCCGCGCCGCTTTCACTGCGGCAAATGCCTGCTCAAAGGTGTGGCCGTTCCGCCACATGAGGTATGCGATGACCAGCGTGACGCTCCTGGACACGCCTTGCGAGCAGTGGACGAACACGCGCCCTGCGTGCGCCAGCGCGTCCTGGCGCGACGCGGAGAGCCCCAGTGAGCAGCATGCCGGCAGTGCGGCGGCACTGCATCAGCGCGCTTGGCCAGGGCCACCTCGATGAAGTCAAAGACGTCAAATACGACCGCCAGGACGTCCTCCGCGGGCGTGTCTGTCCACGGTGGGCACGCAGCGTCAGGCGCAGCGTGCTGTGCTACATTTGAGAGCGCGCAGGCGCCGTGAGACGTACCGTGCAGGTTCAGCATGAGGTAGGTGAGCTCGTCCGAAAAGTATGCCGGGTACAGGGTGCAGACGCAGTTGATCACGTGCGTGATGCCGGCCGCGCGCAGCGCGTCGCGGCTGCGCGCGACCGTGTCGCTGCCAACGTACAGGCCGGCTATGACTCTGGAGCACTGCTTATCAAAGAGCGCCAGCTTCTCGCGGCGGGCCTGCAGCTCGGTGCGCGCATCGCCGGCCGCCTGCCCAGCGCAAGAGTGGGCCGGGCGATCTGCACGCGCACCCGGCCCCATAACGCTCTCAGAGCCGGCCAGGGCAGCTTCGGAAGGCCGATTGCAGGCCATGCCCGCCTGTCCAGGGGCCACGCTCGGGTCAGCACATGGCCAGTGCGCACCAGGGAAGTGGCCGACCGTGCCCACGGCTGCCAAGAAGCGCGCCTTGAAGAGAGGGAAAGTCATGCCACAGGCTCTGAGAATGTGCCTTTGATAACAATTTACAGCCTTCTTCCAGCAAGGAGCGTCGCAGCTCAAGGCTCTAGTTTGAACCGCAAGAGGCATATGATTCCAAAAACAGCAGACGGCCCCCGGGCCTCGCACCGCGCCTCGCTCTGCTCCTGGCGCTCCGCCCAGTCGAAGGCCAGCTGCAGGCCTGTGCTGCAGCTCTGTGTCACGTCTCTTATCCACCCTGCCCGACGGCTGCACTGACCGTAGGGATCCTACACTGCGTTGATGTCCTAAGCACTTCCAGCACTTGCAGCCCGGCCTGCTGATCGCACTAATTCCTACGCAGTGCAGCGCACGCACCTCTCTTGGCGTGATCAAGTTGTTCCTGCACTGTGCAATGCACGCAGCGCACGTGTTCCCATGCTTGCCGTCCGTTGCTCGTAAGTGCGCTCAGATGCCCAGCAGGCGGACGCATGAAAGCCCCTCAGCTGTTTCTGGGGATGGTTGAGGAGGGACAGGTGCACGCGCCTTTCACTTGCGAGCTGCTGACTTTTACCAGCCCAGTACGCATACAGTAAGAATTCCGAGCGCACAACGGGCAAAGTGGAGCAAGGTATTCAGCGACTCCAGCTACAGGTGGGTGAACCCGCGCTCAGTCTGTGATGCATTCCTGTGTGATGTGCAGTACGACATAGCAGGCGGGGTGGCGACGCACAGCTTAGTGCTGCGCGCTGTGAGCGGGCTTTGACACTCCAAGCAAGCCCGTAAGGGACGGTGAGGTAGTGGCTCCAACTAAGCAGAAGAGGCAAGGCACGCGTGCGATATGTGCGCACTGGGTTACAGGGCTGCCAACCACTCCAGCACATCTCTGTGTTCGGGACGAGGTGCGCGTCTAACACGGTGTCTCACAGCGTATTGCACGATGACGTGACAGTGTTTTATCGTTCCTCCTAACATTCATTGCTGTGGTGTTGAATACGGACTTCCAATCTCTAATATCGGTGGGAATAGTATGCTATATCAACGGCAGGTTGATGTGACAGATGCGGGACAGGCCACAGAAGCAGAGGCGGGCGAAAAAACCTGCGCAAATACCAGTCTCTCCTACAAGCAACCGCACTCGCAATGGTCACAGCCCACTCACGCGCGATAGACCCTTTGGGCCGACCCAAGGCCGAGTTAGGCCACCCCTCGCAAACTGCATGGCACAGCCAGAAACCAACCCGCACGGATCGAACGGGTTGAGCTCCGATGGCACAAAAGCGTCAAGCGCCGGGCAGCGCAATGTGGAAACGCAGGGCTTGAGGCGTTAGCGCCACCATACACGTGAACGGCTGGCGGTGCGCGTTTCAGCACCAATCTTAGCTTTGCTACTAGGACTCTGCGCTCTGTTGTTGCCATGCGTCTGTGCATTGCACAGTCTGTACTTTGCACAGTGTCTCCACAGGCACAGGGTATGCAGCGGCCGCAAAGCATAAGATGATGGGTGGACGCTGCCGCTGGTTTGCTCTTCATCCGCAGGGGTGCGTAATGCAGTGGCGGATCCAATGGCAACTCTGTCAAAGGGAGAGGCAAGACTCTGGCAGTGTGCTACACTGCTGTTTATCCAGGTAGGAACAGGGACCCATGCATATCACATTTTTCAGCAGCGCCTGCTTGTGGAGTGGCTGTGGCGACAGACATGCAGCCGCAAATGACCTAATGCGCCTCGAGAAGGGGCTAGAATCGCTTTCCGGTGGTATAGAAGCGCCGTAAATGCGCACGCCGCGCCCCAGTGCAATGCTCACGGTCTCGCCACGCCCACGACACCACCAGTTGCTGGCCCGTGGGCCAGCTCGGTCTGCTCGCCTCGTCCTGGTTGTAAGTGTGGGGTGTCCTGGCCTCTGGACCCGGCGTTGAAAATCGGAACGTGAACAAGAAGCGCCACTGGAGAGGATAACCACATGTGCAGGGAAGGAGCAATAAAATCATAGAGCAGCCGAAGCAGGGCAGCATCCACCTGTTTCACTTCGGAGCTCTCTGAAGCGCCTGGCATGTGCAGTCCACCACATATCTACAGCGATAGGGTGGAGCCTGACTGCCGTAGCCCTGCCATGTGTAAGCTACGGGAAATTCAGCATATCGCCTGCCTGCCGAGATTGGCTGATCCGGTCTTATGCAGCAACGGCTAATCCAATCCTAGACACACTCGCGTATTGGGATTGCGTGCTGTAGTGTCTGCCCTTGCGTCCTGATCCTTCCAGTGCTTGACCACCAAGCCTTCAACGTGGGGCGCAAGGACTTACTTGATCACCAACGGTTACATCGCTCATCGACACCCACCAGTGTCTGAGGGTGTATGTCTTGCGCATTAAGCACAAAATCAATACGTATTTCATGGCAATTGTGCGGGTGACCCCAGGCCACCATGCCTGCCGCTGCTGCACCCGCCGCTGCAGTTGCCGATCTGCGCATTGCGCGCATCGGCACCCTTCAGCACTGGCACTCCGACGGATGAGCCCGGGCTTGTTGCAGTACCAGCAGCGTTTGTGGGTGAAAACCCGTGCTACTGAAGGACAACCCCAAGAGTCGGATACCTGCACGAATTTCTGCCCATTGCCCGGGATTTGTGGCACGCTGTGCCTGCAAAGGGCAACTGTGCCTGCAGAGGGCAACCCGGTCGTTCTGTACAAGAAGGTGTGGGTGGTGGGTGAAGAAGGTGTCTGAAAGGTGTCCGAGGCTGCACGACTGAGTTGTGATGCATGTGCTTTGGGAACGCGTGGGAAATATTGCGCTGTAGCGCATCGGAGCCATTACGCTGAGGGCTTATGGGAGCATGTGTGATATTCACAATGCTGGGGGTGGTGACAACTATGCGGGCAGCCTGCATTGGAGGGTTGAACATACAGGTCCTGCGAGGTGCAATGAAGCCGCACCTGTGCCTTCATCGTCGCTGCTCGAGCCAGCATCTACAGCTGCGGCTGCAGCACTTGCCCTGGTCAGTGGCTGCGGCAGAGCTTGCGCCACAGCTGCGCGGCATACGCTGGCGTGTCCCGCTGGCCAGCAATACAGCTGAATAGTGGCCCCAGGCCCACTTGGCCAGCCACAGCCTCCAGTAATGCGGCCCATCCCGCAATGCCTGCTGCTGGCATGTCCGGTCGACTTGGGGCCAAGGCGCATGTCCCCACCAGCACTGCGACCAAGCCCTGAATGACTGGGTCCGCATCGCCCACCCTGCATGGTGTCGCACAGCACCCTGTCACAATGCAGCTGCAGATTGTACTCAGCAAGGACGGGTGCGGCGAGGGCTGTCCCACATCACGTGCCTGCCAGTGAGGATATCATGCACCAGCTTGAGGGAAGTGTCGACAGTGAGGTACGCCCGTACGGCACTCTGGCAGTCGCTCAGCCATGTAATGAGGAGGCGCAGCGATGCGCCCGCCATGTAGCGCCTCGCCCTGCGGCAGCTTGCTCTGCGTCAGCCAACGCCTTGGTATAACCGCATATAGAAGTTATCAACCCATGAATACGATTATAAAATGCGAGTCGCCACGGTTTCCACCCTCGGCAGGCTGCTAACGTGTTGACATTGGGAGTACTGGGAGCCGGCACGTCCCATCTGCAAAGCTTAGGGTGGTCCGAAGGGCCTTCGATGGTATGTATAGGCGAAGGACCATTGTAGCTTTGCACTGCTTGTCTTAGGCCAGTTGCTGCTGCGCCAAAAGTTCAAAACTTCCACCCTTAAGCTCTGTAATTGCGGAAGTCCCACAGACGTGGGCATGCGCACCTCGGCAAACGCTGACCGCCCCACAGGCACTCAGGGCGTCCGTGTCCACAATGGCAGCGTGCATTGGTAGGAGCGCACCTCAGAGCAGGGCGGCGTGAAAGGGTGAGCTGAAAGGGCTGTTAAGCTCCGAGGTTATTTCTTTTAGGTGTAGACCGGCATGACCGGCATGCATAGGCACGTCAATGCTGAGGAGGACGAGATGGTACTACAGCGATGGGGACTTGCCAAACATGTAACTACGATGTGGATAATCTGTATGTTACCTGACAGAGGCAGACAACCGAGGTGGTCAGGCAGGCACTCCAGGCTCCAGGCAGACAGTCGTTTGCCACAGCACCCCATGTGGCCCGGGAGTTGACCGTGCTTACCCAATCAGGCAGTCCACGCTTGGGCTTCGGTAGCTGTTGCCGCGCTGTTGTTCACCGCTCTCACTCGCACTCTTCGTCAGAGATGTGGGCCCATAACCTGTTGAGCTGAGATCAGGTGAATGTCCAACAGGTACATTCTTACACCTGACAGAGGTAGACGGCAGAGGTAGTCAAGCAGGCACTCCAAGCTCCAGGCAGAAAGTCGTTTGGATCAGTACACCCAGTTGGCCTGGGCTTTGACCGCGCCTGGCAGATCTGGCGGTCCGCGCGTGGGCTTGGGTCGCTCGGTTGCACTGTTGTACACCTCGCCACAGCTCACTCTGCTTCAGAAGTGCGGGCCCAGGTTGTGGGCCTGCATCCCAGACAGGTAGCGAAAAGTGGGGTCATTCTTTGACAGCTGCACTCCATTGGCACCGCACATATACTTGACCAATGCTCACACTGCTTGCGCGATGTCTGGTCGCGTGAAGACAAAGAGATACAGCAGGCTCCCACGGAGCCCTGCTGTGTGGGAACTTCTCCTGACCCAGCGGCTTGCCCCTTCTTGGCGAGCTATATGTTGGTGTTGAGCGGCACAGACAGAGGCTTCGCAGCCTCCAAGCCGTAGTAGTTGTTAGGGCCTTTGGTCACGTGCTCCGAGCTGTGCTTCAGTGTTCATGAGCGCCTGTCACGCGTGCGCATGTGGGCCAAACCCAGGTCGCGCGCGTCGATGGCGTCCGGGATGGTGTTGGCGGCCCACGTCATATCCCGTGCAGACTTGACCAAAAGTGAGGATGTTGCCTACATACATGGGGAGAAGTCGGGTCTCTCCTTGGTATCAAGAACAAGCAGCCCCCAGGTCCGCGTCGGCTGCAGAAAAGACACGACGCTCTAGCGCCTGCTAGAGACATGCATGCCACTGGCGGGGCGCTCGGCATAAGCCATACAGATGGCATACAGTGCGATCTGTACCGTCGCCCTGCTTGAGAGCCCTTCGCGACCAGGCGCGCCTTGTATCATTCCACCTTGTCCAGCGGCGTCGGTCACCATCTCAGGTGTATGACGCTTTAATGCAGACAACAGCCGGGTAGTCGGGTGCTGCAGCACCGACCATGCAGGAGGTGGGGACCGCTAGTAGGGAAAAGACCGCTTGGCTCGGCATTCCGCAAGACTTTTGCCCCGACCGGCGCTCGACTACAGGATGCGCCTCCACAGTGGGGCAGTCAGCTGGCCGTGTCGGCGGCAGCCGACTGCAGCCTCCACTACCATGGCCGAGATCATAGCTGCCGCTGCTGCAATGAGGGAGACAGCCTCTGGTACAGTCTGTGTACCTTGCTTCACATGTGACGTCACTCCTACCGTTGCGCTGGTGGAAAGTAGAGCTGGAGCCGCATGATTACGACAAGCGAGGTCTACGCCGCGCGCTGGCGGAAGTGGCTTCCGTGTGAAAACTGCAAATGTGACGTGGAACTCCGCACCTACTTCTCATGGAAGGCATATCTGGGGGGTCACAAAGGTGAATGGTAGCTCTCAGCATCCCAGAGCACACGTAGTGAGAAACAGGGAGGGTTAAGAAGCGAGCCGGGGGCTGTGCTGGCAACAACGCCTGCGCTACAGGAAGATAGATGGTGACATAGCACGTCATGCAGTTTGCGTGGGAGACCTGAAGGCAGGCTGGAAACAGGACTTCAGTCAGCCTGACAGTGCAAATTTTGAGGTTTTAACACGACACGTCAGGTATATGGCACCCACGCGTGTAGCTATGGAGCAAGCAAGCCACCGTTAGTCTACAACCCTAATTTCCACCCATAACCGCATGCCCTCCTCTAGCGCCACCACTACATGATAGGCAAATAACAGGATGACACCCCCAGCCACACACGTGACCTCCGGCACGGACCCACCGCGCAGCAGTTCATGCTGGGGCCACTGCCACTGCCAGTCGGCACGAGCGCCCGCGTCGCAAGCCACGTCTGTTCGCATGCAGATGCAGTCGCGCCGCTGGCTGTACAGCCGTACGGCTTTACGGCCGGCCACCAGCGCCGGTGTGGCCTGGTGGCTTGCGCCGCTACAATGCTCACCTGACGTCCCGGACGGCAATGAGGCACAGGCTTGTCTACATCGGCCTTGACGGGTGCGTCAGCGGCCTGGTGCCGCTTAGCCCGCCGCCAGCATGGGGCGGCCGGTGGGTGGAAACCAACGCTTGCGGCGCCCCAGTCACGGCCGCCCAGACCTGCCCGTGCCACACAGAACGGACCGCGCAGTTGCGCACTCCATACAGATATGGGTGAGCAACTGCCACGCCAGGAGTAGGGTTAGCGTGCAATCACGTTCACTTCTCCGCACTGCCGTGCAGTGACATAGGCATAAGCAGGCCCATGCGTCCACCATCATCCAAAGGGTATAGCAATGGCTTGGTGCAATGGCGTCGGTTGTGTGTGTGGCCTTGCGGGACGCGCCCTTGTCAAACAACGCGCGGTGCTTTGCCCGTCCTCCAGAGTACCTTGGGCGTGGGCGCCAGTTGCCAGGGACCCGCCCGATGGGGCCACGCGCGCGAACAGGCTGTGCGCGAGCGCGAGCGCAGTCTACTAGCTGTTCCAAGGTGGCCTACTAAGCTGTTCCAAGGTGGACAGCCCATTGCCTCCAGGTACGCGGCTGTGTGGACTGGGTGAGCGGCTGCACGTACTCCTCGGGTAAGTGGGGCCACCTGCAGTCGCAGGCAGCCGTGGCGCACAGGCAGCTTCAGGCAGGAGGCGCTGCCAGCGTCCCAGCCAGTGGGTATCGCCTGTACGCTGGCCCATGCGTCCACCATCATCCAAAGGGTATAGCACTAGAGTGCACAACAGCCGGGTTACGTTGGCCAGAGGTGCTTCGTGTGGGCGGACCCCAGGACAGCTTACACGCCGGGACAGTGTTCGACGTTGATTGGTGCCGGGAGGCCTGGCAGCAGCGCAGGCCGCCCAAGTCGCCCACCAAGGCGTAGAATGCTCATTCACCCTCATGGCAGCGGCAACCAGGACCATAGGCGGGGGCGCCATGCGCACTAAAATGCAAGGGCCGTGCACAACGCAGTTGCCCAGTGCACCCTGGTACAAACTTGTATGAGAGCGGTGCTTTAAAAGTGCTGTAGACAAGACAAGCAGAATAGCCGGCAGATATGGGAGCGCACAGAACGTGTTGACGGCAAGAATAAGGGAAGGTAAGTCCTGCCAGGTCCTGCTGTGGGCAGCGGACCTCCCACGCTAGAAAATTTCCAACGCAAATAGCGTCGCGCGGTGCATTGCTGAGTGGCAGCACGAGCCTGACCAAGGCATGCACTGGCAGCAGCAAAAATACAACAGACATACGTATGTCTCGCGCAGAGCACAAAGGCCGTTGCTGTCGCACAACGCAAATCAGCGGCAATGCTCTGGCAGCGCATGTAATCAGTGGGGTGACAGGGCTGCGATGTCCAACACCGCAGCGCAGTGCAGCACTCACGCTCCCGTGGACCTGTCATATCGCAATCTGCTGCATAGCGCGCCTCATCGAGTCTACGCTGGAGCTTAGCATGTCCTCGGATAACATGCTCCGTGCCATACTGCGACGGAGCTTGCCAGGTGATCGGGGGGTGCCAATGCTGATGTCTCCTGCCGTGCAGCGTGCCTGCACGCAGTGGAAGACGATCTTGCCGCAACGTACGGCTACTGGGTGGGATTGTACTGCCACAGGCAATTTCCATTGGTCAAGAGCCATAGTTGCGCTCGGAGACGTAGCACGGGTTTCCACCCACGTGTGGGCTCCCGTGGTACAAGCAGTCAGTGTATGGGCCAGCACCAACAGCGCGGGTAAGGACTGCTCAAGACTCTCCCCTCCACAACGCTGGCGGTGTGTGTGTGCATCTTTCACCGTATCTAGGTAAAATGTATACGCTAACGGAATCGGATCCGCACTGCTCGTTCATCAGTGGAATGGTTATACGCCAACAGAGGCCATGGCATACCTCGATGTCTTTCTCCGATGTCGTGTGAAAAGCACAAGTGCTTGGCAAGCAGGTTGTGGGGCTCCGTGATTGGCGGTGTGAAGGCTAGGATCTACGACGCACTGGAAATGGCACATGGCGGCAGGCTTTGTTGAACAGAAGCAAGCCGTCTTCTCGTGCGTGTGCATTAGGGTCGCCTGCATGCTTGTCGATTTCGGCTGCTGCTTGCATGGCATGCCTGGGGGGGCAATCGCACCTCTGCTCGCAAGCAGCTGCCAGCACACACTCATACACTGCGATGGCCCGCACTGGTAATAAAGCAGAGCTTGACCCAGCCATCGCACATGACTGACTGTACACCCACACGCTTCCATGCTTCTCAACGCACATGCTTACACGGTGCTCATGTTGACAAGTACGCCATGATTGTCACACTGCTGGAGCAGAGCCAGGTCTGCGGCTGCGTGACCTGCTATTAGCTGTCATCCGCTCGCTCCTTGTGAAGGCACGCGTGACAACGACACGGTGAAGACGCAGGGAGGGCAGCAGGTCATTCACCGGTACGTTTGGGCTGTACCTCAGCTGTGATACTCAAGGAGTTCGAGTCAGGGAGACCATTCAGGTCAGATAGCACATTCTCCAAATCTAGAGTGGTGCCTTGCGCGTGGAGGACACCCCCTTCAACGCAGTGACGGGCGCACTCTCCTCATGTGATGGCTTGGCCTGCAGCCCTCATGCTCATGAGCACGCTCACGCTCTCCACCGCACTGGAGCCGTCCGTGCGCCTCCGGTTGCAGCAGCGGCCCACACTAGCACGCATGCTGAAGACGAGCAGGTGTGCTGTTGCAGCCGCTCCACCATGTCGCCTTCCTGACGAAGCTTGCGCAATGCACAATAGCAAAGCCATAGCGTGCCTTGCCGCGCCTGCATTGCACTGTTCAGCACAGACACCTGGCTATGGTCGTGCTCCCTCAGGGTCATCACTCCACAGAGTGTGCTAAGTTTGCGGTCAGGGCAGCCTGG
>JAABUZ0100009281.1_pt1 | contig 11304 bp, 8 predicted proteins | sample 5562091 | NCBI WGS metagenome assembly JAABUZ01 (sample SAMN12813069, study PRJNA571459) | rock metagenome | isolation source: Antarctica rocks | place: Antarctica: Victoria Land, Linnaeus Terrace sud | collected 2015-12-21
TGCGGCCGGAGCCGGGGGTCGAGCCACGGCGCACGCTGGAAGGGCGGGTAGACGGTGAGCCGCTCGCGCAGGACGAACCCGGCGTCTGCGCTGGCCGCCGCAAGTGCGTCGACAGCTGGCCACGGCCGCTCGGGGTTGACGTGGTCCGGGGTGAGCGGCGAGACCCCGCCCCAGTCGTCGATGCCCGCGCCGAGCAGCAGCCGGCACTCGTCGACGTCGACGAGATTGGGCGGCGCCTGCACCCGCATCGCCGGGCCGAGCACCAGCCGGGCGACCGCTACGGCGGCGACGAATTCCTCGAGCCCGGCGTCGGGCGCGGTCCGCATCGCGGTGTCGGGCTTGGCGCGGAAGTTCTGGACGATGACCTCCTGCACCCCGCCGTACTGCCGGGCCACGGCGCGCAACGCGAACAGCGACTCGGCCCGCTCGGCCAGCGTCTCGCCGATGCCCACGAGGATGCCGGTGGTGAACGGCACCGCGCTGCGGCCCGCGTCCTCGAGCACCCGCAGCCGCACCGCGGGCTCCTTGTCCGGCGAGCCGAAGTGCGCCCCGCCGGGCTCCGCGAACACCCGTTGCGAGATCGTCTCCAGCATCATCCCCATCGACGGGGCAACCGGCTTGAGCCGGGCCAGCTCCTCCCACGACATGACGCCGGGGTTCAGGTGGGGCAGCAGCCCGGTCTCCTCCAGCACGCGCACCGCCATCGCCCGCAGGTAGCCCAGCGTGGAGTCGTAGCCGGCCTCATCGAGCCACGCGCGCGCCGCCGGCCAGCGGTCCTCCGGCCGGTCGCCGAGGGTGAACAGCGCCTCCTTGCAGCCGAGGGCCGCGCCCTGCCGGGCGATGTCGAGCACCTCGTCGGGGGTCAGGTAGGCGGCGTGCAGCCGGCCGGGGGTGGTGGCGAACGTGCAGTAGTGGCAACGGTCGCGGCACAGCCGGGTCAGCGGGATGAACACCTTGCGGCTGTAGGTGACGACTCCCGGCCGGCCGGCTGCCAGCAGCCCGGCGTTGCGCACCCGGGCGGCGCTGGCGCACAGGTCGGCAAGGTCGCCTGCGGCGCGCACAGCTCCGGCGGGGACAGCTGCGGCGCGCACAGCTCCGGCGGGGACAGCTCCGGCGGGGACAGCTCCGGCGGGGACAGTGGCCCCCTCGAACTCGAGACCCCTCGCAGCCAGCAGCACCTCAGCCTCGGCCGGTCCTAAGGTCGCGCCGTCGCGCGCGCGCCGCAGCGCCCGCCGCATCGCCGACGCGGTAGGCGGCACGGAGGGCACCTGCGGGACCTCGCGAGCCTCTCCCATGCGGCGAGACTATGCCCGCCTGCTCCCCGCCTGCTCCGACAGAATCGGTTGCGGCCGCCCGCTGGTTGGATGGGCGCATGCGTCTCGTCGTGCTGGCCGGCGGCTACGGCGGCGCCCGCTTCCTGCGCGGTCTACGGCACGCCGCCCCGGACGCGCACATCACCGCCGTCGTCAACACGGGCGACGACATCACCCTGCACGGCCTGCGCGTCTGCCCCGACCTCGACACCGTGATGTACACCCTCGGCGGCGGCTTGGACGAGCAGCGCGGCTGGGGACGGGCAGACGAGAGCTTCTCGATCCGCGCCGAGCTCGACGCCTACGGCGTCGGACCGGCCTGGTTCGGCCTGGGCGACCGCGACATCGCCACACACCTGGTCCGCAGCCAGATGCTCGATGCGGGCTACCCCCTGTCCGACGTCACCCGTGCGCTGTGCCGCCGCTGGCAGCCCGGCGTCGAGATCCTGCCGATGTCGGACGACCGGGTCGAGACCCATGTCGTCGTCGACCTGCCCGGCGCTACGCCTGAGGGCGGCCGGCGCGCGATCCACTTCCAGGAGTGGTGGATCCGGCACCACGCGGCGCTGCCCGCCCAGGCGTTCCTGCCCGTCGGGGCGTCGGACGCGAAGCCGGCGCCGGGCGTGCTCGACGCCATCGCCGACGCCGACGCGGTGCTGCTGCCGCCGTCGAACCCGGTCGTCTCCGTCGGCATCGTCCTGGCGGTGCCCGGGATCCGCGACGCCGTGCTGGCCGTCGACGGGCCGGTCGTCGGCGTCTCCCCCATCGTCGGCGGTGCCCCGCTGCGCGGGATGGCCGACGCCTGCCTGGCCGCCATCGGCGTACCGGTCACGGCCGAGGGGGTGGGCCGGCACTACGGTGCCCGTGGTACTCCCGGGGCCGACGGCCTGCTCGACGCGTGGCTGGTCGATGCCGGAGCGGCCGACGCGGGAGCCGACGTCCCCGGTGTGACAGTCGCGGTCCGGCCCCTGCTGATGCCCGACGTCCCGGCCGCCACCGCGCTGGCCGCCGCCACCCTCGAGGTCGTCGATGCTCTGCGTTGAGCCCGTTCTCGGCATCGGCGAGGTGCGGCCGGGCGACGACCTGGCGGGCCTCGTCACGGCGGCAATTGATGCCTTCGCCGGACCGACGCTGCAGGACGGGGACGTCGTCGTCGTCACCTCCAAGGTGGTGAGCAAGGCCGAGGGGCGGCTCGTGCCGGCGGGCTCTGACCGCGCGGCGGCGCACGCGCAGGCGGTGGAGGCCGAGTCGGTGCGCGACGTCGCCCGTCGGGGGCGGACCCGCATCACCGAGACCCGCCACGGGTTCGTCGCTGCCAACGCGGGTGTCGACACCTCCAACGTCGAGAAGGACACCGTCGCCCTGCTGCCGCTGGACCCCGACGCCTCCGCCCGCGCCCTGCGCGCCGGGCTGCACGACCGGCTGGGGGTGGACGTCGCCGTCGTCGTCACCGACACCTTCGGGCGGCCATGGCGCCACGGGCTGACCGACGTCGCGCTCGGCGTCGCCGGGATGGCAGCCGTGCGCTCACTGGTCGGCGAGGTCGACGGCTACGGCAACGAGCTGGGTATGACCGAGGTCGCCGAGGCCGACGAGCTCGCCGCGGCCGCCGACCTGGTCAAGGGCAAGCTGTCGGGCGTGCCGGTCGCGGTGGTGCGCGGGTACGGGCGGCTGGCCGACGACGGCCGCGGCGCAACCGCGCTGGTCCGCCCGCCTGACGAGGACATGTTCCGGGTCGGGGCGACCGAGGCGGCACGGGGTGCGGTCACGGCCCGGCGCACGGTCCGCACGTTCGCCGACCGCCCCGTCGACCCCGCAGCCGTGCAGCGCGCCGTCGCTGCCGCGGTGACCGCGCCCGCGCCGCACCACACCACGCCCTGGCGGTTCGTCCGCGTCGATCAGCGGCGGGAGCGGTTGCTGGACGCGATGCGCGACGCCTGGGCCGCCGACCTGCGCCGCGACGGCTTCCCGGCGGACTCGGTCACCCGGCGGCTGCGGCGGGGCGACATGCTGCGCCGCGCGCCTGTGCTGGTGGTGCCGTTCCTCGTGGCCGAAGGTGCGCACGACTACGCGGACGAGCGCCGCGCGGCCGCCGAGCAGGTGATGTTCACCGTGGCGATGGGCGCGGCCGTGCAAAACCTGCTCGTCGCCCTGTCCGCCGAGGGGCTGGGCGCGTGCTGGGTGTCCTCGACACTGTTCTGCCCCGCCGTGGTACGAGCCGAGCTCGAGGTCCCCGCTGACTGGCAGCCGATGGGCGCCGTCGGCATCGGGCATCCGGCCGAGCTGCCGCCACCTCGGGCGCCGCGCGATGTCCGGGACTTCTTGCTCGAGCGCTGACCCCCTGCTGGGGCCCCGGCTGCGTCCGGCCGCGACTCCTACCTCTACATCCGCGAGAAGTCCCGGGGTGCAAGCCGCGGTCCGAAGCGCGGCATCGGCGCCGCCGCTGACTCTATCAACCGCACCACCCGGTAGCGGTGCGGCGCGTAGGGAGCCAGCAGCTCCAGCATCCCCGCGTCGTCGACCCGGTAGCCGGCGAGCGCGCAGCCGACCAGGTGCGAGAGGTGGTAGTCGCCGACGGAGACCGCGTCGGCGTCGCCGTAGGCCCGCTGCGCCACCTCGGCCGAGGTCCAGACGCCGATGCCCGGCACCAGCTCGAGCCGCCGCCGGGCCTCGGCGGCGGCCAGCCCGACCGTCCGCTCCAGCGCCTCGGCCACCACTGCCGCGGCGACGACGGTCCGCGCGCGCTTGGCATCCACGCCTGCCGCGTGCCAGTCCCACGACGGGATGTGCCGCCATACCGCCGCCGGCGGAACGACACGGAGGTGCGCCGGCCCGGGCCCCGGTGCCGCGAGCCCGTAGCGCCGCATCAGCCAGCGCCAGGCGCGCCGGGCCTCCACGCCGGTCACCTTCTGCTCGAGGATGGCGGGCACCAGCGTCTCGAAGACCCGCCCGGTCCGGGGGACCCGCATTCCGCGAAGGCGTCGTGCGGCGTCGTGCAGCCCGCGGTGGGTGGGGATGAAGTCCTCAGGGCGGTCGCGTGCGCCCAACAGGTCGGGAACGGCCGCGAGGGCCTGCTCCGCGCCCGGCCCCCAGGCGCGGGCCTCGACCCCGCCGTCGGGGCAGGGCTCCAGGCGCAGGGTCGCCGGGCCTGCCGACATCAGCGCGGTGAGCCACACCCCGCCCGGCTCGACGCAGTAGGTCGGGTCGGCCGTGCCCCGGCGTAGTGGCGCCAGTGTGCGGACGAGGTCGACCCGGTGGGCCGGGCGGTAGGACGAGACGAGCTCTCGGCCGGCCTGAGCCAGGGTCACGCGCGTCAGCTCGTGCGGTCGCTGCTGAACCGGAGCGCGCCGTCGGCCAGCTCGTGCCCGGGGAAGACCCGCACGCCCGCCAGCAGCTCGTTGCCGGCCCCGATCCGCGCTCCGTCGCCGATGACGACGTCGTCCAGCACCGTGCCGGCACCGATGCTCGCCCCACAGCCGACGACGCTGCCGCGCACGCGGGCGCCGGCCTCGATCAGTGCGCCGTCGAACACCACCGAGCCGGACACCTGCGCCCCCGCGGCGACCGACGCGCCGCGCCCGATGACGGTCCCGGCATCGAGCACGGCACCCTCGGCCACCTCGGCACCGTCCAGGACGAGCGACGGGCCTGGCGTGCCCGGCAGCGCACTGGAGTCCACCCGCCCGAGGACCAGGTCGCACGACCCGCGGACGAAGGCCGCCGGCGTGCCCAGGTCGAGCCAGTACGACGAATCGACGTGCCCCATGACCAGCGCCCCGCCGGCGAGCAGGCCGGGGAAGGTCTCGCGCTCCACCGAGACCGGCCGCCCCGCCGGGATGGCGTCGATGACCGAACGGCGGAAGACATAGCAGCCGGCGTTGATGCGGTTGGTCGGCGGGTCGGGCGTCTTCTCCAGGAAAGCGGTCACCCTTCCGCTGGGGTCGGTCGGCACGACCCCGAAGGCGCGGGGGTCGTCAACCTCGACCAGGTGCAGGGTCACGTCGGCGCCCGAGCTGCGATGCCCGTCGAGCACTGCCCGCAGGTCGACGCCGGACAGCACGTCGCCGTTGAAGATCAGTACCGGCTCGTCGGCGGCAGCTCGGAGCCGCCCGGCGACGTTGCGGATGCCCCCGCCGGTCCCGAGCGGCTCGGTCTCGGTCACGTACTCGAGGTCGAGCCCGAAGGAAGAGCCGTCGCCGAAGAACTCCTCGAACACCTCCGCCCGGTAGGAGGTGGCGAGCACGACATGGTCGACCCCTGCATCCCGCGCTCGCGCCAGCTGGTGCGCCGTGAACGGCACCCCCGCGGCCGGCAGCATCGGCTTGGGGGCCGAGATCGTCAGCGGGCGTAGCCGGGTGCCCTGGCCCCCGACGAGCATGACGGCGTCCACCGGTCCGAGGATGTCACGCCGCTCCCGGGCTTGCCGCCCGAACCGCCGGGCTGTGGACGGCCGGAACCGGCGTCACCGGGCTGGCGGCCTGTCCGTGCACCAGGACATAAACCGGGCTCTACGTCACCTGCACCCGCGCTCACCAGCAAACCGTCGAGGTGCTGGCAGCCCCTTCGTTGGCGCGGCCGAGCCGCAGTAGCCGGCGCCGAGCCTCGTGACCGCAGCCGAGCGCTGGGCTCGCGTTCGTCAGCGCGGTCTCGAGGTCTCGCTCGGCGACGGTCCCGGTCAGGTCGAGGAAGTCGAAGACGTACGGGTCGCAGGTCAGCTGCTGGGCCAGGTCGCTGTCGGCCGGCGGGAGCTGGCCGTGCAGTTCGACGGCGCGGCTCCTGCCCGCTGGTACAGCCGGTTCATGATCTGGTTGAGCAGCACGTTGCGGGACCAGCCGTGCTCGGCCGCTGCCGCCGCGTACCAGTCCCGCTCGGCCTGGTCCTCGAGCCTGTCGAGCAGGACGGTGACGTGGCCCCAGGTTAATTGCGCAACAGGCTGTTGCGTGATCTTTGCGCTGAGCGCCGCGGCGAAGGTCCGCATGTAGACAAGGTTGCGGCGCGACAGCCCGCGCATCTGCGGGAACGCTGCTCGCAGGTCGACCGCGAGCCGCTCGATGACCTTCGTGCCCCAGCCCTCGGCGTGCTGGCGCTCGAGGATCGCGTGCCCGATCTGCCAGTACAGCCCCAACAGCTCGGTGTTGACTGTGCGGTGAGCCCGCAGCCGCGCAGCAGCCAGTGCCGCCTTGAGCTCGGCGAGCAGCTGTGGGTAACCCAGGTCGGGGTCGCTCACCGTGGCATGCTCCCCCACGGACGATTGCGCAGCAGGCTGCTGCAAGATCGTGTCGCAGCGGGCCTCGGGCAGCATTGGTGAAGCCGATTATCCCTGATCGAACCAAATTCACTCGACGAAAGATCCTATCTTCGGTCAAGCAGGGTCACTGGGGCCGCTAGGCGGGGGTCGGCGTCCAGGCGATACAGGTGATCATCAGGCAATGCCTGACGCGGAGCAGAACTGCCCTGTCAGCGGACGGGACCGCTGGCGCAGCGGGCGGCAGTCAGGTGGCCGACGGCGAGCCGGGGATCAGGTCGGCGAAGGCGACGATGTCGTCGCGGTAGCTCTGCGCCGCCTGGTCGAAGGACCCGCCGCAGGTGATCAGCCGCAGGCCGGGGTGGTCGAGGTTGCCATACACCGCCCCGGAGGGGAAGGTGGCCTTCGAGAACTCCCGCACGTGGGTCACCCGGAAGTGGGCTGTCGTCCCGTCGGCGCGAGCCACAGCCACCAGGTCACCCGGCTTGAGCGAGCGGAGCCGGAAGAAGACGCCCGCATGGCCCGCCCAGTCGACGTGCCCGGCGATGACGGCCGGCCCGAGCTGGCCGGGGGTCGGACCGCCGGTGTACCAACCGGCCGGGAAGCCGGTCGGGGGCGTCTGCATGCTTCCGTCGTCACGCAGGCCCAGCGGCATCAGCGAGCTGTCGACGCCAATAGCCGGGATCTGCACCCGGAGCGGCGCCGACGTCGGCATGGGCGCCACCGCGGTCCTGCGGCCGCTCGTGTGCTCGGGGGGCACCGTTGGCAAGGGTGGCATGGCCGGCCCTAGCCCGGCGGCCTCCGGCATCTCCGCCGGCCCAGCAGTGCGCGAGCTGGAGGTGAGGTGCCCGCCCGCGGCGAGCGCGGTCAAAGCGAGAACAGCCAGGACAGCGAACAGGACGCCCACCCCCGCTGTCACCCAGATGGCGAGGCGGGAGGGACGTCCTCCGCGATCGTGCTGCACCCTGCAGTCGCTCAGCTGCGCCGGGGCCGCGGCCGGGCGATCACCCCGGCGGTGCCGGCGATCCCGGCGAGCGCAAGGGCCTCCAGCAGCAGTTGGTCAGCAGCAGTGGTGCGCGTGCGCGAGGTGGCTCTGGCGAGCAAGCTGCCGTCACCGGCGTGCACCCCCCCGACCGGAACCTGGCCGACCTGCGCACCCGTCGGCGTGGCCGTCAGCTGGGTGTGTGACTGGGGCGTCGAACCGATCGTGGTGTCGGTTCCCGTCGACGTCCCCATCGGTGTCGTCGACCCGTGGACCAGCAGACCCTTGATGGTGTGGCTGCCCGTGGAGTTGTGCACGACGAACGAGACCGGGATTCCGGTGATTCGGGTCGGGGTCGGGCGGGTGCCGTTCGGGGTGCCCGTGGTGGTTGATGGGGTACCTGTGCGGCCAGTTGGCGTGATGCCGCCAGTTGTCATCGGGCCGACGGGAGTTTTCCCCGCGGGAGTCGTACCCGAAGGCGTCGTGGTCGGAGGCGTCGTGGTCGGAGGCGTCGTGGTCGGAGGCGTCGTGGTCGGAGGCGTCGTGGTCGGAGGCGTCGTGGTCGGAGGCGTCGTGGTCGGAGGCGTCGTGGTCGGAGGCGTCGTCGTCGGAGGCGTCGTCGTCGGAGGCGTCGTCGTCGGAGGCGTCGTCGTCGGCGGCAAGGTGGGTGTGCCGCTGCCCCCTGTACCGCGTGCGCACTGCCCGGGACTGGTGATCGTGTCGGTGTTCAGGGTGACTGCCCCGGCCTGCGATGCCTGTGCTCCCGCCAGCAGCCGGCCAGTAATCGTCGCGCTGTTGTTGACCGAGATGTCATCGTGCGCGAGGACTGTTCCGAGCAGCGTCGAACTCGTGCCCAGCGTTGCCGCACTGCCGACGCGGTAGAAGACCTCACAGGCCTGCGCTCCTCCGATCAGGGACACGCTCGACCCGACCGCGGTGATGAGGGTGCTCCCGGAACGGAAGACGTACAGCCCACTTCCGTTGAGGGTCAGCGTCCCCGTGATGGCAAAGCCACCGGCAGGAGCGTCGTAGACGCCAGGCGTGAACGTCAGGCCGCCGAGCTCCGCGCTGGTCTGGGTCGCCGTGCTGGCGAGGCCACCCAGGTACGTGTAGGCGGTGGTCAGATCGATCTTCGCCTGGACGGTCACCCCGTCCGTTGCGCTTGTGTGGTTGGCGCCGGAGGCGAAGGTGACGGACGAGAACCCGGTCTCTGCAGGCGTTGGAGACGAGCCCGCATCGCCGCTAACGGTGGTCGACCCCGTGTTGGTAATGCCCGACCCCGCGAGGATGGCGAAGCCGCCGGCCGTTCCGAGGGGAACCGAGGTGTTGGGTGCCGTGGTGGCGTGCGCGTGCGACACGACGGGCGGGACTACTGCCGCGGCGTGTGCGGCCGGTGCGGCCGGTGCGGCCGGTGCGGCCGGTGCGGCCGGTGCGGCCGGCGCGGCCGGCGCGGTCGGTGCGGCGTGCGCGACGACGGGCGCTGCGCTTGCAACGACGGGCGCGGCTAGAACGACGACGGGCGCGACCGCAGGAGCACTGACCTGGGCAGCGACCGCAACCGGCGTCGCTGCCGGAGCCGACGCCGTTGGAACGGCCGCTGAAACGGCTGCCGGTGCCACGGCGGCAGGCGCCGCCGCAGGCGGCCTCCGCACGAAAGCCGGGGGCACGACCGGCGTGGCGGTCGCCGCTGCCGGCGCCGGCGCCACGAGAGCCGGGGGAACGACCGGCGTGGCGGCCGCTGCCGGTGCGGATACAGCCCGGACGACAACCACGGCGACCGGCGCTGAAGACGCTGAAGACGCTGAAGACGCTGGAGACGCTCGAAGGGCAGCAGCCGCGGCGGGTGCGGCGGATGCCTGCACTCCCGCAGCCGCGGGTACGGCCTCTGCCGCCTGCGCGCTGCCGGCGAGCGCGACGACGAGTCCCGCCGACGACAAGGTGACGAACGTGGCGGCCGGTGCGGCGATGCAACGCAGTCGCCGGGTGCTCGACATCTTCGAGGGTCTCATGGCGGCATATCTCGGCTTGGCCCCGTCGTGGTCTGAAGCCGGCGTCCCCCCCGGTCCTGGCCGGAGTAGCGCCGGCCGCCATGGGTTCAGCTGGTAGCCACCGCGGCATCGTCAAGCAGGAAGGAGGTCTGCAGCGACGCATTCTCCACTCCGGTGAACGCGAGGGTCACCGTCTGCCCGGCGAACGCGGACAGGTTGAGGGTGTGCTCTGCATACCCGGTGTTCTTGTTGAGGTTGGAATAGGTCGCGAGCGTCGTCGTTCCGACGCGCACTGTCAGCGTGTCGTGCGCCGTGGTCGCGGAGTCAGCCGTGGAGACGTGCATCCAGAAGCTGAGCGTGTAGGCCGAGCAGCCCGCCGGGAGCGAGACGATCTGGCTGAGCGTGTCGGAGTGGGCCGAGCCGTAGCCGTCGAGCCACGCCTTCGCCAGGCCGCTGTGCGCGGGCTGCGCGGTGGAGGTGTCGAGGACGCCTGGCGACGTCGACCACGGCGCTGTGGATGCCGCCTCGAAGCCGGGGTTGCCCAGTCGCTGCGCTCGGGCGGGGCAAGCGGCTACGGCTGCGATCGTCCAGCTGAAGGCGGCCGACCCGGTCGCTCCGGTCGGATCCGTGGCGCGGACAGTGACAGCGAAGCTGCCGGTCACGGTCGGGGTGCCCGTCACCAGGCCAGTCGTGCTGATCGACAGGCCTGCGGGTAGGCCGGCAGCGGTATAGGTCAAGGCGGAGCCGGCCGAGTCCTTCGCTGTCACCTGCAGTCTCGTTGCCGTACCCACGGTCGACGTCTGCGTTCCGGGGCCGGCGACCGCCACGATGTGCGGCAGGCTCGCGTTCGTGACCACGGGGTGCGAGATCTCGCATCCGTTGGCCTGGTTCGACCAGGTGGCCTGCATCGCAAAGGTGCCCGTGGAAAACGCCAAGTTCTGTGAGCCGCTGGTGCCGCCCACGCCCACCCAGGAGCACTTGTCGCCGTTCTCGTTGCCGAGGGAGTCGATCCAGCCGCCGGCCGGGTTCTGGTCGGTGATGGTCTCGGCGTACTCGTGGCCGGCCACGATCGTGAAGCCGTCGAGGGGACCCGCGGCACCGTTCACGTAGCCGGCGCCGCAGGAGGCGCCGGCGTCCGGGATGTAGGGCAGGTTGGTGAAGGCGATGTCGCCATAGCTCGAGGCCGCTGCGCCGCCGCTCATCGCGGTGTCGCCGTTCCAGTCGTGCCAGGCGCAAAAGTTCGACGTCGCGGAGCCCGTGTTGAACCCGTCGGGGTGGGTGCCGGGCGGGGAGACGATGACGTACTGGGCGTTGCGGTTGGAGCCTGCCGCAGTGTTGGCGAAGTGGCCGGCCGCCTTGACCGCCTCGGCTGCGATCTGCTGGCCTGTCGCCTGTGCCGGCGCGGCGGCCGACGGGTCGGCCCAGACGCCGGCCAAGGCGCCGCCCGTCGGGTAGCTGACATGGGTGGCAGTGCTCGGGCAGGAGGTTGAGCCCTGGGCGATGCCCTCGCAGTACTGGGTCATCACGCCCGACCACGTCTCGTTGCTCGTGCCAATTCCCTTCAGCATCGCCTGCAGGCTGGGAGCGGCGGCCTTGCTGTCACCGCTGAGCGCGAGCGCGCCCGTGCTCGTCGTCGACGCCTTGCCCCACTGCGACCCCCAGAACACGAGGTACACCTTCGGGGGGCTGGTCGTCACCCCGACGCCGTTCACGCCCCCGCTGTAGATGAGCGCTCCGGAACCAGCAGGGGCCGTGGCGGCCTGGGGGCTCTGGTTG
>JAABUZ0100009282.1_pt1 | contig 11302 bp, 11 predicted proteins | sample 5562091 | NCBI WGS metagenome assembly JAABUZ01 (sample SAMN12813069, study PRJNA571459) | rock metagenome | isolation source: Antarctica rocks | place: Antarctica: Victoria Land, Linnaeus Terrace sud | collected 2015-12-21
TCCCACAACGCGTCCGGGACACGCCAGCCATCGTCCTTCACGACCAGGCCCATCGACTACCTCCTCGATCGCTCAAGCAGACAATTCGACAGGCTCTACATAACTCCTACCGGCATAGGCCCTTAGGGTCGTCAGGCATGACCGAGTATACGAAGGGCCATGGCCTCACGGTAGCCCTGCACGGCGAGTTCTACGCCCGGACGACTATGGGTTGGAAGCACGCCCTTGGCTGCTGTCTTCCAGGTCGCCGCGCCGTTGCGTTCCCGATAGCGCGCGATGGCGGTGGAGATGGGAAACAACATCGCGTTCGGCGCGGCGTCGAAGTGGCCAGCTATCAGCGGAGCCGCCCCACCAACGCTGGCCAGCGGCGTGCCGATGCCGCCGCCCGCAGCGGCTAGAAGGCTGCCGAGCAGGTTCTCGGCGCCGATCGCGGGAGCGTTCCCGCGTGTCCGGTCCGCGAGTTCAACGGCTGCGACCAGGGGCCGAGCGTCGGGCGGTACCTCGACCCAGAGGTCGGAGGCTGTTCCACACCATGATTCCAGAACCCAGGTGTGCTGACCCAGCTGCTCACGCAAAACGGCCTGTTCGTGCGCGGCCGCTCTGGTCAAGGCGTCCACGCGGCGACCGAGCTCCTTCAGTATGTCTGCGTGACTCGCGAGCGCAGCGTTGGCCGCCGTGTCCGTCAGGCCCCCTCCGGTTGTCGGAATCACTGCTGCTTCGTTGAGTGCGCTCGCGACCGACTGCGCGGCTGAATGCTCGTTGCGGAGAGTGGCCGTACCTCGGGTCCAGGCACCGACGTGCTCGAGTTGTCGGATGGCGTAATCGACAAGGGCCATCCCCTCGATGACCGGCGCATGGCCCCCAAAGGCAGCCGAACAGACCAGTAGGGACACGAGGGTTGACAGGTCGCTGGTCGGAGCGGTGGCCAATTGGTCGGCAACGGCGGCGGCTACCAGGGCGGGGGGCTCAGCGTCCCCGGCGTCGCCCGCGAACGCGCCATCCGCGGTCCGGGCGGCGGCTCGCACGTCGTCGATGATGCGCTCACCGGCGACACGGTCGCCATGCGCATAGCAGACGGCGTCGACCGCCTTGTCGTGGGAGAGTCCCTCACGCAGAGCCTTCACACCGGCACGCCGGAGCGCAAGATGATCGCCGTCAAGGTTCAGCGTAAGTGGTCGCCACCAGTCGGGAAGCCGGTCATCTACGAGGGTCGGCGGGATCGGTTCATCGGGCATTCAATGCCTCCCGGAGTTCGTTCAGGCGGTTGAGGTCGACAGCTCGCCTGAACGCCAAGCGGCTGCGAACACGTGGTTCGAAATCGTGCGCGTCGGGATCGATAAGGCCAAGCCTGTCGGCAGTGGCGAGTCGCGTGTCCACTGGAAGCGCCGCGTACGCTCGAGCGACCTCTCGCTCAAGCGGCAAGGACGGTCGCGATGGCTCCGAGATGACTTCGTCCTGGTTAGAGTCTGGATTGTCAAGAGTCTCTCGCCCAAGGTCGACTGGGAGAACGAACGTGCGGCGTGGCTCCTCCTCGTCGAGAGGCCCGAAGCGTCCGTTCGGAAACGCGCGTCGAGGCCAGACGTTCACGGTCACCGTCGGCGCACTCTCGGTCCGGATGACGCGGATGACGTTGTACGACGGCTCCCAAGCTTCGCCGCTGTCGCGGGCGGGGTGCACGGCCCCAGCATGCACTCGCACGCCGGTGCCGGCCAAGCCCAGTTCGTGAGCGTGGTCGTGACCGAACAGCTGGAGATGCGCACGCTCGATCTGATGCTTCAAACGCTCGCGGTCACGCAGCCAGCTGAGCGGGTGGTGGCATATGATCATGCTGAAGGTATCGCGGCGCCGCAGGACCTTGATCGGCCCCAGCGCCAGGCGGCTGGTGGCCGCATCACGCGTATCCGTTCGCCCGCCGAGAAGTGACGACGTGAGCCCGATGATCTCGACTTGCAGATCCCCGAGGGTCGCGGTCTGCAACCACCAGTGTCGGCCCGGCGTTACGTCGCACCCGTACCTGGCGGCGAATCCATTGTAGTTCTCGAGCGCGGAAAGGAGCAGACCTCGGTGTGGTCCCTGTTGGAGCAGCCGCTCAAGCCGCCGGCGCAACTCCTCTACCGGGCACGTGAGCAGCTGCTCCTGCAGCGCCTGCAGCACCGGATCGGTGTCCCACGTCTCCCAGTCGACATCGTGGTTGCCTGGAACGCAATACACGCCGTCCTCGCTCACGCCGAGCTGCTCGCAGAGCCGGGTGATCCACGCCGCTGCAGCGTCAAACTCCTGGACCGTGCCGCGGCCAGCGATGTCGCCGCTGAGCACGATCCCGTCTGCCGCGCCCGCAGCCGAGGTCACGGCCTCGACGTCGCGTTCGAGCTCGACGCGGAGGTCTTCGTCCTCGTCAAACGTGGCGCCCGCCTCGTAACCACCGAGGTGTATGTCGGAGAGATGAACGAATACGAGCTGGGCCACGCGATCCAAGTATGGCGAGGGCGCCGACGATCCGGCCCGAGGCGTGTTGATCTACTCGGCCTGGCTCTCTCGTTCCTCGCTGCCTCGAGGCCACTCGGCCGCAGCATCGACTCGAGCCCCCCAGCGAATCCGAGCCCGCGTGGTAGCGCGCCTTGGTCCCCTGGACGAGCCCGGTCCGGCCACTGTCATTCGACTGACGTTTTACATCGCCCCCCACGGTCGCGCTGCCCCCGCTGCGGCTGTTTCTTGTTACAGGCGCCTGGTCAGCCACAGTCATGGGGGCAATACGCCGGCGTATTGAGGCGCGGGTCAGACCGGAGTCGGTGGGCGGGGAACGCGAGGCTGGTGGCGGCGCCAGGGGTAGGGTGAGGCGATGGCCATGGGGCCACCCTCCCGCGAGCGCAAAGCGCGGCGTCTGACGGTCGAGCTGGTCCCGGCGACGAGCTGGTGTGAGAACCTACGCACCCGCCTTGCCCCTTCCCAATGGGACACCCTGCGACGCGCGACCTACCGGGCGGCGCACTACCGCTGCGAGGTCTGCGGTGGCCGCGGCGAGAGCCACCCCGTCGAGTGCCACGAGCAGTGGGACTTCGATGACGAGCACCACGTCCAACGCCTCGCCCGCCTAATCGCCCTGTGCCCCTCCTGCCATGAGGTCAAACACATCGGTCACTCCCGCCTATCGGGCCGCGACGTCGCCGCGCGCCACCATCTCGCCAAGGTCAACCGCTGGACCGGCGCCGAGGTCGACGGCCACATCTCCAAAGCGCTCGGGATCTGGGAGCGCCGCAGCCGCCATCCCTGGACGCTTGACCTTGAGATCCTGCGCCACTACGACATCCAACCTCCATGGCCCAGGCCTCAAGAGGCCATCTAACGCCGCCTAGTGGCCCTGGGCGGATCGGTCCGCCCAAGGCCTCGTGGGCCTCCTCGAAGCGCCAGGGGGGACGGGCAGCCCGAAGCGCTGGCCGAGGGCCTCGACGACCTCACGGAACTGTTGGCCGCGTGGTGCGGGACCAACGCCGGCGAGCTCTCCTTGGAGGGCAAGCAGGTCGCCGTGGCGCCCGCAGCCATAGCAGTGCCAGTGATCTCCGTGGACCCTCAGCGACGGGTTACGGTCCCGACCGGTCGGGGAGGCAGGATGCGCCAGCGGACACAGCAGGTAGCCAGCCGGGGTCGGCTGCTGACCCAGAAGGACGGGCACGGCCCCGGCGAGCGGCAGCGCCCGCAGCGCCTCGACGGCGTCGCGCAGACCGCCGCGCTTGGCGGCGCCGGCCTTGGCCGCCGCCGGCCTGCGCACCGGGGGACCAACCGGTGCCCGCGACCGGCGCGGCTCGTCGCGCGGGAGGCTTGACAGGAGCTCGGCGAGGGCGATCGACGCCTCGGGCGTGATCGTGAGGAGCTCGGTGACAGGCGCGTCGGGATACTTGCCGTTGCGGCTACCAGGGACACGCAGCTGACGCGATGGGTCGGTGGCCTGGACGTCGGCGCCGAGATGGCGCGCGAGGCGCCTGTGAGCCGCACACAGCACCTGAGGGCTAGCGGGACCGGCTAGGCGCCAACCGGCCTGCACGCGCCCCGGGCTGGTTTGGATGACCCAGTGGGGGGCAGGGACGAAGCTCTGCAGCGCCTGCTGCGCGGGCTCGAGGTCGACGTCGACCCAGGCGCTGTAGGCCGGACACGCCAGACGGGCCTGGCGCTGAGGCTCGCAGAACGAAAGCGCGCTGAGAAAGACACCCGCCCTGCCGGCCGCCAGACGATCAAGCTTGACGCACAGCGAGGCCAGGGCGCGCGGGCCTCCGTCAAGCTCACGCCACAAGCTCAACCAAGGACCCGGAGCGTGATCGGAATGCTGGCGCTGGCGTGACACCGCAACCCACCCGCAGGTCTTGCCGTGTAGGGCCTGCACCCAGGCGCCACGCTGTGAGGTGTAGGACCTCATGGTCATGGCAAGAGAAGCAGCGCTGCTGTCACAGCCAGCGCCCCCACAGAATCTCTGAGGACTGCGCACGTCACCGGCGGGTGGGGGGGCGCTGGCGAGCACGCAGCGATAATCATTCGCCAGACCGTAAGGGCGGCGGCCCCTCGTCAGTCCTAGAACGGGATGTAGGAGCGCTGTTTCCCGCTGGTGATCGCTCCGTTGAGCTCATAGAGGCGGCGGTTGCGCTCCCGCTGATCGGTGAGCAGATTTGGCGGCCAACCGTAAGCGTCGATCACGGCCAGGTCAAGCTGATCGTGCAGGCGGCGAAGGGCCTGGAAGGCGCCGTCGTCGAGGTGGTTGTAGAGCGTGTTCAGACCGACGTGATGCTCGTCGCAGAGCAGGCTTCGACGGCCAAGCAGCTGCTGGGCAAGGTCTCCGATCCGGGCCCGTTTCTCGGTGCCGGCCTGTGGCCAGGGGAACGTGTCGAACGCCGAGCTTGGCGTGTACCGGATGCGATCCTCGAGCGTCGAGGACTTCGCCGCCGCCCAATCGGTATGAATCCGGGAGGTCAGCACACCCATCGCGTAGTCGGTGTCGAGCGCGAACACGTTCGTCGAATCACTAGGCAGCCAGTCGGCCTCACACCACACGAAAAAGATTCGCTTGGAAACGCGGGTCCCGGCGATGAAGCGGTGAATGTCACCAGCGGCGATCCGGAAGTCTGGGCGCGGCCAGAGGTACTGCCACCAGCGGGGGTTGCGGTGATAGCTCGTACTTCCCTCACGCGCTTCTTTGGCTTGCTGCCGGAGGATCTCGAGAGCCGCGGGATAGCGCATCGCCTCTTCCAGGGGCATCTGAGCGAAATCCACGCTAAACCGAGAGGGCGTCTGGTCGATGCTGCGCGTGATATCCCGACTTCCCAGGTAGGGCTTCACAACGTCCGCGTAGCGGACGTCGGTGCGGGCAAGCAGGGCTCTGGCCTGATCCACGTTGATATCGAACTCGGCCCCGGGGAGGAAGCCCTGGAAGGCCCGGCGTCGATTCTGTGGAATCGACGGGACGTCGGCGATGGGAATCGTCGAATCGGTCAGGGCGGTGTCGATCGCCTCGACCTGGCGACCGTCGAGAAGAAAGCTGGCCGGTGGGACCTCGGGATTCTTGATCCAGTTGACGATGCTGACGTCGACGTTGGCGGCGCCGGGCCAGTCCTGGGTGGAGATGGCATCGCCGATCACGCCGCCACGCTCGACGATGTAGTTGAGGCTCGCGCTGCGCGCCCGGTTCTGGGAGATGGAATTCGTCCCTACCAGCCCGGCGCGCTGCCCGTCGTGGAGGTGGTCGTGCGCTTGGCGAAACCAGTAGACGCAGTGATCTTTGACCCCGCAGTCGAAGGCGCCGGACAACCATCTCACATAGTCGTCGCCCAGGAGCGCGCGCAAGTGGCGGTCGCCGTGAAACGGAGGGTTACCGATGATCACGCTGGCCTGCGGCCATGGCGTTCGTAGCGCGTCACCGGCTTGAATGCCGCTGAGGTCCTCCAGCGGAAGCGTCGCTTCGGTCAGGTCGAGCTCGTCGACGGCGAGCTTGTGCGCCATCCAGAGGGTCACGCGTGCGAGGGCTACGGCGAAGGGGCTGATCTCGATGCCCTTGATGTTCTGAAGCGGAAAGAACGCGCTCAGTGCCCCCTGGTTGGCCTGGCGATGACCGCCACGGCGGCGAAGGTCGCCATCGCGTTCGCTCAGACGCTTCTCCAAGCGTCGCAGCGCCCGATAGGCGATGTAGAGGAAGTTCCCTGATCCGCAGGCTGGGTCGAGAACCACGTAGTTGAGGAGCTGCTCCTGTAGTTGCCCGATCTCCGCGAGGCTGCTCGCGTTCTCGATCCGCTCCTGCCACGGGTGCACGATCGAGGGGCCGATCACCTTGTGGATGTCCGCCTCGTGGGTGTAGTGCGCGCCGAGCGCCCACTGGGCGTCGTGGCCGAGGGCGCCCTCGAGCAACGATCCGAAGATGTGCGGCTCGACATAGCGCCAGTTCGCCTCGCAAGCAATTCGCAATACGGCGAGCTCGTCCTGGTCGAGATGGACTCGGGCCGGCCGTTCGAAGAGGCCGCCGTTGACGTAGCGGGTGTCGCGGTAAAGACCGCCGGCTGGGCGCTCGCCGGCTCGGTTGAGCCAGTCAAATAGCAGGCCCAGGTCATCGGCGCTTGAGCGCTCGGGATGCTCGATCAGCTCATCGACCAGCCGGGTGAACAGGTGGCCTTCCAGTTGTCCGAGATCCTCGGCGAACATGCTCCACACCGCCTGGAGCACAAAGTCCCGCAGCTCGTCAGGTCCAGCCGCGCGCCGGTCGCCGAGGGCGCGGTACAGGGTGGTGATCAGCCCCACCGCATGCCGCGTGACGGGCTCTTGATGGCCACTGAACACCGGCTCGCGTCCGGCGAGAAACATCAGCGAGTCGGCGAGGTCGGGCAGCTCCCGGAGATCGAATTGAAGGCGCGGATCGTTGGGATACGCGCCGGGCTCCCAAACCTCAAAGCGGCGAAACGCGCACAGCACCACGTAGCGGGGCGCTGGGACGTGGTGCTTTGGGTCGGCCGCGCCGCGCCAGTAGCCCAGTGCCTGAGCGCGGTGGCTGGCCAGGCGTCCGGCCTCTGAGGGGCGCTTCATCTCCACGATGCAGACCCGCGGCCAGATGAGATCAAGGAACCGGCCCTGCTGGGCCTCCTCGAACCGGGCGCCGGTGGACTGCCGATCCTGCCCGTAGCAAGCGAACAGCTCGTTGAGGAACGTTTGGGCCTCGGCGCGCTCGGAGCCGTCATAGACGCTCCACCGGGCGGCGAGCTCGACTAGCCGCTGGCGGATCTCCTCCCCGCTCAGCGCCACCTACGAGGCCTACAGGGAGAGCGTGAGCTCGTCCGCGCGGACCGCGTAAAACGTCCGCTGCGTCAACGAGCGATGAATCTTCTCCAGGTCTCGCTGGGCGTCCCTGAGCGCGTCGATGACGTGTTGATCGCCGCCTGCTCGCGCCACTGCCGCAGCGGCCTTGGTGGCGCGGTCCCGGGCGTCGGAGATGTAGAGCAGAAGCCGTTCTACTTCGCCGCTGTGAGCTTCATCCATGACCCGAAGGGTAGAGGTTTCGCCGGATGGAATGGCCGAGAGCCTAGGCGGCCAGCCGCAAGCAATTGCGAGGAGGAGAGGCGGGCGGGCTGCTTCCTAAATGAATATCGACTGAGTTAGATACCGGGGTCGCTGAGCGCCCCTGCCAGCGGAGCGTCAAGAGCCTCGTGGACGGCTGCCGTAAGACACGCCGTCGCGAGAATCGCGCCGATGCCGGCCTTCCTGGCAACCAGGGTGCCCCACCGTCAGCCCGACTAGTACGTGCGATACCCAGCGCGCCGGCTGGTCGGGCTCAGGCACTGTCTGAGCCATGGATCACACGGTAGATGCCAGGGCAGACGGACGAATCGGGGGGAGCCCGGCGGGTCGTCCCATACAACGCTCGATAATGTAGCTTATGACAAATTGCCTGCAAAAGGGGATATCGTGAACGGTGTTATGGAAAGCACGGCTTCGCTGCGGCGGGCCGGCTGGCACCTCGACCAGCTCGAGGTCCGCGACCCGGCCGCCGCGACGCTTAGCGCGACCTGGTGCGGGCGTCCGCCTCGTGCGTAGGGGTTCACGAGCCATTCTTCGTCACCCCGGGCTCCGATAGCGTCTGGCCTCGACGGCGCGATCTGCTCGGCGTCCGGCGCCAGCGCAGGGACTTGCTCATTGCTGTGTTGGCCCTCAGGGCCGGCCGATGGTTGCGCCGTCCTGGTCGAGGAGGTGCGCGATGGCGCCACAACAGTCAGCCCGACCGGCTCGCGTAGATCGTCACGCGCAGTGGTCCACAAGGGAAAACACCACGATCGCCATGGCGAAGGCAGCCAGGCGGAGGGCGATACTCGCGTTGGCCGTAGCGTCCAGCGGAGGCGCCCAGTTACAAGCCCGCTCACCAGCACGCATCATCCAGCAAGCACCGTTATCGCTATTTCAAGAACGCATCGCACGCTACGTCTAGGGCGATATACGCGGTGGCTGTCGGTTTATGGAGCGCGGTATGGAGGCACCGCTTTGCTCAGGCGCCGGTTAGCGTCCCGCTCTGCGACCGGGGCGGGGCTTGGCCTGCTCGGCGCGGTCGATGAGCCGGCCTATGGCTGCGTCGTCCTGGTCGAGGAGGTGCGTGATGGCGGCGACCACAGTCAGCCCGACCGGCTCGCGTAGATCGTGTAGGCGCTCGTCTAGCTCTCGGGCAAGCTCGGGCGGGATCTTGTAGGAAACCGTCGTCTGAAACGGGCTCCATTCCCGCCACAGACCGCCCGGCTGGGACGTCGGCGCTGGCGTCGACCTGGAAGAGGGCCGGCGTCGAGGTGAGGCTACGGGCGCCGGCATCGGCGGAGCGGACGGCGACGCCGGCTTCTCATCGTGGACAGGCGCCGGGGCTTTGCGGGGTTGGCTTGCAGCCGTGACCGGGACGAGATCGAGCTTGGGAAGGGCGGTCACTAGGCGGCTCTCCTGAGAACGTCAGCTGCCAGGGCCCTGAAAGCGTCAGACACGGCGTGGCTAGGGTGTCCGAGAACGATGGGCTGCCGGCTGATTGCAGCGTGCTGGACGGCGACGCGATCTGGAATCGAGACCTCCGACAGAGGAACATCCTGGCTGCTGAGGGCCTCGATGATCGCCTGCCCGGCGAGACGGCCGCGGGTCCAGCGGTTAAACACAGCAACGACCGGCGGTACGGGTGTGCGTCGGACCATGCGCCGCACCCGGGCGAGCTCCTCCATTCGCGCGCGCAGCTCCACAAGGCCCTGGGCGGCGCCCTCGTCCTCGAGGTTGACGGGGGCGACGACGATGTCGGCGACGACGAGGGCGTTGACGGTCAGCTGAGCGAGGTTGGGTGGCGTGTCAATGACGATCGCGTCAAAGGCCCCCCCCACCTCGGCCAGCGCATGGTCTAAGAAGAACTCCCGTCCCGCCTGGGTCACGAGCGCTTGCTCGACCTCGGCGAGCTCGCGTCGGGCCGGGAGAAGCGTCAAGTTGACCGCCGGCAGCTCGAGCAGCGCCTCGGCGGGCTCATTGGCGCCTGATAGAACCTCGACGAGCGTAGGCCCATCCGTTACCGCGCCGAGCTGGCGTGTGAGGGCAAACTGCGGATCGACGTCGACCGCGAGGACGCGGCTGGTCTCCCCCAGCACCACAGCGAGATTTTGGGCGGTAGTGGTCTTGCCCACTCCCCCCTTCTGATTGGCGACAACGATGGTCAGCGGGTCACCCACAAGTGATCCTTTCGCCAGTTCAGCTGGCTTTCCTTCACACCAGCAACCTTGCTTGTAAGACAGGCAGGAAGCCGGCTGGCTGCTCGGGGAGCTGGTCAGCCAGAAGAGCGTCCAGCCAGCAGACCGCCGAGCTTACGGTCATATCGACCATCCTACTGGTCAGTCAGTCAGCCAGTCAGCACGGATCGGCCAGCTTACTGGTAAGACAGTCAGCCAGTCAGCGCGGATGCTCGGGGGTGTCGTCGGCGCCCAGCTGGAGGGTCATGCGAGGGAGGGGAGACCTCGTGAGTGACGTGGCAATGGAAACTTCCGCTTCCCTGGGCGGATCGGCCGGTCATACCGGGGGGAGGCCGCCGGGCGCCCATCGCGGTACTGCGATCTGGCCGAGCACAACGCAGACGGTGTTTCGGCAGCGCCGCCGACGCGCCGGCAGCGGGGGGATCGAGGGTGTCGAGACCCAGGAGGGTGGGGGGGGGGGGGGGAGCGCCCGATCAGCCTCGCCGGTGCGTCGTTACGGATGGTAGCCTCGCGCCTCGCTGGCGATCTGCAGCGCACGCGTGAGGTCCTCGTTGTGCTGACTGATTCCGAGCAGCTGGAGGCAGAGCTGGTCGCGGTCAGAGCCGACACGTAGGCGGAGGTGAGCGCGCCACCCAGCGAGAGGCCGGCGCCCAGCGTGAGCGGATGCAGGCCTATGAGGCAGCGAGAGCGCGCTTGTCGCCGCGGCCGCGGCGCGGGAGCAGGCCCCGCGATCGCGGGTGAGAGTCAGGCTCAGGCGCGCGCGCTGGATGCCCAAAGCGAGGCAGGGGAAGCGGGCGTATGGCTCAGGACTCGCGCGCGCTGAGGCAGCCTCGACCGCCCAGGCCGCCGCTGAGACGGCCGCGAGTCAATTGGGCGAGCAGGCGCGACAGGCGCTGGCACGCACCGAGCAGGCTCCACATCGGTGGTGGGAAACCGCATCACCGTGGCCGACGAGCGCGCCAAGCTCGAGCTCATCACGGCTATCGCGCGCCGGGTGGGGGGCGAGTCACAAGGTCTGTCCCGCTCGGGGGTAGGTCGTCAGAGCTCAGCCCCGATGAGATCCCAACCCCCATCGCAGATCCAACGGGCGCCGGGCCGTAGCCACTGAAGCACCCCTAAGCGAGCCGCCGCCGGGGGCCCCCGGTCAGCGTCCGATGCCCTCCCCCGACCCGGCCGAGGCCGTCGCTCAGGCCAAGCGCGAACGTGCTCCTGTGCGTCTACCGCCGCCGTTGCGCTGGGAGGACCTCGAGGACTGGGCCAGTAGTCGGGAATATCCTCGACTGGGCGCGAAAAGATCTGAGCCAAGGTCCAGGCGATTCGTCATCTCCATCCAGTAACGCTCTGACGGGACGTTTTCCCACCAACGGTCGGGCTTAGGCACCCGGCAACCGTACCGCGTGCACCGGGCCGTCGGCTTAGTATCCGACTGATGCCGGAGCGAGAGACCTACCTAACCACTTGCCCCGGATAAAAGGCGGGGACTGAAACGGCCGCGCTGGGGTGGCGCGGCCGAGTCAGGCTCAATCATGGAGTGCCCGGTTGGAGGCGGGCTGGGCGAGTGTTTCAGGCGGTTCGGATGGCGA
>JAABUZ0100009284.1_pt1 | contig 11296 bp, 10 predicted proteins | sample 5562091 | NCBI WGS metagenome assembly JAABUZ01 (sample SAMN12813069, study PRJNA571459) | rock metagenome | isolation source: Antarctica rocks | place: Antarctica: Victoria Land, Linnaeus Terrace sud | collected 2015-12-21
GCTTAGTCACCCCACCCACGGTGTCGATGAGGAACTGGGTCCGCTCGACCGGACGCCAAGCGGGCGACCCCTTGCGTGGCTCTAGGTCCTTGGCCAGGACCTTCCCACCGGACTTATGCTCCCTTGAGGTCATGCGGGCCGTCGCAGTGCGAGCTGACGCGGTCCTGCTCGGAGATTTCGTTGTCCTTGGCATGGGACCCAGTGTACCCAATGAAACCGTTGCGCGCAAGGAAACCGTTGGGCGCAAAGTGAGGCTCTTGCGCTTTCGTCGTTAGGGACCTCGGTGCCCAGCACGTGCTTCCGCGTGCCCAGGACTTCGAGCCGACCGCCAGCCCGAGCAGGATGGCGGCCCAGACTGCGCGAGAGGTGTCCGTGGACCAGGGCGGCGACGGCCGCCGAGGCCTCGAAGTCGTAGTCGTTCCAGGCGAATCCGGTCAGTCCGACCCAGCCCAGCGCGACAAGACCGAGGGCGGCGAAGGCGATCGCCACGACGTTGACGCGCAGGGCTCGGACCATCCTCCGGGGCATCGGCCGGGGGTATCGACGGCTTGAATCCGGGCGCGTCAGCCCGAGGAGCACACCGTCCGGGTGACCGGGGCTGTGGGATCTGATCCGACCCCGTCGGAAGCCCTGTGGTCATGACTAGACGCGCTGTGCTGTGTCCCCGGCATGACCCGAGGGCGAACCGCGGGCCTGGACTCGGCGAGTCGGCTCGGCGTGAGATGGGCAGCGGCGCTGTTGCCGGCGCGGCTCATCGCCTCATGGCCAACGGGCCTGCTTTCGTGCCACGAAGCGTCCGTGATAAGCGTCATGTGCCGGTGCGCCGTCTTCGACGACGACGTGGCCGCGCAAGAGCACGGTGCGGGGCATGCCCCGCACGGCGGTTCCCTCGTAGAGGCAGTAGTCCACCCGGGAGTGATGGTTCGTGACCGAGCACACGTGCTCGACGTCTGGGTCGAAGATGACCAGATCCGCGTCGCTTCCTGGAGCCAGCGTCCCCTTGCGCGGGTACAAGCCAAAGAGCTTGGCCGGGTTCGTCGCCAGAAGCGCGACCAGCCGCGGTAGGTCGAAGCGGCCGGTGCGGACCCCGAACTCGTGCATCAGGGCGAGGCGGTGCTCGATGCCAGGCGCGCCATTGGGGATACGCGAGAAGTCCCCACGCCCGAGCGCCTTCTGTTCGCCGAAGGTGTAGGGGCAGTGGTCGGTGGACACTACGCAGAGGTCGTCGTCGGCTAGAGCCCGCCATAGGTGTTGCTGGTGGTCGGGTGCTCGAGGTGGGGGCGTGAAAACGGCCTTGGCACCCTCGAAGCCGGGGGCGTCGAGTGCCGACTCGTCCACGAAGAGGTACTGCGGGCACGTCTCTCCCCAGACCCGCCCGTCGGCACGGCGGGCCGCGGCTACGGACGCTAGCGATTGTGCGCAGGACACGTGAACGACGTAGAGGTCACAGCCAGCTATGCCGGCCAGGGCAATTGCGCGGGCGGTAGCCTCGGCCTCCACGGCCGGGGGCCGCGTGAGGCCGTGCCAGCGTGGCTCAACGTGCCCGGCGGCCAGCGCCTCGCGCACCAGGACCTCAACGACCCCGCCATTCTCGGCGTGGACGAGAACGAGGGCGCGATGACTTGCCGCTACGCGCATCGTGCGAAACAGCGTCTCATCGTCGACCATGAGCGAGCCCTTGTAGGCCATGAAGAGCTTGAACGAGGTGACTCCCGCCTCCACGGCAGCGGCGAGATCGGCCTCGGCGCTGGGAACGTCGAGGTCGGTCACGGCGATGTGAAAGCCCACATCGGCGACGGGTGGCGCGCGGTCGAGCTTTGCGTGCCACTCTTCGAGTGCTGCGGCAATGCACCGGCCGAAGCGCTGCACGCAGAAGTCCACGATCGTCGTCGTGCCGCCGCAGACCGCGGCGGTGGTACCTGAAGTGAAGTCGTCGCAGGTACTCGTCTCCCCCCAAGGCATGTCGAGGTGGGTGTGTGGATCCACACAGCCCGGCAGGACGTAGCAACCTCCCGCGTCTATGACCTGATCCGCCTGGACGTCCAGGGCGGGACCGACCACGACAATCCGCTCGCCGTCGATCAGCACATCGGCATCGAGCTCCGCCTTGTCCGTGACCACGCGGCCTCCCTGGACGAGCAGGGTCATCGTCACTACCTGGCGCCGGTGACCTTCACGCCGCGAGGTGGGCGAGTGCTCGGGCCAGCACGTCTACCCCGCGGGAGATGTCGCCGGGATCGGTGTACTCGAGTGGACTGTGGCTAATCCCTCCGACACTGGGGACAAAGATCATCCCCGTTGGCATCACTGAGTTGAGCACCATCGCGTCGTGGTAGGCGCCACTGGCCATCTCCAGAAAGTCGACGCCCAGGTCGGTGCACGCGCGCCGCACAGCGCCGACGATCGGTTCGTCACACGCGGCCGGGGCGTGACGAGCGATGACCTCATGGCTGAGCTCGAGACCGCGTCGGCTGGCGATGGCCCCGATCGCAGCGAGGAAGTCCTCAACCACCTGGGTACGCACTGCCTCGTCGCTATCGCGGACGTCGACCTCGATCTCGACCTCGCCGGGGATGACGTTGATAGCGCCGGGTCGTGCTCGGAGCACGCCCACGGTGGCGACCGTCGTGCCGCTCGGGCTCGTCCCGGCAAGGCGTTCGAGCTCGACCATGGCCTCGGCGGCGCCAGCGAGGGCATCGCGGCGCAGATTCATGGGAGTCGCTCCGGCGTGCATTGCCGCGCCGTGGAGCAGGACGCGCAGATCATGTGGCGCGGCGATGTGAGTGACTACCCCCACTGGCACCCCCGCGGTTTCCAACGTCGCGCCCTGCTCGATGTGCAGCTCGAGGAACCCGCTGTAAAGCTCGGCCTCGAGCTGCGCCTCGCCGAGCCGGTCCGGATCCAGGCCGGCCCCGGTCAGCGCGGTCGCCAGCGACGTGCCGTTGCGGTCACGTAGGCGGTCGAGGTCCGGCCGGGTCAGCTCGCCGACTGCCGCGCGGCTGCCGATGCAGCCCAGTCCGAACCGGGGCTCCTCGCCGGCAAACGCCACCACGTCGATCCCTCGGCGTGGATCCATGCCCGCGGTGCGTAGTCGGTGCACGGCATCAATGGCTCCCAGGACGCCGAGCGAGCCGTCGTACTTGCCGGCGTTGAGTGTCGTATCGAAGTGCGACCCGGTGAGCACACGCGGGGCTCGAGGATCGGTGCCCTCCCACAGGGCGTAGATGTTGCCGAAGGCGTCTTCGCGGACCTCGAGGCCGGCCTCCTCCATGAGGCTGGTGACGTAGCGGCCCGCTTTGCGGTACTCGGGCTCGTATACCTCGCGTGTGACGCCACCGGCGGCGGGGTCGGCGTTGAAGGCGGCGAGACGCTCGATCCAGTCCTCGAGGCGCTCGTCAGCCACGGTAGGCGTGTAGCCCAGCGTCACCCTACCTCCGTCAACGAGTCGTCGAGCCAGCCTCGCTCATCGCCGGCGTAGCGGTTAATCTTCAGGGGTTGAGCGCAGCAGCGCTGGTGAATTGCCGTGAAGTGGGGGGTGAACGCTCGGTTGATCTCCTCGATCGCCTCATGGCGGCGCAGCAAAGCGGGCGCCAGCGTGCGGATCTCGGCCAGGATCGCGTCCTCGTCGATGTCGGTGCAGCGCCCGTCGCGCATCACGGTGCGCCCGTCTACGAACACCCGCTCGATCGACGTACCGTTTTCGCAGTACACGAGGTGGTTGCGCAGGTCGTTGCGCGGCGTGAAGTTGACGCTGCGCAGGTCGAGAAGCACAAGGTCCGCTCGGTGACCGGGGCTGACCGCCCCGATCTCGCCCTCCGAGCGCACGCTGCGGGCGCCAGCACGAGTCGCAGCCCACAGGATTTCGGCTGCGTTAGGCCAGGCGGTAAAATCTGGGGTGGTGATCTTATGCAGCAGGGCGGCGGCTTTCATGACGTCGAACATGCGCGCGCTGTCGTTGCTGCACAGTCCGTCGGTCCCCAGCGCGACGTTGACGCCGGCGCTTAGCAGCGCGCGCAGTGGAGCAACGCCGGCGCCGAGCTTTTGGTTGGAGATGGCGTTATGGGCGACGGTTGTGCCCGTTTCGGACACGCGCTCGATGTCGGACTGCGTCAGCCAGATGCCGTGAGCGAGTGTCGCCTGCTCGCCGAGCACGCCCAGATCGTCGAGGTGCTCGACCAGCGTGCGCCCGTAGAACTCGTGCCCCGTCACGGCCTGCGTCTTGGTTTCGAGCACGTGAATGTGCAGCGGACGGTCGTGCGCACGCGCTAGTTCGGCAGAGGCGCTGAGTAGCTCGTCGCTGCAACGCTGGGGGCCGGACGGCGCAATGACGTAGCGCAGCCGCCCGCCAGGGTCGTCAAAGCGCGCAAGCGCCTCTCGCGCGAATGCCAGGTACTCGTCGGCCGTCGCGCGCGGGACCGCCCGGACGCGCTCCAGCAGCGCAGTCGGCAGCAGTTCGTTGGCGTAGGGGATCGTGTCCGTGAAGATGCGGTCGACCATGTTGCCGGAGCAGCTCGCGCGGATCCCCGTCTCTCCGTAGGCGGCGAACACGGCCTCGAGCGCCTCCATGCTTTGGTGGGGTGACTCGATGACGTCGTCCTGTATGCACGTCACACCGTTCTTGAGCGACTCGATGCCGACCAGCAGGGTGCGTAGGCGGATGAGGTCGGGCGACAGCGGCTCGAGACCGAGGATCGGATATGACAGCAGCATCCACAGCTCGAGCGGAAGGTTGTCGTAGCGGCCGCGAAACAATGCCTCCCATGAGTGCACGTGCGCGTTGACCAGGCCGGGTATGACCAAGCGCTCACGGCCGTCGATGACCTCGTCGACTGGGCCGGGGCCCAGCGTCGCGCCCACGGCAGCGATGCGCTCGTCCTCGAGCAGCACATCAGCCTCGAAGGGATCTGCACCGTGGGCGTCGTCCATGGCGATGACGGTGGTGTGACGGATCAGTGTTCTCATGCGGGCGCCGCCTGCGGCGCGAGGTTCGCCCGGAGCAGCGGGAATGGACCGCCAAACAGATCGGTGCGCCTATGCTCGAAGTAGCGCAGACGCGAACGCACGTCGGCGATCGCAGCGAGGTCGATGTCGGCGAGCACAAGGCCGGCGCCGTCTTCGCCCGGGCGCTGCGCTAGGACGTCACCTTCGGCGTCGACGATGCACGAGGCGCCGAAGCTCTTCGTCGCGCGTCCCCCGACCCACTCGGCTCCGATCTTGTTTGCTGCGATCGCGACGATGCCGTTCTCTCGGGCGTGCGTGCGCAGCTCAGCCACGAAGAAGTCAGCTCGGTCGCCGCCAGCCCCCGCGACTGGGACCGCGACGACCTGTGCATCCAGGGCACGCAGCTCGCGCCAACACTCGGGGAATCGCCGGTCGTAACAGACAAGGCACCCGAGCCGCACGCGCTCCAATGCATGGACACCCAGTGCCGTGCCCGCTTGGAAATGCGCGGGCTCGTCGCATCCGGGCGCCGGCTCGTCGCACACGGGAAGGTGAAGTTTTCGAGTGGTGTTTCGCGGAACCCCCGTCCGGTCGAAGGCGGGCGCAATGGTGCCGTCGGGCGCCAGGACGACCGCGGCGTTGTGCCGGGTCCGCTGGTCGCGATTGAGCTCGAACAGCCCGAGTACGATTGACACCCGCAGCTCCAGGGCCAGCGCCGCGAAGCGCCGTGTGAGCCCGGCATCGGTTGGCTCGGCCCAATCATGATACGCCGCGGGGTCCTCTGCACAGAAGTAGGGCCACGTGGTCAGCTCCGGTAGAACCACGAGCTTGGCGCCGGCGCGTGCAGCCGCGTAGACCGCCTCTTCGGCGCAGGCCGAGTTCGCGTCTAGGTCGCTTCCGCATGCCGGCAGCTGCGCCGCGGCAACACGCAGCGTTCCAGGCCTCATGCGCCCAAGCGCTCCTGCTCTGCGAACGCCCGGTCAACTTCGTCGCGGAGAAGGTCGACGAGCCGGTCGTGGATCTCATGCACAGCAGGATCACGCGGGTTGCGCGGGCGCGGAAGATCGACCGGCACAATCTCCTTGATGCGACCGGGTGAGGCGGTGAAGACGACGATGCGATCGGCCAGGGCTATCGCCTCGTCGATGTGATGGGTGACAAACAGGACAGAGGCGCCGCTCTGGCGCCACACGTCGATGACGTAATCCTGCAGCTTGGAGCGAGTCTGTACGTCCAGCGCGGCGAACGGCTCATCCATCAGCAGGATCTGTGGATTCATGGCCAACGCGCGTGTGATCGCCACGCGCTGGCGCATACCGCCCGACAGCTCAGCGGGCCGCTGGTCGACAGCATGGGCCAAGCCGACGCTTTTCAGCAGGCGCGCGGCGAGCTCCCGGCGCTCGGCCTTGGCCATCCCGCGCAGTCGGGGGCCGAACGTTACGTTGTCGGCAACGCTCAGCCACGGGTACAGCGCCGCCTCCTGGAAGATCATGCAGCGGTCGGGTCCCGGCGGCCCCAATGGATGGTTCGCGTGCTCGAGGTGGCCCGAGGTCGCGTTCTCGAGCCCGGCGACGAGGAAGAGAAGAGTGCTCTTTCCGCACCCGCTGGGCCCGATGAGCACGACGAACTCGCCGGCCGCCACCTCGAGGTCGACGTCCTGCAGAGCACTTGCGGCGCGCTCCGTCCCCTGTCCCCACACCTTGCCCACGCCGAGACAGCGCAGCGAGTGAGCATCCGTGGTCGCCGTGCTCATGCGCCTAGCGCCCCGGCCGTCGACTCCCACCACAGCAAGCGGCGCTGCACGAGGCGCAGGGCGTAATCGAACAGGTACCCGGTAAGCCCGATGAGGGTCATCGTGAAGAAGACCAGGCTCGAGTTGAATGTGTTGCGCGCCAGAATCACGACCTGCCCGAGGCCGCTTCCGACGCCGACGGCCTCAGCGATGAGCACAACGATCCAGGCGGCAAAGAGGTTCAAGCGAAGTACGAGGAAGAGCCCCGGCAGGATTGCCGGCAGGACTACGTGGCGCAGCGTCTGCCGGCGCGTCGCACCCATGGTTCGGGCTACGTTGAGGTAGGTGGCCGGCACCCCGGCGATCTGGCTGACGGTGGCCATCGTCATGATGAAAAAGACACCAATAAAGACCATGAAGACAGCTGGTCCGTTGCCGATGCCGAAGAGAAATATCGCCACTGGCAGCCAAGCGACCGGGGAGATCGGCGCCAGCAGCGTGAGTGTCGGCAGCATCAGGTGGCCGGCGAGCCTGACGTAGGACACGAAGATCCCGAGCATCAGGCTTCCCACAAACGCCAGCGTCAGTCCGGCCAAGACCCTCAGGCTCGTCGCGAGGACAGTGCTGAGCAGGGCGACAATGGGCGACTTTGCGGCGCTCCCGATCGTTGACGTGTCAAAGAATCGTGCCTGGTCAACGAAGTGGCGGAGGAAGATATGCGGTGGCGGCATCAGTAGCGGGTCGAGGACGCCCACGGCCCACGCCAGTTCCCACAAGCTCGCGAAGAGCCCCACTGAGGCCAGCCACCAGGCCGTGGTGATGAGCGCGTGGCGAAGGCGCGCCTGGGTTTTCGTGTCGGTCGCCCCGGTGGAGACGATGCGGCTGAGGTGTGTCCCGGGAGCTAGTGGCGTGGGCGCTGGGACCGGCACGCTTCCCGGGTCCATGCGATGATCTGGTCTCGCCATTACGCGTAGCGCAGCTTGAGCGACTTGTAGAGCGCGGGCTCCTCGTTGATGACCTGCTCGAGGAGGCTGTAGTCGAAGATGTCAACCCCGGGCAACTTCTTGATGTAACCCAGATCCTTGAGGCTTCGAGCACGTTCGAGGATGAACTTCGTGTTGCGGCGCTGGTCGACCACGTTCGGCTGCTTTGTCGAGGCGTCGAGTACGTCCGCGTAGCTGGCCTTGTAGTACGGTCCGGTGGTGAGCTTCACCGCGGCTGACCTGTCGGTTTCCGCCTGGCGCTGCGCGACCATGAGACCCTTGATCAGCGCCTTGACTGCAGCCGGGTGGTCCTTGATCAGGGGCTGGCGCACAGCGAGCACGCAGTCGGTGTAGCCGGGGAAGTAGACGTCGGTGCCGTCCGTGAGCTTCACCGACCCCTTGACCGCGCGCAACGCCTGCGTCGCGTACGGCTCGATATGACTGATCGCGTCGATCTTGCCGGCGATGAACGCGGACGCCAACTCTGGCGAGGTCCCGAAGTACCGGACCTTGACGTCCTTGAAGCTCAGCGCGTTCTTACGCAGATAGTCGAGCGCGAGCATCTCAAGCGTGTCAGCCTGGAAGGTGCCGAGGGACTTGCCGCGCAGCGCCCCGGCGTTCGTTATCCCGGGCTGTGCGCAGACCACGCAGCCCTGGACGCCACCGCCAGCCACGACGCGCACCGGAGCACCCTGGTCGTAGAGCGTCATGAAATTCGTATACGGGATCAGGGAGGCATCCACCTGACCGGCGCCGAACAGGGTCGCGATGTCCGCGTTGGTTGGCGTGATCACGAACTTGAGATCGACCCCCTTGGCCAGTCCCCGCTCCTTCTCGAGGAAAATGCCGAGGTTGCACAACCCGGTTCCGTGGGTTGCCTTGATTGCGGCGCCGGCCGCGCTCGCAGACCCGCCGCCAGGGCCGGAGCCGCCGCACGCAGAGAGCACCCATGACGGGAGCCCCACGGCAACGCCGAAGCCCAGGCCCCGACGAACGAAGGTGCGGCGGTCCAGGTCAGCGTTGGATGGAGCAGGCACGGTGGCCGGGGACTGAGCTGAGCTCATGGTCGGGATCTCCTAGGAGAACGAAGGGACGAAATGGGGCGGCGGACCTAACGCGGTGCCCAGGAGGTCGAGGCGGATGGCGTCGGCCGGCGCGGAACCGGGCGGGACGCGACCGAGCGCCAGTAGGGCGGGCCACCGGCCGAGCACAGTGGACACGAGGTGACGGATGTCGATGCACGGCGGCTGGCGGGCGGCGGCCCGTCCCAGCTCTTCGGCCGTGAAGCCAGGGAAGTGCTCGCGGGCCAGTTCAACCGCGCCTTCTGGGTCGGCGTGGATTCTCGCCTGGGCCGCCAGCATGGCCCGGATGGCGGCACACACCACCTCGGGCCGTTCGGCGACCAGACGCGCGGATGCCACGAGCACGGTGTCAGGGAACTGATCGCCCCACAGCTCCCGGCCGTCGGATAGCTCGCGAGCGCCAGCGTCACGCAGCCGAGTCGCGTGCGGCTCGGCAAGGGTGATAGCGACGATCTCGCCCTCCCGCCACGCTGCGATGGCATCCTCGATGCGATCAAAGGGGCGGATGTGGACGTCGGCCCCGGTGAGGCCCGCCGCGACCAGCGCGTCGTGGAGAAGGAGCTCCAGCGGATCGGCCAGGAAGGTTCCCACCGTGCTCCCGGACAGCTCCTCGACGGTGGCGATCTCGGGCGAAGCGAGCAGCGCGATGCCCATCAGGCCGCTGCCGGCCACCAGGCGTGGCGGGTTAGGGCGCGCCGCGTCGATCAGCGGCTGCGTAAAGCCGGCGGTGCCCAGCTCGGACGCCCCGGACGCCAGGGCGTCGGTGGTCGAGGACATCTCGGCGTACGGCTGCACGTCGACGTCGAGTCCCTCGGCGGCGAACAGGCCGCCGCCGGCGGCCACGAACAGGGGCAGGTTCGACAGCGAGCAGCCGTGGGTAAGCGCGATCGGCGGACTCACGCGGCCACCCGGTAGGTTGCTGAGGGGTGCAGTCCGGCGTCGAGCGAGACCCGCGCGCCGGTTCGGGACGCGGCGCGCCAGGGTAGGGGGGCCGGGTCACCGGGGTGTACGAGGGCGACGGTCCGCGGCACCATCGCATCTGTCTCGCCGGCCTGCAACAGGCCGCGAGCGGCGTCCGCGAGGGTGAGGACGACCGCGTGCTCAAGGCCGGGCCCGAGTTCGCGGGGCTGAGCGATGTCGAGCGAGAGTCCTGGCAAAGCCACGATCCCTCCGCCCAGTGCCGGCAAACCGATGCCTGGGACCGCCCGCCCTCGGTCGACCGCGCTTACCGCCACCCGGTCGAGCTGCGTCAGGCCCGGGTCACCGCTGCTGATCGCTATGAACGCTGGCTGATGACCCGCGCAGCAGCGCTTGGACGCTGCTGGTGGGAACACGAGACGGATGGCCGCCAAACGAGCGCCAACGACAGCCAAGACAGCATCCGAGGCCAGGCCATCGAACACCATCGCGGACAGGACAGGGGTGGGCGGGAGAACCGAGGCGGCGATCCAGTCGGTGGCTGAGAGAGGGGCAGGGGGCACGGTTGGCGGTCAGCGGCGATGGAGAGCGCTGACGTGGCCACCGTTTCAGACGGAGTAACGCAAAGCTATGGACATTCGGTCGGCAGTTCAGGGCCAGTGGTCCGACCACTAGTCCACCCGAGATGAGGAGGGCCATCCCTAGACTGACGCCACATTGCACGAGGCCGCCGGACCACTGGAGCCGATACGTCGCGCGCCGCTCTACGAGCAGGCCGCCGACAAGCTGCGCACGCTTATCGACGCGAAGCACCTCGCGCCCGGAGACCGCCTGCCGGCCGAGCGCGATCTTGCGGCGCGCTTGGGTGTGAGCCGCAGTTCAATCCGCCAGGCCCTCACCATGCTCCGGGTGATGGGGCTGCTCGAAATTCGACACGGCACCGGCATCTACCTCCTGCGACCCGTACGCGATGTCATCCCGCCCATAGCGGTGGAATCCGTGGGAGCCGACCCGGTACTTCCGGCGGTCAGCGAAGTCCGCGAGGTGCTCGAAAGCCACGCGGCTCGGATGGCGGCACGACATCGGACCGCTGTCGACCTCGCGACCATGGCCCATGCTATCGCCGAGATGGAGACGGAGATCGGGCGCGGTGAACCCGGGCTGGAGGGTGATCGCCGTTTCCACCGGGCGGTCATCGCGGCCGCCCGCAACCCTGTTCTCGCCGACCTGATGCTCGACTTGCAGCCAACGGTCGACCTTGTCTCGAAGGGCTCGCTCGAGCGCGCCGGCCAGCCGCCACGGTCACTGGCCACCCACCGGCTGATCTTCGAGGCCGTCACGCGCCAGGACGAGGAGGAGGCAGCATCCCTCATGCACGACCACCTCGCCATCACCGGCGCTCTGAGTCCCATGGCCGACGACGCTTGAGGCAAGGGTCGGGCACTCCGGTCGATCTGGGGGGAAGACTCGCAACGTCGCGCCGCCAGCGCCGAGCCCCCTCAACCGCCAGCCCGACTATTACGGGGAGCGCCAAATATAGCGGTCACTGCGCGTACCGGATCAGGGGTGCTGTGAAGTAGTTGGTGACGATCGTCTTTGTGCGCGTGTTGAGATAGTCGATGGTCATGTCCGTGAGCTGG
>JAABUZ0100009253.1_pt1 | contig 11291 bp, 11 predicted proteins | sample 5562091 | NCBI WGS metagenome assembly JAABUZ01 (sample SAMN12813069, study PRJNA571459) | rock metagenome | isolation source: Antarctica rocks | place: Antarctica: Victoria Land, Linnaeus Terrace sud | collected 2015-12-21
ACGTAGGCCACGATGGCCGTGCGCTGGGGCTTGGTGTAGGCGGGCTTCACGCGGACGGGGGCGTCGTGCGGGTTGTTCAGCGGCATGCGTCCGGTGGAGAGGTAGAAGTCCGCGGACTCGGCCCCCACGCCGCGCAGCGACGGGCCCCGCCCCGCGATCCCGCCCGCGTCGAGTCCGTGGCAGGAGGCGCAGCCGTCGACGAACAGCCCGCGGCCCTGAGCGGCGAGGCCGCCTCCGGGCGCGGATGCGGCGACCCGGGCCGCCGGCGCCTGGGCGCGAGCCACGCGCGGGTGGGCGAAGTGCATGACGGACAGGCCGGCGCAGAAGAGCGCGACGGCGCCGAGCAGCGGGCGGCGCAGCCGGCTCACACGCCGAGCGCCTCCCGCGCCCGCCGATCCGCGTGGGCCTCGCCGACGCGGGCCCGTCGCTCCTCTTCCGCGAGCGCCGCCCAGCCGAGCCCGAGGACGATGAGCGCCCCGAGGACGCTTCCACCCACCCACATGATCGCCCCGGCGTCGTGCTGGTCGCCCAGGGCGGAGAGGCCCATCGCGCGGGCCGGGGCGAGGTAGGCCGGGTAGCGCACCCGCCCGGAGATCTCGAGCACGATCCCCACCAGGCCCATCGCCGGCATGGCCAGCAGCACGCAGAACGTCCGACCGAGCCAGCCCGGCGCGTGGCGGATGGGATCGGCGCCGACGAGCGGCGCCCAGAAGACGAGCGCGCTGGCGAGGTAGAGCGCGTGCTCGAGGGCATGGACGGAATGGCTGCGCAGCGCGAGCTCGTAGAAGCCGGTGAGGTGGGTGAGGAGGGTGACCAGGACGAACTGCGCCAGCCCGGCCGCGGGGTGCCCGAGCGTCGACCCGACCGCACTGCTCAACACCCGGGCGACGGTGCGCCGGGAGGCCCCGCTCAGCGTGCGCAGCGCGAGCGTTACCGGCGCGCCGGCCACGAGCAGCGGCGCGGCCACCATGGTCAGCGCGATGTGCTCGACCATGTGCACGGAGAGGAGCCGGTCGGCGTAGACGTCGAGGCCCGACTGCAGCGCGATCGCCACCACGGCCACGCCCGCGAGGAAGGACGCCGTGCGCCGCGCCTTCCAGTGCGTCCGGCGGGCGGCCAGCACGTAGAGCGCCGCGGCGGCGAGCGCCCACACGGCGATCGCGGGCTCGAGCTGCCAGTCGGCGGCCAGACGCCCGAGGGACGGAGCTCCGCTCACCGAGTCTCCTCCCCCGCGCGCTCGACTCGCAGCTCGCGCCGCAGGCCGCCGAGGCCGGTGACGAGCAGCCCGGCGCCGACGAGCATGAGCCACGGGCCGACCTCGATGCCGACGAAGAGCAGGCCGAGCGCCACGGCGCTGAGCGCGGAGAACGGGCTGAGGTCGGTGACTCGCTCGGGTTCCGTCGCGGGGCGCCCCCGGCGCGCGGCGCCGAGCGCCATCGCCCCGGTCCCCAGGGCCGCGAGCGCGACCGTGGCGACGGAGAGGAGCACGTCGTAGCCCCACTTCGGCGCGGAGGGCAGGAAGATCGCCCACAGCACCGCTCCGAGGACGAGCAGGAAGAGCGCCCAGACGGCGAACGCGATGCCCGGCCGGCTCATTCGCGCACTCGAGCCGGCACCGACGCCGGCTCCGGCTCCGGCTCGGCGTCCTCGGCCCGCTCGCGCAGGTCGAGCAGCGGGGCGAACGAACGCACGGGCGGGAGCGCGTCGAAGTTGTGCCGGGGCGGCGGCGAGCTCGTGGCCCACTCGAGCGTGTGCCCACCCCACGGATCGGGACCGCCCGGACGCCGGGCGCGCAGGGAGACCGCGACGCTGACGAGGAACACGAGCACGGAGAGCGTGAGCACGTAGGAGCCGATGCTCGCCACGACGTTCAGCGCCTGCCACTCGGGGTGGCCGGCGTAGTCGGCCACCCGCCGCGGCATGCCCTCCTCGCCGAGGAAGAACATGGGGAAGAACGTGAGGTTTACCCCGACGATCGTCAGCCCGAAGTGAACCTTGCCCAGGCCCTCGCGCAGCAGCACGCCGCTGACCTTGGGAAACCAGAGGTAGATCCCGGCGAACATCCCGAACACGCTGCCGCCGAAGAGCGTGTAGTGGAAGTGGGCGACGATGAAGTAGGAGTCGGTGACGTGGTAGTCGAGCGGCGGCGAGCCGACGAAGATCCCGGTCACCCCGCCGATGAGGAACATGAGCAGGAAGCCGAGCGCGAAGAGCATCGGCGTGGTCAGCCGCACCTTCCCCCGCCACATGGTGGCCAGCGCGTCGAAGTACTCGACTCCGGCGGGCACCAGCAGCGCGGTCGAGGTCAGCGCGAAGTACTTGTTGGCCACCGCGCTTGTGGTGAACATGTGGTGGCCCCACACCGACATGGAGAGCGCGGCGAAGGCGAGCAGCGAGACGACGAAGAGCTCGTAGCCGAACCAGCGCCGCCCGGAGAAGGTCGAGATCGTCTCGGCCACGGCACCGAGGAAGGGGAAGAAGACCACGTAGACCACCGGGTGCCCGAAGAACCAGAACAGGTGCTGGAAGACGATCGGACCATCCGGCAGGGTGAGGATCCCGCCGAACTTGCGCTGGGCGTAGAGGAGCCCCATGGCGACGATGAGGGCCGGGAAGGCGGTGATCACCATGAGGCAGGTGACCACCATCGTCCACGAGAAGACCGGGATCCGCAGCATGGTCATCCCCGGTGCGCGGCGGCGCGCGATGGTGGCCAGCACGCAGCCCGCGATGAGGATCGCGCCCACCGCGGCGAGGATGATCCCGAGGATCCAGAAGTCCGTGCCGATGCCGGGCGAGCTCGGCGCGTCGGAGAGCGGGTCGTACCCATACCACCCCACCGCGGCGGCGCCGTTGGTGGTCAGGAAGCCCGACCAGATCGTCAGTCCTCCCACCACGATCATCCACCAGCCGGCGAGCACGAGGCGCGCCCACTGGATCTCCGCCGCGCCGACTTGGAGGGGGACGAGGTAGACCCCGAGCGCCAGGGCCAGCGGGGTGGCGAAGAGGTAGAACATCGTCGATCCATGGATCGTGAAGAGCTCGTTGAAGCCCTCGTGGCTGAAGAGCTGGGTGTTGGGCGCGAGCAGGTGCGAGCGGATGAGGACGGCGAGCACACCAGCGGCGAGGAAGAACGCGAAGCCGGTGACGAAGATCCGGGCGCCGAGCGACTTGTGGTCGGTTCCGGCGAGCGTGGCCAGGAGCCCGCGCCGCGGCGCGCGAACGGGCGGGCTCGCCACCGCGCTCACGAGCCGCCTCGGTGCGCCTGCGCCCAGGCGCGGAACGCCGCGGGCGCCATGACCTGGACGTTGAAGCGCATGCCCGCGTGGTTCAGCCCGCAGAACTCCGAGCACTCGCCGCCGCTGAGAAGGCTCTGGGGCCGCGGGAAGGCCATGTCGAAGCGGTCGCTGCGCCCCGGGTTGGCGTCGCGCTTGAAGCGCAGGTCGGGGATCCAGAAGGCGTGGATCACGTCCAGGGCGGTGATCGTGAACTGCACGGTCTCACCGGCCGGCACGTAGAGCGTCGGCACCGCGCCGGGCTCACCGGCCGGCGTGCCCGTCACGTCGCGCCCGAGCTCGGTGATGCCGTAGGCGGGATAGTCGAATCGCCAGTGCCACTTGGCGGCGGTGACCTTGATGGCGAGGGGCGGACGGGCGCTGACGCGGTCGACCTTGCCTTCGCTGGTGTAGGTGAAGGCGAGGAGCAGCGCGACGACGCCCGCGAGCAAGAGGGCGTAGGCGCCCTCGAGGCGCGGCGCGTCGGAGACGCGCGACGGCCGGCGCCCGTCCTCGCGGCGGCGGTAGCGCAGGGCGAATGCGATCACGAGCACGAAGACGAGCACGCACACCCCGATCGCGATGGGGAGGTAGAGCGACAGGAGCCCGTCGTACTGCTGGCGCGTGTCTACCACGGCCCCGGGCACGCTACTCCTCGCGCACGCGCCAGAGGAGAGACGGAACCCACCGCCGAGCCGCGCGGCGCCCGGCGCCGGCCGCCCGCCGCCCGCCGCCCGTTAGCGTTTGGACGCATGGCAACTCGGCGTACGACCCCCCTCCGCCGCGAGCTCGCGCGAGCGCTGCCCCGGCGTCCGTTCCGCATCGAGCTTTGGGACGGGAGCGCGCTGCCCGCGGCCGTCGCCGACGGTCCGACGTTCTCGCTGCGGTCCCCGGAGGCCCTCGCGCATCTCCTGCGCGCTCCCGGTCAGCTCGGGCTCGGGCGCGCGTACGTCTCGGGCGCGCTCGAGGTCGACGACCTCGACGCCGTCCTGCCGCTGCTCGACCGCTGGTCGCCTCCGCCGATCGACTCGCGGCAGCGCGTCCGGCTCGCCCTCGTTGCCGCCTGGGCGATGGGCTTGACCCGTCCCCCGCCACCGCCGGCCGCCGAGCTCGCGCCGCGGGGCGAGCGGCACACGCAGGAGCGGGACGCGCGGGCCGTGCGCCATCACTACGACGTCCCGAGCGCCTTCTTCGCCCTCTTCCTCGACGAGTCGATGACCTACTCCTGCGCCGTCTTCGCGAACGGCGCCCGGACCCTCGAGGAGGCGCAGGAGGCCAAGCTCGAGCTCGTCTGCCGCAAGCTCGCACTGCGACCCGGCGACCGGGTGCTCGACGTCGGCTGCGGCTGGGGCAGCTTCGCGTTGCACGCCGCGAGCCGGCACGGGGCGAGCGTCACGGGAATCACCCTCTCCGAGCCCCAGGCGCGGATCGCCCGGGAGCGCGCGGAGAGCGCCGGCCTGGCCGACCGCGTCGAGATCCGCGTGGCCGACTACCGCGAGCTCGCCGGCGAGCGCTTCGACGCCGTCGCCAGCATCGGCATGGTCGAGCACGTCGGGGAGGAGCGGCTCGACGACTATGGCCGGCACCTCGCGGCCGTGCTCGGGCCGGGTGGACGCCTGCTCAACCACGGCATCGCCCGGCTGCGCCACGGCGGAGGGGAGGCCGGCGCCTTCTCCGAGCGCTACGTCTTTCCCGACGCCGCTCCTCCCCACCTCTCGCGGGCGCTCCTCGCGCTCGAGCGGGCCGGCTTCACGGTCGAGCACGTGGAGGGCTTCGCCGCCGACTACGCCGAGACGCTGCGTCAGTGGGCAGGGCGGCTGGACGACCGCCTCGGCGAGGCCCGGCGCCTGGCCGGCGAGGAGCGCGTGCGGGTATGGCGCCTCTACCTGCGGGCGGCCCGCAACGGCTTCGAGACCGGTTTCACCTCGATCTACCAGACGCTCTGCCGACTCGTCTGAGAGAGCGTCGGCGGCGTGAGGCGGGCGTGGAGCTAGGGTTCGCCGGTGGACGAGGTGAGGCGTGAACGCCACTGAGCAGGCGCCGGGGCGGCGGCTGGTCCGGCGCAGGCAGCGGCATCCCAAGCCCCGGCGCTTCGGAGACCTGCCCGCGGGCGCGTGGAAGAGGATCGCCAAGCGCACGTTCGACCAGTTCCGGGCCGATGGGGTCACCAACCTCGCCGCCGCGCTCACCTACCGCTCGGTGCTCTCCCTCTTTCCCGGCCTGCTGGCGCTCGTGGCCCTGCTCGGCGTGCTGGGCCAGTACCCGCAGACCTTCAACGACATCCTGGTGATCGTCGGGCGCGTCGCGCCGCCCTCGGCGGTCCAGGCGCTCCAGGGGCCGTTGGAGGGCGTGATCACCAACAAGGGGGGCGCCGATGCGCTCCTCGGCGTGGGACTGGCCGTCGCCATCTGGGCGGCGTCGGGATACATCGGCGCGTTCTCCTGGGCGACGAACGTCATCTGGGAGGCCAAGGAGGGGCGCTCGTGGTACCGGCAGTGGCCGTTCAACGTGGCCGTCACCCTCGTCGCGCTCGTCCTGCTCGCCGCCGTGCTGATCGCCCTCGTGCTCTCCGGTCCGCTGGCCACGGCGGTGGGAGAGCGGATCGGGGTCGGCCACACCGGCCTGCGCGTGTGGCAGATCGCCAAGTGGCCCGCGATCGTCGCGGTGGTCACCGTCATGATCGCCGGCCTCTACTACCTGGCTCCCAACGTGCGCCAGCCCCCACCGCGGTGGCTGACCCCGGGAGCGATCTTCGCGGTGCTCTCCTGGATCGTCACTTCGGCGCTGTTCGGCCTCTACGTCTCGGGCCTCGGATCCTACAACAAGACCTACGGCACGCTCGGGGCGATCATCACGTTTCTTGTGTGGATCTGGCTCACCAACACCGCGATCCTCCTCGGCGTCGAGCTCGACTCGGAGATCGAGCGGGAGCGCGAGCTGGCCGCCGGCGTCCCCGGCGCCGCGGAGCGGATCCAGCTTCCGCTGCGCACCTGACGCGCGCAGCCGCCTTCGCTCGTAGGCTAGACTCCGTCCAGACGCAAGTCGCTCGTGCGGGCTCTCAGTCCTTCCTCCCTGCGCGCGGCCACTCCAGAGGGGCGGTTGGGTAGGCGCAGATGTACGACTCGGCGGAATCCGACGGTCACGCGGTCACCGACGAGGGTGGATCGGTGCTCGCGTCGGTCTCGCGCGAGATGGTGCGGTTGTACAAGGACCAGTTCGGCCGGGGGCCGACGAAGGCCCGGAGCAACTTCGCGGGCCCCGACACGCTGGTCGTCACCCTGGAGAACTCCCTCACCCCGGCGGAGAAGAACCTCGTGGAGATGGGTGAGAGCCAGCGAATGCGCGATACCCGCCTGTTCTTCCAGCACGCGACCGAGGACCAGTTCCGGGAGACCGTCGAGCGGCTCACGGGACGCGCCGTCCGGGCGTTCATCAGCGGCATGGATGTAGGGAAGGACGTCGCCGCGGAGCTCTTCTACCTGGAGCCCGCCAGCAGCTAGGCGGCGCTCCGCGGGCCGTCGGCTCACGACGTCGAGGACGCCGCGGGGCCTTCGAGCGCGAAGAGCCTGATCCGCCCGTCGACCCCCTTGAGCCCGCGGCGGCGCTTGCGGCGCCATTCGTGCTCGGGGGCCTGCTCCCGGACGGCCTCGGTGGCGAGGATCCGGCCCGGCTTGGCGAGGTCGGTGACGCGGCTGGCCACGTTGACGGGCGCGCCGAACCAGTCGCCGCCCCGGGTCGTCGCCGGTCCGTGCGCGACTCCGACGCGGACGCTCGGGAAGCGCTCGCCTTCCGCCTGGATCTCGCGGACGAGATCGACGATCGTGCACAGGAGCCGTTCGGTGTCCGGCGAGACGAACATGGCGGCGTCGCCGATCGTTTTGATGAGCCGGGCGGGCTGGCGCACGGCGCCGGTCGAGAGCTCGTGGAGCCTCCCGGCGATGCTGCCGAGCTCCTCGGCCGGAATCCGCTCGCCCAGCCGCGTGTAGTCGACCAGGTCGGCGAAGGCGACGGCGACCTCGCGCGTGCCGGCCAGCCGACCGGCCTGGCGCTCGGCTTCGGTCACCAGCTCGCGGCGGATGCCGTCGCGCAGGTGGGCGCGAAAGTGCAGATCGAGCAGCGGGCCGACGAGCGGGCCGAGCTCCTCGGCGGTCTGCGCGTAGCGAAGCCCGACGGTGTACTCCGAGTCGCCCGGGCGCAGCAGCGCATCGCCCGCGAGTCGCCGCACCGCGTCAGCGGTGTGGGAGATGCCATGGCTGAGGACGCGGCTCACCTCGAGCAGTCCCTCCCGTGGCAGCCCGGCGTCGAGGAAGCGCCGGATGAGGCGGGCGAGCTCGATGTCCTCGTCGGTGAAGGGCCGCTCGCGCGGCGCCGGGTTCGGCCGCCCCGCCGCCTGCATCACCGCGCGCAGAAAGCGCGGAGTCAACCGCGCCGCCCGCGCGACGTGCGTCAGCGTGTGCCGGCGCTCGCCGCCCAGCGCGAGCTCGACGGCCAGGGTGGGCAGGCGACCCTCCCCCGCGGCGTGCTCGAGCGCCTCCGGCGCCTGACCGTCGCGGCGGAGCCTGTCCAGGAGGAGCTGTCGATCGTCCACCTCCACATCATCACGCTCGCGTCCGGCGGCACGGTCGCCGCCGGTCTAGGAAAGGCGCACGCCCCATGCCGCGGTGAACGATTCGCCCGGGTCGAGCCGCACGAGACCCTCCCCGCTCTGGAAGGCGTTGGGCGCGCAGGTCATGGGCTCGGTGCCGAGACCGCGACGGGCTCGCGCAGGGCTGAGGGTGTCACCGGTGTAGAGCTCGACGAAGGGGTAGCTCTCGTCCACCCACAGCTCGGCGCAGCTCCCGTCGGCCGCCCGCAGTCGGGTCCAGGCTCGGCCCGCCGCGTCGCGTTCGAGGTCGGTGAACGCATGGTCGACCCGCGCTTCGCCGAGCCGCTTCGGCGCACGGAAGTCGAAGGGGGTCCCGTCCACCGGCTGGCGGCCGGTGGGGAGCTGGCGCTTCTCGTCGGTGAGGATCCGCGTCCGGGCGTCGAGCTGCACGGCGCAGTCGTCGATGACGCCCTCGCCCGGTGAGAGGTAGGGATGCTGCCCGCAGCCGTAGGGGCACGGCTCGGCGCCGAGGTTCACCGCCGTGGTGGTCACCGTCAGCCCGACCTCGCCCACGGCGTAGGCGACGCTCAGCGCGAGCGCGAACGGATAGCCCATGAGCGGGTGGAGGCGAGTGGCCATGACGATCCGGCTCGGTTCGCGCTCGCTCACCGTCCACGGACGCCAGCGCAGGAACCCGTGGATCGCGTTGTGCTTCTCGGGCTCGGTGAGGGCGACCTGGTACTCGTTGCCGTCGAACCGGTAGCGCCCGTCGGCGAGCCGGTTCGGCCACGGGATGAGCGGCGCGCCATGAGCCCCGTCGGCCATCTGCTCGGCGGGGTAGGGATCGAGGACCGCGCGCCCGTCGACGTAGTACTCGCGCACCCCGCCGCCCACCTCGACGATCGTCGCGCGCTGGGCGCCGGCGCTGATCTCGAACTGCTCGCCGGAGGGAGCGACGCTCACCCCGGAGCTCCCGCAGCGGCCATCGCGCGGGCGGAGGCGGCGCGACCCCGGCCGGCGCGGCCCAGCGCGGGGAGGGCGGCCGAGATCAGGGACATGGAGCCTTCCCTACCCCCGATGGTCCTCCGCCTCACGCTCGCGGGCCGGCGCCCTGAGAGGCGCCCCCCGGCCGCGCGCGCCCGACCCCGGCGGGGCGCGCTCAGCCCCCCGCCGCTTCGAGGTCGAGGAGCCAGCGCTTGCGCTCCGTGCCGCCGGCGTAGGCGCCCATCCTCCGGTCGGAGCGGAGTATCCGGTGGCACGGGACGACGATGACGACCGGGTTGGACCCGAGCGCCTCGCCGGCGTCCCGGCCGCCGTCGTCCCCGTCGAGGAGGCCGATGACGTCCCGGTAGCCCGCGGTCTCGCCGTAGGGCACCCCGGCGATCGTGCCGAGCACGCGGCGTCGCCGCGCATCGAGCGAGGAGAGGTCGACGGGCAGGTCGAACCTTCGCCGGTGGCCCGCGAAGTACTCGTGGAGCTGCCGGCGGACGGTCTCGAGGCCATCGGGGGCCTCCTCGACCTCGGCGCCTGCTCCGTCGGCGAGGGCACCCAGCATCGGCTCGGGCCGCTCGCCGCCGAAGGCGAGCCGGACGAGGCCGCGCTCCCCGGTCACCGCGAGCAGGGCGCCCAGCGGAGAGTCCAGGGTCGCGTAGGCGAGCCGGAGGGGAACGGGAGCGAAGACCCGCGCGACCTCCTCGCCCTCGGCGACTCGGAGCGCGCGCTCGAACTGCGCGCACTCGGCGCACGTGCCCTCGAGCAGTACGTAGACCCGCTCGACGTCGAACTCGTCGTCGGGCGGCTCGAGCCCGCGGGCGACCTGGGGGAGGACGTCGTACAGGCGTCGGCACGCGAGGCAGTGGAAGTGCTGGTGATTCCCGTCGACCTCGCGCTCGTAGCGCAGCGGGCCCAGGCGCCCGAAGACCCTCACGAGCCCGGCGCCCACCAGCTCGCCGAGGGTGTTGTAGACGGTGGCCCGGGCCAGGCCCGGGAGCTCCCCCCGGGCGCGCTCGTGCACCTCGTCGGCGGTGAGGTGCTCGCAGCGACCGCCCGCGAAGCTCTGGAGGATCGCCCGGCGCTGGAGAGTGGCGCGCAGGCCGTGCCGGCGGAGGCGGCCGGCGATGGGGTCCTCGTCGGGCATCGCGACTGTCCGCGTACCCGGTTTGCGGACCCTCAGACGTGGCACCCACAACCGGGACGGGGTCCAAGCTACTCGGGTCACCCATGTCTTCTCTCTGCACGGATGGCAAGCTTCAATACCGCCCGGCGTCCGGCACCGGCCCCGACGACTCGAAGCAGAGGAGGACGCGATGACGATCCGAGTGGTACCGACGCGAACCCACGGCATCATCGACCACGTGACCGGCTCGACGCTGGTGTGGGGGCCGACCCTGCTGGAGATGGACAACGGCTCGGCCTCGACCTGGGCCTCGCGGCTGGCCGGCGGCGGCGCGACGGCGTACAGCCTGCTGACCGACTACGGGCTCGGCGCGCGGCGGATCCTGCCGATGCCCGTGCACCTCACCCTCGACGCCGTCATCGGCGCGCTGCTCGCCGCCACGCCGTGGGTCGCCGGCGAGGCAGAGTGTGGGACCCGCTACTGGCTGCCCCACGCGGTGACCGGGGGCAGCGAGGTACTCCTCGCCGCGATCACGCAAACCGAGCCGCCGCGGGAGACGCTGACGGGCAAGCTCGTCCGCAAGGTCGGGCTGACCGGCGTCGCGAAGACGGGGAGGATCTCGGCGAAGGGGACGGCCAGGTCCGGCGCACGGCTCTCCCCCCTGAAGCTCGTCTCCGCCGCTCCGGGCTCGGCGCGCGACAAGGCTCGGCGCCGGACTCGCCGGCGAGCTCGTGCGCCAGAGCCAGTAGGCGGCCCCGGCGCAGAACGGGCGGTTGCCGCCGCATCCGTCGTCGCGACCTGTGGCGAGGAGTCCGAGCGGTGGGACGGGGCTCAGCGCAGCGTGAGCCCGAACAGGCCGACGACGGCGGCGGCGCCCACGGTGAGCCAGGCGACGTAGTCGCCGACGTGGCCGCTGTGGAGCCGGCGCAGTCGTCCCGCGACGGCCCGCGCACCCGCGCTCAGCGCACGCGACCCCGGGCGGGGGAGGCGGTCGCCGAAGAGCGCCGCACCGGCGAGAGCCAGGGCGCCGAGCACGGCGGCGGCCGCGTAGAGGAGATCGGCCACCGTGACCCCCGCGGAGATGGGCGCGCGCACGCCCGCCCCGACGTGGCCGGCGAGCACGACGGCGGCGTAGCCCGAGGTGTCGAGGAAGCGCGCCGCGGCCCGCTGCGCGGCCTGGACCAGGCCCGGCACCAGGCCGGTGGCGAGGCTCGCCAGGAGGAGTAGCAGCGCCGGCGCGTAGAGCACGGCCGGCGTGCGGTCGTGGGGCTCGTCGGTCTCCGCCTCGGCATCCTCGTCGTCGGCGGCCCGGAAC
>JAABUZ0100009287.1_pt1 | contig 11291 bp, 7 predicted proteins | sample 5562091 | NCBI WGS metagenome assembly JAABUZ01 (sample SAMN12813069, study PRJNA571459) | rock metagenome | isolation source: Antarctica rocks | place: Antarctica: Victoria Land, Linnaeus Terrace sud | collected 2015-12-21
GGGCAGGATCGCCAGGACGGCGCGCTTGAGCCGCCGCCGCCCCTGATCCTGCCGCCGCCCGCGCCGGGCGAGGCCCAAGCGGCGCAGCCGGAGCACGAACACGCGAGCGCGGCGGCCGTCGATGTGAGCGGGACTGGCAACACGACCGGGGAGAAGCCGGCCGTCGATGATGGATGGTACGGCGGCCTCCCCACGGACGACGGGCCGGACGTGGATCGGTAGCGGCCGGGATCGGACGCCACGGCGCGCACGAGGGAGCGGTAGGGTGATCTACCGCCCCCTCTCTTTATGCGCCCTCACGCGCCCATGGTCATACGCGCGTCCCCGCACGCCCCGCTTCCCCGGAGTAAGATAATGTGGCGCGATGTTGGCGTTATTGTTACTCTAGTAATACGCTATCGCATCCACGCATGGGCGCTCATTCGCGCTCGCGCCGCCCACAGACCACGCCACGAGACGAGGCCCCATGACCACCGAGGCCGATACCTGTCGCACGTACGTCGTCCCCAACCTCGACGCCGCCGGCTGGGACACGCCCCCGCACTCCTACACCGAGCAGCGGACGTTCACCGACGGGCGTATCGTCCTGGCGGGAATGCGGCCCATCGACGACACGATTAGGACTAGGACAGGGACGCAAGATCGTCGCTTTCCACGCGCCCGCCGAGTCATGGAAACGGTTGTGGCGACGGCAGGGATTAACCGTTGGATGTGTGATTGTGTCAGGGGGTGCGCGTGGTAACGAGTGAGGGCAACAAGACGAAGACGACGAAGAAGGACGGCAACCGCGCGACGGTTGGCTTTGAGGAGAAACTGTTCGCCGCCGCCGATCGGATGCGGGGGCACATGGACCCCGCCGAATACAAGCATGTGGCCCTCGGCCTTATTTTCCTCAAGTACATCTCCGATGCCTTCGAGGAACGCCACGCCGCGCTTCAACAGGAGCAGTACGCTGACCCCGAGAACCCCGACGAGTACCGGGCCGAAAACGTCTTTTGGGTACCACCAGAAGCGCGCTGGTCGCACCTCCAGGCCAAAGCCAAGCAGCCCACCATCGGCAAGCTCATCGACGACGCTATGGTCGCCATCGAGCGTGACAACCCCTCGCTCAAGGGCGTCCTCTCCAAGGACTACTCCCGCCCGGCGCTCGACAAGCAGCGCCTGGGGGAGTTGATCGACCTCATCGGCACCATCAGCCTGGGCAATCAGGACGGGCAGTCCAAGGACATGCTAGGCCGCGTCTATGAGTACTTCCTGGGCCGCTTCGCCAGTTCTGAGGGCAAGGGCGGGGGCGAGTTCTACACGCCGCAGTCCGTGGTGAAGCTGCTCGTGGAGATGATCGAACCGTTCAAAGGCCGTATCTATGACCCGTGCGGTGGATCAGGTGGCATGTTCGTGCAGTCGGAGAAGTTCGTTGAGGCGCACGGCGGCACCGTGGACAACCTCTCGGTGTACGGCCAGGAGTCGAACCCAACCACCTGGCGGTTGTGCAAGATGAACCTGGCGATCCGGGGTATTGACAACAATATTGGCGCGCACAACGCCGACACCTTCCTCAACGATCTCCATAAGGACCTCAAAGCCGACTTCATCCTGGCCAATCCCCCCTTCAACATCAGCGTGTGGGGCGGGGAGCGCCTGCGCGACGACGTGCGCTGGACGTACGGCACGCCGCCGGTCGGCAACGCCAACTTCGCCTGGGTGCAGCACATCATCCACCACCTCGCCCCCAACGGCATCGCCGGGTTCGTGCTAGCCAACGGCTCCATGTCGTCCAATCAGAGCGGCGAGGGCGAGATACGCAAGGCCATCATCGAGGCCGATCTGGTTGACTGCATGATCGCCCTGCCGCCGCAACTGTTCTACAGTACGCCGATCCCGGCCTGCCTCTGGTTCCTCTCCCGCAACAAGGCCGAGGCGCGTTTCCGCGACCATCGGGGCGAGACGCTCTTCATCAACGCCCGCAAGATGGGCTATCTGGTGGATCGCACGCACCGTGATCTCTCAAGTGACGAGATCGCCCGCATTGCGGGTGCGTACCACGCCTGGCGCGGGGAGCGTGATGCTGGCCTCTATGAGGACGTGCCGGGCTTCTGCAAGCGCGCCAGCACTGCCGAGATTGCAGGTCATGGCTACGTGCTCACGCCTGGCCGCTATGTGGGCGCTGAGGAGGCCGAGGACGATGGTGAGCCGTTCGAGCAGAAGATGGACCGGCTCATCGCCAATCTGGAGGAGCAGTTCACCGAGAGCGCGGGGTTAGAACAAGCGATCCGGCACAACCTGCGAGGGTTGAGCTATGGCAATTAAGTGGCCAATAGTCACCATCGCAGAAATCGCCGCCCCCATACCAAATGCTATCGCTATGGGACCATTTGGCTCGGATATCAAGACCAACAATTTTGTCCCTAGCGGCGTGCCTGTAATACGAGGGGGAAACCTGACCTCTGGCAGGTTCAACGGCAGCGAATTCGTCTATCTCACCGAGAGTAAAGCAGATCAATTGCGCGCTGCTAATGCCTTCCCAGGCGATGTTGTTTTCACTCATCGTGGAACATTAGGGCAAGTTGGAATCATCCCGACGAACACGCATTTTAAGCGTTATGTGGTTTCCCAGAGTCAAATGAAGTTGACGTGCGACCGTGGTAAAGCTGACCCAGCGTTTATCTATTACTTCTTTCGTTCAGATGTAGGTCAGCAGGCACTTCTCGCAAACACCTCGACGACAGGGGTGCCAGCGATTAGTCGGCCCTTAACGTCGTTGAAATCTATCGCAATCCCCCTGCCACCTTTGGAGAAACAACGCGCCATCGCCTCCATCCTCGGCGCGCTCGACGACAAGATCGACCTCAACCGCCGCATGAACGAGACGCTGGAGGCCATCGCCCGCGCCCTGTTCACCTCGTGGTTCGTGGACTTCGACCCAGTGCGGGCCAAGATGGAGGGACGACAGCCTGTAGGTATGGACGATAAGACTGCCGTGTTGTTCCCCGAAGAATTCGAGGATTCGGTGTTGGGGGAGGTGCCAAAGGGTTGGCTAATCAAACCCCTTGATCAAGTCGCCGACTTCCTCAATGGTCTGGCCTTGCAAAAGTACCCGCCGACCGGCATCGGAAATTTACCCGTTATCAAGATTGCGGAACTCCGACGTGGAGTGACCGACTCTAGTGGCCGCGCGAGCAGCAACATTGACGCGAAATATATCGTTGAAGATGGTAATGTTCTCTTCTCGTGGTCAGGAAGCCTGGGCTCTTGCATATGGACTGGTGGTCGTGGGGCACTCAATCAACACTTGTTTAAGGTCACGTCCGCCCAATATCCGAAGTGGTTCTACTACCACTGGATTAAGGAGCACTTACCTGAGTTTCAGGCTATTGCGGCGGGTAAAGCCACAACAATGGGGCATATACAGCGCCACCATCTGGCCGATGTGCTGGTGCTCATACCTCCAACCCGATTGATGCAGGCGATGGACGACGTAATGGAGCCTCTGCTGGACCGGCATATTAGTAATAGTCTAGAGGCTCGAACTGCTACGACCATTCGCGATGCCCTATTACCCAAGCTGCTGTCGGGCGAGCTTCGGGTAGAAGAAGCCGAGCAGAAACTGGAGGCTGTCGTATGACCGTTGTATCACTCGGTCGTTTAGAGAAGGTCGATGTGCGTGCCGTGTGGACGCACGAAGCGGGCGACTTCACCCCCTGGCTAGCCATGGGAGACAACCTCGCCCTGCTCGGGGAAACCATCGGCATCGACTTGGAGCTAGAGGCGCAAGAGCAGAACGTCGGCCCGTTCCGCGCCGATATCCTTTGCAAGGACACCGCGAATGACACCTGGGTCCTTATCGAGAATCAACTTGAGGCCACCGACCACTCGCACCTGGGGCAATTGCTCACCTACGCCGCCGGTCTCAACGCCGTGACCATCGTGTGGATCGCGGATCGGTTCACGGACCAGCACCGCGCCGCCCTCGATTGGCTGAACACGATCACCGCCGAGGGTGTCAACTTCTTCGGCTTGGAGATCGAACTGTGGCGCATCGGCACGTCGGCTATTGCTCCCAAATTTAATGTCATCTCGCAACCGAACGACTGGAGTAAGACTGTTTCAGGTGGTGCAAAGGGCATCGAAATAGGTAACTTGACCGAGACACAGCAGGCGCACCTTGCCTATTGGTCGGCGTTCCGACAATACATGCTGGAGCAGGGAAGCCCCGTCAAGCCTCAAAAGGCGCAGCCACAACACTGGATGTACTTTGCCATGGGGCGAGGAGATTTTCGGCTGTCGGCCCTGTTGAACACCCAAAACAAGTCCATTGGTATCGGACTAGAAGTCCTTCCTCCAAACGCCAAGCCACTCTTCTATCTGCTTCAGCAGCAAAAGGCGGAGATTGAGACCGCACTCGGCACCACTCTTGAGTGGCAGCTTCTGCCGGAACGAAAGCAGAGCAACATCTTACTGCGCAACACCGCACTGGACCCGACAGATCGAGGCCAATGGCCACTACAGCAGGTGTGGTTGAAGGAAAATTTGGAATCATTCCGCACCGTCTTTGGCCCACGGGTCAAGGCGCTAGATACAAGCGCCTACGTGTCTGCTGTCATGGAGAATACGGACAGCGGTGCCGATGGCCTCCAGGACGAGGTGGCGAATGGCTAACCTCTTGACTGAATCGACCGTCGAGGAGGCGGTTCTCAACTGGTTCGAGGAGTTGGGCTACACCGTCCTACATGGCCCCGACATTGCCCCAGGCGAACGCGACGCCGAACGCGACAGCTACCGTGAGGTTGTCCTCCTGGGTCGGTTGCGCGCGGCGGTCGAACGCCTCAACCGTTCTATCCCCGCCCCGGCCATCGACGAGGCCCTGCGCAAGGTCACGCGGCTGGACAGCCCCAACCTCATCGAAAACAACCGTCGCTTCCACGACTACCTGGTGAACAGCGTGGACGTGGAGTACCAGCGTCCCGACGGCACCATCGCGGGGGACAAGGTCCGGCTCGTGGACTTCGACGCGCCGCAGTCCAACGACTGGCTCGTGGTCAACCAGTTCACGATCGAAGAGACGCAGAACCGCAGGCCCGATGTGGTTGTGTTCGTCAACGGCCTGCCCCTGGCCGTGATCGAGCTCAAGAACCCCGCGGACGCCAACGCCACCATCCGGGGCGCGTACAACCAGTTGCAGACCTACAAGAAAGACATCCCGGTCCTCTTCCCCTATAACGAGGTCCTGGTCGTTTCCGACGGCAGGGAAGCGCGAGTTGGGACGTTGACGGCAGGGTGGGAGTGGTTCATGCCCTGGAAGACCATTGCCGGGGACGCCCTCGCGCCCAAGGGGCAGGCGCAGCTTGAGGTGCTGCTCAAGGGCATGTTCGAGCGCGGCCGCTTTCTCGACCTGCTGCGCAGCTTCATCGTCTTCGCCTCGGACGGCGCGACCATCGGCAAGAAGATCGCGGCCTACCACCAGTTCCACGCCGTCAACAAGGCCGTCATCCACACCCTCAGGGCGACCGACCAGGAGGGCGACAAACGTGCGGGCGTGGTCTGGCACACGCAGGGTTCGGGCAAGAGCCTCTCCATGGCCTTCTACGCCGGGAAGGTCATTGCCCACCCCCGGATGACCAACCCCACCATCGTCGTCCTCACCGACCGCGATGATCTGGACGACCAACTCTTCGGCACCTTCGCGGACTGCCAGGCCCTCCTGCGGCAAACGCCGGTCCAGGCCGAGAATCGCAAGCACCTGCGCGAGGTGCTCCAGGTCGCCTCCGGCGGCGTCGTCTTCACGACCATCCAGAAGTTCTTCCCCGAACCGGGTGAGGCGTACCCCTGCCTGAGCGACCGCCGCAACATCGTCTTTATCGCCGACGAGGCCCATCGTTCGCAGTATGGCTTCGGCGCGCACCTCGTCAAGAGCAAGGGCGGCAGCGAGGGGCACATCGCCTACGGCTACGCCAAGTACATCCGCGACGGCCTGCCCAACGCCTCGTTCATTGCCTTCACCGGCACCCCCATCGACCTCACCGACAAGAGCACGCGGGCTGTCTTCGGGGACTACATCGACACCTACGACATACGCCGAGCGGTCGAGGACAAGGCGACGGTCCCGATCTACTACGAGGCGCGGCTGGCCAAGCTCGCCCTCGACGAGGCCGAGCGGCCCTGGATCGAGGGCGACTTCGAGGACGTGACCGAGGGCGAGGAAGAGGGGGCCAAAGAGAAGCTCAAGAGCAAGTGGGCGCGCATGGAGGCGATGGTTGGGGCCACCAAGCGCCTTGACCTCGTGGCCAGGGACATCGTGGAGCATTTCGAGCGCCGCGAAGAGGCGCTGACCGGCAAGGCCATGGTCGTGTGCATGAGCCGCCGCATCTGCGTCGAGCTGTACGACGCGATCACCGCGCTGCGCCCCGCCTGGCACACCGACGACGACGCGACCGGCGCGCTCAAGGTGGTGATGACTGGCTCGGCGACCGACCCCGAGGCGTTCTATCCCCATGTGCGCAACAAGGCCCGCCGCGAGGCCCTCGCCAATCGTTTCAAGGACCCCGCCGACCCCTTCAAGCTCGTCATCGTGCGTGATATGTGGCTGACCGGCTTCGACGCGCCCTCCTTGCACACCATGTACCTCGACAAGCCCATGCGCGGGCACGGGCTCATGCAGGCCATCGCGCGCGTCAACCGCGTCTTCAAGGACAAGGAGGGCGGCCTGATCGTGGACTACCTGGGCCTGGGAGCCGACCTCAAGGAGGCGCTCAAGAACTACACCCAGGCGGACCAGGAGGATACGGGCATCCCCCAGGAGCAGGCCGTCGCCCTCATGCGGGAGAAGCTGGAGGTCGTGCGGGCGATGTTCCACGGCTTCGACTACGGCAGGTTCTTTGACGGCACCCCCGCCGAGCGCGTCAACGTCATCCCCGCCGCGCTGGAGTTTATCCTGGAGCGGGACGCCAAGGATGGCAAGAGGCGGTTGCTGGACGCCGTGACGGCCCTCTCCCGCACCTTTGCCCTGGCCGTCCCGAGCGATGAGGCGCTCGCCGTGCGCGACGAGGTGGGCTTCTTCCAGGCCATCCGGGCGGCGTTTACCAAGATCACGGGCGAAGGGGGTAAGGATCAGGATGAGTTGGACTCGGCGGTGCGGCAGATTGTGTCGCGGGCCATCACCTCGCCCGAGATCCTGGATATCTTCGCGGTGGCGGGCCTGGAACGTCCCGACGCCTCCATCCTCTCGGACGAGTTCCTAGAGGAGGTGCGGGGCCTACCGTACAAGAACGTGGCCTTGGAGGCGCTGAGGCGGCTGCTGAGCGACGAGATCAAGAGCCGGGCACGCCGCAACGTGACGCAGACGCGCTCGTTCGCCGACAAATTGGAAGAAGCCATCTTGCGCTATCAGAACCGCGCGCTGACCGCCGCCCAGGTCATCGCCGCGTTGATCGAGATCGCCAAAGAGGTGCGCGCCGCCGCCAAGCGCGGCGAGACACTGGGCTTGAGCGACGACGAACTGGCGTTCTACGACGCCCTCGGGGTCAACGACAGCGCGGTGCAGGTGCTGGGCGACGACACGCTCAGGCAGATCGCCCGCGACCTGGTGGCAACGGTTCGTGCCAACGCCACCATCGATTGGACCGTCAAAGAGACGGTCAGGGCGAAACTGCGGGTGATGGTGCGCCGGCTCTTGTCACGCTACGGCTACCCGCCCGACAAGCAGGCAGCCACCGTACAGACGATCCTAGAGCAAGCCGAGGCGCTGGGACAAGAATGGGCGGCGTGACCGGAGCGCGTCGTCATCTCCGCTCATTGGCCCACGTGTCGCCGCCTTCTTTTCCAACAAGCCACGTCCCTCCTGTGCGCGTCATAAAAGCGCCTCACGGGCGCGTAGAGGAGCTGTAGGCGTCGGGCCATGCAGGATCACCGCCGCTCATCGGCGCGGCTCTCGCGCGCCCTAGTGCGCTCCGGCGTCTGCTCCTGACCCCGCTCGCGCTGCTGCTGTAGCGCCTGGTTCCAGTCCTTGACGCTGGCCGGCGGCCGGTCGCGCTCGATGGTGCCCGCGTCCGGGTACGCCTCGCGGACCTTCGCCCATAGCTTCTCGCCGTCCTCGTCGTTGTCGAAGGCACAGCGCACCAGCGCGCCCATCGCCAGGCCCTCCGCGATCTGCCGCGTCGGGAGCGCCCCGTGCCCATCGGTCGAGACAAAGACATACTCGCCCGTGAGCGGCCCCTGGCGCTCGGTCACGAGGAGCGCGTGCCGGCTCAGGGCGTCGATGGCCGACTCGGTGATGATGTACTGCGGGACCGTGTAGGGGGCGGGCTCGCCCACGCGGTAGGAGAAGTGCCCGGCCTCGCGGCGCGTGCCCGTGGCCAGGCCCGTGAGCGTGCTCCCCGGATCGGCCCCGCGCCAGCTTGCCCCGACCGCCTGGTCGTTCTCATCATGGCGCACGAAGACAGCGTTGGTGTGCGCGCGGCCCTTCTCATCGACGTGGCGAGCCGCATACACGGTGCCCTCGGCGTGCAGCCGGTCCACCAGCGGGGCCGGGATGGCGCGCTCGCGGGTGAGATAGGCGCGGACCTGCGGCCACACCTCCTCGGCCCGCTCGGGCATGACGAGGGGCGCACGCTCCTTGCCCTGCGCGACGCGGGACGCGATGGCCTCCCCCTGCTGCGCCCCGAACTGCGCCGCCGCCGCCACGGCGAGGTCGCGCCCGCCCTCGTGAGCCAGGTACGCGACGGCCTGGCGGAAGTCGTACCCCGTGACGTGCATCATCAGGTCGATGGCGCCGCGGCTGCCCTTCTCGCGGTCGTGGTTGTAGAAGACCTGCCCGCCGTCACGCGCAGGGTTGATGCTGATGTGCTCGCCGTTGACCCGCCACAGGTGCGTGTCGTAGCGGTCGCGCTCCCCGCCAAGGGCGCGCATCACGTCCGCCAAGTCGAGCCCTTTGACCTGGGCGATCAGCTTCCCATATTCCTCCCTCATGGTTTTGTTGTCCTTCCTCAACTCCGCGACCTGGCCCTGCACGGCGGCAAGCGTCGCCTCGGCGCGGCGCGCGCGCTCCTCGGCTAGGCGGGCGCGCACGGCGACTTCAGCCACCGGCGCGATGACCTGCTCGCGCACCCGCGCCTCCTGCTCGGCCTTGTACCGCGCCGGGTCCATGATGATGCGTGTCGGCTGCTCAATCTCGACGCGCGCCGCGACGGTCTCGCGCGCCTGCGCCTGAGCCGCCTCCGTCCGCGCGTAGAGCTGCTGCATCGGGACGTGCTGCCGCTTCGACCCACGCTCGCCGCGCTCCAGGCCGAACGCGGCCACGGCCGCGTGATAGCTGTCATGCATCTCACGGAGCTTGGCCTTGCCGTTGAAGTAGTCTTTCGCCGATAGCCGGTTGTCCGGCGTGATCGGGACGACCATGATGTGCAGGTGCGGTGTCTTCTCATCCATGTGCAGATGCGCCGATACGACGTTCTCCGCGCCGTGGCGCTGCCGCGCCCAGTCGATGCTCCGCTCGGCCCAGGCCCGCACGGTCTCGCGGTCGGCGGGGTCGAAGTGGCCGGGGCTGGCGCTCACCATGTATTCGATGGCGCGGTGTTGCCCTTCCCTGATCTTCCGCTTGATGCCGGCCGCGTCGATCCGGCCCTGCACATCGGCGTAGGTGTCGCCACTGCCCACTAACTGCTCGTTGAGGTGGGCGCGGCCGGGGTCGGCGTTGGGCGTGTCGCGCGTCCGCTCGTTGTGCTTGCCCCGGCCGGCGACACTCGCCATCTTGTCGATCTTGTCGAAGTGCAGGATACAAAAGTTTGCCATGCGCGCTCTCCCTGCGCTCTCCCGACGCCGGACCGTCCCCCGGCCCCGTCCCGCCGCAGCGGGCACACGCAACCAAGTGAGGGCGCCCCGCGCCCGACAATTGGTGTAGTGTGTTACACCGTTGCGCCGCAAAGCCTCATCGTCAGCCTACACGGTCGCCCCCGGCCCACGCAAGCGGTGCTCCCACGGCTCGTTGGAAGAGAATGGGCGCGGGCGGCCGGGGCTGGACAGCGACCTTGCGGCGCGGCGGCGAGTGGCGCCATGGCGCGGCGTGGACGGCCGCCTTGCCGCATGGTGGGGACGGAGTATAATGCGAACACCCAACCTAACAAGGGTGGGCGCGCGACCACGGCGAGCGGCCACAGTAAAAGGATACGGCGATGAAGACAGCCAAGGGATGCCCCTCCAACGGTGTCAACCATTTCGCGGTGGACGTGGTGTCCGTCGTCCATACCCTTGCGGTCATCGCCGTGCTGATCGGCGTCTTGCTCCTGGTGCTGGTCATCTTGGACGAGCGGGGCGTCTTCGGTTACCGCCTCCCGTGGTGGTTGGGGCGCGCCTGGCTCAAATACGGCTTCGGCGCGGCCGCGGTCGGCCTACTGTTCCTGGCCATCCTCCTACCCAGGGCCGACACCTGCATCCTCCCGTTCTGAGCGCGGCGCGGTGAGGATACCCCATCAGTCGCCCTCGCCATAGCGGTGCCGGCGATACCACTCCTCGCCCATCTCGGCTCGGAGCTTGGCCCACTCGCTCTCGATGCAGGCCTCCCGTTAGCTTTTCGACGGAATGTTACGCTAAGCGACGGTACGTCCGGGTGCTGTGGCTAACGTGGGGTGACTAACGCACATATCTTCCCCCTGATGTCCGGTTTATCCCATCCGCTGCGTAGTTAGTTAGGTAGTACGTTAGCTGGGACTGGGGGCGCGTGTGGACAGATGGGTGGAGGGGCAGCATGGTGCCGCCTGAGCGGGAGGTCGTGTCACGGAGCGAGCCGCACGGGGATGAAGAAACACGCCTCGTTCAGGCGGCGTGCGGCGACCCCGCCGCCTTCGAGGCGCTATACCAGCGGTATCGCGCGCGCGTCTACGGCTACCTGCGGACGCGCACGACGACCGACGAGGACGCGGCCGATCTCCTCCAGCACGTCTTCCTGCGGGTGCTCGACGCGCTCCCGCACTACCAACCGCAGCGCGGCCCGTTCGCCGCGTGGGTGTTCGCCATCGCGCGCAACATGGCGACCGACTTCCATCGCCGTCAACGGGCAACTGTTGTCTGGGACCTCGTGCCCCCGGGCTTGCGGACGCCGCCGGGGGACACGGTGGAGGCGCAGGTGCTGCGGCGGGAAGACAACGCGCGGCTCGCCATGCTCATCCGCGCGCTTCCTCCTCTCAAGCGTGAGATGCTGGCGCTGCGCTTCGTCGGCCAATTAACGGTGCCGGAGATCGCGGCTGTGATCGGCAAACGCGAAGACGCCACGCGCAAGCTGTTGGCGCGCACGCTACAAACCC
>JAABUZ0100009288.1_pt1 | contig 11291 bp, 13 predicted proteins | sample 5562091 | NCBI WGS metagenome assembly JAABUZ01 (sample SAMN12813069, study PRJNA571459) | rock metagenome | isolation source: Antarctica rocks | place: Antarctica: Victoria Land, Linnaeus Terrace sud | collected 2015-12-21
GTCTCTGCGCGGTCGGATACGTGGCACCTCAATCGTCTCCGCCCGCCAGGCCTCGATGACTTCGTCCGAGAACCAGACCGTTGGTGAGGGTTCCAGTGATAATGGTGAACGAGGAGTCATACCTGGCGCGCAGGAGCGGTCGGCCCGACCGTACCGAGATCCGCATTCGGTCCGAGCGGCGGATGTGTAGCGACCAGGACAAGCTGGCGATCGTGCGCGAGACTCTGGCGTCGGGCGCCGTGGCGCAGGTGGTGGCCGACCGGCACGATATCGGCACCGGGCTGCTCTAGCAGGCTGCGGAAATTCACCAGCGTTTGGCTGAGAACGGCATGTCATCGCCGTTGTGGAAGCGGATTTCGCCAGCCAGGGTGCCGCCAGGCTCGAGATCAGCGTCGCCATCTCCGGTGACCTCGGTGCCTTCGTCGTTGCCTTGGAAATCAAAGTGGGCGCCGGTCGGGCCCTACCAGCAGTCCAGGCCGATCTGGACGACACCGAACTCGATGCTGCCGCCGTCGCGGTCGAACTGAATGTGGCCGGGGCCGAGCATGTCGATGTAGTCGGTGTCCCAGCCTTCAATCGCGGTGATCCGCCAACGGCCGAGCACGGCTGAGCCAGCCTGCTTCGTCATTGGCTGGCCCTGCGCGAGCTGATCCATGGCCCGATCCAATCCGACCCCTCGATCAACGGCATTATCGTCCTGCACGGAACCGCGACCCTGGAAGAGACGGCATTCTTCCTCAATCTCACTCTGGCCATCAGGCAGACCGTCGTGCTCGTCGGCGCGCAACGCCCGGCTAGCGCGGTCGGCACCGATGCGGGTGCCAACCTGATCGCGGCGCTGCGCGTGGCCGGAGCGCCGGAGGCGGCCGGGTTGAACGACGAAACCCATGCGGCCCGGGACGTGGTCAAGACGTCGACCTACCGGCTGCAGACCTTCCGCTCGCCCGATTTCGGTGCGCTCGGCCATGTCGATAGCGATGGAATTCACATCCTGCGGCGCCCCGCCCGGCGGCATGCGCCGGAGACGAACTTTGCCGGCCTGCTGCCGGCCACGTTGCCAAGGGTCGATATTGCGCTATCCTATGCGGGTGCCGACGCAGCCATGGGGCAGGCGGCGGTGGGGGCCGGGGGATCGTTTCCGCAGGGCTGGCGCCGGGGATTGCGACCCCGTCTGAAAGGGCGGCGCTGGAGCAGGCGGTGGCGGATGGGATCGTGGTCGTGCAGTGCAGCCGGGCCGGCAGTGGCCGGGTCGGGCGACGACGCTATGTGCGCGAGGCGGGCATCATCGCCGGCGAGGATTTTAGCCCGCAGAAGGCACGCGTATTGCTGATGCTCGCGTCATCGGTGACCAACGACCGGGCAAGGATCGCTGTCATGTTTCAGGATTATTGATGCGCCCGGCGCTGGAACTTGTTGTCCGGGGCGACCGGGTCGTAACCCCGATGGGAGCAGGCGGTTACGACCTCGGCATCGCCGGCGGGCGGATAGTGGCGTTGGCCGGGCGAGGGGCCTTGCCAGTGCCGGACGGGGCGCGGCTGATCGATGCGACCGGCAAGATCGTCATGCCCGGCGGAATCGATCCGCACGTGCACTGCGCCTGGCCGATGCCGGGGCCGGAAGGGGCGCCGACGCGATTGACCGAGTCGGCCGCCGTCGTCAGCCGCGCGGCACTGTTCGGCGGCACGACCACGCTGCTCGATTTCGCGCGGGTCACCGGCGGCCTTTCAGTCCAGGCCGCGATCGAGGCGCGGCAGGCGGAATGGGCTGGCGCGTGTCATTGCGATTACGCGTTCCACACCATGGTCGAAGGGATGCTCCCGCCCGAGTTGCCGGGCCAGCTCGCCGAATCGATCCAGGCAGGGCACCCGACCGTCAAAATCTTCACCACCGACATCACGCCCAACAGGCGCGGTCGCATGGTCGGGTTCGGCGACATCTGGGAGGTGTTTCAGGTGCTGGCCACCCAGCGCGGCCTCGGCGTCATCCACGCTGAGGACAACGACATCGTCATGCACATGTATCGAAAGTTGATCGGCGAAGGCCGTACCGGTTTCGAGCACATGGCCGAGGTGCACAGCGCCCTGTCCGAAGATCTCTCCTTCGGTCGTATCATTCGCCTCGCCGAGAGCGTCCCCGGCACCTCGCTCTATATGATGCATGTCAGCGCCGCGACCGGCGTCGCGGCGATCCGCGCCTCGCGGCAGCGCGGCTTCCCGATCTATGGCGAGAGCCTGCACCAATACATGCTCTACACCTCGGACGATTACCGGCGGCACAACGGGCAGATCTATCACACCTATCCGTCGCTAAAGTCGCCCGCCGACCAAGCCGCGTTGTGGGACGGCACGCTCGACGGGTCGATCAACGCCGTCGCCACCGACGAATTGTGCTGCAGCTTGGCGACCAAGGTCCAGGGCGTGCGCATCGACGACACCACCGGCGGCAACGCCGCCGTAGAGCCGCGCGTCGCGCTGATGTTCACCGAGATGGTGACCAACCGCGGCTACACGCTGGAGCGCTTCGTGGACCTTGTCTCGGCCAATGCCGCGCGGATCATGGGCCTCTACCCACGCAAGGGCGCCATCGCACCGGCGGCAGACGCGGATCTCGCCATACTCGACCCAACGCTCGCCCGCACGCTGACCACCGCCGACCTGCATGAGTCGGACTACACGCCCTGGGAGGGCCACGCCGTCTCGGTCTGGCCGAGCATGACCATCCTGCGCGGCAAGATCATCGTCGAGGACGGCGCGTTCCTGGGCGCTGTGTCGGACGGGCGTTGGCTTGCCCGGCGGATGGACGACGCGATCCTTGCGGGTCCGGAGCTTTGATCGGCCGCGCTGCCCTGCGCGAATTGGTGCGGGCTAGCCTGCGCCTTTGGGCGGTGGACGCCGTGGTGGACTGGCAAGGGGACGATCTATGCGTGCGATCGGCCGACCAGGTCGTGCACATCGCCGCCGGCACGCCCCCGTTCCGCTGGACGCTCTCAGCCGACGGGCGCCGTCGGCCCTGCCTGTCGATCACCGGGTTGCTGAACGCGCTGCGCGACAAGTTCTGCGACGTCGCGACCCGGCCGCCGCGCGTTTCGGCCCTACCCGCACTGCCTTCGGGCTCCGCCGCCGACGAGGCCGGACGCATCCCCGTCCTGATCGTCACCGGGGCACTCGGCAGCGGCAAGACGACACTGCTTTCCACCATGCTGCGCAATCCGGGCTTCGCGGGGACCGCGGTCATCGTCAACGAGTTCGGCGCCGTCGGCCTTGATCACGCCCTGCTGGAGAGTAGCACCGAGACGCTCGTCGAATTGCCTTCGGGTTGCCTCTGCTGCGCGGTTCGCGGCGACCTGCAGCAAACCATGCTCGACCTCGAGCGGCGCCGCAGCAACGGCACGGCCGCCTTCGAGCGCGTCGTGATCGAGACCTCCGGCCTAGCCGACCCCGCGCCCATTCTGCACGCCATCGCCACGGACTCCGGGCTGGCCGCCCGCTACGCCGTTCGCGGCATTGTCACGCTGGTCGATGCCGTGCATGGCAACGACGCGCTGACCGGGCTGGTCGAGGCGCAGCGGCAAGTCGCTCTGGCGAGCCGCGTGCTCATCACCAAAACCGACCTGCAGCCGGCCAGCGATGCGCTGCGCTCAAGCATCGCGGCGGTGAACGCCGATGCCATCGTTGCCGAGGGAACGGTCTCGCCCGAATGGATGCTCACGCCGGGTCGACTGCCGGCGCCACCGGCCGAGGTCGCGCATACGCCCGGAATCGGCAGCGTCGTTATTCGGCCGGGCCTGATCGCCGGCGCGGCGTTGGCATTGCTCCTGCAGGCCTTGGCCGATCAGGCCGGGCCGCGCCTGCTGCGGGTCAAAGGCCTCGTCGCCCTCGCCGAAGCCCCGGCCCGGCCTGCTTTGGTCCAGGCCGTCCGGCATGCCATCGCGCCGCTCTCCCTCCTCGACGACTGGCCGGGGCCGGATTGCGACGGCTTCCTAGTCGTCATCGGCGACGGCATTCCGCCGCGCTGGCCCGAGCTGCTGCTGCGCGCCATCGCAGCCGAGGTAGCCGAGGTGACGGCACGACAGACCCAGTCTTTACCTCACTGCAAGGAGATGACGATGACCGACACGCGTCAGAACACCGGCCTCGGCCGCCGCGACCTAGCCCGCCTCTCCGCCGGGATCGCCCTCGGGCTCAGTCTTCCCTCGATCGCGCGCGCCGAGGGGGACGTGCTCCGCATCGTTAACATCCAGCCGACCACCGGCCCGTCCGCCGCCTATGGCTGGCGCGCCCGCGACGGTGCGCAGCTCGCCGCCGACGAGATCAACGCGGCCGGTCTGGAGATCGGGGGCAAGCGCTATCGGATCGAGCTGCCGGTGCAGGATATGTCGAACGACCCGCAGCAGGCGATCACGCTCCTGCGCCAAGCAGCGTCGGACGCCAATGTGATGGGTGTGATCGGACCGAGCAACTCGGTGGGGTTCATCCCTTGTGTCCCGGCCGCGGGGCAGCTGTCGATGCCGCTGATCGGCGCCGGGTCAGGGGCGCCGGTCAAGGAGTGGAACAAGTGGGCATATCGAGTCAATCCGGTGTCGGGCACCGCGATCCCGGCGCTGCTGCAGAAGGTTCACGGCAAGATCGGCTTCAAGAAGCTGGCGGTGATCTACGACGCCACCCAGGATGGGCAGTCCGGTGACGCCCAAGTGTGCAAGGCCCAAGCCGGCAAGCTCGGTTACGAGGTTGTCGCCTTCGAGGCGTTCCGCGCTGGCGACCAGGACTTCTCCGCCCAGCTCGCCACGATCCGTGTGTCGCGGCCGGATGCGCTGTTCGCCGCTGCCGCGACCGGCGACGGCGTCAAGGTCGCGACGCAGGTGCGCGAGCTTGGAATCAAGGTGCCGATGATGACCGGGTTCGGCTCGTTCCAAGACCCGGTCTATTGGGACGGCACCCGCGGCATCATTCAAGGCAGCTACACCTGGCTCGCCCAGGACCTCGCCTCGCCGACCCCGGCGGTGAAGAGGTTCATGGACGCCTACAAGGCCAAGTACAATCAGGAAGCGACCTCGTTCGCGACCTACGGTGCCGATGCCGTTGCGTCAATTGCGGCGGCGGCACAGAAAGCTGGCAGCGTATCGCGCGCGGCACTGCAGGAGGCGCTTTCCAGCCTTGATGTCACCAACCCGCTCGGCACTCACATCACCTTCAACAACCCGCCGACCGGCGAAAATCAGACGCCGACCGTCGTGGTCATCGAGATCACCGGCCGCGGCACGTATTCGGTCGTCTGACGCATGCTCGAGGTCGACGCGCTGAGCAAGCGGTTCGGCGGGCTGCTCGCGGTCGACACGGTCAGCTTCCACGTCGATGCTGGCGAGGTGCTGTCCGTAGTGGGGCCGAACGGGGCGGGCAAGACCACGCTGTTCAACCTCATCACCGGGCTGATCCGCCCCAATAGCGGCACGGTGCGACTGGACGGACAGGACATCACGGCCATCCAACCGCACCGCCTGGCCGGGTTGGGGATCGCGCGGACGTTCCAGAACATCCGCCTGTTCAAGCACCTCAACGCACTTGAGAACGTCATGGTCGGGCAGCTCGAGCGGCACCGTTCGGGCGTGCTCGACGCCTTGGCAATGAATAAGCTCGACCGAACCGACCGGCAGGACATGCTCGAACGGGCAGAGGCGCTGCTGGACTGGGTCGGCGTTGGGGCGAACCGGTTCCGCATGCCCGGCGAGCTACCCTACGGCGACCAACGCCGGATCGAGATCGCCCGCGCCTTGAGCCTACGCCCTCGCCTGCTGATCCTCGATGAGCCGACCGCCGGCATGGTGGCGCGAGAAGCCCACAACGTCATCGGCCTGATTGAGCGGTTGCAGTCGCTCGGGCTCGCCCTGCTGCTGATCGAGCACAACATGAACGTCGTGATGTCCGCCTCCGACCGGATCGTGGTCGTCTCGTTTGGCCAGAAAATCGCTGAGGGGACGCCGGCCGAGATCCGCGCCGATCCGAAGGTGATTGAAGCCTATCTTGGAGTGGACGATTGAGCGCGCTGCTCGAACTGACCGACCTCGTCGTCGCGTACGGCCAGATCGTCGCGGTTGACGGCGTGTCGCTGCGGCTCGGCGAGGGCGAGATGGGCGTCGTACTCGGCGCCAACGGGGCCGGCAAGACGACCATCATCAAAACCGTCATGGGGCTGTTGCGGCCACGGAATGGAAGCATCCGCCTAGCCGGGACCGAGCTGGTAGGCCTACGGCCGCACGAAATCCATCGGCTCGGCGTCGCCTGGGTGCCGGAGGGGCGTCAGCTCTGGAACACGATGACGGTGCACGACAATCTCACCATGGGCGGCACCGAACAACGCGATAAGGCGCAGGTCGCCCGCAGCATCGACGAGATGTTCGACCGCTTCCCCCGCCTGCGCGAGCGCAGGGGGCAACTTGCCGGCTCCCTCTCGGGCGGCGAGCAACAGATGGTCGCCATCGCCCGCGCGCTGGTCTCGCGCCCGAAGCTGCTGCTGATGGACGAACCCTCGCTTGGCCTCGCGCCGATCGTCATCCGCGACGTGTTCCGCCTCACCCAGGAGATCAACGCGATGGGCATTGCCGTATTGATGGCCGAGCAAAATGCACGCCAATCGCTGAAAGTCGCGCACACTGCCCATCTGCTCGAGCTCGGCCATCTTGTCGAGTCCGGCCCGGCCGCCGAGATCGCCGGCAAGGCAAGCGTCCAAGCCGTGTTCCTAGGCGGCGGGGCGTAGCGCGATGGACCTCTTCCTCCAGCAGATCATCAACGGTTTGGTCATCGGCAGCACTTACGCCGTCGTGGCCGTCGGCTTTGCGCTCGCTTTCACCGTGCTGCGCGTCATCCAATTCGCCCATCCAGACGTTTTCATGATCGGCATGTTCTCCGGCATGGTGGCCGCCAACGCCGTGCCTGGCGGCGGCTTGCTCGTTGGCCTGGTCGGCGGCGCGCTCGGCGCGACCGTCAGCGGAGCGGCAATCGAGCGGGCAGTGATCGCGCCGTTGCGCGGCCGAGACGTGCTGACCACACTGATCGCCACGCTCGGCGTTTCCGTCATCCTGCAGAATGGCATGGCGGCGATCGTCGGGCCCGATCCGGTCCCCTATCCGCCGCTGCTGCCGGCACGCTTCTACGAGATTGGCCCGGTGCTGATCACGCTGCGGCAGGCATTCAGCCTCGGCCTGTCGCTGCTCCTCCTACTGCTGGCCAGCCTCTACGTGCGCGGGACGCGGCTGGGCCGGGCAACGCGAGCAATCGCCGAACGGCCGGACGTTGCGGCCGCGTTCGGCGTCGATGTCGGCCGGGTCTGCCGCCTGACGATCTGGCTCGCCTCCGGCATGGGCGGGATCGCCGCCGTCGCAGTCGGCTCGCTCTACGCCTCGGCCTCGGCTTTCGTTGGCCTACTCTACGGGCTCAAGGCATTCGTCTGCATGCTGGTCGCCGGCAACCGCTACTTCGAGACCGTGATGGCCGTCGGACTCGCGCTCGGCGTGCTGGAGGCGCTGGTCACCGGCTACATTTCCTCGTCCATGCGGGACGCCGTGGCATTCCTGGTGCTGATCGGCGTGCTCTACTTGCGACCGAATGGCCTATTCGGCTCCTACGACAGTTGAGGCGCTGACCATGCCGAGCTTCGCCTTTCTGGAGCCGATCTTCGTCTCCACCCTGCTCAACGTCGTCATCACCGTCGGGCTATACGTGACAGCGCTGTCCGGCCAGCTTTCGCTGGCGACCGCGGCCATCGCCGGCTGCGGCGGCTATTGCGCGGGCATCCTGACCTCGCGCTACGGCGTGCCATTCGTGCCGGCGGTGATCGCCGCGATGGTGTTGGGTGCCGCCATGGGCGCGATTTTGGCGGCGCTGACGGCCAAGATGCGCGACTTCATCCTCAAGCTGACGACGCTAGCCGCCGGCGAGGCGATATCGGTGCTGGCCTTCAACTGGGACTTTATCGGCGGCGCCAACAGCCTGACCGGGCTGCCGGCGCGGACCGGCCTGCTCACCTGCATTGTCCTCTCCGCCATCGCGGTCTACGTGGTCTGGCGGTTCGACGGATCGCGTCTCGGCTACGCCGCACGCGCCGTTCGCGACGACCCGGTCGCCGCTTCCGCCATGGGCATCTCCGTCTTCAAGCTCCGGGTCATCACCTTCGCGCTCGGCAGCGCGATCGTGGCCATGGCAGGCGCGGCGCAGGCGCATTACCTACTCGTGGTCTCGCCGTCGCAGCTCGGCTTCTTCGTGTCGCTTAACTACATTATCTTCTTGCTGTTCGGCGGCTTGCAGACGATGGCCGGCCCGATCCTGGGCGCCGTGCTGCTCACCGCACTGCCGGAAGCGTTGCGGTTCGCGAGCCAGTATCGGCTGATCGTCTACGGCCTCATCATCGTTCTCGTCATGCTGTGGCGCCCTGACGGCCTACTAAGCCGCGTGCCGCTCGGTGCACGCCGGCACCTTTTCGGCATCACCTTGCGCCCAGCCCGCTCGCCCGTCGGAACCCGCAGCGCCGACGACGTGCTGACCCCTGCCTCGGCCATGGCCACCGTGCCGCACGACGAGGCCCTCCCGCCCGCAACAAGATAAAGGACAAGCCCGTGCAGATCGTCGACCTTAGCCGAGAGATCTTCCATCGGACGCAAGTACATCCGTCGCATCCGCCAGTGGTGATGACTACCTGGTACGATCACAGCGAGAAGAAACGCGCCGGCGCGACCGAGTTCAGCTCCAAGGCGTTGTCGATCGCGTTCAGCGACCATGCCGGCACCCATGTCGATGCGCCGGTGCATTTCGACAGCCGGCCCGGCGCCGCCTCGATCGACGAGATGCCGCTCGAGAAATTCTACACCTCAGGCATTTGCCTCGACCTATCGCACGCGCCGCTCAAGCACGCCGTGACCGTGCGGGAGATGGACGACGCATTGGCGCAGTCGGGCCAGGAGATCCAGCCTGGCGATACCGTGCTGCTGCATATGGCGACCAACGAACGGCTGCTCGGCACGCCGGGCTACCTGCACGATTTTCCGGGCCTCGCGGTCGAAAGCGTGCATTGGTTGGCCGATCGCGGTATCGGCATGTTCGGCGTCGAAGCCGTTAGCCCGGCACCCGAAGGCGAGCCAAACTTCCAAGCGCATCTCGCCTGCGGTGAACGCGGCATAACCCATATCGAGTGCCTCGCCAATCTCGATCAACTGGTTGGTCGCGGACGCTTTCGGTTCATAGGCTTTCCGCTGAGGATCCGCGGCGGCACCGCCAGCCCGATCCGGGCCGTGGCGATCTTCGAGTGAAGATCCCCGCGCACGGGCGCTACCCTCACAGCGCACTGCCGTCCCGCCCGGTCTACGATTGGCCGGGTGAAAAACGGCTTGCCGTGGTCGTCTGTAACAACATCGAGCATTTCGCCTACCGCGCCGGTCTCGGCAGTGACAGCGCGCAGATCGGCACGGTGCAAAATCAGCGCAACTATGCCTGGCGCGATTACGGGAACCGTGCCGGGCTCTGGTATCTATTAGACTTGCTCGACGATCTCGCGATCCCGGGTGCGCACAATGTCAACGCTGCGGTGCTGAATCATTGTCCGGAGATCGCGCCCGCGCTCCTCGCGCGAGGCGACGAGCTGATCGGGCACGGCCGTACCAATGCCGAGCGTCAGGACGGCTTGTGGGAGGAGGACGAGCGGCGCCTCATTCAGGAAAGCCGCGACGCGATCCTGCGACATGGCGGCGACCCCCAGGGTTGGCTCGGTCCCTACATCACGCAAAGCGCCGTGACACTCGACCTGCTTAAGGAGGAGGGGTTCAGCTACGTCATGGACTGGCCGGCCGATGATCAGCCGTTCTGGATGACGACACGAGCTGGACCGATCCTTTCGGTCCCATACTCGATCGAACTCAACGATAGCCCAGCTCTCGTCTTCCGCCAGCACAGCGCACGCGATTTCGAAGCCATGATCATCGACCAATTCGACGAAATGCTGCGCCTTTCAGCGAAATATCCGCTGGTCTGCAGTTTCGTGCTTCATCCGTTCGTAATCGGCCAGCCATTCCGGCTTCGTGCACTCCGCCGAGCCCTAAGCCACGTCCTGCAACACCGCGATCAGATCTGGCTGACCCGTCCCGGCGAGATCACACGATATGCCCAGCAACTTCCGGCAGGGGTTCTGCCCCGGCCCTGAACAATCGTTCGGTCCCGGCCCTTTCGTCTAATTGCAAATCGCTGTTCGCTGGGCGAATCAGCAAAACGTTTACAGCCGGAGACTTGCAGCAGCCTGCGCCAATGCCGAGACCAATAACGTGGATAAGAATGACTCGGTCGACCACCCGAAAAACGATGGCGTCCGTTCGCTGCAGGTCGTAGCCGAGGCGGAGGGTCTCAGTATTGACGGTCCGGGGTGATCCACCCCGAGAGTCGGCTACCGAGCAAGTCGACAAACCGCTAGGCCGGCAGCAATGCTCACATTGCTAACGCAACTGCCCGCCGGCTTTCGCAAGAGCTTTCGGCTCGGAGGCACGGTCGCCCTGTGGGATGGCGTGATCACGTACTGGGTGTCGTGGATGCGGCTGCGCGCCAAAGGCGTCGCACTGCACTCAAAAGGCAGCTACTCGGACATCCTTACGACCAGCTCTCGGGCGGGCTGCTCGACGCCGGTGTGATGTATCAGCCTCGCTATCGCGCGGACATTGTGGTCGAAGCGCTGCTGCCGGCCCTCGCCGCCCTGCTGCTCAATGCCGGTGTCGCTTTCCCTCGATCATGCGAATGCGAAAACTTGGCGACCGCAATTGCGACAAGCGCCTCCTTAATCATGCGACGCGTGTGATGAACGATTTCAGCCTGCAGCTGGATCGATAGCCTGTTTGGCAGCCTCATAGGCCGCGTTCACCCGAACCATCTGCCCCAGCGTCCCTCCCTTATCCGGACGGTATCGTAAGGCGAGCTGGGTCATGGCTCGCCTGACAGTCGTATGAACGTGGCCGACATCAAGGTCCAGGTCGCGGCCAACGAGCGCGGCGTGCAGGAGCTTGGCCACTGCCGCGCGGCCGCCACGCCGAAACCTGCCCGGAGCGGGTTTTTCGTGAGTGGCAGGAGGTCGCAATGCGCAAAGCCGGCCCGCTGTTTCGGCGCATCAGCACCGCCGGCACCATCGCCGCGACGGCGCTGCACCCGAACGCGGTGCGACGCATCCTGGCGCACCGGGCGGGCATGGCCGGGCTCCAGATAGAAACCTTCGAGCGGTTGAGCGCACACGCGCTTCGGGTCGGCTTCATCACCGCGGCGTAAGGCAAG
>JAABUZ0100009291.1_pt1 | contig 11287 bp, 10 predicted proteins | sample 5562091 | NCBI WGS metagenome assembly JAABUZ01 (sample SAMN12813069, study PRJNA571459) | rock metagenome | isolation source: Antarctica rocks | place: Antarctica: Victoria Land, Linnaeus Terrace sud | collected 2015-12-21
CCCGACTTCCACCCGGAGGCGGACCCGGCGGACATCCTGGAACAGCAACACCCGGTGCCGGATTCCGACGACTACCCCAACGCCGCGGATAGTGAGCTCTGATGGCCGACACCGGCTACAGCACCGTCGTCGTCGGCACGGACGGGTCGGAGACGTCCTTGCGGGCGGTCGAACGGGCCGCCGACATCGCCGGCGTCTCGGTTGCGCGGCTGGTGATCGTCTGCGCCTACGAGCCGCAGCCGCGGGAAGTGCAGCGGGAGGCATCCGTGGCGCTCGGGGAGGAGGCGTTCCAGGTGGTCGGCTCGGCCCCGGCGCAGGACACGCTGCAGACCGCGAGCGCACGGGCGGCCCGCGCCGGTGCGCTGGACGTGCAGCGCCGCGCCGTCCGGGACAGTCCGGAGAAGGCCCTGCTCGGCACGGTCGCCGAGCTGGACGCCGACCTGCTCGTCGTGGCTAACCGGGGCCTGAACAGCATCGCCGGCCGGATCCTGGGATCGGTGCCTGCCGCGGTCAGCCGCAAGGCTAAATGCGACGTCCTCATTGCCCACACGGTGCCGTGACTGCGCGTTCGGACGTGCCAAAGCCGAATTCACCCATTGCCAGAAAGGTTGTGACATGGTCTTTCCTCCCGATCCGGAGCCGATTCCCACGCCGGCGCCCGACCCGGCACCGAGCCCGACCCCGACGCCCCCACCAGGTCCGCCGCCGAGCCCGACACCCGTTCCCGACCCCGGACCGGCGCCGACCCCGACGCCACCGGGACCCAGCCCCGCACCGCCGGTTCCTGGCATGACCGGAGGTCAGTGACCGATGCCGTGGTGGACGCCGTCGACGTCGCGGTGTACACCATTCCGACGGATGCACTGGAGGCCGACGGCACGCTGAGCTGGGACTCCACCACCATGGTGCTGGTGCAGGCGCGCTCGGGCGGCACCGTCGGCCTGGGCTGGACCTACGGGCCCGCCGCCTGCGCCACGATGATCACCGACACGCTGGCCGGCGTGGTGCGCGGACGTTCGGTGCTCGACGTCGGCGGCAGCTTCGACGCCATGGTCAAGGCCGTACGTAATGCGGGCCGCCCGGGGGCGGTCGGATACGCCATCTCGGCCGTGGACGTCGCCCTGTGGGACCTCAAGGCCCGGCTGCTGGAGTTGCCGCTTTTCCGATTGCTCGGTGCCGTCCGGGAGGAGGTCCCGGTGTACGGCAGCGGGGGCTTCACCAGCTACGACGACGCCCAGCTGCGACGGCAGTTGAGCCACTGGGCGGGCGAGCAGCGCATCCCGCGGGTGAAGATCAAGATCGGCGAGTCCTGGGGTAGTGACTCCGGACGCGACCTCGAGCGGATGGCCCAGGCTCGGGAGATCGTCGGCGCGGACGTGGAGTTGTTTGTGGACGCCAACGGCGGCTACGGCCGCAAGCAGGCCGTCCGGGTGATGCATGCCGCCGCCGACCTGGACGTGCGGTGGCTGGAGGAACCGGTGTCCTCCGACGACCTGGACGGTCTGCGGGAGGTACGCGATGCCGTGCGGCCCGACGTCGCGGCCGGGGAGTACGGCTACGACCTGTACTACTTCCGCCGGATGTGTGCCGCCGGGGCGGTGGACTGCCTGCAAGCGGATGTCTCCCGCTGCGGCGGCATCTCCGAGTGGCTCCGGGTCGGCGCGGTGGCCGCGTCCTACGGACTGCAGGTGTCCGGGCACTGCGGCCCGCATCTGCACGTCCACGCCGCCGCGGCCACCCCCAACTTCCGGCACTTGGAGTGGTTCCACGACCACGTGCGGATCGAGTCGATGTTCTTCGACGGCACCTTGGATCCGACCGGCGGTGTGGTAAGGCCGCAACCCGATGCGCCGGGGAACGGGCTCACCCTCCGTGAGGCGGACATACAGCAGTACCGAACTGGCTAGCAGGCGGCAGGCATCGGTTTCGTTCTGCGGGGATGCCGTCGATTAGGCACCATTGACCTGGCGGTTTACCGCTCTCCTGCTCCACTGCCGCGGCGGTGGTGAGGAAGGTGGCGCGGGGTCCAGCAGAGCGGCTCTGCCCATCGGCCTGCGGAGGGCGGGCAAGATTGCCCGGCACTGGGCTCGATAGCGGATAGAGTCGGGTCGAGCATCGCTTCCTTTTCGGGGTGCGGTAGCCCCCGGGCTCAAGCAGCGGGACCGGTACGACAGCGTGCAGGTGGCTGGCGCCTCCGGCGTTAGCGGCTGCGGGCTCTCCGTTGCGAGGAGCGACCAGCATGACCATTCAGGACAGAACGTCCGAACCCAGCCATAACGGCAACGACGGCGATCGCTCACCGAAGTATCACGCGCCAGTGGCGGACCCGATGGCTGCGGTGCTGGAACTGGGGCGCATCGTCCTCGGCGAGACGCCCTTGGCAGAGGTATTCGCCCGGGTCGCCGAGGTGGCGAAACGGACCGTTCCGGGGGCCGACGAGGTCTCGGTGACCCTGGTCCGCGGCGACACCGCTCATACCGCCGCCGCCACGGGCGAACTCGCCGTCGAGCTCGACGCGCATCAGTACGAGGACGGCTTGGGGCCTTGCCTGCTTGCCGCTCGGACCGGGAAGGCGATGCTGATTCCGGACGTCGTCAAAGAGACCAGGTGGCCGCTGTTCGCCGAGCAAGTGCGGGAAGCGGGGATGCATTGCACCTTGTCCGTCGCGCTGCCCTTGCAGGAAGGTACGGCCGGCGCCTTCAACATCTACTCCCGCGACCCGCACGGCCTAGACGGGCACAGCCAAGAAGTCGCTGAGCACCTGGCCGGCTATGCCGCGGTGGCGATGACCAATGCGAGTCTCTACAACGCCACCGCCCGGCTTGCCGAGCAGATGGAGCAGGCGATGGCCTCGCGCGCGGTGATCGAGCAGGCCAAGGGCATCGTCATGGGGGAGCGCCGGTGCTCCGAGGACGAGGCCTTCGCGATGCTGGCGAAGGGTCCCAGGATGCCAACCGCAAGCTCCGCGACGTGGCGGCAGCACTGGTCGAGCAAGCGCGGGGAGTCAGGTAGCGGGAGCTGACCGACCGCGACGAAAGCGCGCCACTGTCAGCGGGTCAACCGAACGCACGGGACTTCTGCCGCTCTTGGGCGTACTGCAAGTACTACCAACCGCCCAGTCGACCGTCTGCAACTACCACCAACTGCGTGCATCGACGCGTCTGCGCGGTGTGGTGCCCGAGGGTCTCCGTCAGCTGGCGCAGTCTCTGCAGACCGGCGGATCGTTCGCTGCACCGAAGCGGCGGCTGCGGTGATGCACTAAGAAGCACCGCGAGCAGACGAACTCGTCCGCCTGCTGTGGCACCACCCGCACCCACAGTTCCTCACCGGAGAGGTCCGCTCCGGGCAGCTCGAAGGTGTCGGCGCCCTCGGCCTCGTCCACTTCGCCGGTGAGCAAATCCAGCGGTGCCGCCAGGCCGGCGACCTCGGACACATCACCGGACACGGACGGCCGCGGTTCGTCGTAGTCGATGGACATGATTTCCTCCTGAGCGGCGTGGGGCAGCAGCAGCAACGTTGCGGTTGGCTGCCTGCTGAACCAACACGGATTCAGGCGCACCCGAAGGTGTCGGACGCCGATGGTAGGAGCACCCTCGTCCTGGCGCTACCCCCCTGCGCCGAGGAGTTTCCCGGCCTGGTGCGGCCCTGGTTACCGGCCCGTTATCGGTGACCTTGACCGGGAGCTTCACCGTGCCCGGGCATGCTCGCGGTGTGGCTGTGCGGCGTGGCCCGATCCGACCAGCGCAGCAAGGCTCCGATGCCGTCGGTGAGTTCCATGTCGAGGGGATGCAGCAGAGTGATGCCGCCGTCCGCCGCCACCAGTGCGCCGAGCAACACGGCGTCGGCCCGCTCCTGCCTCGCGTCCACAGCACCCGCCGCGCCGGCATTCGCGGCCGTGCGGCCGAGCGTCAGCGGGTCGGTGCCCACCCACAAGGTGTTGGTCGATGACGGATCGTCGTGCAGCACCAGCTCATCCACCTGACCGCGCCGCAGCACCTCGATGGTGTCGTCCAGCCCCTGCACCGCTTCCTGTTCGCGGGCCAGTGCTCCGCCGAGGCGGTCGAGCAGCTGCCGCCTTTCCGCGGTTCGATGCTCGAACACGGCGTCCTCGATGGCCTTCTGCTCCGCCGCGTTGGACGTGCCCGCTGCGCGGCCGCCGGTGTCCAGCTCGACGATGCGCGCGCAGCTCCGGGGCGGCGTGGTCGATCAGCGCAGCCATGGCCTGCGGGTCCCCGCAGAGGAACACCAGCTCAGGCTTGTGGCGCCGGATGACGTTCGCCAGCTCGTTGGCGACGTCCGTGGCGTTGTGCTGCCAGGAGTCTTCCACCCGAGCCTGGTAGCGGCGTTGCGACCAACCGCCGCCGGGAATCTTGTGCAGGACGTCGTGCTCGCCCTGCACCTGCTCCTGCTCGACGGTGCCGAGCATGCCGACCACCTCGATGTCGGCGCCGGTGCGGTCGACCCGGGCGAGGGCATAGCTGGCCGCATTCGAAAGGCTGCGCACCGCGGGCAGCAGGTGCGGAGCCGGCCCGAAACTCGCCTCGTCGCGTACTGGTGCCCCCGGCAGCACCAGATCGAGCAATACCCCGTCATCGCCTGCGACGACGAGCTTGCCGACCGCCCCACCTTGTCCGGTAGGGCGCAGCACCGCCTCACCGGCAGCCCGCACCAGCGGCTCCGGGGCGCCGAGATCGAGCAGTTTGCGTTGCTGGGCATCCCACCGGAGTTCCAGCTCGTGGGCGCCCGCCTCGTCCAGCCGACTGGCGTCCAACGACACCGTGATCAGCGGACCACCACGGTGGACCAGGGGACTCAACCAGTTCAGCTTCACGTCGGCACCTCTCGGGATCGTCGGTCAGGTCGGCAGGTCAGGGCGCTGGTGACCCTGGTGGCTACTGGACAGAAAGCGGGAGGGATCGCTGGCGGCGCGGGCACCGCTGTTCAACCAGCGCGCGAATCCCTCGGGATCCCGCCGGGAAAGCTCCTCCAGTAGCGCGGAGCGGGTCTCGATCAGCCGCAACCGTTCATCGGGCGACACCGTGCGCTGCAGTGCGGCGAAGCTGGTGCGCCATCGCCAGCACAGTTCGGAGTCGCTGTAGGACTGGCACGGCGGGGGTGGCGGGCGGGTCGGTGTCGGAGTCGGGCTCGTCGGGGCCGGATGTCCGGGGGCTGGAGGCGCCGGGGCTGGGTGCTCACGGGATGCGGCTGGCCCCGGTTTCCGCGTCAGGAGGCGCCGCAGCACGGCCGGGGAACACACTCCCAGCAGCGCAAGCAGGACCAGTGCGGGCGCACCGAGCAGTCCGATCAGACCGGAAACGGAGACGGTGCCCACCAGGGCGAGCGCGCCTGCAGTCAGCACGGCGGTGAGCGGCGGCGCAGCGGTCTGGTTGACCTGCGCGTAGATGCCCGTGCCCAGCAAGGGACCCACGATGATGGCGAGGATGGTGAGGCCGAGCAGGGTCTCCCAGGGCAGGCTAAGGAAGGCGATGGTGGAGCCGGCGGCCGCGAGAACCAGAACCGTGCTCTGCCAAAGTATTCGGTAGATGCCCATCTGAAGACTTCCCTTCGACGGGGACTCCGACAGCAGCGTGAACTGACACCTCGACGATAGGTCGACAACGGCCCGAGCGCAGGGTGAGCCGATGGCTGTTTTCGTTGGGCAGTGACCAAAAGTTCGCGCTACCTTGACATCAGTAGCAGGCACTGAAGCCACGGGTGCTGCCGCGCCGATGCGGCCGCTTTCGGGCGCCGGTCGGTGACCAACCTAAACTCCTGGTTATCCGGAGGCTGACGATGGCAACAGGCGAGACCGGTTTCGACGATGTGAGCTTCGATCTCATCTCGGTGCAGTACCACTCTCTTAAGGCTGGCCATGACTACGGCCAGTACGTGCGCGACGCAAGAAACGCAGGGCGCGAAGACATTGCGTCGTTCTTCGAACAGGTAATGGCTGAGGACTCCGCCCGGGCGAAGCAGTGCCACGAGTTCCTCAAGGACATGACCGGCAGCGCCGAAGCTGGGCCTGCCTTCGCCTGACGGGCGCGTGCCGGGTTCACCAACCCAGCAACATGAGGAGCAAGCGATGACCGAGCACACGACGACGCGGGGCCGCGCCAGCACGATGCGGGTGCCGCGGACCCGCGGGGCGCTCAGCGGACTGCTGCTGATCGTCTTGGGGGCCTGGGGCGCACTCATCCCGTTCATCGGGCCCTACTTCAATTATGCGTACACGCCCGACACGGCGTGGAGCTGGACCATGGGGCGATTCTGGCTAGAGGTGCTGCCCGGCGCCGTGACCGTCCTCGGCGGACTCATCTTGCTCAGCACGGCCAATCGCGCGAGTGCGGCGCTGGGTGGCTGGCTCGCCAGCGCCGCAGGGGCGTGGTTCATTGTCGGGCCGTTCATCAGCCGGCTGTGGGCCGCAGGTCCCGAAGGTGACGCCGGAAGCCCGGTTGGCAACACGAACCACCAGGTACTGGTGCAGATCGGCTTCTTCTACGGTCTCGGTGCAGTGATCTTGTTCCTGGCGGCGCATGCCGCGGGCCGGGTCACCGTGCGTTCGGTGCGCGACCTTGAATTGGTGGAACGACACGGCGGCGTGGCAGCTGGGCAACCGGTGGAGCCGCGGCGCAGTGAACGCACCACCGAGCGGGGCTCCACCGCGATGGACGGGGACACCGCGGACAGGTCGGAAGGTGCGTTGGCGGGCGGGGAACGCCGTCGGAAGCGGGGCTTGCTCAGTCGCCGCGGCTAAGGGCAGGCCGGGCTGCTGCGGGGGCCACCGGTGGTCCCACGCGAGCGCGAGTGTGAGGCGGGCGCGCCGGTTCGGATCGTCCAACGCTGCACCGAAGAGTTCGTGGAGTCGAGCCAGCCGGTAGCGGACGGTCTGCCGGTGCACGTGCAGTTGTTCGGCTACGGCCTGGCGGTCCCCCATGTTCAGCAACCAGGAGCGCAGGGTTTCCTGCAGCATCTGTCGAGAGCCAGGTGCGGCATCGTGCAGCGGAGCCAAACATTGCTCGCGAAGCAGGGCCAGCAGTTGCGGATCGCGGTGCACGATCACCGCGTCGAGATGCTCGTCCACGAACACCGGGTCTGCAGTGAGCGCACCCGAGCCCCGTAGCTCCGCAGCCAGCTCGGCCAGGCGGGCGCTGGCCGGCAGATGCTTCAGCGACACGTCGGCACCCACCACCGCACCCGAGCCCCGCAGCGCGGTGGCGAGACGCGCCCGTCGTCCGGGGCCGTTGGCGTCCGGCACGATCACCCCCGGCCGCCCACCGTTGCGCACCGGCAGACAGTGCGGTCCCAATCGGGAGAGCACCTGCCTGGCGGCCTCGTTGTCCGGCTCGACGAAGACCACGGCCGCCCGCTGCGGCAGCGGCCATCCCGCCTGGTTCGCCACCGCCTGCAGTGCGGCGCTGTCGGAGCGATCGGAGAGCAGCAGATCCACGAGGACGTCGCGGCGGTGCTCACGTTCGGCCGCCGATTGCGTCTGGGCCGACACATAGCCGTGGGTGGACGCCGCACACAACTCGTCTACGAAGAAGAACACGGCTTCGGCCATGGCAGCCAGCGCCTTGGCGGTGACCCCGCATTCCAGTGCGGTGGCCGAGATATGGTGCCACGCCGCCCGCCCACCCACCCGGTAGGCGGACATGAGCGTGCGAAGCGCGTAGCCGTCCGCCCACTGGTTGCGCCCCACCTCACCGAACAACGACACGACGTCGTCCGGCAGGGACGCCGAGTCGGGGGCGTCGACCGGGATGAGGCATTGCTCGGCATGTTCGACCAGGGCAGCCATGGCCGCCTCCGCGACGACGACGACTTCGCCACCGTGCTCGACCAGAAACTCGGCGTACTCCGGAGCCACCGGCCGCAGCATTTCGCGCACATCGTCGAGCAAGGCCGGAACGCCGGCGGTCAACGCCGCGATCAATGCGTCCCCGAGTATTTCGGGCGCACCGTTGCGCGTCGATGATGTCTCGTCGATTCTGGTTGACCGCACAGCAGGAACCATTCAGAAGGGGACCCCGGGTGGCCGATGCCCGCTTGCTGGAGGCATCGGCGACACCTTCACGGTAGCCCCGCCACGGACCGCTCGCAGGTCGGCACGGTCTGCCTCACCGCGAGGGTGCCTCTTGGCGCACCTGTGGTGCCCGGTAGGCCAGGGCCAGCACCCCGACGGCCATCAGAGTCAGGAACAACACCTCCAGGGCGATGGCCCAGGCTGCGGCATTGATGCTCTCACCCAGCCACAACAAGCCGACGCCGATGCCGACCAACGGGTCCACAGTGGTGATGACGGCCAGCGCGGGCGACGCGATCGGCTCCGCCTGGTAGGCGTTCTGGTTGAGCAGGAACGCCATCGGACCAACCACGCACACCACGTAGAGCGCCCAATGCTGCAGCGGTGCCACCATGCCCTCGTCGGTCTGGCCGACGACGACTTTGATCAGCCCCGCGATGACGCCGTAGAGCACGCCGGTGGCCAGGCCCAGATAGAGCGCCCTCGTTATACCGGCGGTGGCGTTCGAGCCGGCAAGGCACGCAGCCACCACCACGACGAGCCCGATAGCCAGTGGCAGGAAATCGCCCCCGTCGAGCTGTCCGCTACCACCCTTAGGCCGGGAGACGAGCAGAAAGCCCGTTAGTCCCACGACGCAGAGCGTGGCGCCGAGCAGCAGTATCCGGTCCGGACGCCGACGGTCCAGCGCTGAGCCGGCGAGCACCGCGAACAGCAGTGCCGACACCAGCAGCGGCTGCACATAGAGCAACGGGCCGAACCGCAGAGCCACCACCTGCAGCACGACGCCGAGAATGTTGGTCACGATGGCGCCGGTCCACATCGGCCGGTGGATGAGGTCCACCAGCATCTGCGGACGCAAGGTTCCGCGTTGCGGCACCTCCCTGGTGGCTCGGTGCTGCAACGCCCCGGTGGTGCCGAAGCTGAGCGCAGCTGCCACCGCCGCGGGCACCGCGATGACGAGGTTCGTGCTGGTACTCATCGTCGGGGGTGCTCCTCGGCTAGGGCTTCGAAGCACTCGAGCACGGCGGGCGCGAGCTGGTCGGCGTCGGGCAGCAAGGCTGGATCCGTGGTGATGCCGAACCCGAGGCCGCCCGCCCAGGGCATGATGCCGATCGCCAGGCCGACGCCCTCGGCGATGGGGAGCACCGGGTAGGCGTGCGTCACCGCGGCGCCGGCGAAGGACCGCGGCCGGGCCCGTCCGGGGACGTAGGACAGGATCGTGCTGAACCAGCTCGCGCAGTACACCCTGCGGGAGAGCACGCCGTGCAGGGGGTAAGGCAGTACTCCGATGGCCCGCATCACCAGCTGCGCCGCCTCGGGTTGGCCGTGGGAGGTGCGGTACCGAAGTTCCTGCTGGATCTGGTGCAGGCGGGCATGCTCGTTCATCGGCCCGACCGGCAGGTCGACAGTGGCGGCACCGGTCCAGTTGCCCCAGCCTCTGCTGGGCCGGGACTGCCGGCGCAGGGATACCGGCACTATTGCGCGCTGGTGCAGGCCATCGGTGTCGACCCCGCGCTGCGCCAGCAGGCGGTGCAGAGCCCCGGCCGCCACGCTGATGGCGAGCTCACTGCTGCGCACCCCCAGCCGGTGCGCCAGTTTCCGAACGTCGGCGGTGGGCAGCTCGGCCAGCACGAGGTGGCGCCGGGTGGTGGTCAACGCGCCGTTGCCCGTGCCGGCAGGCGAGCGGCCGGCCCGGGCCAGATGCCACAGTCCGACGGGGATGGTAGTGGCCGAACGCAACGCGGCCGGAGTACGTCTGCGCGTGGTCCGCACGGTCGTTGCCTGAGGTGTGCTGCTGTCCAGGAGGCCGTCCAGCGTCTCGATCACCGAGATGCCGTCTCCGAGCGCGTGGTGCAGCTTGACCAACAGGGCGCTGCGCTGCCCGTCCAGGCCGTAGACCAGCCGCATGGCCCACAGCGGCGTGTTGCGGGGCAGGGGTTCGGAGAAGAAGTCGTCCATGGCGGCGGGCAACTCGCCCGGTGCGTCCAGCATCCGATGGCTGAAATGATCCTCCGCCACCACATCCGCCAGCACGGTCCACCGTGGTGCGCGGAGGCGGCCGCGGGTGCGCAGTACTTTGCGCAGGGTCGGCAACTGGGGCACTCGCTCGGCGAGCATCTCGAGCACCGTCGGCGGCTCCGGTGGCCGGCCGTCCACCGGATCGAGAATGAGCACCGCACCCACCTGCTGAGCCACCAGCGGGGTCTCTACGTGCAGAAAGAAGGCGTCGGCCGAGCGAAGCGGTTGTTCTCTGGCCTGCCGGTACGGCGCACCGGCGCCCGCCGCGCCGACGGCGGTGCCGCTTACCTTGTTCAGCTGCAGCAGCGCGGAGTCCAGGTCATGACGGGCCAGGTGCGCCTCGATCGCTGCCCGGATGGCGCTCAGCTCCGCCGGTTGCGCCAGCAGCCTGCGGACGGTGTCCGTCAGCTCGTCCCTGGTGGGACACAGCAGCGCCAGTCCCGACTCGGCCATCAGCTCCGCGTTGGCCCGGCCGTGTGCGGCGATCGGGTCGAACATCACCACCGGGGTGCCGCACGCCAAGGACTCCAGCGAGGTGGCTCCCCCGGCATTGGTTACCACCACGTCGACGGCCCGCATCCAGCTCGCCATGTCCTGCACCCAACCGAGTGCCCGCAGCCGCTGCGCGGGCAGGTTCCTGGCACGCAGCCGCGCCCGCAGCTTCTCGTTGCGGCCGCAGGCCACCACCACCTGCACCGACGGATCGGCGGCGAGCAGGGCGCTGACCGCCGCATCGACGTCACCGAAACCGTAGGCGCCGGTGGAGACCAGTGCGACGAAGCCGTCGGCGGACCCCCCGGGCAGGGTCCGCGCCTGGTCCCGGTTTCCGGGGGCGAAGTTGCTGGTCACCGGCGGCGCGCACACCTCGACGCTGGCCCGGGGTTCGGCGCGCAGCGCGGGGGCGATCGCCGTCTCGTGCATCACCAGGTGCAGGTCGAGGTCGCGGTAAACCCAGAACGGATGCGGGGCGAAGTCCGAGACCCAGGCACCGGTGGGGATCTGCATGCCGCGGTGCCGGCGCAGCCACTCCAGTCCAGCACTGCCCAGGGGGTACACCGACAGGATTAGCTGCGGCGCGTAGTCGTCGATCGTTCGTTGTAGTCGTCGCCCCGACCACTCGCCCACGAAGCGTTTGGACGAGCTGGCGAACCAGCGCCAGCGCAGCAGGCTGCGGTAGAAGAACTCGTACAGCCAGGGCGTCTGTTGCACATTGACGACGTAGATCCGCCGGAACAGCGGCCCCAC